>Ga0208244_100809_pt1 | contig 23531 bp, 12 predicted proteins | sample SubbioCR12Aug_5A_FD_184828 | JGI IMG/M metagenome (GOLD analysis project Ga0208244, IMG submission 184828) | Serpentinite rock and fluid subsurface biosphere microbial communities from McLaughlin Reserve, California, USA - CR12Aug_5A (SPAdes) | ecosystem: Environmental > Terrestrial > Deep... | reverse complement strand
GGAGCCCGGCTGTCTGCGAGCCAATCCCGATGAGGAAACCACCGACTGGAGAGCCGTGTGCGGGAGAACTGCACGCACGGTTCGGAGGGAGGGGAAGGCGAGAGCCTTTCTCTACCCCTATCAGAGGGCTTTGCAAAGAGCACTGGATACCGGCCTCCGCCGGCATGACGAAAATGCAGCCTGCGCCGGGGCGACGGTGTGTCGTCATTCCGCCGGGGTGACGGCAAGGTTTCGGCCAGCCGCCGTTCGGATCACGCCCGATAGTCCGAACGGTTCACTTTTTTCTCCTGCGCGCCGCTCAGCCGCGTAACGACCGTGACGCAGAGTGTCCCCCGTTTGCCGGAATCGTGCCGCACTGGTTCGAAGGGACTACGCGAGAGTGCGGCGGCGATGGCAGGCAAGTAATGGCGGCCGCCTAAAGTGGCCTCGTCCGACAAAGGACACCTCGACACCCACCCTAGTTCAACTGCAGCAGCAATAAAGGAGAGCCTCACATGAAACTGCAACTCAAAGCACTCGTCGCCGCGCTGGGCATCGCGCTGGCCGGCGGCGCCAGCGCCGCCATCACCAATTCGTCGGGCGGCAACGGCGAGCTGTTCTTCACCATTTACGACACCGGCGCCGACCTGAGCAGCAGCGCCGACGACCGCGCCTACGTTCTCGATCTCGGCTCGCTTGCTAACGGAAGCATCGTCGGCGGCCTCATGAACAACTGGACCAACGGAAGTGTCGTGACCAGCCCTGCTCCGACGCTGTCAGCCGACAAGTTCCTGCCAGTGGCCCCCGGCGCGTCGAATCCCTCGGCTATTTTTACGGTTGGCGCCGACACTAACTTCCAGTCCTTCCTCGCTGGCTCGTCCGACCTGTCGCGCCTGCGCTGGAACATTGCCGCCGCAGATACCAGCGGCACCGACCGTTTCCTGATCACCGCGGATTCGATCTCGACTGCACAGACGCCGAACTACAACCTGTTCCGTGCAAACTGGGGCGGGCAGGCGGATATCTACCTCGCCGCCATCAACCCGGCCCTTGGCGCCAACAGCTCGGTCATTCTCGACGGTGCTGCGGCCTCCATCAGCCTTTGGGGCGACAACGTTGGCGGGCGCTCAACTTTTTCGACTTCAGCCGGACTCGGCGGCAGCCTGAACTTCTTCCTGTTGTCCGAAAAAGTTGCTTCCGGCTCCCCCACCACGCTGGCAACCGTGCAGCAGTTCGAGCAGTGGCAGCTGGGCAGCGACGGCACGCTGGTCTACGCGCCCGTGCCCGAGCCCGGCACCTGGGCCATGCTCGCTGCCGGTCTGCTGATGGTCGGTGGCATCGCCCGCCGCCGCATGTCCTGATACCCGATTCCCCTACGAAAGGATCAAAGCATGAAACTCAACAAACTCTCCGCCGCCTGCGCCATCGCGCTCGCCGGCGTCTCCTCACAGGCCTTCGCGCTGGGCGCCTTCGACACGCCCGAACTGACGGTCTACCTCTCCGGCGCCACCGCCCCGGACAACTTCCTCGCCTCCATCGCCACCGGCATGTTCGTCGGCACGCAGGGCACCGACTGGTTCGGCTATGTCGACAACGGCGCCGGCACCGCCCAGCGCGCCTATTTCGGCACCATGAAGGGCACCGCCGACGGCGTGCCCGCCAGCATCGCCGGCAAGAAAGTCATGCTCATCAAGCGCTCCACCGGCGGCTCGGTGTTCGGCGTCAACCCGGTTGCCCGCGCCGAAGCCCTGGCCGTGCTGAAAGTCACTTCCAGCGGTTGCAGCAACGTCAGCGTGCCTGCCGGCTTCAACTACAAGTGCCCGGTGGTCGGCGTCGATCCCGGCATCGGCGCACCGACCGGCGACGAAATGGTGCCCGACTTCGGCGTCTCCGATGTCTCGCCGGCGATGTTCAAGGAGCCGTACAACGTCGAGTTCGGCAAGACCCAGCTCTCGCCCGCCGAAGTGGCCGGCATGACGGTGAAGCAGGTCAACACCCTGGCCATGGGCCTGGCGGTGACCAACGCCATTCCCGACAGCACCTACCTCAGCAAGGCCGTCTATGGCGCCCTGATCTCCGGCAACCTCACCGACTGGACCCAAGTCGACGCCGGCCTGGCTCCCGCTGCCGGCACCCAGGTGGTGGTCTGCCGCCGCGTCCCCGGTTCGGGCACCCAGACCAGCTACAACTGGTTCTTCAACAACTTCCCCTGCGCGACTGACTCACTGGCAGGCACCGGCCATACCGGGCCGACACGCATGGCCGACTCCGCCAGCGGCATCGTCTCCGGTTCCGGCACCTCGGGCGACCCCTACGTCATCGACCCGAGCGCCGGCTACACCGTGCTGGAGAATTCCGGTTCGGGCGATGTCGCCAACTGCATGACCAAGGCAGCCGGCGGCGGCACGCACACCTTCAAGGACGAGGAAGGCAAGTCCTACAGCGTGAACTTCGGCAGCGGCGGCTACGGCGCCGTGGCCATCCTGTCGGTGGACAGCCTGGGCAAGTCCAGCAACGCGGCCAACAAGTGGAGCTACCGCGCCATCGACGGCGCCGGCATGTACTACGATTCGGACGTCGGTTCGGCCGTGGTCCCGGCCAGCACCGGCAACGGCGTGCATCCTTCGAAGACCAACCTGATCGAGGGCAAGTACGAGTTCGCCTCGGAACTGACCATGCAGTACCGCAACAGCCTGGCCGGCCAGAAGAAGGACTTCGCGGACTTCTTCATCGCCCGCGCCGGCGACCCGGCCTTCAACACCAGCGCCTGGGTGGCGGCCCTCCCGCCGACCTACGATCCGACGACGACGGCCAACGTCGCCAAGGCGACGCGCAACGGCAACATGTGCGCGCCGCTGCAGCGCCTGTTCTAAGCGGGCTGGCGCGGACGGCGGGGAATATTCCCACCGCCCGGCAGCCGGATTCGGCCCCCCGACATCGGGGGGCTTTTTTCTTTCGCACGTACGGTCGGCTTCCAGCCAATGGTCCGAATGGACTAGCCCTGCAGGGCCGCCGCACCCCTTCGTGTAACGCCGCTCTGCAAGAATCGACAGGTTTTCCCGTGTTCCCGACATGCGCCGCCTTCTTCTTCTTGCCGTCTGCGCCCTGAGCGTCCCGTACGCGCCCTTTCTCCGCGCCGCCGACGAGGCCGCGCCGCGTCCGGCGCGGACTTTCGACATCATGGAGTTCCGCGTCGAGGGCAACAGCGTGCTGCCGGCGCTGGCCATCGAGCGGGCGGTGTATCCCCATCTCGGCCCCGGCCGCGGCATCGCCGACGTCGAACGGGCGCGCGAGGCGCTGGAGCGCGCCTACCAGGACGCCGGCTTCCTCACCGTGCTGGTGGACATCCCCGAGCAGAAGGTGGAGGAGGGCGTGGTGACGCTGCGCGCCGTCGAGGGCCGCGTCGAGCGCCTCAAGGTCAGCGGCAACCGCTATTACTCGCGCGGCGAGATCCGCGCCGGCGCGCCGGCCCTGGCGGCCGGCGAGGTGCCGTATTTCCCCGAGGTGCAGCAGGAACTGGCGCGGCTGTCGCGCACGCCCGACCGGCGCGTCACGCCGCTGCTGCGCCCCGGCAAGTCGCCCGGCAAGGTGGAGGTCGAGCTGAAGGTCGACGACGCGCTGCCCCTGCACGGTTCGGTCGAGCTCAACAACAAGCAGAGCCCCGACACCACACGCGGCCGCCTGGAGGCCTCGCTGCGCTACGACAACCTGTGGCAGAAGGGGCACAGCGTCGGCCTCTCGTACCAGACCTCGCCGCGCGACCGCGACGAGGTGCAGGTGCTCACCGGCACCTATTCGATTCCCCTCGACGCCGGCACCCTGGCCTTCTACGCCGTGCGCTCCGACAGCAATCTGGCGACGGCGGCCGACAGCACGGTGCTCGGCAAGGGCAGCACCTGGGGCCTGCGCTTCATCCGCCCGCTGCCCGGCCGCGGCGGCTATCAGCACAGCCTGTCGGCGGGCCTCGACTACAAGGATTTCGACGAGACCACCAACCTGCTCGGCGCCGACACCACGCGCAAGCCGATCCGCTACGCGCCCTTCGGCGTGCAGTACTCGGGCATGCTGCCGGACGCTTCCGGCCAGTGGCAGTTCGACTTCGGCGTCAGCGCCTCCCTGCGCGGCCTCATGGACCGCGAGGTGCTCTGCGACGACGGCCTGCGCCGCGACCAGTTCGACTGCAAGCGCGCCGGCGCCCGCGCGAACTTCGCCGTGCTGCGCGGCAACCTGCAGCGCACGCAGGCGCTGGGCGCCTGGGGCCTGCTTGCCCGCCTCGACTTCCAGGCCGCCAGCCAGCCGCTGATCTCCAACGAGCAGTTCTCCGCCGGCGGGGTGGATTCGGTGCGCGGCTATCTCGATGCCGAGCGCCAGGGCGACGACGGCTGGCGCGCGCGGCTGGAGCTGCGCACCCCCGGGCTGCTCGGCGATGGCCGCGTGGATGGTCATCTCCTCGGCTTCGCCGACTGGGCCTGGCTGCGCGTGCAGGAACCCCTGCCGCAGCAGGAGTCGCGCTTTCGCCTGGGCAGCGTCGGCGTCGGCCTGCGCCTGAAGGACACGAGCGGACTGCGGCTGAGCCTGGACCTGGCGCACGCCACGCGCGACGGCGCCGCCACGGCGGGCGGCAAGCCGAGGACCGAAGCGGGCGACATGCGCTTGCATGTGCGCCTTGGATACGACTTCTAGCGGGAGGATGCCCGAATGAACCGTGGATGCCATCGCCTGATCTTCAACATGGAACGCGGCGCCTGGATGGCCGTGGCCGAGTGCGCGCGCGGACGCGGAAAGCGCCGCTCGCGCCGCCGCGCCGCCGTCCTGGCGCTGCTGCTGGCGGCGGGCATCGCCGCCGAGGCCGGCGCGCGCAATCCGCTGCCGGTGCCGGCTTCGGGTTTCGTCAGCCGCGGCACGGTCGCGGCGCCGGTCACCGCCGGGCAGGCCATGACCCTCCGTCAGGAATCGCAGAAGGCCGTGCTCAACTGGAGCAGCTTCGACATCGAGCGCGGCTATTCCGTCACCTTCAGCCACCCCAACGCGGCCGCCGCCACCCTCAACAAGATCGGCGGCGCCGATCCCAGCGTGATCCGCGGCATGCTCAACGCCGTGGCGCGCGACACGGGCGGCACCGGCGGCACGATCTATCTGATCAACCGCAACGGCATCCTCTTCGATCGCGGCGCGCAGATCAACGTCGGCGGCCTCGTGGCCTCGGCGCTCGACATCCAGGACGACGTTTTCGAGAACGGCCTGCTTTCGCTGCCCCAGGGCACGGAGAACACCGTCGGCACGCCTGCCTTCACCTGGGGCGGCAGCGCCGGGGAATACCAGGCCAGCTACGTGCGCGTCGAGGCCGGCGCCAACATCACGACTGCCAGCGAAGGCCGCGTCATGCTGCTGGCGCCGCTGGTGGAGAACAAGGGCAGCATCCGCACGCCCCAGGGCCAGGCCATCCTGGCCGCGGGCGCCAAGGTCTATCTGGCCTCGCCCGCCTCGGGCTCCCGCCTGCGCGGTTTCCTCGTCGAGGTCGATCCCCACGAGAGCGGCCTGGGCGGCACGGTCATCAACCGCCGGCCGACCGCCGCAGAACTGGCGGCAGAGGCGGCGGACATCAATGCCGGCCTGCGCGCGAACCGGGCGCTCGGCGCCGGCGAGGCCGACCTGACCGCATCCCAGCTCTACGAACGCGTCGGCCGGATCGTCGCCGAGCGCGGCAACGTCACCCTGGCCGCGCTGGCGGTGAACCAGCAGGGCCTGGCGCGGGCCACCACCTCCGTCGATCTCAACGGCTCGATCTACCTGCAGGCGCGCGACACGGTGATCCCCGGCGCGCTGGAAAACGCAGCCGACGGCACGGCGGTCTACAACCCGCTGGCGCGGCGCATGGGCGCCCTGACGCTCGGCGCCGGCAGCATCACCGAAGTGGCGCCGGACCTGGCCAGCACGCGCACCCTGCGCGACGACCAGACCTTCAACAAGTCGGAAATCCGCGGCGCCGGCAAGACCATCGTGCTGGAGGGCGCCGGCGCCGAAGGACCCGGCGCGCAGGTCGTGGCGCGCGGCGGCGAGGTGAGCCTGACCGCCCAGGACGACCTGGCGAGCAGCGCGACGAAATTCGGCGAAAGCTCCGACGGCCTCTCGCGCATTTTCGTCGGCGCGGGCAGCCGCATCGACGTTTCCGGCCTGCGCGACGTCGACCTCTCGGTGGAGCGCCATATCGTCGAGGCCGAACTGCGCGGCAACGAGCTGAAGGACGCCCCCCTGCAGCGCGACGGCGTGCTGGCCGGGCAAAAGGTGCTGATCGACGTGCGCGTGGGCACGCCGCTGGCCGATGTCTCGGGCTACATCGCCGGATTGCAGCGCGGCATTGCCGAGAAGAGCAGCGAGGGCGGCAGCATCGTTCTCAAGTCCGAAGGCGACGTGGCGGTGCGCGATGGCAGCACGCTCGACGTCTCCGGCGGCAGCATCAACTATCGCGGCGGCGACACCGGCGCCAGCCGCCTGTTCACCGAAACCGGGTCCTACGACATCTCGGAGGCCACGGCTGAGCGGACCTACACGGGGTTCGAGCGCGACACCTACCGCTACGAAGCGGGCTATGTCGAGGGCCGCAATGCCGGCGCAGTGGAAATCCATGCCGACCGCGTGGCGCTCGACGGCAGCCTCCAGGGCGGCACGGTCGCCGGCATCCGCCAGCGCGACGTTTCGGCGCGGCCGCTGGGCGGCCGCCTGACCATCGGCCGCATCGTCGGCGACGAGCTGGGCGGCATCAGCTCCGCCGTCATCTTCACAAACGGCGGCTCCGCCCTGCCGGCCGGCTTCGGCCCGGCCGACGCGCTGGGCGCCACTGCTCTGCGGCTCGACAGCGCGATCTTCGGCGCCGGCGGCTTCACCCGCCTGCAGCTCACCGGCAGCAACAGCGTGACGCTGCCCGCCGACGTGCGCCTGGTTGCCGGGCCGGGCGGCGAACTGAGCATCAGCGGGCGCCGCATCGACGTGCAGGGCGATATCGAGACGGCGGGCGGCAGCATCAGGCTGGAAACGAAATCCGATGCGTCTTCCCTGGATCCGGCCGACTTTGCGCTCACGGTAGGGGCCGCGGCGCGCCTGTCCACCGCCGGCACGCTGGTGAGCGACGTGGCGGCATCGCGCACGGGTGGCGGCAGCGACACCGTCGCACTCAAGGGCGGCGCGATCCGCCTCAAGTCCGCCGCCGACCTCAGGCTCGCGGCGGGCAGCGAGCTGGACGTGTCCGGCGGCGCCTGGCAGCAGTCTTCCGGCAAGTCCAAGTTCGGCAATGCCGGGTCGATCACGCTGTCGACCGGCGAGTTCGGCAAGTCCGAGGGCCAGCGCCGCGATGCCGTGCTCGATCTCGGCGGCAGCCTCGCCGGCTACGGCCGCTCCGACGGCAAGAGCGCCGGCAAGGGCGGCGCCCTCGACATCACGGCCTCGAACGTCAGCATCGGCGGCAGCCCGCTCGGCCGCGCCGGCGAGCTGCACCTCGACGAGGGTTTCTTCACGCGCGGCGGCTTCGCCAACTACGCGATCAAGGGTCGCGACGAAGCGACCGTGGCGGCCGGGGCCCGCGTGCAGGTGCAGCCGCAGGCCCTGGTTTCCTCCCGGCGCCGCGGCGGCGACAGCCTGGCGACGGCCTGGACGGCGCAACTTCTGCCGGACCATCTGCGCAGCGCCGGCAGCCTGGCGCTGACGGCGCTCGGCCGCGACTTCGGCGATGTCAGCGTCGGCAGCGGCGCCCGGCTCGGCGTCGACCCGGGCGGCAGCATCGCGCTGACGGCGGGCAAGTCGATCTTCGTCGACGGCACGCTCGAGGCGCCGGGCGGGCGCATCGCCCTTGCCCAGCCCGAACCCACCCCCGGCGACGAGTTCCGCGCCGAACGCGCCATCTGGCTCGGCGCCAACAGCCGCCTGCTGGCGCGCGGCTACGCCCGCCTCGAGCCGAACCCGGCCGGCCTGCGGCGCGGCGCCGTACTTGACGGCGGCAGCGTGGACATCGACGCCGCCAAGGGCTATCTGGTGACACAGGCCGGCGCGCTGATCGATGTCAGCGGCACCCAGGCCACGCTCGACATCGTCGGCGGCGACCGCAACGGCACGCCGGTCGCCAGCAACGGCGGCAGCGTGGCGCTTGCCGCGCGCGAAGGCATGCTGCTGGATGGCGGTCTGCAGGCCCGCGGCGGCAGCGGCGCCCTCGGCGGACGCCTGGAAGTGGACTTCGATAATGGCACGACCCCCTGGATCACCTTCAACCCGGCGCTCGATGCGCTGCTGCAATCGCCGCGCCGGCTGGTGCTGCGGCAGAGCCATGACAACGGCACGGCGGGGATGGCCTTCGGTCAGGCCATCGACACGGCGGCCCACAACGGCCGGGCCACGCTGGCGGCGGACAAGGTCGAGGCAGCCGGCTTTGACACGGTGGCGCTGAAGAGCCGGAACCGGATCGAATTCGAAGGCCCCGTTTCGCTCACCGCGCGGCGCAGCATCGCGCTGGATGCACCCAATCTGCTGGCGCAAGCGGACGCTTCGGCGAGCCTGAATGCGGCCCGGGTGAGCCTCGGCAACAGCCACGAAGAACGCCAGGGCGCGATATTCCGCGAGGACGCCACAGGCGGCAGCGGCAGCCTGACGGCCATCGCGGACCACATCGGCCTGATCGGCACCCTGACGCTGCAGGGCTTCGGTTCCGTGGCGCTCAACAGCCGCGGCGACATCGATCTGCGTGCGGTGGTGGCGCCGCGCAAGGACGAGCACGGCGTGAACGTCAAGGATGCGAGCGGCAACGACATCTGGGAATACCGCGGCGCCTTCATCGGCGGCGGCGACATCGCCCTCAATGCGGACCGCGTCTATCCGACGACGCTGTCCGACTTCGCCGTCGAGATCCACAACAATCCGGCCGGCAGGATCAGTGTGGGCCGCTACGACGGCAACGGCGGCGACGGCGGTGCGCTGCTCTCCGCCGGCGGCCGCCTCGTGCTCGCCGCGCCCCATGTCGAGCAGGGCGGCACGCTCAAGGCGCCCTTCGGCAGCATCGAGATCCGCGGCGAGGCCATCACGCGCAGCACGGCGCGGCCGGCCGGCAGCCTGCCCACCGCGACGGAAATCCGCAGCGCCGCAACCGGCGGCACGGTGACGCTCGCCGACGGCAGCGTGACCTCGGTCTCCGGCGAGGGGCAGACCATCCCCTTCGGCAAGACGGAACTCTCGGGCCAGGACTGGGTCGTTGCCCTGGCCGGCCACGGCAACCGCCTGATCGAGACGGCGCCGGAGAAACGCATCCTGCTTGACGCCGACCGCGTCGCCAAGGCGGAGCACGCCACCATCGACCTCTCCGGCGGCGGCGACCTGAAGGCGTGGGAATTCCTCCCCGGCACGGGCGGCTCCAGGGATGTGCTCGATCCGGCAGCGAGCCCGAACACCTATGCCATCGTGCCGGGACTGTCGGGCGGCTTCGCGCCCTACGACCTGCAGAGCTGGAGCGGCGTCGCCGGGCTGCAGCCCGGCGACAACCTCGTGCTGCCCGACAGCGTCGGCGGACTGGCGGCCGGCACTTATGCGCTGCTGCCGGCGCGCTACGCCCTGCTGCCGGGCGCCTATACCGTCACCTTTACGGGCAGCCTCGATCCGCAAACCGGGCGGGTGGTCGCCGCGCCGGATGGCGGCTGGCAGGCGGCGGCCTACCGCAGCAGCGCCGCGCTGGGCGGCGCGGTGCGCGCCTCGCGCAGCGAACTGGTGCAGATCGCCCCCGGCGACGTGGCGCGGACGCAGTCCGAATACCTGGAAACGCTGGCCAGCGCGCATTTCGCCGGCGGCGCTTCCCGCCTGCCCGGCGACGCCGGTCAGCTGGCCATCCGTGCCGGCAGCAGCCTCGCGCTGAATGGCACGCTCAACACCGCGCACGCCGCAGCGCATCGCGGCGCCGAGGTGGATATCGTCGCCAACAAGCTGGCCGTGGTCGGCAGCGGTCCGCTGCACGGTGATTATTCGGGCTTCATGACCCTGGGGATCGACACCCTCAACCGGCTCGGCGCCGACAGTCTCGCGCTGGGCGGCATACGCCAGCGCGATGCGAGCGGCGCGGCCCTGGCCGTGGGCGCAACCGAGGTGGTGATCGACAACGCCGGCCAGGCGCTTGCGGCGCCCGACCTGCTGCTTGCCGCGTCCGACCGTGTGGTCGTGGCGGAGAACGCGACGCTGACGGCGGAAGGCGGGGCGCCGGCGGAAGCCTTGCGCATCGCGGGCGATGGGGCCCTCCTGCGCGTGTCCGGCAACGGCCTGGGCGAGCTCACCCGCAGCGACACTGCCCGTGTTCGGGGCACGCTGGAGGTCAAGGCCGGCGCCACCCTCACCGCCGCCGCCGTGACGCTCGACGCGACGAAGGACAACACTTTCTCCGGCGCCTTCGGCAAGAAGCCCGATGGCGGCGACATCGTCACCGCGCTGGCGCTGGGCGCCAACCGCATCAGCCTCGGCGCGGTGCCGGCCGGCACCGAAGGCATGACGCTGAACGACAGCCGCCTGGACGAGCTGGGCCGCATCGACACCCTGCGCCTGAAAAGCTACAGCAGCCTCGATCTCTACGGCGCCGCGGCGTTCGGCGCGCAACTGAAAACCCTCGATATCCAGGCCGCCGGCATTGCCGGCGTCGCCAATGCCGGCATGACCGCCGCACTGTCGGCCGACCGCATTGCCCTGTCCAACCCGGACGGCATCGATTTCGATGCGGTCAGGCCGGCGGCTTTGGGCAGCGGCAACCTCAACCTCGCCGCCTCGGACAGGCTGACTTTGGGCCAGGGCGCCTTCAAGGTGCAGGGCTACGCCGGGACGACGCTGCACGCCGGCCGCGAAATCGTCGCTGCCGGCAGCGGCAGCCACGAGTACGCGGGCAACCTGAACCTCGAAGCCGGCCGCATCGCCGCCACTTCCGGCGCGCGGCAGCGGATCGCCGCATCCGGCGCGCTTGCCACGGCGGCCGTGGCGCAGGCGACGCCTTTTGCCGGCGCCGACTTCGGCGGCCAGTTGACCCTTGCCGGCGCGAGCCTCGATCACGGCGGACGCATCGACTTGCCGGCCGGCGCGCTGACCCTGCTGGCTACGGCGGGCGATGTGAACCTGCTGGCCGGGTCGCAAGTGAATGCCGGAGGCGCTGGCGTGGCCTTCGCCGACAAGACCCTCTTTGCCGCCGGCGGCAAGCTGGTGCTGGAGAGCCGTGGCGGCAACGTGACGCAGGACGCCGCGGCCGCCATCGTCCTCTCGGGCGCATCCGATGCCAAGGGCAACGGCGCAGATGCCGGCCGTCTGGAGGTCCTCGCCCGCGACGGGCAGGCCGATCTGACAGGCCCGATCGAGGCCCATGCCGGCGCAGCAAGCGCGCGCGGCGGCGAATTCGTTCTCGACGCCGGTGCAGTCGCCGACCTCACGGGTCTCGCCGGCACGCTGGGCGCCAGCGGCTTCAGCGAGCGTGTCGACGTGCGCGCCCGCGGCGGCGACATGACGCTGGAGGCAGGATCGACGCTGCAGGCGCACGCGGTCAATCTTGCAACGGACGACGGCAACCTCGCCATCGCCGGCACCATCGACGCCTCGGGCGCCAAGGGCGGCAGCATCGCGCTGTGGGCCAATCGCGGCGCGACGACGGCTAGCGGCAAACTGACCCTGGAAGGAAGCGCACTGCTGAAGGCCGACGCCACCGAAGCCGTTGCTGCGGCGAGCGGCACGCGCGGCGAGGGCGGCAGCGTGACCCTCGGCGTCTCGGCGACGGACAAGGGCCATGCCGAAGAGGCGCGCATGATGCTGCTGGCCGGCTCGCAGATCGATGTCTCGGTCGCGGCGGGCAGCGCGGCCGCGGGCGGCAAGGTGCTGCTGCGCGCGCCGCGCGTCGGCGCGAACGAGGTGGCGATGTCCGGCGCGGCGGACGGGTCCCTGGCGGCGCCGCTCGGCACGGCCATCGCCGGGGCCTCGAGCGTGGTCGCGGAACCGGTGAGTATCCACGAGACGACAGGCGATCTGATCATTGACACGGCGCGGCAGAATTCATGGAAAGCGGATACCGCCGCCTTCATGGCCAATGCCGCGGCGATCAAGGCCCGTCTCGGCTGGAGCGATGCCGCGAGCCATGTGCGCCCCGGCATCGAGGCGCGCGCGAGCGGCGACATCACGCTTTCGAGCGACTGGAATTTCTTCGGCTGGCGCGATGGCGGCGAGCCGGGGCTGCTGACCCTGCGCGCCGGCGGCAACGTGAATGTCGCCGGCTCGCTCAACGACGGCTTCTCCAGCCTCGCGTCCACCACGGTTGCCGGGACGGAATCCTGGTCCTACCGCATCGCCGCAGGCGCCGACCTTGCTGCTGCCGACCCGCTGGCCCTGAGGCCGCCGGCGCAACTTGGCGGATCGGGCAATCTCGCGCTGGCCGCCGGCAAGCTGGTGCGCACGGGCACCGGCGCCATCGACATCGCCGCCGGAGGCGATATCGGCGCCGCATCGGACGCCTCCGCCATTTACACCGCCGGCAGGGCGGGCGCCGCCATCCCGGCCTCGGAGTTCGCGCTTCCCCACAACTCCAACAATCCGAGCTTCCCCGAGCGGGGCGGCGACCTGCGCATCCGCGCCCAGGGCGACATCGCCTTCACGCCCGGCAACCAGATGATCGTCGACTGGCTCTACCGTCAGGGCCAGGTCAAGCCCGACGGAACGCTGGGCAATGGCGGCCTCCATCTGGGCAAGAACTACTTCAACACCGCCTGGTGGATCAACTTCCCGCAGTTCAGGCAGGGCGTCGGCGCCCTCGGCGGCGGCGACGTGTCGGTGATGGCCGGCGGCGATATCACGGGCCTGTCTGTCGCCGCGCCCACCAATGCCCGCCTCAAGGGCGCCAACGGGTCATTGCCGGCGGCTGAAAATCTGGTCACCCGGGGCGGCGGCGACGTGTCGATAACGGCCGGCGGCGACATCGGCAGCGGTACGTTCTATGTCGCCGCCGGGCGCATGGACATCCGCGCCGGCGGTGATTTCGGCAGTGCGGCGGCGCCTGCCGTCCTGGCCCTGGGCGACAGCGACGTCGCTGTACAGGCCGGCGGCGGGATGCATGTGGGCAAGATCGTCGATCCCTTCCTGCTGCCCCAGGCATCCGGCAACGTGACGGGCGTCCCGCTGAGCAGGAACACCCAGCGCATCAGCTATTTTTCCGGTTACGCAGCGGATTCCGGCGTCACCCTGACGGCGCTGTCCGGCGATGCAGCACTGGGTCAGGGCACGCTGGCGCCGCCCTCGTTGAGCCTTGCCGCCCTCGGCGGATCGCTCGGCCTGAACAGCGGACCGCTGACGCTTGCACCTGCGCCGCAAGGCAACCTCGGCCTCTTCGCGGCCGATGGCATCCGCTTCGAGGGCTCCTCGTCGGTGGCCCTGTCCGACGCGCCGCCGCAGCTGCTGGCCGGCCCCCTCACGCCCAAACTCGTGCTGTCCGATGCGATTGCGGCCGCGACGGCCACCCACCGCCACAGCAGTCCGCCCCTGCACGAAGGCGATGCCGAGCCGGTGCGCATCGTCGCCCTGCACGGCGACATCGTCGGCAACAAGGAGAGCAATTCCGCCTTCCTGCCGAAGCGGGCGACGGTGCATGCCGGCGGCGACATCGTCGACTTCGGCATCGTCGGCCAGAACCTGGCCGCAAGCGACATCAGCCGCATCGAGGCGGGCGGCAGCCTCGTCTTCAACGCCGACCGCAACATCGACGGCATGCTGAAGACCAACACCAAGGGCATCGAATGGGGCGGCCCCGGCCGGCTGGAAGTGACGGCCGGCGGCGACATCGACCTGGGCAGTTCGAAAGGCGTGGTCGCGCGCGGCAACTTCAACAATCCTTTCCTCGCCGACCGGGGCGCCGACATTTACATGCGCGCCGGCGCCGCAGCCGCGGATTACGGCGGCTTCCTCGACTGGCTGGAGCGGCCGGAACAGTCGGAGGCGCGGGCTCTGGCCGGCCACGCCAGCCTCGGCAGCGACGCGGCGCGCGCCGCCTTCCTCGCCCGCCCCGACAGTTCGTCGCTCCTGAACGGCGTGCTGTATTCGGTCCTGCGCGGCGTCGGCCGCGCTGCCGCGGCCCAGGAGGGCGACAAGGATTACGCTGCCGGCTATGCGGCCATCGCCGCGCTGTTCCCGGACACCTACGGTCCCTTTGCCGGCGACATCAAGATGTTCTTCAGCCAGGTCAAGACCGAGCAGGGCGGCGGCATCGACCTGATGGCGCCGGGCGGCATGGCGAATGCCGGCCTCGCCGTCAGCGGCGGGCTGGCCAAGGGCCCCAGCGAGCTTGGCATCGTCACCGCGCGCGGCGGCAGCATTCGCGCCATGGTACGCGGCGACTTCGCGGTCAACCAGTCGCGCGTGTTTACCCTGCAGGGCGGCGACATCCTGATCTGGTCCTCCGAGGGCGACATCGACGCCGGCAAGGGCTCCAAGACCGCCGCCGCGACACCGCCGCCGCAGATCATCGTGCGAGGCGACCAGATCATCCTCGACACCTCCAACTCGGTCGCCGGCTCGGGCATCGGCGTGCTGCTCGGCAGGGAAGGCATCGCCGCGGGCAGCGTGGACCTGATCGCGCCCAAGGGCACGGTGATCGCCGGAGAAGCCGGCATCCGCTCGCTCGGCGACATCTTCATTCCGGGCAAGGTGAGCGGCGCCGACAACATCCAGGCCGGCGGCAGCAAGGTCGGCGCCCTGCAGGTGGATGTCGCCGCTGCGCCGGCAGCACCGCCGCCGCCACCGGCCGCCGCCGCATCCGGCGACAGTGCCGCCAAGCAGGCAAGCGACGCAGCGCGCGCGGGCGCGTCGCAGGTGAGTTCGCTGTTCACCGTCGAGGTCATCGGTCTCGGCGACGAGGAGGAGGACGAGCGCAAGAAAAGGAATTGACGCGCCGCAATGATCCGTTCGGATCATTGCGGCGCCATCGTCGTAACACCCGGATAACAACACTGCAACGCGGCCGGCGGACAATCGACGGCTGGGAGCCACGCCTTTTATCTGTACCTGAAAAATGAAGAGAATCCTCGCTTTCGCCCTGACGCTGATCCTGCTCAGCCCCGCCCTGGCCTCGGCCTGGTGGAATGCGGACTGGAGCCAGCGCAGAAAAATAGCTCTCGACACCAGTGCTGCCGGAGTCGCCATCAAGGCGCCCCTGGTCCAGGTGCCGGTCGCCGTGCGCCTGCATTCCGGCAACTTCGGCTTCCTCGACGCCAAGCAGGACGGCAGCGACCTGCGTTTCGTCGCCGCCGACGACAAGACACCGCTCAAGCATCACGTCGAGTTCTACGACGACGTCAACGAGCTGGCGCTCGTCTGGGTGCAACTGCCGAAGCTGACGGCCGGCACTGCCGCCGAGTACATCTGGCTCTACTACGCCAATCCGAAGGCGCCTGCGGCGGACGACCCCAAGGGCAGCTACGACGCCCAGCAGGTCGCGGTGTTCCACTTTTCGGGCAAGGACGGCGTGCCGCTCGACGCGACGGCCAATGCCCTGACGCCGGCCCGTGCCGACATCCTGCGCGACCCGGGCGGACAGCTCGGCGTTGCAGCCGCATTTGCCGGCGCCGGCCTGCGCTTCGAGGCGGCGCCCGCACTGGCGTTGTCCGCCGCCGCCGGCTTTACCTATTCCGCCTGGATCAAGCCCGAGGGCGCGCAGGACAAGGCCAGGCTCTATGCCCAGGAGGGCGACGGCAAGGCCGCCCTGATCCTTTCCATCGAAGGCGAGCGGCTGGTGGCGCGGGTGCAGGGCGCCGAGATCGCCGGCGGCACGCTCAAGCCGGACGCCTGGCAGCACGTTGCGCTCACGGTCGGCGGCGGCAAGGCGGTGCTCTATGTCGATGGCGGAGAAGCAGCCGCGGGCGCTGCCGCGCTGCCCGACGTGCAGGCCGGGGTGTCGGTCGGCGAGGGCTACCGCGGCCTCATGGACGAATTGCAGATTTCACGCGCCGCGCGCAGCGCGGACTGGATCATGGTCGCCGCGCTCGGACAAGGTTCCGGGGGACGTTTGCTGAACGTCGCTGCCGAATACGAGGAAGGCGCCAGCGGCGGCCATTCCTACTTTGGCATCCTCATCGACAACCTCACGGTCGATGCCTGGGTGGTCATCGTCATCCTCATGGTCATGCTGGCGATCAGTTTGGTCGTCATGGCCGGCAAGGCCGTCTTCCTGCGCAACACGGAAAGGGCGAACGCGACTTTCCTCGATCGCTTCCAGAACTTCTCGGGAGACCTGGCCTGCTTCGACACGGCCGCTACGGCGCTCGACGGCGGCGGGCTCGCCCATTCCTCGCTGTACCGGCTCTACGACGTCGGCGCGCGCGAGTTGAAGCACCGCTTCGAGATCTACCGCGACCGCGGCCTGCCGGCCAACCTGACGCCGCAGGCGCTCGACGCCATCCGCGCCAGCCTGGATGCCGGCATGGTGCGCGAGGGCCACCGCCTCAACGCGCAGATGGTGCTGCTCACCATCGCCATTTCCGGCGGGCCGTTCCTCGGCCTGCTCGGCACGGTGGTGGGCGTCATGATCACCTTCGCGGCGATTGCCGCCGCCGGCGACGTGAACGTGAATGCCATCGCGCCCGGCATCGCCGCTGCGCTGATGGCCACCGTGGCCGGCCTCGCCGTCGCCATTCCCGCACTGTTCGGCTACAACTATCTGGGCAGCCGCATCAAGAACGTTTCGGCCGACATGCACATCTTCGCCGACGAGTTCATCACCAAACTCGCCGAGCAATACGCCAGTTGAGGTAAATCCGCCATGAAGGTCCAGGCCGAGAACGAACCCTACGACGACATCAACATCACGCCCATGCTCGACCTGGCCTACGTGCTGCTGGTGATCTTCATCATCATGACCACCGCCTCGGTGCAGGGCATCAAGGTGAACCTGCCCAAGGCCAGCGCCGCGCCGAGCCTGGCCAAGCCCACCACCAAGGCCATCACCATCACCGAGGAGGGGCGCATCTTCCTCGATGCCTATCCGGTGACGATGGAAGAGCTGGAGTCGATGCTGCGCAACCACAAGGCGGCGAGCCCGGACTTTCCGGTGGTGGTGAAGGGCGACGCCCGCGTGCAGTACGAGAAGGTGATCGACGTGCTCGACCTGCTCGGCCGGCTCGACATCACCCAGCTCGGCCTGGTGACGCAGAAACTGGTGAAGTAGCGGCGCCGTGGAACTGCTCGGGAAGCGGTCGCAGCGCGTCTGGCCGACCTACCTGTTCGCCGCGGCGGTGGGGATCGCGCTGATCGTGGCGCTCGGCTACGGCCTGATGCAGTTGTTCTCGAAGTCAGAGGCGCCGCGCCGGCAGGTGGTGCACAACATCTCGCTGCTCAAGCCGCCGCCTCCGCCACCGCCCAAGCCGCCGGAGAAGCCGCCCGAGCCGCAGATGAAGAAGGAGGAGGTCAAGGTCGACCAGCCGAAGCAGGATGCGCCGAAGCAGGATGACGCGCCCGCCGGCAAGCAGCTCGGCGTGGATGCCGAGGGCGGCGCCGGTTCCGACGGCTTCGGCCTCATCGGCAACAAGGGCGGACGCGATTTGCTGGGCGGCGGCGGACGTCTGGCCTTCGCCTTCTACACCAACGGCCTGCAGCGCTTCCTGCAGGAGGAACTGGCAAAGCACAAGCAGTTGCGCGGCACCGACTACCGCATCGTCGTGCGCCTCTGGCTGGCGCGCGACGGCGCCGTGCAGCGCGTCGAGCTGGCCGGCTCGAGCGGCAATCCGGATGTCGACGCGCGGGTGCGTTCGGCGCTGGGGGAACTCGCCGCCGTGCGCGAGGCGCCGCCGGAGAACATGCCGCAGCCGGTGAAGCTGCGCATCAGCAACCGCGGCGCGGGATAGCGAATACAAACCGGGAAAGAAACGGACATGAAACGAACCACCCTGAGCATTGCGCTTTCCATGGCGCTCGCCGCCGCCCCGGCCGCGGCCGACGAACGCGAATCCTTCGAGGTGCTCAAGCAGACCACGGTCAGCCTCATCGATGCGCTGGTCGACAACGGCGTGCTGACGCGGGAGAAAGCCGACGCCCTCATCCGGCAGGCCGAGAAAAAGGCGGCGCAGGCCGCGGCGGCCAAGGGCAAGGAGCGCGGCGGCGCCGTGCGCGTGCAATACGTGCCTGAAGTCGTGAAGAACCAGATCCGCGAGGAGATCAAGCAGGAAGTGCTGGCCCAGGCGAAGAACGAGCGCTGGGCCGAGCCGAATGCGATTCCAGGCTGGCTCGACCGCATCCAGTGGGAAGGCGACCTGCGCCTGCGCTACCAGGGGGAGCAGTTCGACTCGACGAACGCCGACGCGCAGGCCTATGTCAATAGCGCATGCGTCGGCAGCGTGACCCGTTCCGGCGAGCTGAGCAATCCGGATTGCGGCACTGCGACAGGCAATACGCGCAAGGACCGCGATCGCTACCGATTGAGGGCCAGGCTGGGCCTGTTGGCGAAGCTGTCCGAGAGCTGGAGCGGCGGCCTGCGCCTGACCACGGGCACGACCACCGACCGCGTGTCTACCAACCAGACGCTGGGCCAGGACTGGAACAAGTACACCCTGGTGGTGGATCGCGCCTACCTGAAATACGACCCTGCCGAATGGCTGAGCATTACCGGCGGGCGCATCCCCAACCCCTGGTTCTCCACTGACCTGGTCTGGGACGACGACCTGAACTTCGAGGGCCTCGCCGCCACCTTCAAGCCGGTGCTTGCCAACAACACCGTCAAGCCCTTCCTGACTTTGGGCGCCTTCCCGGTCAGGGAGGAGCGCCCGCCCGTCGCGGACGGGCGCTGGTTCATGGGCGTGCAGGGCGGAACGCAATGGGACTTCAGCTCCAGCACGCGTCTCAAGGTCGGCCTGGCCTGGTTCGACTACCGCAACATCGAAGGCAGAGTGGAGCCGCTCAACAGCGAACCGGGCGGACTGAGCCCCTCGTCCGCCTATGGCCGGTACGAATACAGCAGCCGACTGCGCCAGAAAGGCAACACGTTGTTCCGCACCAACGCGATCAGCGATCTGGCCGGAGCGAACATCTGGGGCCTCGCCTCCAAATTCCGTCCCATCAACCTCACCGCTTCCCTCGACCTCGCCCACTACGATCCGGTGCATGTCGTGCTCACTGCCGACTGGGTCAAGAACACCGCCTTCGACCGGGACGAGATTCGCCGCCGCACCGGCTTCACGGTCACCGACGGCAAGGACTACGGCTACCAGTACAAGCTCACTGTCGGCATGCCGCGCGTGAAGGAACCGCGCGACTGGCAGGTCTATGCCGCCTATCGCTGGCTCGGCTCTGACGCCGTGGTGGACGCCTTCACCGATTCCGACTTCGGCCTCGGCGGCACCAACCTCAAGGGCTACATCCTCGGCGCGCAGTTCGGCCTCGACCGCAACGCCGTGCTGGGCCTGCGCTGGCTCTCGGCCGATTCCATCGATTCCTTCAGCCTCAACCCGGCCCATCGATACTCGGTCGATGTCCTCCAGGCCGACATCAGCCTGAAATTCTGACCATGCGCGCCTGGCGCCGAATATCTGCAGGGCTTGCCGCGGCGATGCTGCTCGCCGCGGCGCCCGCGCCGGCCGCCGACAGGGCCGATCGCGAGCGCGAACAGGTCAAACGCCTGCAACAAATGCAGCGCAAGCTGGAGCAGGAGAAGTCGCAGCTCGCCCAGGACAAGGCCGCGCTCGACGACCAGCTCAAGGCCGCTCGGGAACAGCTTGGTGAAGCCGGCCGCAAGGCACAGGGCGCCGCCGCCCGCGTCGCCGCGCTCGACAGGGAACTGAAGAGCGTCAGGACGGAAAAGGAATCGCTCTCCGACAAGCTGGCGCAGGCCGAGCGGCAACTGGCCGAGAAGGGCGAGGCGTTGCTCAAGGAGGAAAGTGTCGGCCGGCAGCTCGACGCGGACCTGAAGCAGACGTCGCAGTCGCTCGCCGCCTGCGAGGCGAAGAACGCAAAGCTGCACGGCTACGGCCTGGAGCTGCTGGAGAAGTACGAGAAGAAGGGCTGCGGCGATGCCCTGCTGCAGGCCGAGCCCTTCACGCAGATCAAGCGCGTCGAGATCGAAAACCTTGTGGAGGATTATCGTGAAAAGCTGGATGAACAGAAGCTGGATCAGGCGGTTCATCGCCAGTAGACTTCCGCAGCGTGCCGTCTGGCGCTTCGCACTCGACGACTTGTTTCCGCTCTGCCTTGGCATCGACCTGCCCACGCGCCAAAAGAAATCGCCTATACCGTGGAAGGATGAACCATGAGCCTGCGACCTGCGCGAATCGTCGCCGTCCTGGCGGGACTGACTTTCCCTGCCATCGGCACGGCCCAATCCCTCGATAGCCTGTATACGCCAGACGATCGGTTGCTGGCGGCGGGTCTGGCGCTTCTGGCAGGGGTGCGCCGCCGTGCCGCGCCGCCCGCCGCTGGTTGAGCCGGTGTCGGCCGCTTGCCTGGCGCGCGTCCTCCCGTTTGCCCTCTATGTCGCCTTCCTCGCTCTGGAGCCGCTCGTCGCGCGCGCTGCGCCCGGCTGGGACTTGCGCTGGCTCTACGCCGTGCAGATCGGCGCCGTGCTGGCGGCACTGACTTTCTTCGCCCGAGACTACATCGAGCTTTCCGTCCCGGCGCCGGTGCGCGGGCACGACTGGCTGCTGGCGGCCGCCACCGGACTGGCGGTGTTCGCCGCCTGGATACACCTCGATCTGCCCTGGGCGACGCTGGGCGAAGCGCGGGGCTTCGATCCCTCGCGCGCCGACGGCTCGCCCGACTGGGCGCTGGTTGCCGTGCGCATCTTCGGCGCCGCCGCAGTGGTGCCTGTCATGGAGGAACTGTTCTGGCGCTCCTTCGTCCTGCGCTGGATCTGGCATGACGATTTCATGCGGGTGGCGCCGGCCTCAATCGGTCTGCGCGCCATCGTTCTCGGCGCCCTGCTGTTCGGGCTCGAGCACAACCTCTGGTTCGCCGGCGTGCTCGCCGGTCTGGCCTACGGCTGGCTCTACAGGCGCTGCGGCAGCCTGTGGCCGCCCATCGCCGCGCATGCCCTGACCAACCTCCTGCTCGGACTCTGGGTCGTGCTCACCGCCAACTGGCGCTTCTGGTAGCGCGCCGGACACCGTTCGCGCCGTAACAAAAAGTTCACATCAAATTCCTCAAGTCGTTCAGGCGTGAGTCGTAAATTACTGCAATCCGTACACGGGCTGCGGGAGAATCGGCAGCCGACGGGATCATTCAGCATTCATTCGACTGGAGCGCAGATGTCCAAGATCAAGTACATGGCCGGCATCGAGAGGCCGGAGTGCCCGACCATCGCGCAGGTGCTGCGCACGATCCTGCCGGTGTCCGGGCAGGCGAAATGCGCGGATCTGCTCGACCAGTTCTTCCGAGACCCCGACCTGCTTTCGCTCCCGGTGACCGATGCGGACCGGATTCCCGTCGCGCTCGTCGAGCGGCGCGCCTTCGTCGAGTATTTCGGCAAGTCCTTTACACACGAACTTCACGGCAAGAAGACCATTCTCGAATTCATGGCGACGACGTCCGTCGTCAGCAACGAGCCGCTGGTCGTCGCCTCCGCCACCAGCATCGATGACGTCGCCGACATCGTCATCGGCAAGGGCATGCAGCACATGGTCAGCGGCTTCATCGTCACCGAGAACGGCCGCTATGCAGGCGTCGCCAACGGCCACGACTTGCTCAACGACATCACGCTGCGCAAGCAGGCCGAGCTTTACTACCTCGCCCATTACGATCAGCTGACGCGGCTGCCGAACCGCATGCTGTTCGCCGACCGGCTGTCCCAGGCCTGCCGCGAAGCCTTGCGCAAGTCGGCCCTGGCGGGACTGATGTTCGTCGACCTCGACCGCTTCAAGCAGGTGAACGACTCGATGGGGCACAGTGTCGGCGACGAACTGCTGCGCGCCGTCGCGGAGCGGCTGAAGCATTGCGCACGCGAATACGACACGGTGGCCCGCCTGGGCGGCGACGAATTCGCCATTCTCGTCGATGAACTGGGCAGCTCAGCCGATGTCGAGCATGTCGCGCAGCGCGTCGTCGAGGCGATGCAGAAGCCCTTCACGATCATGGGGCATGAGGTCTTCATCACGGCCAGCGTCGGTTTCGCGCTCTACCCGAGCGATGACGAAGAAGTCGGCAGCCTGCTGGCCAAGGCGGATGCCGCCATGTACGAGGTCAAGCGCAACGGCCGCAACGGCTACCGCAGGTACGAGACGGGCCAGTCCATGTATTCCTTCGACAAGTTCTCGCTCGAGACGGACCTGCGCACCGCGCTCGAGGACCGGGAATTCGTCCTCCACTACCAGCCGCAGGTCTGCCTCGAGTCGGGGCGGGTGCTCGGCGTCGAGGCGCTGATCCGCTGGCAGCATCCGCGGCGCGGTCTGCTGTCGCCGGGTCATTTCATCGAGATCGCCGAGGAGAGCGGGCTCATCGTGCATATCGGCGAATGGGTGCTGCGCGAGGCCTGCCGGCAGTTGCGGGAATGGCTGGACGCCGGCCTGCCGCCCCTGCGCATGTCGGTGAACGTCTCTTCCCTGCAGTTCCAGCAGGAAAAATTCTGCCGCACGGTCAAGGAGACCATCGAAACGGCGGGCATCGACCCCACCCTTATCGAACTGGAACTCACCGAGAGCATGGTCATGCACCATGCCGCTTCGGTGCTGGGAACGCTGGAGCGGCTCAGGCTGATCGGCGTCAAGCTGGCCATCGACGACTTCGGCACCGGCTTTTCCAGCCTGAGCTATCTGCGCCGCTTCCCCATCGACCGCCTGAAGATCGACCAGTCCTTCGTGCGCGACATCGAGCGCATGCCCGTCAACGAATCGATCGTCCGTGCCATTGCCGCGCTCGCGCAAAGCCTGTCGCTGGAGATCGTCGCCGAGGGCGCCGAGACGGAGGCCGAGCTGGCCGTGTTGAAATCCTGCCGCTGCGAAGTGGCGCAGGGCTACCATTTCCTGCGCCCCGCGCCCCCCGGGGAATTCGTCTCATGGCTGATCGCCGCCGAAGAGAAAAGTCAGCCTCCGCAATACGGCGAAAGCGGCATGACTCCGCTGCCCGCGGTGGCTACAGCACGCGATACCGCGTTTCTATGAGATGGGTCGCTCGATGCCGCATCCTGAGCCGCCACACGCGGCGGTCGACGGTGCGGACGAGGTCGGGCGCTCTCTCGTCCGCCGCTTCCGGCGGCTGAATTGAGGGCAGGGCAAGGGGCGGGGTGCAGGCAGGGGAGCGGAAAGCGCGGCCGAGGGCGAGGGAAGGCGTATGTGTGTGGCGGATGGCCGAAAACCTCGACAGCCCGAGTCTGCCCCCGTCCGGCGGCAAGTGCCGTCAAAGTCCCGTCATGCCGGCGCAGGCCGGCATCCAGTATTGGGCGCCTGGCTGGATACCGGCCTTCGCCGGCATGACGGTTTTGATCGTCACCCCGACGACCCCCCCGTCATTCCGGCGGAAGCCGGAATCGTGCGCCCGTGAAGGCGCGCAAACAGCACGGTGTAAGTCCGTGCCGGGGCAAGCCATGACCCCGAAGCTGAAGGTAACTG
>Ga0208244_100808_pt1 | contig 23536 bp, 22 predicted proteins | sample SubbioCR12Aug_5A_FD_184828 | JGI IMG/M metagenome (GOLD analysis project Ga0208244, IMG submission 184828) | Serpentinite rock and fluid subsurface biosphere microbial communities from McLaughlin Reserve, California, USA - CR12Aug_5A (SPAdes) | ecosystem: Environmental > Terrestrial > Deep... | reverse complement strand
ACACCGCTTTAAAGTGTCCGCCAGTTGTCTTTGCTCAAAAAAATATCGGTAGTAATGGCTACCTTGAAAATATATTAAATTACATAACACCCGCGAGACAAGTTGTCTAAAAAATGGGTACCCTTCATAGCCTATTCTTTCAAGCAATTGTGTAGGTGTTAATTTTTTTCTTTCTTCAATTTCTCTCTTACTTCGATCAATACTAGAATCCAATTCTTTAAATAATCCTGCTACTGCTTCTTGACTAGTTTCCGGCAAACCATCTATTGATTTCTTCATTAAGTTGGCGACAAAAGTAGCAAATCCTTCTTGTGTTTTTTGCCAATCAATTATTCTTTGTCTAAGGTTTGAGCCAACCAACTCTGTTATATTAACGTGCTTACGAACTTTCCTGCCAATATCTAAATTTTCTTCTCTGAATAGATTATTTCCTTCTTCAATAAATGCTTCTGGTCCATCCATGCCAGCCGTGGCCACGTCTGCCAAGGGAAGCAGTCTACCAAGCAAAGATGGTCGCTCTGGAGAAAATCCGTGTTTAATCAAATATTGTTTTTTTAAAACTGGAACAAAGATTGTGCTTAAAATACCTTCTTCAACTTCTCTAATGTCTTCTTCTGAAAAACCATTTGCTCTCATAAAGTCTATAGCATCTTGAACTTTCATATCTTCAGCCTTCAAATTTTGAGTTTTCATAAATTGTTTAGACTCGTCAGCACTTTTTTCTTCATTTACTCCGGCAAATCTTTTACGAAAAATTTGGCCATTACCTCGTTGCTCTTGTTCCCAGTCTTGAACAGTGTCATGATAACCGCCACCCAAACAACCTAATCCAATCAACCTATCATCAACAATTCCTGGATTGGTTTTTTTAATAGCAGATAAAATTCTATATATTCTTTTAATTACTTGCTCTGTGTGTCGTGAATTATGATAATCTAAATTTTCCTCTGGCTCTGGACGACCCTCATATCTTGTATGAATTAAATCTAAAGCCGTCAGAATTCCTATTTTAACTTTATCCGGCAAAGTTTCTAGTTCTGGATTTCTGAGAAAAAACTCTGTTTCATTTAAATTTTCTACTCTTCGCTCTTCTCTCATATATTTTATTCTATCAAAAAATCGCCTAAATGGCGAATAACACTGGGAGACCTGGATTCGAACCAGGATTAGATGGTCCAGAGCCATCCGTCCTACCGTTAGACGATCTCCCATTAACAAATTACTAGATTACTTACTATTTTTATTAAATATTTCCTTTAAATATCAGGATCGCTTAATGTTTTGTTATAAACAACCATCCAGGGTAGATGGCGTTTTGTATAAAAATGTTTACCAGAATTATGCTCATTTAATTTCCTTGAAAGATTGTTTGTTATACCTGTATAACTTTTTAGCCTTACCTTACTTTTTAATATGCAAGCTGTGCATGTATAGCCCTGCCCATCTCGTCGAAGATAAGCTTCGGGCAGTCGAAACTAACCGTTAGACCAGCCTCTAGACGTCGAGTCTAGGCGGGCGATTTCCCAATAATACTCTTTTATAAATGACAAATTTTAACCACGGCCAATTCTAACGGCAATTGAGGAATTTCATTACTATCAAGATAGTTTTTAATTTTCAAAAATTCTTCAATCATTTTTATTGTTTCTGAAATTTGAATTTCCTGATTATCTTTTTCCCCTTTAATTTTATTAAGAAGCATATTTCTAAGAGCTTCAATGATATTTAAATTAAATTGTTTTAAATCAACGCCCTCTTCCACTATTTCATTTATAACTTGAATAGCTGCTTGAGAATTTTTATTCATCAAAAGTTCAATCAATTTATTAACTTTTTCAAATTCTTGATAAGGAATAATTAAACTCGCCTCTTCTAAAGTAATATCTTTGTCCCCCAAAGAAAGAATCTGAGCAAGTAAACTTTCAGCATCACGAACATAGCCCTGAGATAAACGAGCAATATTTTTTAAAACTTCAGGTTCAACTTTGACCCCTTCATTTTTAATAATCCTCTCTAATTTATTTAAAATCTCTTTAACCGCCACTTTAGCAAAACTAAATTTTTGACAACGCGAAGCAATCGTTGGCGGAACTTTATGTAATTCGGTGGTAACTAAAATAAAAACAGCATGAGCTGGCGGCTCTTCCAGTGTTTTTAGAAGAGCATTAAAGGCTGGACCAGAAACTTGATGACATTCATCAATAATAAATATTTTATATTTCCCTCCACTCGGTGCGAATCTAATATTTTCTCTTAACTCGCGAATTTGATCAATGCCACCACTCGAAGCGCCATCAATTTCAATCAAATCAAGGTTCCTCGCTCCTTTAACCTGTTGGCAACTAAGACATTGATCGCATGGTTCAAATTGATTATTTTTTCTATTTTGGCAATTAATCGCTTTGGCAAAAATACGACCCATGGTTGTTTTCCCCGTACCTCTTGGTCCATAAAATAAGTAAGCGTGAGAAATACGCTCATTCTTAATTTCATTTTCTAGAGTTTTTTTGATATGTTCTTGGCCAATAACTTCAGCAAAAGTTTGCGGTCGATATTTTCGATATAAAGTTAGGCTCATTATTATTATTTTATTTGTATATTTATGTTAGATTAGCAATTGGCAGTAATTACAAATTTCTTTCAGCCGGGGTCATTTCTGGGGGTGCGGCTGTTGAACCTAATTGAGAGCGTTCCATGATTTCTGCCTCAACTATTTCTTTGGGTCGACCATATTTTAAACGAGATAACTTTCTAATTGCTTCAGCAATTTCTGAATTACCTTTTTGTGGCGCGATTGTTTTCATGTTGAATGGACGGGTTGGCTGATTATTAACTAATAACTTAACAAAAGCATTAAATTTTTCAACATTGATCAAATCAAACTCATTAAAAACGGGCTTAAATTCTTTACTTAAAACTTCAGCATCTTCAATGCCGATTTTAAATACGGCCATCGTTCCAACTGTTCCTAAAATCGCATCTTTTATTTTTGTATCTCCCCCGCCTTTACCACTAACCGACGAGGAACTAGAAAGCTGACCCATGTATTGGTGCGCCATGTTTAAACACAAACGATATTTTCTAGCTTCAGATAAAATAACGGAAATTGAATCAGTGATAAAGTTTTGAAATTCATCAACATATAAATAAAAATCTTTTCTTTGCTCTTCTGGCATATCAGCTCGAGCCATGGCCGCCATTTGAATTTTTGAAATAATAATTAAACCTAAAAGATTGGCATTAACTTCTCCGATTTTACCCCTGGAAAGATTAATAAGTAAAATCTTTTGTTTATCCATGGCTTCGCGAAAGTTAATACCAGATTTTTGTTGACCAATAATATTGCGCATCATTTCATTTTCTACAAAACGACCAACTTTAGAAATTAGATAACCCAACATTTCTGATTTATGAAAATCTGAGGTTTTTGCCATTTCTTTTTCCCAAAAAGCGCGAACAACTGGATCTTTAACTTTTTTCACCCAACTTTTAGCATATTCAGCATCAGAAAACATTCTTGGAATTTCAGTGATCGTGCCAGGATTTTCTAGGTCAGACATTAAGGTTAGCATCGCATTTCTCATATTGTGTTCAAACATTGGACCGATCACTTCTGGTGGAAAAAGTTTATAAAAAACAGCAATCATTTCTTGGACAGCATAATCTCTTTGGGCTTCTTCTTTAGCCTCTAACATATTTAATCCAATTGGTCTTTCTATATCTGAAGCGTCAAACAAAACAACGTCTTCAGCTCTTTCTTTGGGAATACAGGCCAAAACATCCTCAACCAAGCTACCATGAGGGTCAACAACACAAACCCCCTCACCATTTTTTATATCTTGAATAGCCATATTAGAAAGTAAAACACTTTTGCCAGTACCAGTTTTACCAATAATATAAAGATGTCGGCGACGATCATCTTTCTTTAATTTAATAATTGTTTCTTTACCGCGATAATTATTAATTCCCAAAATAATTCCTTCTTTAGGAACATCAACTGGGGCCGAAGCAGCCCGAGCAATTAACCAATGAATGTTTGGCGTTTCAGTGATTGGTAATGGAAAATGAAACAAACTGGTTAGTTCCTCGGTGTTAAGAATAAAATTTCTTTTTTCATCAATTTGGCGATAGATATAGTTTTCTATAACGCGACTAGATGAATCAATGTTGAAATTAAAGCCGTTACCGTATTGATAAAGAGTGTATTGAGAAAAAGAATTAGCAATGTTTTTTAAATAGTTTTCTGCTAATTCTTTGTTTTGAGCCGAAACAATAATTCTGATATTTATATCTAGGCCGGCCTTAGAGTTTTTATTTTCAACACTTTTAACAATTTCTTGTTCCATTGGTGAAAGTTGCCGTGGTTTTTCCATTGAATCTTTTTGTTTTTCTTCTTTGCTTTTACTGCTAAAACCGTAAAAAATAAAGTCACTAATAAATTTAAATGGATTAAACTTAGATTTAGAAACAGCATCAGAAAAACTTTTGCCCTGTTGCATTTCTCTAGCAACTCGAGTGGGGAAGATATGCCAGCTTCTTTTAGTAGAACGGGCGATGATTTGAATGGCTGCTGCGTCACCCTCTTTAATTTGCGTTAAAGAACTTAAGACAGCATTAAGTGGATCAGTGTTTAAATTAAGATATGTTTTAATTGGAAGAATGTGAGTGTTTCTTAGGGAAAGCCAAGCACTTAAAAAAGTTTTTTCTGGAGAAAAAATATTATAATCTGGAATAATTTCAATATTAGCACTGGGGAATTGAGCGTGAATTTGTTGTTCAACATAATTGGTAAATTTTTTGGGGGTGCTAACATAGAATGAAATTAAACCATCCTTTGCCCTTACTATTTCAAAAGAAAAATGATCGCTTCGGCCAAAAAGAAAATCTTTCCAAGAAAATTTAACACGCAAACCGCCAATATTATCTAAAAACAGCTCAGTTGGTGAAAGCCACTCTTTAATTTCTCTTTTATCTCTACCTTCTTCTGACAATGATTCTTTTGGCATGGTTACTAAAAAAATTGTTTTGTCAAAAATATGTTGATAGGCGCCCACCCTCATTAAGAACTTTCTTAAAAAATAAAAAATAATGATAGTAAAAAATAAAAAGAAACCTAAATAAATTAAAGTTACACCGAAAATTACTCGGTAAAAAATTTGATATATTTCAGGCATAAATTATTTTTTATTTTTTAGCTCTTTTTCTCTTAGAAGTAAAATTTTGTCGGTTTTAATTTTTGCTTCTTTGATAAGAAAAATTTTATTAACACCAGGAACCATTTTAATTAATAAAAGTAGCCATTCTTTAATAATTTCTAGAACTTTATTAACATTAATTTTAAATTCTTTTAATAAAATTTCTATTTCTGAAGATGCTTTTTCCCCGCTTTCTTTAAAAATTACTTTTTGTTCTGGGGTTAAAGAGGTGTAAAGTTGATCTAAATTTTCTGATAAAATTTGTTCTATTTCTAAAATAATTGATGATTTTTCAGTTTTTAGTGGCGCTGTTTTGTCTGTGTCTTCAGATGACAAAACTTTTGGTGGCGCAACGACTGATGGTTGTTCTCTTGTTTTTTCATATTTTCTTTCTTCTTCCTTGTCTTTTTCTTTTTCTTTTTGGCCAATACTAATAATTTTTTCGTCTTTTTGTGCTTCTTTTGAATGTTTATCTTTTTCTGGAGGTAAATTATTTTCTTTTTTTTCTTGTTTTGATAGTGAAAAATCAGGCATAAATATTAAGTTATTTAAATAATTCTTTATATTATAACACCTAAAAAATTATATTTTTTAGCTGGCGGGGGTGGAAGGAATCGAACCCTCATCAACGGTTTTGGAGACCGTCGTTCTACCATTTAACTACACCCCCATTAAGGCGTGGGATTGAAGATTGTTGTTGTATTGTTTATTGATTCAAGAGTTAAAAAATGGTTGTGACGGAAATTATCACCCTTTAATTTAAGGTTCAGCTATTATTTTGTTTCTTTGTGGGGAGTGTTTTTACGACAAGTTTTACAATATTTTTTCAATTCAAGACGATTCTTAAGCTTTTTTTTGTTTTTTTGAGTGTAATAATTTATATGACGACACTGGCTACACTCTAATTTTACTAAATTGTCTTTTAATTTTCCCATATTTTTAGTTGTTAGGTTATTGGTTAATAAATAATTAACTACTGGGGTCTCCGCCAAGGGATGATTAATTGTTTCTAAATTTATAAATAATGTGGTGAGAATCGAGAACCTACGGTTTATTCCGATGTTCTTAAAATTTTGCCAAAGCCACCCCTCGGAATCGAACCGATAACCTACGGTTTACCCGCCTGCCATTGCCTCAGCCGAGAGTCGGAATCGAACCGACAACCTACGGTTTACCCGCCTGCCATTGCCTCAGCCGAGAGTCGGAATCGAACCGACAACCTACGGTTTACAAAACCGTTGCTCTACCTGTTGAGCTATCTCGGCATCATCGGCTCAGGCTGTGGCGGGCAGGCAAAACCGTTGCTCTGCCTATTGAGCTAGGGTGGCAAGTTAATCAATAGAATAGTTTATATGTTTAACAATTTTCAAAGGATAAAATTTTTTGTTGATATAGTCTTTTATCTCATCTTTAATATCTCGGTCGCGCAATGTCTTTTTGTTCATTTTGAAAATTTCTTTTGGCTTGAACCAGCCGATTCTTGAAATTTCATGATGATCAAATTTTATTTTACCACTTAAAATTTTACCGACAAAAATAATTTTAATAGAATGAACAGCTACTCCTTCTTTTTTATAAATTAAACCATTTTTTACCGAACTATATATTCCCAAAAAATTAATAATTTTGATTTTAAAACCAGTTTCTTCGAGCACTTCTCTGGTTGCCCCCGAAATTGGATTTTCTTTTTTATCCAACCAGCCAGCCGGTTGATTCCATTTCCCTGTATCTTTGCCAGACGCTTCTTGAACTAATAAAATTTTACCGTTTTTTTCAACAATACAGCCAACAATGATAAAAGGATAAGGTGAAGAAAAAAATGATTTATTAGAACCTTTCATAACTAAAAACTATGGGTGGGGTAGGATTTGCACCTACGAAGGCCAAGGGCCGACAGATTTACAGTCTGTTGCATTTGACTACTTTGCTACCCACCCCTTTGTAAATTCTAAGCCCACGGTCAGACTTGAACTGACGACCTACTCCTTACCATGGAGTTGCTCTACCAGCTGAGCTACGTGGGCTCTTCCTCTGATAAATTTTTTATTTTTTCATCCCATTCGGCAATTTTTTGATTATTCTGATTGATTTCTTTTATTTTGATTAAACAATTTATTGCTCTCTCTTTTTCTTTTGATAGTATATAATTTTCTATTAAAAAGTCAAGAATACGTGGATTATTGGGATTGCGAGACAGGGCTGATTTAAAATAAGAAATAGCTTTTTCTTTTTGACCAAGTTGATTAAAGATGTCGCCCAAATTAATTAGACTAAGAACAAGTTCTTGGATTAAAGTCTCGGGAATTTTTTTACTATTTTTATTAAATTTTAACCACCATTTTATTGTTTGTTTATTAATTTTTACAATATCTTCGTTAATATTTTTTGCCTCTTTTAGTTTATTTTCTAAAGAATAAATTTTAGATAAATTTTTTAATGCTTTTAAATTTCGAGGATCAAAGGTTAAAATTTTTTTAAATTTATCTTCAGCTAATTTTAAGTTATTTTCATTTAAAAAATCATCTCCATCTTTAATTAATTTTTCTATTTCTTTTTCAGTTTCCACGGGCGACTCCTTTATTATTTTTGAAATCTTATCTTTATATTTATTTTCAAGATCTCTGAACTTGCTGATTATTTTATTAGAATGAAAACTAATAAAATTTAATATTTTTTTAAATAAAGGAAAACGACGGGCTGCTTCTAAAAACCTTTTTTCTAAAATTTTTAATTTTATTTTTTTTTCCTTTTCTTTTGTAATGCGTTCAATTTTAATTTTTTTTAAAATAGCAAATTTATTAATTAAAATATTTAACAAAACAAACAGGGATAAAAAAATAACAATAATTAAAAAAACATTAATTAACATACTGGGTTTAATTATCTTAAATTAAAATTATCTTTTTGTTCTATTAGAACTTCCAAACATTCTTATTTTTTCTTTGACTATTTCTTCAATTGCTTTTATTGGTTCAAGTAAAATTTTTCTTGGATCAACTTCTTTTTTATCATTGTTTATTTTTTTCCTGAGGGCCTGAGAAAAGGCAATATTTATTTCCGTATGAATGTTAATTATTTTAATCCCCAAAGAAATTGCTTTTTTGATTTCCTCTTTTTTTAATCCAGAGGCGCCGTGTAAAACCAAGGGGATTTTAATTACCTTATGTATTTCTCTTAATCTTGACCAATTAATTTTTACTGGATGAGTCATTTTATATTTTCCATGAATATTGCCGATGCCAATTGCCAAAGTATCAACCCCGGTTTTTTTAAAAAACTCAACTGCTTCTTCTGGCTTTGTTAAAAATTCTTCTGGTTTTTCATGTAAAAGCTTTATTTCTTCTTTTGTTTTTGGCACGCGGCCGATTTCGCCCTGAACCCAAACTCCATAACGATGGGCATACTCAACAACTTTTTTTGTTTGAAAAATATTTTCATCAAATGGTAATTCCGAATTATCAATCATGATTGAGGAAAAACCAGCTCGAATACATTCGCTTGCCTCATGAAAATTTTCACCATGATCAAGGTGAAAAGAAATAGGGATGGTCGGTACGACATTTTTGGCGGCCGTTTCAATAATATGAACAATTGGTTTTAAACCAGCATAACGAATAGAATTTGGACTAATACTAATAATTAATGGTGATTCTTCGGCTTGTGCAGCTCTTAAAATTCCAAGAGTTGTTTCTAGGTTGTGGGTGTTAAAAGAGCCCAGAGCATAGTTATTTTTTTGAGCTTTTTTTAATAAATTTTTAAGATGTACGATCATAAAAAGATAGAGTGTTAATTATTTTTATAAAATCATTAGATTTTAAACTAGAACCTCCAATTAAATACCCATCAATTTTTACATCAAGAAATTTAGCAATATTTTGAGCATCAATGCTGCCGCCATAAATAACCGTGCTATTATTTTTGACAATTTTTGTTGGTAAAATATTTTCTAATTTTTTTTCTATCACCTCGTGTGCTTCTTCAGCTTTTTTCGGATTAATGACCAGGCCGGAACCAACTGCCCAAATTGGTTCGTAAGCAACAACAAATTGATCTTTATCAATTAAATTAACTCCTTCAAAAATTCTGCGCAATTGATGCGAAACCACGTCTTTTTCTTGTTTCATTTCTTTTTCCTCGGCTGTTTCGCCAACACAAATAATCGGTTTTAAACCATATTTGAAGCAAGTTTTAATTTTTTTATTAATTATTTCATCCGTTTCATTAAAATAAGCTCGGCGCTCAGAATGACCAAGAATAACATACTCAACGTCAATCTCGCGAAGCATTAAAGCCGATATTTCTCCAGTATAAGCTCCACCCTCTTCCCAAAAAATATTTTGAGCACCCAAACAAAATGGTAAAGATGATTCTTTAATTAAATCATTAACTGTCGAAAGCGAGATAAAAGATGGGCATAAAATAATTTTTGTTTGTTCAAGATTTTTATTAATAGCTAGCCCCTCGATCAGTTCTTTGGTTAAAGACTTTGTTTCTTTTAGGGTTAGAGCCATTTTCCAGTTAGCAACAATAATTTTGTTTTTCATATTAATGATTTTAATATTAAAATTGAATGATTGAAAAAGTATATTTTATATTATCCCAATTAATGAAAAAACACCAGAGCTTATCAAGGTGACAATAATTCCCGCCAAAACAACACCTAAAAAAATTAAAATAATTGATTTTTTATAAGGAATACCAAATAAAAATGCAGCAACTGCTCCGGTCCAAGCGCCAGTTATTGGCAAGGGAACGGCGACAAATAAAATTAAAGCTAGACTTCCATATTTCTCATGTTTTTTATAAAAATTTTGTCTGGTTCTGGCAAAAAGCCAGAAAAAAAACCTGTTAAAAATATTAAAACGTCTAGAAAGAAAATTTGAAATAGCTGGTAATAACCAAAGAATAAAAAAAATTGGCAAGATATTGCCAATAATTGAATAGATAAAAGCCTCAATTGGCTTGAGTCCTAAAATTGAAATTGCTAAAGGAATGGTTCCCCTTAGTTCATTGATTGGCAGCGTTGCCAATAAAATCGTTTTTATCTGTGGTAACATTATTTTTTTGATTAGATAAATCTGTTGCTGGTAGATTAATTTCTAAATTATGAAATTTTTCATAAGAAGGTAAATCTGTTTCTTTGGCACAGCCAAGCCAATGCAAAAAATCAAAACTAATACTGTAAAAGCTTTTTTCATTTTCTTTTTTTTCATCAACTAAACCTTTAACCATTAAGTGACGCAAAATTACAGAGCAGTTGACCCCTCGAATATTGTCTAATTCTTCTTTTAGGATTGGTCCGCGGTAAGAAATAATTGACAGAGTTTCTAGAGCGGCTGGCGTTAAGTCTTCTTTTATTTCAAAATCTAAAAATTTTTTAACTGAATCAGAAACACTTGGCGAGGTAGCAAATTGAACTTTGTCATCTCTTTCAATTAAAATGATGCCCCGATTATTTTTTTCACAATCTTCTTTTAATTCATTTAAAGCTTGTTCGATTTCTTCTTTTTTAGTATTAGCCAGCTTAGTTAATTCTATTTTGGTTAATGGTCGATCAGAAACAAACAATAAAGCTTCAATAATAGATTTTAGATTCATAAATTAAATTTGATTTATAATGCTAAGAAAGAATTCTTTATCCTTGGGGTGGGTAAGTAAATTAGTGACTTCATTTTTATCAACCCATCTGGCTTCTGGGTTTTGAGGATCTTCTGGTTTTAAATCATTTTGTTCGGGTTTAAAAAGAAAAACATCTATTGTTTTAATGATTGATTTATCTTCTTTTTTGCCATTAATTGACAATTGAGTTCGTTTGATAACACCTAATTTTTTAATAAACTGAAGTTGATTTATGCCAGTTTCTTCTTTAATTTCTCTTTTTGCTGTTTCTAAAGAATTTTCACCAACTTCAATTTGACCTTTTGGTAAAGACCAAGATGTGCCGCATTGACCAGCAATCAAAATTTGTCCTTTTTTATTTAAAACTACACCGCCGGCGCTTCTGGTTTGTTTTATTTTCATAAAATATAATTAATGGTGGGCGGCAAAGGGATTGAACCTTTGACCTTTCCGATGTGAACGGAACGCTCTACCACTGAGCTAGCCGCCCCTTATTCTAAGGTTTGACCCCCAAACGTTATTGATTTTAAATTTGAAACATGTATCTCGCCGAAAACCTTTTCTTGTTTTAAATTGATCATTCCCATTTTAACTAATTCTAAAATGGCCAAAAAACTATAAACAATTTCTGTTTTATTTTTTTTATTTTTAATAAGTGAAACTAATTCCAAGCTTTCAACTTTTTTTAAAAGATCTCTCATCTCTTCAATTTTATCAGCCAACGAGATAACTCTTTTTCTAATTTTTTGAACAATAGCCAGTTCTTTTTCAAAATCTTTAACTACCAAATTAAAAGCTTCAAAAATTTTATTAATATTTATATTTTTGGGCGGAATAAATAAATTATCGGTTAAAAAAAATTTTTCTCTAGAAAAAAGATAGTTTTTTTTATTTAAAGATTGACGAAGGACTTTCATTGCTCCACGAAACTCTTGATAAAATTTTAAATCTCTTTCAAATTCTAAAATCTCCTGCTCATCTTCTGAACTAAGATAAGGCAAAAGAGCTGTTGATTTAATGTAGATTAATTTTGAAGCTAAATATAAAAAATTAGCAATTTCTGAAGGATTTTTTTCTTCTTCAATTTGATTTAAATAAGTTAAAAATTCATCAGTGACTTTTGCTAAAGATATTCTTGAAATATCAAGCTCTTCTTTTTCAATCAAATGTAATAAAAGATCAACCGGTCCTGAGAATTGTTCTAAGCTAATAGTATACATAAAAATATAATACAAACATATGAATATTATGCTAATTATGCAAACTACAAATATTAGCTACTAAAATTTATCAGTAGTTCTTAAGTTGGCGCAGGATTAAGCTAATTAGCACTATGGTTATCGTTTTTTGCTGATGTCTGCTTTGGTATGGTTTTTTTCAACTTTCATTAAATCACTAATTTTAAGACGAAGAGAATCAGTATAGCTTCCAGTTGAAACTAAAATTTCTTTAGCTCTGATTAACGCTTTGTCGATATAAAGTGGCACTTTTTTGTGAAGAGTGGCAAATGGAGTCATTGTTCCAGGTTTTATTTTAAAAACATCTTTCATCACTTTTTCTTTGGCAATTTCAATTTTTTTGGCCCCAAGTATTTTTTTCAACTTAACAAAATCAACCATTCGATCAGCTGGCAACATTACTAGAACATAGCCTTTGTCAGTTTTAATGACTAAAGTTTTACTAATACGATTAAGTTTTTCTTTTAATGTTTTTGATAAGTCAAAAGCGGTATAAACTGTTTTATGAGCAATTTCTTTGACTTTAATTTTATTCTTTTTTAAATACTCAATAATTTTTTTAGGAATAGCCATTTTTTTAATTATTAGTTATTGTTTATTTTTCGACCTTTATAGTAATTTTGCTTTTATTCTTCTAGTTCCAGCGCTGGAAGATTCTTCTTTAATAATTTTAAAGTTTCCTAGGGCTGAAGTTTTTTTAGCATGTGGTCCACCGCAAATTTCTTGAGAAAAATTGCCAATGGCATAAATTTTTACTCTTTGACCATATTTATTTTCAAAAACACCCATAATATTTTTATTTTTCGCCTCTTCTAAGGACATTTCTTGACAAATAATTGGAATATTATCTTTAATTTTTTGATTAACTATTTCTTCTACTTCTTTTATTTGTTGTTCAGTCATCTTGTTAGAATGAGAAAAATCAAATCTTAATCTTTCGACATTAATATTGCTGCCTCGTTGATAAACATGACTACCCAAGACTTGCCGAAGCGCGGCTAAAAGCAAATGAGTCGCAGTGTGATAGCAAACGGCCTTTTCTCCGGAATCAGCTAAACCACCCTTAAACATACCAACTGAGGCTGTGCGTGAAAGTTCTTGATGTTTTTTTAATTCATTATTAAATTTTTCAAGATCAATAAAAACTCCTTTTTCCTTTGCGATTTCCATGGTTAATTCTATAGGAAATCCATAAGTAGTATATAAGATAAAAGCATTTTTTCCTTTTTCAAATTCTTTTAATCCTTTTTCTAATGTTTTTTCGAATTTCTCTTCTTCGTGGTCAATAATGTTAATAATATAATTTTCCCTTTCTTTTATATAAGAATATGTTTCTCCATAAATTTCTACAATTTTTGGAATTAATTTTATCAAGAATTTGTCGGGTAGTCCTAATTTTTTTCCATACCTAATAGAACTTCTTAACAAACGTCTGATTACATACCCTTGACCACTATTGGATGGCTTAATTTCATATTTGTCGCCAATTATAAATGTTGCGGCTTTAAGATGATCAGCAATAATTCTAAATTCTTTTTTATAATCATCATATTTTTTTCCTGATAATTCTTCAATTTTTTTAATAATTGGCAAAAAAACATCGGTCTGATAATTGTCACTTAAATTATTTAAAACAGCCAGAGTTCTTTCTAATCCCATACCAGTATCAACGTTTTTTTGAGTTAATGTCTTGTATTTTCCTTGATTATTTTTAAAATATTCCATAAAAACATTATTCCAGATTTCCATCCATTTGGAATTTTCGGGGTTAAATTCTTTTGGCGCCTTTTCAGTTCCGGTCCAATAAAACATTTCAGTGTCTGGCCCGCATGGACCTGTTTGTCCGGCTGGGCCCCACCAGTTGTTTTTTTTGGTTAATTCTTTTATTCTTTCTTCAGGAAAACCCAAAGAAAGCCATATTTTTTTTGTTTCTTTATCTTGCGGAGCATCATTGTCGCCAGCAAAAACAGAAACAGCCATCTTGTTTCTGTCTAGATTTAACCATTTTTTGTTAGTTAAAAAATCGAAACTAAACTCAATCGCCTCTTTTTTAAAATAATCTCCTAAAGACCAATTGCCAAGCATTTCAAAAAAAGTATGATGAACATTATCGCCAACCTGATCAATGTCTCCAGTTCTAATACAAGGCTGAATGCTGGCTAATCTTCTACCGGCCGGATGTTTTTCACCCATTAAAAAAGGAACTAAAGGATGCATGCCGGCAGTCGTAAACAAAACAGTTGGGTCATTTTCTGGAATTAAAGAAGCAGATGGAATAATTTGATGATCTTGATTAGCAAAAAATTTTAAAAATTTTTTTCTTATTTCAAAAGAATTCATGATTTATTTTTATTTTGAAAAAATTTGGGGAAAATTGTTTTTGTCAAATATGGGAAAATTAATATCGTTCCTAAGCCAACCTCAACAAATTGAAGACCACGAACAACCAAAACTAAAGCTAATCCTATTTGAACTGGTAAGGCTAACAATGAAAAAGATAGCGCGACAGCTCCTTCAAAACCACCAATTGATCCTGGAGTTGGAAAAACACCCGCAATCATTGTTGCCACCTTAATAAAATAAACCTCTAAAAGATTAATTTCTTTGCCTAAAAATAAAGTAATTAGGTAAATTTGTAAACTTGATAAAACTAAAGCAACGAAAGAAAAAACAATATCATAAATAAAAAGCTTTTTATGATTAATTAAAAATTTTTCAATAGTATTTATTTCTTCTTTTGCTTTTTCTTTGTCTTTTAAAATTTTCCCAAATCCTAAGATTTTAATTATAAAAATAAAAAAACTCGTTGCCTTAATTCCTAAAAAAATAGCAACTAGAATCAGTAAAGATAAAAAGGTCATGATTAGGCCGACAAGAAAAAAACCATAAAAAAACAAAGCAATTCCCCCCAAAAGGAAAAAAATTAGCAAAGCACAGCCCTCGGCTAATCGGTCAATAACAATCAAGCTAAACGTTTTAAGAAAAGATTTTTCTTGATCATTTTCTTTTAAGAGCAGAGCTTTAAATCCTTCGCCACCAAGATACATTACCGGGGTAATAAAACTAATTGTTTGACAACCTAAAAAAGCAACAAAAAGTCTTCGCCACTTTGTTTTATAATTAAATGGCCTGGCAATTATTTTCCATTTTTTAATAAAGATAAAAAGAATTAATCCCACTGAAAAGAGAAGAGTTAAAAAATGCCACCATGAAAAATCAACAAAAACTCGAATTACATTTTCTAGGCCAATCCTTTGAAAAACAAAAACAAAAACAATAAGTCCTAAAATTATTGAAATAATTAATAAAAAAAATTTTTTAAAAGTCATATTCTATAAAATTTATTTCTTCTCATCAATAATCAATTTTTCTATTAAGGCATCTTTTTTTTCTTCTTTTTTGAACCCGTCTTGTTTTATATTTATTTTTTGCTCTGTTTTTAATTTTAAATTATTATTTTGATCTTTTTGTTTTTTTGAAACTTTCAAACATTTTTTACAATAAATTGGTCTAATTTTATCTGGCACAAAAGTAAGATGAGTGATACCACCACAGAGGCTACACTCGGCTTCATATTTTTTGATTCCTTCTTTGCTTGATTTTTTTTGAATTTCTTCTTCAGGGATGCCAGCCCAGCGAGATATTTTTTCTTCAACTATTCTTCTATCTTCAGTATACCGCTCACGAGAAACTTTAATAATTTTGTCAGCCACCCCAGCTAACTGAGCAAGTGGCGGTAAAGTAACCGCCGAAAAAGCTTCGGAGGTAATGCCATCAATCATTAATTTAACATAAATTTCATAATTATCGAGATTAACTAAATCCATTTCATCAAAACGTGGCATAAATTCTTTAGCCAAAGCTTCAGCATCAATTGCTCCAACCCTAAAGGCAGTTAAAGTTCCAACATTACCAAAAACTGCCGCAGCTACTTTTTCATCAAGTTGTTCAACGTATTGATGGGCCAGAATTAAGTTTAAACGATATTTTCTTGCCTCAGAAAGAATGTTAACAAAAGAATCTGTAGCAAAGTTTTGAAACTCATCAACATACAAATAAAAATCTTTTCTTTCTTCTTCGGCCATATCAATTCTGCTCATTGCAGCTAATTGAATCTTAGTAATCATCATTGCTCCTAAAAGAGCCGAGGCATCTTCGCCAATTCTTCCCTTTGAAAGATTCATTACTAAAATCATATTTTTATCCATAATTTCACGTAAACTAAAAGAAGACCTGACCTGGCCAACTATATTTCTAATTAAAGCTGTCGATAAAAATTGACCAACTTTATTTTGAATGGGTGCAATTGCTTCTGTTTGAAATGAGCCAGAATATTTAACAAACTCTTCTGTCCAAAAGCTTCTAACAACTGGATCACTAACTTTATTAATGACTTTTTTTCGATATTCTTTATCAACTAAAATCCTCATAATGCCAAGCAGGGTTGAACCGGGATATTCTAGTAATGCCAAAACAGCATTTCTTAAAACGTATTCTAGTCGTGGCCCCCAAGAATCGGCCCATATTTTTTTAAAAATTCCAATTAATCCAGAAGCAACTAAGTGTCGAAGATTTGGATTAACTTTTTCTAAAATATTAAAAGCAATTGGATGATCAATGTCAGCTGGGTTAAAATAAATAGTCTCGTTAATTCTTTCTGGCGGAATAAAATTAATTACTTTTTCTGCCAATTCTCCATGGGGGTCAATTACTCCCACAGCTCGACCGGCTCGAATGTCTTGGTAAATCATATTTTCTATCATGGTTGATTTCCCGCCGCCAGTTTTGCCAATAATATAAAAATGACGTCGACGGTCATTCTTTTTGATACCAAATCTTTTATTAATATTTCTAAAATTAGTTTCTCCAAAAATAACAATTTCATCCTCTTGGCGATTGGTTAATTTTTTATTTTTTTCCTCCCCTATCTCGAACTCTTTATTTAAACTGTTCGTCATAAATTTAGCCCGAGTAATTTTAAACTTTTATCTTGAGAGATGGCCCCATTGAAGAGCAAAGTGTTATTTTTTTAATATATACTCCCTTAAATTTTGATGGTTTTCCTTTCTTAACAGCTTCTAAAAGAGTTTTGGCGTTTTTCAATATTTTATTTTTATCACTAGATATTTTACCAATAATTTGATGAATATTGCCGCCATCATCATTTTTAAAAGATGTTTTTCCTGTTTTTAGTTGTTTTATTGCGTCTGAAATATTATTAGTGATTGTTCCATTTTTAGGAGAAGGCATTAATCCTTTTGGTCCTAAGATTTTTGCTAAAACAACTAATTCTTTCATCATTACTGGTGTTGCTACCACAGTGTCAAAGTTTATCTTTCCATCTTTTTTAATAACTTCAATTAAATCTTTCCCGCCAATAATATCAGCGCCAGCTTCTTTAGCTTCTTTTTCTTTTTCTGGTTCAACAAAAGCAACAATTTTATTTTTAATAAAATCAGCATAAGGCAAAACCACTACTCCTTTAACTGTTTGTTCTGTTTTCTTTAAATTAATTCCAAGTTTAAAATGTAATTCAACGGATTCATCAAATTTTCTGTTTTTATTTTGCTGAATAAAATCAATGGCTTCCTCAAAGGTATAGTCTTTTTGAGGGTCTATTTTTTCTTTAATTTGTTGGTATTTTTTGCTTGTTTTCATATTCTTAATTTTAACAATTTTTATAAAAATAACAAGTGGATAAAACTAACTTTTGAAAATAAAGATTTTATAAACAAAGAAGTTCCAAAATAGGATAATAATCGTTGCCATTGCCTTGGCTATGTTTGCCCAAACAACACTTGAAAGGGCAAGCGGTGGAGTAACAAAAGAAGTTAGAATATAAAGTATAGTCGAGTTAAGGATCATTCCGATTAGTGTTAGAAAAATAAATTTTCCAAATTTTAGCGAACTAGTAACAGAATTATTATTTTTAAAGTGATTTATAATAATGTAGCGATTAATCAAAATAACGATAGATAAAAAAGCAAAAATTGAAAGAAATAATAAAATATCAATTTTTATAAACTTTAAAAATATTAATATTAAAATAATAATTATCGTAAGGGTTAATTGCGTGTTTCTAATTTTTTTGTTCCCCTCTTTTTTAAATGTCCAAAAACTATTTATTAAATAACTGTTAGTTACGGCTATACTAAAAGATAAACAATTAAACAAAACAACGAAGCCGCCACTATAGATATTAAAAATTTTCATTAGAATATTTAAAACTAAAAAATCTAAAGCAGTATTGTTTCCGCCAGTAATTAAAAATTTAGAAAATTGTTTAAATTTATTAACGTTGATCATTCAAATTTTTTAATCGTCGCAATATTTAAGCCCATTTTCAAATATTTATTATAAGCAAAAAATTGATTTTTTACTTCGCCTTGACTATTAAAAACCATAATTTGGGGCCCACCATTCTTATTCGGGGCCGTAATAACATTGGTTATCCCGTCGCCATTGATATCATCTACAACCAAAGAGATCCCGCCATAAAAATTTCTATCATAAGCTAAAAATTGAGCTAAAAGATAAAAAGAAGAATTAAAAATTCTAACATAGGGACTAGCTTGAGATGTAATACTTACAACAATATCGTCTAGGCCATCGTTATTTATATCTCCACTGGCAACATTAATGCCGCCTCTAAATTCTTTGTTGTAGGCAAAAAACTGATCTTTAACCTTTCCATTAATATCGAAAATCCTAACTTGCGGGCCTCCGCCCTGACCAGCTCCAGTAATAATTTCTTTGACACCATCGCCGTCAAGATCACCGGTAGCCAAAGAAACTCCACCCCTAAAGTTTTGATGATAAGCATAGAAAGATGAAATCTCAATGCCGCTTGATTTTAAAATTTTTACTAATGGTGAACTACCCTGACGAGGAGCAACAACAATATATTGTTTGTCAGGAACATTAACTATTTTTTGATAACTTTTTTCAATTGCCGCACGCGTATTTAAACGACCATTGCCGATTTTATCTTGCCAGCCAGTGTCTCGATTCGAGTAATTAACCGAAACAACCGTATCTAAAATTATATTTCTTAATTCACGGTTAGATATTAATGGATTTAATGATTTAATCAATGCTGCTGTGCCCGAAACTAATGGTACAGCCAAAGAAGTTCCTGACCAATAACCACCATAATAACTTTTGAATTCGTTTTGTTGAGGATAATAAAATAAAGTTGAAAATATTTTTGACCCTGGCGCAGAAATATCAACACAGCTTCTGCCATAGTTTGCGTAATCGGCTTTTTTATCTGATTGATCAACGGCTGTTACCCCGATAATAATATTTTCTTTATAGCCAGCATCTAAGCAAATAGGATAAAGCGGATTCTTATCAAGATTGTCGCCCCCAAGAGAAGAATTATTCCCAGCGGCAGCAATAATTAAGATGTTATTATCCCAAGCTCTTTTAATTGCATCAAAAAGTAAATTACTATAATTTGGACTAACAAAACTTAAATTAATAATGTCAGCTTTATTTTTGATCGCATAATCAATGCCCTTGATGACTGCTTCTAAATTTCCTTCTCCACGATTATTTAGAACCCTAACAGGCATAATTTTAGCATTCCAAATCAAGCCAGCAATTCCTAAATTATTATTTCCCTTAGCGGCCATGATTCCAGCGACAACCGTTCCATGATTCATCCCGGCGATGGTATAATCTGGATAAAACTTTGGTCTGGGATCTGATATATTATTAACAAAATCCCAACCATTGATGTCATCGACAAAGCCGTTGCCGTCATTATCAATTTTATCTCCCGGAATTTCTTTTTTATTTATCCAAATATTATTTTTTAAATCAGGATGATAAATATCTACCCCAGAATCAAGAAGAGCAATAACAACATCTCCTTGTTTGCCATATGTTATATCCCAAACGGACTCAGCTTCTAGTTTATTTAAATACCATTGTTCTTGATAATGCGGATCATCAGGTAAAATTGCTTCTTGAAAAATATAGTTTGGCTCAATTATTTCAATAATTTTATTTTGAGTTAAATAGTATTTTATTATTTCCTCGATATCCTCGTCTGGATCAGCAGTAATTTTATAAATTTGTTCGTTATTTTTATATTTAATTAATAATTCTTTTTTGTTAAAATTATTTTTATTATTCAAGTATTTGTTTTTGTTTTGTTTGTGTTCTTCAAATGTTTTGCTATAAACAGCTTTTCCTTCAATAGAATGAAGAAAATACCAATAGGGAGATTCTTGATAAAAAATTGTAGCCCGAATAGACTCTAATCCTGGATTACAGATTGGTCCAGGTGGTAATCCGCGATATTTATAGGTATTATACAAAGAATCAATTTTTAAATCTTCAGCGCTTGCTTGTCTTACATTTTTTCCGGTAGCATAATTAATAGTTGAATCAGCTTGAAGGGCCATGTTCTTGCCTATTCTTTTCCAAAAAATTCCTGCGACAATTTCTTTATCTTTTTGGTCAAACGCTTCTTTTTCAACAATACTGGCCAAAGTGATAACCTCATAAAAATTTAACTGACGTTTGATAATCTCGTTTTTAAATTGTTCATCAACCTTACGATTAAAATTATTCAGTGTTCTTAAAATTATTTCTTGGGCGGTTGTTTCGTTTTTAATTTGATAGGTGTCGGGAAAAATAAAACCTTCGAGATTTTTTATTTTTTGATTCTGAAGAAAATCATATTTTTCTTTATAAAAAGAAATATTTTGTGTTTCAGTCAAAAAATCATTTTTATCAATAATTCTATTTTTTTCTAGATAAGAAGCAGTGTTATTGTTTGTCCAGCCTTCAATAATTATTATTTTTCTTTCATTTGGCGTGGGCGTTGTTAATAAATTAAGAATTTCTTTAACTGAAAAATTTTGTTTTATTTGATACTCACCGGGTAAAAAATTTTTTCTTAAATTTCTTAGAATGGTATAAAAAATAAAAGAATTTTTATCTTTTATTAAATTATGATTTTCTAAATTTTTAGCGATTATTTTTAACCCCTCTCCCTTTTCAATAGAAAATAATTTAGCTTGATCGCTGTCAGAAAAAGGTTGACCACTGCGATAATCTAAATATAAAAAAAGAATTGCAAAAATAATAACTAGATATCCAATTAAAACAATAATTTTTTTCATGAATTTTTATTCAGTAATTAAGGGGACAAAAAGAAATCCAGGGAATCTTTGTTCTTTATATATTTTTTCGCTTGTTTTTTCTATTAAAACCAAGTCTTGCGATTCAATGCCAACCGGAACAATCATTTTCCCGCCAACTTTTAATTGTTCAATAAGTTTTTCAGGAATATGTGAGGCTGCTGCAGCAACATGAATTTTGTCAAAAGGAGCTTCGCTAGGTAAACCTTTGGCGCCGTCAGTGCATTTGAATATTGCTCGATTAGATTTAATAAAGCTATATTTTTTAACATTATCTTCGCCAAATTTTTGCAACTCAGGAATTAATTCAATTCCAAAAACTTTTCCTTTTGAACCAACTATTTCGGCCAATAGAGCCGTGGTCCAGCCAGAACCAGATCCAACGTCAAGAATTTTATCGCCTTTTTGTGGTTGCAAAATTTCTATCATTATTGCTACAGTCATTGGTTGAGAAATAGTTTGTCCAAATCCAATTGGTAAAGGATAATTTTCAGTTGCTTCTTCTTTAAATTCCTCTAGCATAAAATCGTCCCTTTTTATTTTACGAAAGGCCTTTATAAATTCTGGTGTTTTTAAATAACCCAATTTAACAAGTTCGTTAATTAATGTTTCCATAATTTATTTATTATTTATTGAGCTGATAAAATATCAGTGCCCGATATAAAATTTATAAATTTATATTTTTTAAAAATTTTCTAATTAGATAAAAAGATAAAATGGAAATTATTGCGCCAAATAAAACGTCAGAAAACCAGTGAACTCCGACCAGAATTCTGGCCAAACTTATTAAAACAGCAAAAAATATGAATAAGCTACCTATTTTTTTATTAAAGCCATAAACTATTAAAGCAAAAACAAACGAAACTAAAGCATGAAAAGAAGGAAAAGATGGATTAAGCGACGAGATTTCAATCATCGGATCAATTTTTAAAACAACAAAAGGTCTTGGTCTAAAATAAATAAATTGAATTAATAAAAGCAGAATATAGCTTAAAATAAACGTGCCCGAGCCAAGAAAAAATATTTTTGAAAGGCGTTGTTTGCGCCAGAACAATAAGAAAGCGAAAAATGACAGAATTATCAAAAACCATATAAAATCTTTGGCAAAAAAAATAGCTAACGAATCAAAACAAATGGAGTTGCCAATTAATCCGTAGATTTTATTAAAAATAGCGATTTCAATGTTCATCATCAGATTAGTTTTAGTCTATTAGTTGTATGGTTAAACTTAACTAAAAAATCAACTAATAACAATTAATTAACTAATAATTATTAACTAAATAAATTATAGCTAAAATAAAAAAGTGGTCAAATTAAGCCCAAATTTATTTTACCCAACAATAGACCTATAAATATAATGATTTATAAGATAATTTTTTAAGTAATTTATTATTTAGATCGTTATATTTTTTCTTAGAAAGCAAGCCGCCAGCTACTAGTTTCATTTGGGTTACATCAACTAAGCAAAAGTCGGGCATCTCGAAATTTTTCATTTCTCGCTTGTTTTTAAATTCAACTTCAACCACTACCAAACCCCTTAACCTGCCCAAAAAAATATCAAATTCAGCAATTTTGTTTTTATATTTATAATAATATCTAATTTTATGAATTTTATAGGCTGGTAATTTTTTTAAAACAGCGTATTCATTTTTATCTAATTTGATCGTTAATTCTTCTGAAAATGAACAGTCTTTTAAATCAACTGGCGCCTTACGAGTTAACTCATAATTCTCGCCAATTTTTCTGATTCTGATAGTTGGATGTTCTCTAGATTTGGGAATATACAAATCAATAATTTCCTGATGGGGAAATTTTTTAAGATCTTTTGGGAAATATTTAGCTAAATAAGTTTTTTCAATCTCGTAAGGCATATATCATAAAATTATATAAAAAAAATAAGAAAAAGTCTAAAAAATAAGCGGGGGTGAGGCACATCAAAGCGCCAACACCCCCTGCAAAGTGTACTTGTTTATTCCTCCTAGTTTAAATTCCTCCCACCTTCTTGGCAATCTCGTTGATCAGGCTGCTGATTGGCTTGTGACTTTCCATCCAACTCTGAGCATACCAAGTCATAGCTCTTCGATAGTCGTCCGCCTGGGGTTGGCTGCGGATGTAAGTTACGGGGTGGGTAAACCATCCGTAGACTCCGCCCAGCCACACATTGTCAGTGGTGACCATTTCGTAGGGTCTGGTTCTGTTCATCCCGCAAAGGTCACGACCAGATTTAGAGATGTGGACAGTCAGTTTCTTGATGTGGCAGGTACCCCAAAAATTGGACAAGTTGTCTTAGGGATGATATTCTAAAAAATAAAAAACAAACCTATGACAA
>Ga0208244_100807_pt1 | contig 23538 bp, 19 predicted proteins | sample SubbioCR12Aug_5A_FD_184828 | JGI IMG/M metagenome (GOLD analysis project Ga0208244, IMG submission 184828) | Serpentinite rock and fluid subsurface biosphere microbial communities from McLaughlin Reserve, California, USA - CR12Aug_5A (SPAdes) | ecosystem: Environmental > Terrestrial > Deep... | reverse complement strand
GGCCATGGCGGCTCGCTCCATCGCGGCCGCCTCGGCATGGACGTCTGGTGCGGCGACCTCGCCGCCCTGCTGGAGGCCGAGGCGGTGCCGCGCGCGGTGCTGGCCGGCCACTGCCTCGGCGCCAACTTCGCCCTGTGGTTCGCCCATCGCCAGCCGCAGCGGGTCGCCGGGCTGGTGCTGATCGAGCCGATGTTCCGCGAGGCGCTCGCCGGCTCCCTGGCGCGCGCCGCCGCCCTGCGCCCGCTGCTGGCCGCGCTGGTGCCGCCCCTGCGCCTGCTGGCCGCGTTGGGCGTGCACCGGCGCCGTCTCGCGCCGCTCGACCTTGCCGCGCTCGATCGCGAGGCGCGCGCGGCGATGGCGGACTCGGGTGCGTTCCCGCAGGCGCGCTATGCCTCGGTGCGCGAGGACCTGCGCAACCTGCCGGTCTCGGTGTACCTGCAGGACCTCGTCGCCGTGACCGGCGCGCTGCCCGACCTGGCGACGATCCGCGCGCCGGCCCTGGCCCTGCTGTCGGCGGGCGGCACCTTCAGCGATCCGGAGGCGACGGCGCGGCTGCTCGCCCCCCTGCCGGCCTGCCGCATCGTGCGCATCGCGGCGCAGCACTGGATCCCGACCGAGCAGCCGCAGGCCATGCGCGAAGCCATCGAGGGCTGGTGCGACGCGCTCGAAGCGCGGGGTGCAGCATGAGCGTCGTGGTCGGAGCGGGGGCTCCCCTCTCCCGCTTGCACCCCAAGGGTACTTCCTTCGGGGCGCGGGAGAGGGGTTGGGGCAGAGGGCTGGCCGCCCTGCTGGCGCTGCTGGTCGCGTTTCCTGCTGCTGCAGAGGATGCGTCCTCACAGGCACCCGTCCTGGGCGATCTGTTCCGGCCCGTCCTCGCGCGGCCGGGGCTGGGCGGCCTGCCGATCCACGCGCAGGTGAGCGTGGCCGACAACGTCGTGGACTGCGATATCCTCGCGGTCGTCGCGCGCCCGCCCGGGCAGGTGATGGCGCTGCTGGGCAGCGCCCGCGGCTGGTGCGAGTTCCTCCTGCTGCATCCGAACGTCAAGGCCTGCGCCGCGGAGCCGGCCGCGGACGGCCGGCGCATCGTGATATATACCGGCAGCAAGCATTTCCAGCCGGTGGAGACGTCGCGTCCGCAGCGCTACGACCTGCGCGTGGAGCGGCGCGAGCGGGGGTATCTGGCGCTGCACCTGTGGCCCGAGCCGGCGAAACTTGCCGACGCGGCCGGGCCCGCCCGGATCGAGATCGCGGCCCTGGACGACGGGCGGACCGGGTTGCGCGTGCAGTATCGCGCGCCCCTGAGCGCCGGCGCGCGCCTGCTGGCCGCGACCTACTTTGCCACCTTCGGCCGCGACAAGATCGGCTTCAGCACCACGAGCGTCGATGCCGACGGCAATCCGGTGTACATCGGCGGCCTGGCCGGCGCGATCGAGCGCAATGTCGTGCGGCATTTCCTCGCCATCGACACCCTGTTGCAGGCGCAGGAGGCCGGCGCCGAAATGCCGCCGGAGCGACGTCTGGCGCACTGGTTCGCGCTCACCGAGCGGCATGCGCGCCAGCTCCATGAACTGGGCTGGACGGAGTACCTCGACATCAAGCTGCGCGAATTCGCCCAGTCAGCCGAGCTGCAGAGAAGCATCGACGCGCAGGCCGGCGACTGAGCCGTCCGCATCCCGCGGCGGGCCGCTCTTGTCGTTGACGATACGCAACAGGGTCCAGTAGCCGAACAGGTTCACCGGGATGCGTTCCGCCACATCGAGCCGGGTCTCGCCGATGAAATCGTCCAGGGAAAAATTCGGCCGGAAGCCGACCTGCCCGGAGAAGCGGCCCATGAAGCGTTTCAGGCCGTTCATGACGGAGCCGCCCTGCATGAAGTGGTTGACGATGTAGATGTCGCCGCCGGGGCGGCACACGCGCCGCATTTCGTCGACCAGGCGCGCCGGATGCGGCGCCACCGAGACGACGTACATGGCGACGACCTTGTCGAAGCTGTCGTCCGGGAAATCCATGCACTCGGCATCCATGCAATGCAGCCCGACTGCCTGTTCGAGCCCAAGCCGTTCCTTGCGGGCGATGGCCCGCCGCAGCATCTCCGGCGAGAGGTCGATGCCGGTCACGCGCACGCCGGCCGGATAAAGCGGCAGCGACAGTCCGGTGCCGATGCCGACCTCCAGGATGCGCTCGCCCGGTCGGCAGGCCATGCGCTCGATCACCTTGCGCCGCCCCGGCTGCAGCACGGCGCCGAAATAAAAGTCGTAGCCGGAGGCATAGCGCCGGTAGGTTCTTCGAATGGTTTCAATATCCAAGGCCGCTCTCCCTCTTTTCCGCACGCGCCGTATCATACCGGATGCCCGTTGCCGCCATGAAGCGGCGATACGGCATGACGCGGGGAATCAACGGGAAGCCCGCCGGCGCCGCCGCAGGAGGCGGGCGGCGAACAGCGGCAGGGCGTAATTCTTGCAAATTGAAGGAGGAGAACATATGGCCAGACAATCGGCGAGGGGGGCTTCGGCGCCCTCGAACATCGGGATTTCGACCGGGCAGCGTATCGACGAGGGGTGGGCGCCTCGATCTGCCGGGGCGTCCGAAGGCGCCCTGGACGCGCCGGAGCAACGCCGCGAGAAGGTGGCCGTTGCCGCCTACTTTCGCGCGGAGCGCCGCGGCTTCGCCGGCGACGATCCCGTGGAGGACTGGCTGGAGGCGGAGCGGGAGGTGGACGGGATCGAGCAGCAGGGCGGACGCGACCTGAGCGACTGACATCGAGGCGGCCGCAGGGGAGCGGAATGGCCGCAACGGCGCGCTCCCTTGTCCTGGATCAATAAGCCGGCGCCATCCGGAAAACATAATCGGACCGTGCCCGGCGCAGGAGGCATGCCGGGGCGGGGCGAGGCGCAATGAGCATGGCAACGGATGTTCCATCGGCACAGGCGGCACGTCCCGAAGCGGCGGGCGCGGAACTGTTCGGCGTCGTCGCCGGGCTCGCCCGGGAAACCCATCCGGATCGAATCCCCGCGGTCGCGCCGGACAGCTCCCTCGAACGCGACCTGGGCTTCGACAGCCTCGCCCGGGTCGAGCTGATGCAGCGCATCGAGCGCGCCTTCGGCGTGAGACTGCCGGAGGAAACGATGGCGAAGGCGGAGACGCCGGCGGACCTGCTGCGCGCCGTGCTCGATGCCGCGCGAGGGCCCGCGGCCCGCGACGCGGCGGCGCGCCGCAGCGCCGCGCCGCCGCCGGCATCCGGGGCGGCGGCGACCGGTGCGCCGTGCGGCGTCGAGACGCTCACCGAAGCGCTGCGCTGGCACGCCACCCGCCATGCCGAGCGCATTCATCTGATCCATGTCGCCGCGGGCGGGGAGGAGCAGGCCATCTCCTACGGCGCGCTGTGGCAGCGGGCCCGCGCCGTCGCCGCGGCCCTGCAGCGGCGCGACGTCGTCCCGGGCGAGGCGGTGGCGATCATGCTGCCGACCGGTCCGGACTTCTTCTACAGCTTTTTCGGCATCCTGCTGGCCGGCGCCATCCCGGTGCCGATCTACCCGCCGGCGCGCATCTCCCAGATCGAGGATCACCTGCGCCGGCATGCCGCGATCCTGGCCAACGCCGGGGCGACGCTGCTCATCACCACCGGCGAGGCGAAACTGGCGGCGGGGCTGCTGCGCAGCCACGTCGAGGGGCTGCGCGAGGTGGTGATGGCAGCCGAGCTGGCGGGGGCGGGGGCCGGCGCCGAGCCGACCCCGCTGCCGGCCCGGCCGCAGGACATTGCGCTGCTGCAGTACACCTCCGGCAGCACCGGCCAGCCGAAGGGCGTCGTGATCAGCCACGCCAACCTGCTCGCCAACATCCGCGCCATGGGCACGGCGGCTTCGGTGTCGGCCGGCGACGTTTTCGTGAGCTGGCTGCCGCTCTACCACGACATGGGCCTGATCACCGCCTGGCTCGCCAGCCTTTACTACGCAACGCGCTTCGTGGTGATGTCTCCGCTGGCCTTTCTCGCCCGCCCGGAGAACTGGCTGTGGGCCATTCACCGCCATCGCGGCACGCTGTCCGGCGGGCCCAACTTCGCCTACGAGCTGTGCCTGAGAAAGATCGACGCCGCCGCCCTCGAGGGGCTGGATCTGTCGAGCTGGCGCGTGGCGTTCAACGGCGCCGAGCCGGTCAGTCCCGAGACGGTGCTGCGCTTTGCCGAGCGTTTCGCGCCCTACGGCCTGCGCCGCGAGGCGATCGCGCCGGTCTTCGGGCTGGCGGAATGCACCGTGGGGCTGGCCTTCAGCCCGAACCGGGGACCCGTGATCGACCGCATCCGGCGCGAACCCTTCGTCACCCGCGGGCGCGCCACGCCCGCCGGGCCGCAGGAGCGCGACGTGCTGCGCTTCGTCGCCTGCGGCCGGCCGCTGCCGGGGCACGAGATCCGCGTGGTGGACGCGGCGGGGGCGGAGCTGCCCGAGCGCCGCGAGGGCCGCCTCGAGTTTCGCGGCCCCTCGGCCACCCGCGGCTACCACCGCAACCCGGAGGCCACGCGCCGGCTCTTCCACGGCGACTGGCTGGATTCCGGCGACTACGCCTACATCGCCGACGGCGAGATCCATCTGACCGGCCGTGCCAAGGATGTCATCATCAAGGGCGGCCGCAACATCTACCCGCAGGAGCTGGAGGAGGCGGTGGGCAACATCCCCGGCATCCGCAAGGGCAACGTGGCGGTCTTCGGCAGCGCCGATCCCGACAGCGGAACCGAGCGCCTGGTGGTGGTGGCGGAGACGAAGCAGACCGGGGCCGAGGTGCTGGCGCGGCTGCGCGAGGCGATTCAGGGCGTGACGGTCGATGTTCTCGACATGCCGCCCGACGAGGTGGTGGTGTCGCCGGTCCATCTCGTGCTCAAGACTTCCAGCGGCAAGATCCGCCGCGGCGCCAGCCGCGAACTCTATGAGCGCGGCGGCACGGCCGCCCCGCGGGCGGTGTGGCTGCAGGTCCTGCGCCTGGCGCTGGCGGGCGCGCTGCCCCAGTTGCGGCGAGGGTTGCGCGCCGCCGCGGGGCTGATCTACGCGGCCTATGCCACGGCCATGCTGTTTCTGATCGGCACGCCCGTCTGGGCGCTGGCCTGCCTGCTGCCGCGTCCCGCCTGGAGCTGGGCCCTGAGCCGCGCCGCCGCGCGCGTGTTCCTCGCCCTGACGGGCATCCGCTTGCAGGTCGCGGGCCGGGGAAACCTGCCGGCGGATCGTCCCTGCGTGCTGGTCGCCAATCACGCCAGCTACCTGGACGGCCTGTTGCTGGTGGCGGCCCTGCCGTGGCGCGGCTACCAGTTCGTCGCCAAGCGCGAGCTGCTCGATCACCTGGTCAGCCGGGCCTACCTGCGTGCGCTGGGAGCCGATTTCGTGGAGCGCTTCGATTTCCGCCAGGGCATGGAAGACGCCGCCCGGCTCGTCCGTTCGGTGCAGGCCGGGCGCTCGCCGGTGTTCTTCGCCGAGGGCACGTTCACCCGCGTGCCCGGGCTGCGGGAATTTCGCATGGGCGCCTTCGTGGTCGCGGCGCAGGACGGCGTGCCGGCGGTGCCGGTCGCCATCCGCGGTTCGCGCGCCGTGCTGCGCGCCGAGCACTGGCTGCCGCGGCCGGGCGGCATCTCGGTCACCGTGAGTCCGCCGATCCTCCCCGAAGGATCGGACTGGGCGGCGGCGGTGCGCCTGCGCGACGCAACGCGTGCCGCCATCCTGCGGCATTGCGGCGAGTCGGATCTCGCGCCGGCGGCGGCAGTCGCGCCCCGGGCGGGGGAACCGTCCGGCCCGGCCTGATTCCACCACTCATTCTTTCCAAGGAGGAAATCGCGATGAACGACACCATCACCGACATCATCCGCGCCGAAGAAGCGCATTCCCTGGCCGGCCTGTTCCGCTTGCGGGCGGAGCGTTCGCCGGAGTGCGAGGCCTACCGGCAATACGACCGGAGCCGGGATCAATGGGTCTCTTGCACCTGGCGGGAGGTCGCCGGCCGCGTGGCGCGCTGGCGCGAGGCCCTGCGCGGCGAGGCACTGGCCGCCGGCGAGCGCGTGGCGATCCTGCTCAACAACGGCGTCGAATGGGTGTGCATGGACCAGGCGGCGCTGTCGCTCGGCCTGGTGCCGGTGCCCCGAGCACACGGGAACCCAGGTTCGGCAGGCGGCCTTCGGGCAGAATCAGGAATCGGCTGTTGTTGGCGATCAATCGCAGGCGGTCGTACTGGGTGCGAAAGTCCCAGCCGATCCAATGATCGCGCGCCCCGCATTTGAGCGCCGCCGCCGAGAAGCCGATCTGCGCCAGCCACTGATCCTGCCAGGTCGCGACATACCAGATCGTCTCGCCGATCTTCGGGAGTGCGCCCAGGTAGTGGTGCTGCGCCATTTGCGCTTGATAACGCGCCTCCTCTTCGCGCTCGACCGGGCGGACGACGAGGGACTTCAGTATCGAGGTCGGTTCGAGGAATGCAGTGGTCGCCATTCCCTCCTTATAGCGTTCTGCCTGGCCCTTGTCCAGCTACCGCGTTTAATCCGTTGTGTCTCTTGCATATTTGGGAAAGGGCACATTCATCCTGGATATCCCGGACCTGTGCCTTGTCATGTAACATTCTAATCACTACGCTTGAGGCGCAGCCTACGGATCGATGGTGTGCATTGGCACAGTATCGATGCCCGATTGTTAAATCCACTTTCCATGGTGCCATGAATATGTCTGAAAATTCCCTGACAAAAGAACAGATCACGCAATTTGCACAGCGAATCGAGGCGCGCAAGAACCTTTTACTGGATGAAATCCGGCGGGGAGTCGCACGCACCAGCGACGAGCACATTGTCGACCTCATCGGCGGTTCGGGCGATTCCGGCGATGTGGCGGCAGCATCCCTGATCCGCGATGTCACTGAGGCCGAGATCATCCGCGACATAGGAGAGGTGCGTGATATCGCTGCGGCGGAGGATCGGATCGCAGCCGGGACGTACGGCCTGTGCACTGACTGTGGGCAGGCTATCTGGTACAAACGACTGGATGCGTACCCGACAGCCAAACGCTGCTTTGACTGTCAGGTACGTCGCGAGAGACTGAAGGCACCATCACCCTACACCGGCCGATGACCAACGGAAAAGCCATTATCGAAACGGAGAAGCTGCCGATAAAGTTATGGCTGGATGAGCAGCAAATGGACGAGGGGCACTGGAGCAGGCGCGAAATCTTGCGAATCTCCCCTTTGCCTTCAAACACATCGCCATCATGCCTGACACCCACCAGGGTTACGGCATGCCCATCGGCGCCATTCTGGCCACCAAGGGCGTCATCATACCCAACGCCGTTGGTGTGGATATCGGCTGTGGCATGTGTTCGTTGCGGACCAATCTGACGGATATCGAGACAGATGATCTGAAAGCCATCATGGGCATCATCCGCAATACGGTTCCTGTGGGCTTCAATCACCACAAAACGCGGCAAGACGAGGCGTGGATGCCCGAAAGACGGGGTGACTTACCCATCGTCAATCAAGAGTACGAAAACGGCCTGTATCAGATTGGCACATTGGGTGGTGGCAACCATTTTATCGAAATACAAAAAGGATCGGATGGCTATATCTGGATCATGATCCACTCTGGCTCGCGCAATGTCGGTTACACGGTGGCCAACCACTACAACGATGTGGCAATCAAGATGAATAAGGAAGCACGGTTCGATCATCCCATTGACGGAGGAAAGCCGACGTGAAGCGAACGAGCGGGCCGGCCGGGAAACAGCGGGACGAAGCGGCGTTGTTTGGCGTGCGCGCACGCGGCCGGGACGCTCCCGACCGGATCGAGGCGCGCGCCCTCGGCACGACGCTGTGCATCGATGCCGGGGTCGGCCACATCCGCTTGCGCGCCTGCGGCGGTCGGGGAGAGGTGGTTTTCGACGAGACCATTCCGAGCGGCGGCGATCTATCCAATTATTTGAGTGCCTGGGGGCTGACCGGGGAATTCGGTGCGCGGACCGGAATGCCGGTGTTCGTCACCGGCAAGCTCGCCGACCTGGCGAGCGACACCCTGGGTTGCGGCAGCCTGGTCCAGCCTGCGGCGGCGGCCTGGCTGGCCGCGCGCGACCTGATGCGGCGGGAAGAGGGCAGGGACGCCGTACGCTCCCTGGCCATAGTCGAGCTTTCCGCGTCCGGCTACCAGGTGGTGGGCGTCGACCGCGAAGGACGCCTCAAGGACGATCTTCTGCTGGTCAATTCCCGCTGCGGCGCGGGTTCGGGCGTGAATCTCGACCGGGTGCTGCAGAAGCTCGGTCTGGCGCGCGACGATGTGGACCGCATTCTTGCCGCCTACGCGGGCGACGCCGGCCGCGAGTTGCGCGAACAAGCCACCGTTCGCGCCGACCGCTGCGGTGTGTTCGCGTCTTCCGCCACCATTTCCGACAAGAACCAGGGCATACCGCTGGACGTGGCGCTGGCCACCACGCTGAAATCCGAGGTACTGAAGGCGTGCCGCCGGCTGCCGCCGGGGTTCGACAAGGTCTGCCTCGCCGGCCGCGTGTTCCGCTGGCGCTTCGCCCGCGAATGCGCGGAGGACTACCTCGCCGGCATCGGCGTGCGGGAAATCGTCTGCGACCCGGACAACACCCAGATGCTCGATTCCCTGCGCGGCTTCGTCGCGGATATCGGCGCGGACCGCATCGTCTCCCCCGATCGCCGCCTGCTGCGCGCGCCCGTGGTCGAGGCCTACCCGGCGCTGGCGGCGCTGAAGGAATCCCTGAGTGCTGCGCACCGCTACCTGCGGCTTGCCGACACGGCGATTCCCGCCGGCGCGCTCGGCGTGGAGCGGCCGGTACACCTGGCGCTGGATGTCGGTTCCACCATGGCCAAGGCGGTGGTCGCCGATGCGGCGTCGGGAGAGATCCTGTGGCTGCGCGCCTACAGCAATTCCGGGGACACCATCCAGACCATCCAGCAGGTCTTCCGCGACATGGCGCGCGAAGGCGTCGCAACGCTGCCGCTGCGCGGCGTCGGCATCACCGGCTCCGCCCGCTTCCAGGTGCGGCAGGCCCTGGAGCACATCTACCCGGAGCTCGCCGGGCGCGTCGTCGTCCTGGTCGAGAACTACGCCCATGCCCGCGGCTCCATCGCCTTCGCCCGGGAACACGTGGCGCGCCTCAAGGCCGCCGGCGTGACGCGGGTGAACGAGGACTTCTGCGTCCTGGTCGACATCGGCGGCGAGGACACCAAGATCTCGTCCATCGCCCTCGGGGAAGCCGAGCTGTTCGGCAACGCCATGAACCTGAAATGCTCGGCCGGCACCGGCAGCCTGATGGACACCCTGTCCGCCCTGTTCGGCCTGTCCAACGCGGGCGACGTGGGCGCGGCCTGCGCCGAGGCCTTTGCGGCGCCGCGCGGGCACGCCATCAACGCCACCTGCGCGGTGTTTCTCATGGAAAACGCGCGCAAGCTGCAGCTCCGCGGCGTGCCGCGCGGCGAGATCCTCGCCTCGGCGAACTGGGCCATCGTCGAGAACATGGCGCGCACCCTGTGGAACCAGCTCGAACTGCCGCGCCATGCCGTGGTGCTGCTGCACGGCCAGACCATGCTCTCCGAGCCGCTGCCGCTGGCGGTCGCCCACCGGCTGCAGTCCTGGCTCGATGCGCCGGCGTACACTTTGGTGCCGCCCAACCCCGGCCATCGGGCCTGCGTGGGGCTGATCCATACCCTGCGCCAGACCGCGCCTGCGGGAAGTGCCGCACTGCCCCTGGCCAGGTTCATCGACGCGACTTTCGAGAAACGCATCGTGCAGTGCCACGGCGCCGCCTGCGACGACCAGGCCGCCTGCTGCAACCGCAGCCGGCTCACCTGCCGCGGCAGCGACGGCCGCAAGCTGGTCTCCTTCACCGTGGGCGGGTGCAGCGCCATCAACGAGCTGCTGGCGAAGAAGAAGGACCAATCCCCGCCGGCGGCGGTGCGCGACAGCTACAAGGAGCTCTGGGATTTCGTCGACGCCCGCCACCCGGCCAGCGAGGACCCGGAGCGGCTGGTCATTCCGCGCAGCTTCGTCGTGTCCGAGTGGGCCGGCCTGTTCGCCGGCCTGTTCGGCAGGCTGGGCCTCCCCGTGCATGTGGACAAGGTGCGCGACACCGATCTCGCCCTGGCCCAGCCGCTGTTCAACATCGACACCTGCGCCCCGCACATGGGCGCGGTGGGACAGTACCGGCGCCTGGCCGGCGCGGCGCACGGCATCGTTCTCGCGCCGCAGATCGAGTTCCTGCCGACCGGGGGGGCGAGCGCCGGCCGCACCTGCACCCTCAACCAGGGCGGCGTGGCGGTGGCCATGAACCTGGCCCGGCTCGCCCATCCCGAGGCGCGCTTCCACCTGTTCAACCTCGACCTTTCGGTACTCGACGCGGACGCCATCCACGCGCAGTTGCGCGACCGTCTTGCCCCCGTGTTCGGGCATTACGGCATCGCGCCCACGGACGCCGAATTGCGTGCCGCCATCGCCGGCGCCATCGGCGACCAGCGGGCGCTGCGCCGCGCCGCCGCCGACCTGGCCGCGACCCTGGCCGAGGAGGCGCTGGCGCAGGGCATTCCGATCGGCCTGGTGGTCGGGCGCGAATACATCCTCAACCCCGGCATCTACGACAGCCATGTGCGCCGCCTGCTGCGCGACAAGCACCTGCTCGTGCTGCCGTCCTGGGTGCTCGACCTGGAGCTCAACCCCGACTACGGCCACATCTACTGGCGCAACCCGCACTTCATGGTGTCGCTGCTCGACGCCGTGGCGCGGCGCAAGCTGCACGAGCGGCTGCGCCACCCGCGCCTGGCCTCGGTGTTCCGCCGCATCGAGAGCGGCGACGCGCTGCTGCCGGTGGTGCAGGTGTCCACCTTCAGCTGCGGGCCGGACAGCGTGGTGCAGCCCTTCATCGCCGAGATCATGAAGCGGCGGCCCTTCCTGCTCATCCAGTCGGACGCGGTGATCAAGGAACTCGCCCACCTGGAGAACCGCGTCAACACCTACGTGAAGCAGCTCGAACTCGGTCTGCACGAGCGGCTGCATGCGGGCAGCGCATCGTCGTTCCAGATCCGCAGCCTCGACGAGCTGACCGACTCGGCGCCCATCGATCGCGCCACGGATGCCATCTACTTCCCGACCATCTCCGACAACCGCACCGTCACCGCCGTGCTGCGCGGCGCCGGCTACACCTGCATCGACAACTACGGCGAGGATTACGACTTGCAGCGGCTGGTGCGGCAGGGACGCAAGGCGGCGGGCGACAGCGTGTGCGCGCCGCTGGCCGCGGTGTACGCCGACCTCGAACGCGCCGTCGACGATTTCACGCGGCGGCGGCAGGCCGGCGACCCGCTCGTCGCGGGCAAGACCCGGCTGCTCTACTTCGACAACAAGGGACCCGGCCCCTGCCGGCAGGGGCAGTACGTGGATGTGCATCGCCTCCTGTTCCACCGGCATGCCGCCGGCGGCTCCCGCTCCTGCGAGGCCCTGCCGGGACACGCGGTGGTCAAGTTCCTCGTCGGCAACGAGGCCAAGGCTTTCGACATCGGCATCGAGGAATGGGTGCTGGCCCGTGCGCACCAGGGCACCATTCTCCAGGGCGTGCTGCATGCGCTGCTGTTCGAAGGCGGCGCGGCCTGCCGCGACTTCGCCGAATACGAGCGTTTCAGCGCCGACTACCGCGCCCTCAAGGCCGAGCTGTACGGCGTGCTGGAAAACCGCCCGGCGCCCGGGCGCCTGGCGCGCGGCCTGCTGCGGTTGTCCGGCGGCCGCGACATCCTGGGGTTGCCCATCAAGTACTTCGCCTACGGCCTCACCGGACGCGATCTGGCGAGGCCGCTCTCCCGTTTCGCGCGGCGCTGGATTCATCGCCGCGAAGCGAACGACGGGCGGGTGCGCATCGCTCTTGCCGGCGAGGTCTACATGCGGGTGTCCCAGGCCGAGGAAGTGTTCCGCAGCTTGCTCGCCAACCTCGGCTTCCGCCGCTTCCGCCTCGAGTACGCGCCGGTCTGGAGCTACATCGAATTCATGGCCGACGATTGGGTCGAGGTGAATCTCGACCGCATCGACCGTGCCGTCAACCGCGCGGCCGACGCCGCGCAGAGGGCGCGCCTCGCAGGCGAACGCCGCGGCGTAACCCGCCGCGCGGGAATGTTGAAGTTCCTGCTGCGCCGGCTGGTGGCGGGGCCGCTTTACCGGGCGGCGCGGCTGCCCATGCCCGCGCCCACGGCAGAGGTGATTCGCGCCACCCGCGAACTGCTGCCGACCCTGCGTCCGCTGTCCGAAATCGTCGCCTATGTGGGCGAGGCGCTGACCGAGTTGCGCTCCGGCGTGGATCTCTTCCTCAACGTCGGTCCCGGCGGCTGCATGGTCGCTTCCATGGGCGAAGCCCTCACCCCCGCCATCGTTCATGCGGCGGGACGGGGCCGCATCCAGCATCTGTTTTCCGCCGAGGGAGATCTCGACGAGGAACTGCTGAAGCTGTCTCTGCTCAGGGCCCTGGGGCCGGAGCGGTACTATGGAGCCGAGAAACAATAACCCTTCTCACCGATGTGCGCATGGATCTTCGCCTTGAGCCTGCTCCTGCCGGCCTTCCCCGCGTTCGGGGATGAGCTCATGCCGGAAGCCCTTTCATCCCCGCACCGCCCCGATGGGCGGGTGTCCGAGCCGCCCGGAGCGTCGCCGCTCGCCGAACGACTGCGCGCCCACGTACAGCGGCTGGCGGGCGAGATCGGCGAGCGCAACGTCTGGCGGCCGCAGGCGCTGCATGCGGCCGCCGGCTACATTCGCGGCGAGTGGCGGCATCAGGGCCACGCCGTGGCGGCGCAGGGCTACACCGCCTACGGGGTGCCGAGCGAGAATCTGGAAATAACGCTCACGGGAACGACACGGCCGGCGCAGATCGTCGTCGTCGGCGCCCACTACGACTCGGTGCGCGGCAGCCCGGGCGCCAACGACAACGCCAGCGGCGTTGCCGCCCTGCTGGAGATCGGCCGCGCGCTCGCAGGCCGGAAGCTGCACCGCACCGTGCGCCTGGTCGCTTTCGTAAACGAGGAACCGCCTTTTTTCTTCTGGGGCGAGATGGGCAGCGGCGTGTATGCCAGGGCGGCGCGGGCGCGCGGCGACGACATCCGCCTCATGATGTCGCTGGAGATGCTCGGCGCCTACAGCGACGCGCCGGGCAGCCAGCGCTATCCGCCCTTCCTGCGCTGGTTCTACCCGGATCGGGCGAACTTCATCGCCTTCGTCTCCAATCTCGCCTCGCGCCATGCGCTCAAACGGACGGTGGCGGCCTTCCGCAGCGTGTCCGCCTTCCCCGCCGAATGGCTGGCGGCGCCCGGCATCGTCCCGGGCGTCTCCTGGAGCGACCACCTCTCCTTCTGGCGCGCGGGCTATCCCGCCATCATGGTGACGGACACCGCGTTCCACCGCTACCCCCATTACCACACCGCGCAGGACACGCCTTCGATGCTCGACTACGCGCGCATGGCGCAGGTGGTGGAGGGTCTGGCGAAGGCGATCGTCCTGCTCGCCAATGACGAAGAAGAGCCGTAGCCCGGATGTTTCATGACCGAAGAAAATCCCCGTGGGATGAAACATCCGGGCTGGCGGTGCGGCGATGAAAGTCAGTACCGGGGATACGGCGCTATGATCACCGCCCCCGGCGGCGCCGCAGGATGCGGGCGGCGAACAGCAGCAAGGCGAGCAGGATAAGGGGCAGCACCGCCTCCACCCGCAGCAGATCGCGGGCGTCGGTGGCCTCCAGCGCGCCATGGATGACGCTGCTGTAGAGGAAGGCCTTGAGGCCGAAGCCGATCGCGGCGGCGGCCAGGAATCGGCCGAGGGGCAGGCGCAGGATGCCGGCGCCGTAGTTGAGCACGGAATGGGGGAAGGCCGGCACCAGGCGCAGGGCGCACAGGGTGAGGAAATCGCTTTCGCGCTCCAGCAGGCGCCAGGCCGGATGCCGTCGCAGGCGCACCTGCTCGGCCTCGCTCAGCCGCCGCGAGAAAGCGTAGGCCGCCAGCGCGCCGGCGCTGCCGCCTACGGTCAGGATCAGGGTGGACGCGGCGGGGGCATAGAGCGGCGCGACGACCCACAGCAGGGTTGAGCCCGGCAGCGCGAACATGAACAGCAGCACCTGCAGCAGGACCAGCGCCGGCGCCAGCCACCACTGGCCGGCGTGGCCGCGCGCCCAGGCCAGCGCCTCGCGCCATGCGAACCACTCGAGGAAATGCGCCGCCAGTCCGGCCGCGAGGAGGAGCGCCAGCAGCGCAAGCGGCCAGCGCGCGGCGAAGGATGGCTTCATGGCGGCGTCAGTCCCTGCGGCCCCAGCCCGGTCTTCTCGGCGATGACGTCGGCGTAGCGCGACCGGCGTGCGCCGGCGAACCGGATCGGCAGCGTGCAGGCGAGGAATTCGAGCCAGATCATCGGAAAATGCGCAGCCAGAACCAGGCGGCGGCGATGGCCAGCGTGGCCAGCGTCACCGGCACGCCGACGCGCGCGTGCGTGCGCCAGTCGATGCGGATGCCGCGCCGCGCCGCGCAATCGACGACGATGATGTTGGCGATGCTGCCGACGATGAGCAGGTTGCCGGCCAGGGTGCTGACCAGGGCCAGCAGCGGCCCCGACCACGGCTCCGTCGCGGCGGGCAGCAGCAGCATCACCGCCGGCACGTTGGAGACGAGATTGCTCGCCACGAAGGCGACGGCGAACAGCGGGCCGGGCGCGTTGAGCGGCAGCCCCGCCGCGGCCAGCGCCTCCAGCGCGCGCGCCGCCAGGCCGGTTTCCTGCAGGGCGTGGTTGACGACGAAGAGGCCGACGAACAGCACCAGCAGCTCCCAGTCGACCAGCCCCAGCATCTTGTTGCTGTGCAGGCGGCGGCTGAGCAGCAGCAGGCCGGCGCCGGTGAGCGCCGCCACTTCGCGCGGCACGGCGGTGAACAGGAAGACGACGAGCAGGGCGAAGGCGACGAGCAGCCCCTTGGCCGTCTGCCAGGGATCGAAGGCGGCATAGGCGGCTTCGCGCTGCGTCAGTTCCTCGTCGGCGACGGCCGGGCCGGCCAGCGTCCAGTCGCCGCGCGACAGGAAGGCGATCACCGCCCAGGTCGCCGCCAGCCCGAGCGCCACCGGCACGGCGGCCTCCAGCGCGTAGCCGGAGAAGGACAGGCGCAGCGTCTCGCCGATCAGCATGTTCTGCGGGTTGCCGATCAGCGTGGCGGCCGAGCCGACGTTGGCGGCGCAGGCCAGCGCCAGCAGGTAGGGCACGGGATTCAGGCGGCGCGCGAGGCAGGCGTCGGCCAGCACCGGCGCCATGGCCAGGCAGACGATGTCGTTGGAGAACACCGCCGAGAGCGCCGCCACGGCGGCGATCAGCAGCGCCAGCAGTGCCGGCGGGCTGACCTGGAGGACGGCGATGCGCCGGGTGACCCGCGTGTAGAAGCCGCCCAGGCGCATCTGCGCCGAGAGCACCATGAAGGAGAAGAGCAGGAGGATCGTGGGCAGATGCACCGCCTGCGCCGCCTGCTCCGGGCCGACGGCGCCGAGGCCGACCAGCGCGATGGCGCCGAGCAGCGCGATGCCGGTGCGGTCGATCTGCAGGAAGGGCAGGCCGCCCAGGATCATGCCCAGGTAAACCACCAGGAAGACGATGAGGACGGTGGTGGACATGGCAGCGCCGTCCTGCAGCGGCTGACTTTACTTGACCAGCGTCACCGGCACGTCGGCGAGGTGGATGAGCCTGGAGGTGACCGAGCCGAGCAGGACGCCGGCGACGGCGCCGAGGCCGCGCGTGCCCATGACGATGCCGTCGCAGCCCTGCTCCAGCGCGGCCCTGGCGATGGTTTCCGGCACCGGCCCGAGCAGCACCAGCGGGGTGTAGCGCACCTGCGCGGCATCGAGGAGGGCGCGCGCCGAGGCCAGCGCGTCGCCGCCCCTGGATTCCTGCAGGGCCTCTATCTCGGACGTCTTGAGGAAACTGCGCGCTTCCCAGGCATCCACCGGCGCCTGCACGTTGAGCAGCACGATCTCCCGCGCGGGGTTCGTGCGGGCCAGCGAGATGACGTGCTGCACGGCGCGGTCGGCGTTGGACGAACCGTCCACGGGGACGAGGATTTTGCGCATGGTGTGGGTATTCCTTAGATCGATGCGGTTGGCGGGATTATCCCATTGTTCGCCCGCGTTTTGTCCGCGGCGGCCGGATTGGGGAAATCACGTACGCGATTCCCCGCGAAAACGGGAGCCCGGATGATAAAATGCCGCGCTCTTGTCCCGGAGGTCGCAATGCATTCCGTATGCCGCAGCGGTTCGCCCGCCCGCCTGGTCGTGGCCGGCGCCCCGAAGGGCAGGCGAAGCCGCCCTGAAGAAGTACTCTTGGGGTGCGCCCTGTTTCCGTTCGCATCCCTCGCCCAGGCGGCGGACGGGCCCGCCGTGTTCGGCATCCCGGTCGACTTCATCCTCTTCGCCGCCACCCTGCTCGGCGTGGCGATGTTCCACCATCACGTGCTGAAGGTGGCGCTCGGCGGCCTGGCGACGATCGCCCTCTACAAGATCGTCTTCACCGGCTTCAAGGACGGTGCCGGCCTGGCCGGCTTTGGCCTGCACATGGCGCATGAATGGGTGCTGCTGGTGAACCTGCTCTGCCTGCTGGTCGGCTTCGCCCTGCTGGCGCGCCACTTCGAGGACAGCGGCGCGCCCGAAGTGCTGCCGAAGCTGCTGCCCGAAGGCTGGCTCGGGCCTTTCGTGCTGCTGGTCATCATCTTCGTGCTGTCGGGTTTCCTCGACAACATCGCCGCGGCGCTGATCGGCGCCACCATCGCGGCGAGCGTGTTCAGGCGCAAGGTGCACATCGGCTATCTCGCCGCCATCGTCGCCGCTTCCAACGCCGGCGGCGCCGGCAGCGTCGTCGGCGACACCACCACCACCATGATGTGGATCGCCGGCGTCAGCCCGTTCGACGTGATCGAGGCCTACCTCGCCGCCGCCGTGGCGCTGGTGGTGTTCGGCATCCCGGCGGCCCTGCAGCAGTACCGCCACCAGCCCGTCGTGCGCGACTTCCAGGCCGCCCACCACATCGACTGGGCGCGCGTCGGCATCGTCGGCGCCATCCTGGCCGGCGCCATCGCCACCAACGTCACGGTCAACCTGAAATTCCCCGAGGCGGCCGACCACTTCCCCTTCCTCGGCGTCGCCGTGTGGGTGGTGCTGCTCGCCGCCGTGCCGCTGCGCAAGCCCGAGTGGAGCCTGCTGCCGGACGCCTTCAAGGGATCCATCTTCCTGCTCGCGCTGGTGACCTGCGCCTCGATGATGCCGGTGGAGAAGCTTCCCGCCGCGTCCTGGCCGTCGGCCCTGGGCCTGGGCTTCATCTCCGCGGTATTCGACAACATTCCGCTCACCGCCCTGGCGCTCAAGCAGGGCGGCTACGACTGGGGCTTCCTCGCCTACGCCGTCGGCTTCGGCGGCTCGATGATCTGGTTCGGCTCCTCGGCCGGCGTCGCCGTGGCGAACATCTTTCCCGAGGCCAAGTCGGTCGCCCGCTGGCTGCGCCACGGCTGGTACATTCCGATCGCCTACGTCGCCGGCTTCCTCGCCCTGCTGCTGGTCCTCGGTTGGCAGCCGCAGGAGAAGGGCAAGGAAGGCGCCCCGCCGGCCGCCGTGCAGGCCATGCCTGCGGCAAAGGCCTTGTAGGTCGGGCTTCAGCCCGACGACCGAAGGAAATCCCTGTGGGATGACCGAAGAAAATCCCTGCGGGACATTGCGCCTTCCGGCGGCCCCGTCGGCCTGAAGGCCGACCTACAATAGCGGCAATCCGCAACCGGTTCGCCATCCATGCACGAAGGGCTTCGCGTCGTTCTCGTCCTGCTCACCGCCGGCGTCCTCATGGTCGCGCTGGCGAAGGTCTTCCGCCTGCCCTCGATGCTGGCCTATCTGGCCATAGGCATCGCCATCGGCCCGCACGCGCTCGGCTGGCTGCCCGAAAGCGAGCAGACCGAGCGCCTGGCCGAGTTCGGCGTGGTGTTCCTGATGTTCTCGATCGGGCTCGAGTTCTCCCTGTCGCGGCTGGTCGCCATGCGCTGGCAGGTGTTCGGCCTGGGCGGCGCCCAGGTCGTTGTCACGATACTGGCGACGATGGGCATCGCCTGGTTCGGCGACCTGCCCTGGCAGGGCGGCCTGGCGCTGGGCGCCGCTTTCGCCATGTCCTCCACCGCCATCGTCGCCAAGCTGCTGGCGGAGAAGCTGGACCTGCATTCGTCTTCCGGCCGGCGCACCATGAGCGTGCTGCTGTTCCAGGACATCGCCGTGGTGCCGCTGCTGATTCTCGTGCCGGCGCTCGCCGACACCTCGCGCCTGGGCGCCACACTCGGCACGGCGCTCCTCCAGGCGACACTGCTGCTGGCGCTGGTCGTGGTGCTCGGCCGGCCGGTGCTGCAGCGCCTGTTCGACGTGGTGGCGCGGCGCAAGTCGTCCGAGCTGTTCATGCTCACCGTGCTCTGGCTGATCGTCGGCATGTCCTTTCTGACCGAGCATTTCGGTTTGTCGATGTCGCTCGGCGCCTTTATCGGCGGCATGCTCATCTCCGAAACCCTCTACCGACATCAGGTCGAGGCCGACATCCGTCCATTCCGCGACGTGCTGCTCGGCCTGTTCTTCGTCACCATCGGCGCCCTGCTCGACCTGGCCGTCGTCTGGCAGCGCATCGAATGGGTGGTGCTGGTGCTCGTCGGCCTGGTGCTCGGCAAGGGGCTGCTCATCCTGTTGGTGACGCGGCTGTCGGGCGCCGATTTTTCGGTGGCCTTCCGCACCGCTGCCCAGTTGGCGCAGGCCGGCGAGTTCGGCTTCGTCCTGCTGACGCTGGCCAGCGCCAGCCACCTGCTCACGCCGGAAGTGTCGCAGCCGTCGCTGGCGGGCATGCTGCTCTCCATGCTGCTCGCACCCTTCCTCATCGAGCGCGCGCGCCACTGGAGTGCGCGCCTGCCGAAGGACGAATGGATGCAACGCGCCGCGGCCCTGCAGGAAGTGGCGGCGCAGACCGTCGGCATCGGCGAGCACGCCATCGTCTGCGGCTACGGCCGCACCGGGCAGAGCATCGCCCGCTTTCTCGCACGGGAGAAGATTCCCTTCATCGTCCTCGACACCGACGCCCACCGCGTGCAGCAGGCGGTGCAGGCCGGCGAGCGCGTGGTGTTCGGCGATGCCGACCGGCGCGAGGTGCTGGTGGCGGCGGGGCTGGACCGGGCCAAGGTCGTCATCGTCACCTATGCCGACGTGCCTTCGGCGATCAAGCTGCTCGGCATCGTGCGCCAGCGCCGTCCCGACCTGCCGGTGGTGGTGCGCGCCACCGACGACAGCCACCTGGAGGAGCTCAAGCGCGCCGGCGCCGACGAGGTCGTGCCGGAGGTGCTGGAAGGCAGCCTGATGCTGGCGGTGCAGACGCTGACCCGGCTGGGCATCCCGCTGGAGCGGGCGCTGGCCGATGCCCAGGACGTTCGCCTGCAGCGCTATAGCGCGCTGCGGGAGCGCTTTCTTGCGCCTCCTGCCCCTCCTGACAAGGAATAACCATGAGAGCCGGCAACCCGCAGAAACCCTCGCGCCGCGGTTTCCTCGCCGGAACCGCAGGTGTCGCCGCGCTCGGCTTGCCGATGATCGCCGCGGCGCGCGCGCCGATCACCCTGCGTTTCCAGTCGACCTGGCCGGCGCAGGACATCTTCCATGAATATGCCCTCGACTTCGCCGCCAAGGTAAACGCCATGTCCGGCGGCAAGCTGCGCATCGAGGTGCTGCCGGCGGGCGCCGTGGTGAAGGCCTTCGACCTGATCGACGCCGTTTCCCGCGGGCGGCTCGACGGCGGCCACGGCGTGGTCACCTACTGGCACGGCAAGAACTCCGCCGCCGGGCTGTGGGGATCGGGCCCGGCCTTCGGCATGGATGCCAACACGGTGCTGGCCTGGCATCGCTACGGCGGCGGCAAGGCGCTGCTCGACGACATCTACCGCAGCCTCGATCTCGACGTGCGCTCCTTCCTCTACGGCCCGATGCCGACCCAGCCTTTCGGCTGGTTCAAGAAGCCGGTGAGAAAAGCGGGCGACCTGAAGGGGCTGCGCTTTCGCACCGTCGGCCTCGCCGTCGACATGTACCGGGAAATGGGCGTGGAAGTGAATCCGCTGCCGGCCGGCGAGATCGTGCCGGCGATGGATCGCGGCCTGATCGATGCCGCGGAATTCAACAATGCCACCTCGGATCGCCAGCTCGGCCTGCCGGACGTCGCCCGCCACTGCATGCTGCAGAGCTTCCACCAGAGCGCCGAGCAATTCGAGGTCCTCTTCAACCGTCCGCGCTACGACGCACTGCCGGAGGAGCTGAAGGCCATCATCGCGCACGCCGTCGAGGCCGCCTCGGCCGACATGTCGTGGAAGGCCATCGAGCGCTATTCGCGCGATTACCAGGACATGCAGGGGAAAGTCAGCTTCCACAAGACGCCGGATGCGATCCTGAAGCGCCAGTTGGAAGCCTGGGACAAGGTGGTTGCCGCCAAGAGCGCCGAGAACCCGATGTTCGGCAAGGTGAGCGACTCCATGCGCGCCTACGCGCAACGCGCCGGCCGCTGGCAGCACGATACCCTGGTCGACTACAAGACGGCCTACAACCACTTCTTCGCCAGGAAGGGCGCGCCGGCCAAGAAGAAGGGCTGAGCAGGCCGTGGAGATTGCATCTCGTCATCTGATGATGTAGCATCAGCGCATCAAACTGAGGTTTGGAGGTATCGATGCGCACGACCCTGGATATCGACGACGAGGTGCTGATGGCAGCCAAGGAGCTGGCGCGCCGCGAAAGCAAGACGGCCGGCCAGGTCATTTCCGAACTGGCCCGGCGAGCCATGACGCAGCATGTTCCGGCAAGCGGCGCACGATCGGTGCGCGAGCCGAAAGCCTTCTACGGCTTTCAACCGTTCGCTTCGCGCGGCGCGGTGGTCAGCAACGAACAGATCGACCGCCTGCGCGACGACGAAGGCGTCTGATGCGCGCGTTGCTCGACGTGAATGTGCTGATCGCGCTGCTCGACCAGGGCCATCTGCACCACGCCGCCGCGCGCGACTGGCTGTCGCGCAACGTCAAGCAGGGGTGGGCTTCCTGTCCGCTGACCCAGAACGGCTGCATCCGCATTCTTTCCCAATCGGCCTATCCCGGCGCGCTGCCCCCGGCGGCGGTGGCGGCGCGGCTGGCTGCCGCCACATCAACCGACTGGCATGAGTTCTGGCCGGATTCGCTCAGCCTGCTCGATGGCAGCACCGTGAATTGGGGCGGCGTGCTCGGCTCGCGCCAGGTGACGGATGTTTGCCTGCTGGCGCTGGCTGTGAATCGGGGCGGACGTCTGGTCACCTTCGATCGCGCGATCCCGCTGCAGGCGGTGCCCGGCGCCAAGCCCAGGCACCTTGTCGTTATCTGATGGTGTGCCGATGAGCCGGTTCGAGCGCAGCGGCATTTTTGCGATGAAAGGAAAACGGATATGACGCCCAGCGACTTCGATCCGGGTGACACCGGGGAACTCGACGCCCTGCTGCGCGGTGGCGTGCGGGAGGCGCTGGCCGCGCCCGGTTTCGACAAGGCTTTCGAAGCCTTCGCTGCCGACTTTCCGGCGCTGGCGCCGACGCTCGCCGCGGGCATCGTGCCAGGCGGCGAGCGCGGTTTCGCCTATGCGATCTTCCGCGAAATCTGGAACCACACGCCGCGTCCCGAGCGCGACTGGCGACCGCAGCCGGTGCCCAAGCCGGAAAGGAACGGTCCCTGCCCCTGCGGCTCCGCCCTGAAGTACAAGCAGTGCTGCGGCCAGTTCGATGGCGGTCCCAGCCCGTTCGGTCCGCAACCGCCCTCGCTGCTGGGCTATGTGCTGGAAACGCTGCCGTTCGCGGATTACGCAGGACTGCCCTTCAAGCGCCTCAATCCGGAGGAACTGGCCCATGTCGCCAGCGCATGGCAGGACGACGGCAGGCTCGAGCCCGCCGCCGCGCTGCTCGAAGCCCTGCTCGCGCCCGGCGCCCGGCTCGACGCCCGCCATGAATATGCCTTCGACACCCTCTCCGATCTCTACCTCGAAAAGGGCGAGGAGGAAAAGCGCGAGGCGCTTGTCGACCGCATGATGGATTCGGCCGACCGACAACTGAAAGCGCCGCCATGCATCGTCGTTGCACCATGCTGGCCGATGCCGGCGACTACGCCGCTGCCTGGAAATTGTTCAAAGACGTGCAGCGGCAGGATCCGGACAATCCGAGTCTGGCGCATCTCGAAGTGGTGCTGCTCGCCAGCCAGGGCGAGCGCGAACAGGTCGAAAGCCGCGCCCGCTTCTGGGCGGCACGGTTGCGCCGGCTCGGCCGCGAGGGCGAGCGTTTCGTCGACTTCATGGACGAAGTGGCGCGCGATCCGGACATGCTGATCGGACAATTGACCGGCGGACCGGATGACGAGGGGGAAGTCTCTGCCGAGGACGCGCAGGCGTTTTTCGATCTGGTCGGACAGTTGCCTGCGCCCGCCGCGCATTACCGGTTGTCCGCCGCTGAAGGCGATGCAGGCCCGCTGCAAGCGGATACGGTGCTCGCCGGGCTCGACGACGAATGGCGCGAGGTTTACCGGGGCGGCCGCACGGAGGCGGAACTGCCACTGCTCGAATGGTTGGTGCTGGCCCTCAATCCCAACGACAATTCCGGCCATCGCGTCACGCTCGTACATCGCCTGTGCGAGTCTGGCCGCGCCGGCGAGGCGCTGGCGGTGTGCGAGCGTTATGGGGAAGACGATTTCGGCGGGATGCAGTACGGCCGCGTGCTGGCCCTGCAGCAGCTCGGCCGCCGCGGCGAAGCGACCGCGGCGCTTGCCGCAGCAAAGAAGAATTCGCCGAAGATACTCAAGACGCTATTGGCGAGTAAGCCGAAAATGCCGGACATCACGCCGGGCATGGTCACCTATGGCGGTGAAGACGAAGCCTGGCTCTACCGCACCGGCTGGCTGTACGTCTGGGAGAAGACCGGCGCACTCGCCTGGTTGCGGCAGGTTGCCGACGGCCGTCCCGCCTTTAACTGAACTCCCTTGAGCCTGCCTGCTGCTCAGCCCGGCGGGGGACGATTCGATGTTCTACAACGGCAGCCAGGACGGCCTGGGCGATTTTCCCCGGCCGTTCCGCGATGCCGAAGGCCTTTGCCGGATCGCCGCGCGGGTCGACCTCGACCACCTTGGTTCCTGCCTTCACTGCGGCGCCCGCGCGCGTGATGCCGCGCAGGCAGCCGTCGAGCGGCGCCCGGATGACCGCCGTGCCGATGCAGGCCACCGTCTCGCCGCGACTGACTTTTGCGCCTATCCGGCAATCGGTCTCGAAACGACCCTCGGCCGGCGCATAGACGTAGCGCTCGCGCCCGTAGCCGTTGATCGGCCGCGGTTCGCCCGCCAGCGGCAGCGACGATCCGGACGCGATGATTGCGCCGAGTGCCTGCCAGGCCGTTTCCACGACCAGGTCCGTGGTTTCGCCGGCAACGAAATTGGGGCCGAGGCCGATCGTCAGCGGCGCCAGGCCGGACTGCCGGTCGGG
>Ga0208244_100806_pt1 | contig 23543 bp, 24 predicted proteins | sample SubbioCR12Aug_5A_FD_184828 | JGI IMG/M metagenome (GOLD analysis project Ga0208244, IMG submission 184828) | Serpentinite rock and fluid subsurface biosphere microbial communities from McLaughlin Reserve, California, USA - CR12Aug_5A (SPAdes) | ecosystem: Environmental > Terrestrial > Deep... | reverse complement strand
ACCAGATGCCCGGCTGGAATCAGCTCATCCAGCGATACCGGAAACAGCGCCCCTTGTGATCTCGTTTCTCCTTGTACAAATCCCATAAGTAACAATGCCTGTTATCTCGCGATAACAGGCATTGTCTTAATTTACCGGCTGTCAGACTGGGTTTTACACAGGCTGTTGATGCGGGCTTTTTGTTGACTCACTCGCGCCCTCAGATATCACTAATCGAAATCCAGCAATGCCGTCTGTCTTTGTTCCAGCTTGGTCATGATCTCTGCGCGCTCTTCTGCACTCATGTCCCACCAGTTGCGGATTTCCTCAATGCTACGAAAACAACCTTCACACAATCCGCTGGTCTGATTCATGGCGCAAACCCCGATACAGGGCGAAACGATACTCTCGATAGAATCCGTCATAATCAGCTCAACTTGCCGTGACATTGCTTGTATTTCTTGCCGGAACCACATGGGCAAGGATCATTGCGACCGACCTTGATGCCCTGGCGCTCGTAAGGCTGAGGTGGCGCGCCGGCATCGGCTTCATCCACTTCAGCGGCACCCAATGCCTCATCGTAACTGGCATGCTGATACTGCACGTTTTCAACTTCGGCCGGCTTTTCCACCGCTTCCACATCCGCCTCGGTTCTCACCTTGACCATCATGGTAACCTGCGTGACTTCGCGCTTGACGGTATCCAGCAAGGCACTGAACAGATTGAAAGCCTCGCGCTTGTATTCCTGCTTGGGATTCTTTTGCGCATAGGAGCGCAGATGGATGCCCTGGCGCAAATGATCCAGTGCGGCCAGATGCTCACGCCAGTGGTTATCGATACTCTGCAGCATCACGGCACGTTCGAACTGACGCATCACATCGGCGCTTGCCAACTGTTCCTTGGCGGCATACGCCTCAGCAGCAACATCAAAAACCCGCTCTCGCAGTGTTTCTTCATGCAGATCCGGGTTATCCTCCAGCATCTTCTGCAGTGGCAAATCAAGACCGAAGTCGCTGGAGAGGCTACGCTCCAGCGCGGGAACATCCCATTGCTCTTCCACGCTCTCGGGCGGAATGTAAGTGGCGATGGTCACGCTCAGAACATCATTACGCATCGCCTCGATCGTTTCCTTGATATCGACCGCTTCCAGCAACTCGTTGCGCTGCTGGTAAATGACCCGGCGCTGGTCATTGGCGACATCATCATATTCGAGCAATTGCTTGCGGATATCGAAATTGCGGCCTTCCACTTTGCGCTGCGCGTTCTCGATTGCGCGCGTAACCCAGGGATGCTCAATGGCCTCGCCTTCCGGCATTTTCAGACGTTCCATGATGGCGGAAACGCGATCCGATGCGAAGATACGCAGCAGCTGATCTTCCAGCGACAGATAGAAACGGCTGGAACCTGGATCTCCCTGCCGGCCGGAGCGGCCGCGCAGCTGATTGTCGACGCGGCGCGATTCATGACGCTCGGTACCGACAATATGCAAGCCGCCGGCAGCGATCACCGCATCATGCTGCTTTTGCCACTCGGTCTTGACGGCCGCGATGCGACTTTCCTTCTCCGCATCCGTCAGTTTCTCATCCTGACGGATGCTATTGACCTCAGGCTCGGGGTTGCCGCCCAGCACAATATCGGTACCTCGACCGGCCATGTTGGTCGCGATCGTGATCATGCCCGGACGGCCCGCCTGTGCAATGATGTGCGCCTCACGCTCATGCTGCTTGGCATTCAGCACCTGATGTTCCAGCTTGGCCTTGGTCAGCACATTGGCAATCAGCTCGGAATTTTCAATCGAAGTCGTACCGACCAGCACTGGCTGACCACGTTTCTGGCACTCCTGGATATCTTCGATCACGGCCTGATATTTCTCAGCGGCGGTACGGTAGACCTTGTCCATCTGATCGATACGCTGCATCGGCCTGTGAGTCGGGATAACGATGGTTTCCAGACCGTAGATCTGATTGAACTCGTAGGCTTCGGTATCCGCTGTACCGGTCATGCCGGACAGTTTTTCATACATGCGGAAATAGTTCTGAAACGTGATGGAAGCCAGCGTCTGATTTTCCTTCTGGATGGCGACGCCTTCCTTCGCCTCGACCGCCTGATGCAGGCCATCAGACCAGCGACGGCCGGCCATCATGCGACCGGTAAACTCATCGACGATGACGATCTCACCGTCACGCACTACATAATGCTGATCGCGATGATAAAGTGATTGCGCGCGCAAGGCAGCATAAAGATGATGCACCAGACTTATATTACCGGCATCATACAAGCTGGATCCCTCAGCCAGCAGCCCGGCTTCAGCCAGTACGGCTTCGGCATGCTCATGCCCCTGCTCGGACATCACGACCTGATGCGACTTTTCATCCACCCAGTAATCGCCTTCGCCATCCTCAGCATCCTGGCGCACCAGCTTGGCGGCAAGGCTGTTGATTTGCGTGTAGAGCTCGACGCTATCGTCCGCCTGACCGGAAATGATCAGCGGCGTGCGGGCCTCATCAATCAGAATCGAGTCGACCTCATCAATCAGCGCATAACTTAGCGAGCGCTGCACACGTTCGGCAGCGGTGTGCACCATGTTGTCGCGCAGATAATCAAAACCGAACTCATTATTGGTGCCGTAGGTGATATCTGCGGCATAGGCTTTCTGTTTTTCATCATGCGGCATCTGTGAGAGATTGATACCGACAGTCAGACCGAGGAAATTGTATAGACGCGACATCCATTCTGCATCGCGCTTGGCCAGGTAATCATTGACCGTGACGACATGTACCCCCTTGCCGGTCAGCGCATTCAGATAAGCAGGCAGCGTTGCTACCAAGGTCTTGCCCTCGCCTGTACGCATTTCTGCAATCTTGCCTGAATGCAGCACCATGCCACCTATCAGCTGCACATCGAAATGCCGCATTTCCAGCACCCGGCGACCGCCTTCGCGCACTACGGCAAAAGCTTCCGGCAGCAACTTGTCGAGACTCTCGCCGGCCTGATAACGCTGTTTGAATTCATCGGTTTTGGCCTTAAGCGCTTCATCGCTCAGGGCCTGCATCGCCGGTTCCAGCGCATTGATAGCTGCGACTTTTTGTGAGAGCTGCTTAATCAGCCGCTCATTACGGCTACCAAAAACTTTTTTGAACAACTTGGATAACATGAATAGACTTCGACTTTCCGCGTTAGCGGAAACCCCTTAGGTTGACTTGGCTGGTTGGATATAACGCGCCGTTAGATATAAAAATACATCGGTTTCAAAATACAAATTTCAGTGTTGCAACTCAGCGACGTTCGCAGCCGAACGCTGCAAAAACTTGCGAGGGTCAAGCGGTGCTCCGTCACGACGAACCTCAAAATGCAAATGCGGTCCGGTAGAACGTCCGGTACTGCCGACTCTGGCAATCAACTGACCCTTCTTCACGACTTCGCCGACTTTCACCAGCAGTTCGGAAGCATGGGCATAACGCGTCTCCATGCCTGAGCCGTGACTTATCTTGATGATTTTACCATAGTCGGGCATCTGCTCGGAGACCGTCACAACGCCACCTGCCGCTGCATAAATGGGTGTACCGACCGCGGCAGTAAAATCCAGACCTTCATGAAATGCCGTACGGCCGGTGAAAGGATCCATGCGCCTGCCGAAACTGGAAGAGTTATAGCCGACATTAACCGGCCTGGCATCGGGCAGCATGCTTTGCTGCATGGTCTGCTGCAACAGCATGACCTCCAGCATATTGAGACGATCGCTTTTAACCTCGATCAGACTTGATAGTTCAGTAATTTCAGCCTCGATCTGCGCTTCACTGACATCCTCCGGACTGACCAGCGGCCCACCAGAACCTGGAGGATGGACACTCTCCAGTTCGCCTTCCTGTATACCTGCCATCTCGGCCAGTCTTGCGCTCAGCGCATCAAGCCGCATTACGCGCGCGCGCATTTCACCCAGTTGGAGCGCAAGCGCATCCAGGTGTTTTTGCGGGTGATGCAGGCTGAATTGAAGCTGAGACGGTAGCAGTGATTTAACTGGATTGTTGCGGCCACTCTCCTGCGGCACGATAATGGCAAGAGTAAGGGCAACAGAAATGGCCGAAACGGCCAGTAAAATCATGACGATGTGCAACATGGAGAGCGTCTTCGCCTTTGCCATGTTGTTTGACACATAAATAATATTCAATCAATTCCCCTTTTGGGAGGGTTTCGGTATGCAGCGCCTGAATGCTTTTCTTCGAAACAACACCGATCTGGCGCAGATTTCAGAAAAAGCACAGAAATTGACCGCATGCCAGAAATTATGGGATGCGGTCGTACCCGAAACACTCAAACCTTACACACAGGCTGGCGACATCAGTCACAAGCGATTGACGGTTTACGCCAGCAATGGTGCAGTAGCTGCAAAAGTTAAGCTTTTGTTGCCTAGTCTATTGACTAACTTACAAAAGCACGGCCTAGAAGTTACTTCAATTCGGGTTCAAGTGCAAGTCCAATCTAATCCACCCAAGCCGCCAAAAGTCGCCCGCAAACTCAGCCCTTTTGCCGCCACCGAGCTTGAAAAACTGGCCACACAACTGGATGACAATCCGGCGCTGGCCCTGATGCTGAAAAAGCTTTCCTCCCACTCTAGCGACAAGTAAGTTCGAGCGTTTCACATTCATGATTTCCGGATAAAGCTGTGGATCTTGCCTTATATCTGATTGCCGGCGCTCTGGCCGGGATGCTTTCCGGCCTGTTCGGTGTCGGCGGCGGACTCATCATCGTACCGATTTTGAGTCTGGTGTTCACGGGCATGACATTTCCGGAACAACATGTCATGCACATGGCGCTGGGAACCTCTCTGGCCACCATCATCTTCACATCCATCTCCTCTGCACGTGCGCATCACCATAAGGCCAATGTCGACTGGCCGGTAGTACGCCGGATTGCAACCGGCATTGTATTTGGCACGCTACTGGGTTCGATGCTGACCGCCAGCCTTCAAACCGCCTGGCTCAAGGCAATTTTTGCTGTCTTTGTCTTTGCCATAGCCACCCAACTGATCCTGAACATCAGCCCGAATTCAAAACGAAAACTGCCCGGGCTTCCGGGCATCACACTGAGCGGCTTATTCATCGGCATCGTTTCCAGCCTGGTCGGCATTGGTGGTGGCTCACTGTCCGTACCTTTTCTGATCTACTGCAATATTGCCGTCAAGAAAGCCATAGGCACTTCTGCCGCCATCGGGTTGCCGATAGCCCTATCAGGCACGCTGGGCTCCATGCTCAACGGCTGGAACACGGCGCAGCTGCCGTCCTATAGTCTGGGTTATGTTTACCTTCCTGCCGTAATCGGCATCGCCCTCACGAGCGCATTGACTGCCCCGCTGGGTGCCAGAATCTCCCAGCGACTGCCAGCCATCACACTCAAGCGAGCATTTGCGGTGCTGCTTTATCTGGTTGGCTTCAAAATGCTTTGGGGCATGTTTTAGAACATATGGCCCGATTAACGCCGGCATCGACATAAGGAGTCGTTGTGAGCGCTTGATAAAAATGAAATAATGGCTTCGCAATATTCGTTCGTTGGTCTTTAGGAGAATACTCGGCGCAATCGGCATACCATCGCCATCGCCATCGCAATCGTCATTTGAAATATCGTCACACATAAAAAGAAACAACGCCCGGGGTTCTCAATTCACTTAAAAAGAAGAGGGAGAAGTCGATGTCTGCTGGACTGATATTAGCAATTGCAAGCGCGTTACTCGCCGTGATTTACGGCGCAGTCATGAGTAAATGGATCTTTTCACTGCCTGCCGGCAATGCACGCATGCAAGAAATTGCAGGTGCGATTCAACAAGGCGCCGCTGCCTATCTGGCGCGCCAATATAAAACCATCGCCATGGTCGGCGTGGTGCTCACCATCCTGATTGGCATCTTCCTCGGTTTCGATACTGCATTGGGCTTCGTCGTCGGTGCGGTTTTATCCGGCGCCTGCGGATTCATCGGCATGAACGTCTCGGTCAAGGCCAACGTCCGTACCGCACAGGCTGCCACAGGCGGTATCGTGCCGGCGCTGGACGTCGCATTCAAGGGCGGCGCCATTACCGGCATGCTGGTGGTCGGACTTGGCTTGCTGGGTGTCACCGGCTTCTATGTCTACCTTGGCGCGGAAGCCACGGAAAACCTCAATCCACTCATCGGTCTGGCGTTCGGTTCCTCGCTGATCTCCATCTTCGCCCGTCTGGGTGGCGGCATCTTCACCAAGGGTGCGGATGTGGGTGCTGACCTGGTCGGCAAGGTCGAAGCCGGGATTCCGGAAGATGACCCGCGCAATCCGGCCGTGATTGCCGACAACGTCGGCGACAACGTCGGCGACTGCGCCGGCATGGCCGCCGACCTGTTCGAAACCTATGCCGTCACCATCATCGCCACCATGGTGCTGGGCAGCCTGATCATTACCGGCGCTGGCGCCAATGGCATCATCTACCCCCTGTTACTTGGTGCGGCCTCGATTGTGGCTTCCATCATCGGCTGCTTCTTCGTCAAGGCCAAACCGGACATGAAGAACGTCATGCCGGCACTCTATCGGGGACTGGCTGTCGCCGGTTTGCTTTCACTGATTGCCTTCTATTTCGTCACCGCCTATCTTTTCCCGGAAGGAATTACGTCCAGCGGTGAACTGATCAGCGCGACTGCCTTGTGGGGTGCAAGTGCCATCGGCCTGATTCTGACTGCCGCGCTGGTCTGGATCACCGAGTACTACACCGGTACCGATTACAAACCCGTACAACACATTGCACAAGCATCCACCACCGGCCATGCCACCAACATCATCGCCGGTATTGGCATCTCTATGAAATCAACTGCCTGGCCCGTGCTTTCTGTCTGCGTCGCCATTTTTGCTTCCTACGAACTGGCCGGGCTTTATGGTGTGGCCGTCGCCGCAACCGCCATGTTGAGCATGGCCGGCATCATCGTCGCACTGGACGCTTACGGCCCGATCACAGATAACGCCGGCGGTATCGCCGAGATGGCGGAACTGCCAAGCAGCGTGCGTGATGTCACCGACCCGCTGGATGCTGTCGGCAACACCACCAAAGCCGTGACCAAAGGTTATGCCATCGGTTCTGCCGGGCTTGCCGCGTTGGTGCTGTTTGCTGATTACACGCACAAACTCGACAGCGTCGGCCTGGCTTCCAGCTTCGACCTGAGTAACCCCATGGTGATTATCGGCCTGTTCATCGGTGGCCTGATTCCCTTCCTCTTTGGCGCCATGGCGATGGAAGCGGTCGGTCGTGCCGCCGGCGCGGTGGTGGAAGAAGTGCGCCGTCAGTTCCGCGAGATTCCCGGCATCATGGAAGGTACTGGCAAGCCTGAATATGGCAAGGCCGTCGACATGCTGACCACTGCCGCCATCAAGGAAATGATGATTCCGTCGCTGCTGCCGGTTGCCGTACCGATTGCCGTTGGCCTGATACTGGGTCCGGTTGCACTTGGCGGCTTGCTGATGGGCACCATCGTCACCGGCCTGTTCGTCGCCATCTCCATGTGTACCGGTGGCGGCGCCTGGGATAATGCCAAGAAATACATCGAAGACGGTAATTTCGGCGGCAAGGGCTCGGAAGCGCACAAGGCCGCAGTAACGGGCGATACTGTTGGCGACCCCTACAAGGATACGGCCGGCCCTGCGGTCAACCCCCTGATCAAGATCATCAACATCGTGGCGCTGCTGATCGTGCCGCTGCTGTAATCGTTTCATAAATAAAAAGGGCGGCCATCAGGCCGCCCTTTTTATTTGCTTTGACTTTCAATATCACAGCTCTTTCAACCTATTCCCAGCTCGGCACGCGCGATACGCGCCTGGTTCAGGGTGCTTTCCGTATCCCGGCCCAGTACAGTGAAATGCCCCATCTTGCGGCCCGGCCGCGCTTCATGTTTGCCGTAAAGATGCAGCTTGAGGTTCGGATGGGCAAAGGACTTGTCCCATGCCGGCTCGATACCTTTCCAGACATCGCCCAGAATGTTCACCATCACGGCATGGCTATGCAAATGACTGTCGCCCAGCGGCAGGCCTGTCAGCGCACGCACCTGCTGCTCGAACTGGTTGGTGATACAGGCGTCGATCGTGTAATGGCCTGAGTTGTGCGGACGCGGCGCCATCTCGTTGACCAGCAGCTTACCGCCAGAAACAAAAAACTCGACACCGAGCACACCGACGTAATCCAGTTTTTCTGCAATCGTAATGGCCAGCGCCTGTGCCTTGGCCTTGATGACTTCCGTTGCCCTGGCCGGTGCAATCGTCACATCGAGAATACCGTTCAGATGGCTGTTCTCCGCCAACGGGAAAGCGGAAACCCTGCCCTGCGCATCGCGTGCCAGCACTACCGAAACCTCGTAATCCAGTGCCAGCATCTGCTCCAGCACGCAGGTTTCCTGCTTGAACTGGGCGAACGCCTGCTGCGCTTCCTCGCGGCTTTTCACGCGGGCCTGGCCTTTGCCGTCATAGCCGAAGCGCGCCACCTTGAGCACGGCCGGATAGATTGAACTGTCATCAGCCGGTAAATCAGCTTCTGTATTGATCACAACGAATTCACCGACCGGCAATCCCGCATCACGGAAAAACGTCTTCTCTGACACACGATGTTGGGCAATCGCCACGGCTGACGCACTCGGCCTGACTGTGCAGTACTGCGCCAGTTGCTCCAGCGTGGCAGCCGGCACATTCTCGAATTCGGTTGTTACGGCCGCACAAGTCTCTGCCAGCCGTTTCAGTGCCTCTGCATCATCATATGCCGCACACAGATGCACATCGGCAATCCTGCCGGCCGGACTGTTTTTATCCGGATCCAGCACGGTGACCTTGTAACCCATCTCATGAGCGGCAATGACGAAGAACCGGCCCAGCTGACCGCCGCCCAGCATGCCGAGCATGGCGGGAGGCAAAATGACGTTTTTACTCAAGATAACTCCACAAAAAATTCCAACCCTTGGACTTGATACGGGATTGACCAGACTTGTCTGTCAAGGCTGTCCGGAAAGCGTCATGGACATGACCTTTTCCGTCTGCACGGCTCTGAAGCTCACCAACCTCTCAGCCAGCGCCTTGTCATCATTAGCCAGGATGGATGCTGCAAACAAGCCGGCATTGGCAGCCCCGGCCTCGCCAATGGCGAAGGTCGCAACCGGGATGCCCTTGGGCATCTGCACGATCGAGAGCAGGGAATCCTGTCCATTCAGATGTTTGGACGGCACCGGCACACCGAGTACCGGCAATGTAGTCTTGGCGGCCACCATGCCCGGCAGATGGGCTGCGCCGCCAGCGCCGGCAATGATCACCCTGTAACCATTGGCTGCTGCGTTCTCGGCGAAGTCAAACATCAGATCCGGCGTACGATGGGCCGAAACCACTCTGGCCTCATAAGCTACGCCGAGATCTGCCAGCATCTGGGCAGCGGCTTTCATCACCGGCCAGTCACTGTCCGAGCCCATGATGATGGCGACTAATGGTTTTTTGTCGGTCATGTTTCTTCCTTTATGCCAAGACTACAAGGTTGTCACGGTGTATCAACTCAGGTTCATCGATATAGCCAAGTATCTTTTCTATCTCACTGCTTGGCTTGCGCAAAATGCGTGCAGTTTCAGCGGCATTATAATTGACCAGCCCGCGGGCGATCTCTTTACCATCAGGGTCGACACAGGCGACAACGTCACCGCGATCAAAGCTGCCTTCGACCCTGGCCACGCCTATCGGCAACAGACTCTTGCCATCTTGCAGCAGCGCCTTGCTTGCACCCGCGTCCAGCATGACCTTGCCAGCCACCCGCAGATGGTCGGCCAGCCACTGCTTTCTGGCCATGGTCTTGATCTGTTCGGCATGCAGATGCGTGCCTATGCATTCACCGGCTGCCAGTCTGAGCAGAACGTCAGACTCACGACCAGAGGCAATGATGGTACCGGCACCACTACGCGCAGCCCGTTTGGCCGCCAGCACCTTGGTCAGCATGCCGCCGCTGCCGATGGCGCTGCCGGCACCGCCCGCCATTTTCTCCAAGGCCGGATTGCCTGCCGTTTCGCGTTCGATGAACACGGCATCGGCATGCTTGCGCGGGTCTGCCGAATACAGGCCAGACTGATCCGTCAGAATCACCAGCACATCGGCCTCGATCAGATTGGCCACCAGCGAAGCCAGAGTATCGTTATCGCCAAACCGGATTTCATCGGTGACGACGGTGTCGTTCTCATTGATGATAGGGATCACATTGAGGTCAAGCAGGGTGCGCAAGGTACTGCGCGCATTCAGATAGCGTTTGCGGTCTGTCAGATCCTCATGTGTCAACAGCACCTGTGCCGTGTGCAACCCATGCTGCGAAAAACACGACTCATACATCTGCACCAGACCCATCTGGCCAACGGCTGCCGCCGCCTGCAATTCATTGATGTTGGTTGGACGCTTCTTCCAGCCCAGCCTTTGCATGCCTTCCGCCACCGCGCCGCTGGAAACCAGTACAACTTGGCGCTTCTGTATGACCAACTGGCTAATCTGCCCAACCCAGGCCGAAATGGCCACCTGGTCCAAACCCTGGCCATCATTGGTCACCAGGCTGGAGCCGACCTTGACGACTAGCGTCTGGGCATCAGTCAGAAGGGAGTTCATTTTGTGTGGATTCTTCTTCTATTCGTTTTGTATTGTCCAGATGCTCCATAATGGCGTAAATCAGTTCCTTGGTACCCGCACCACTGATAGCGGAAATAGCAAAACAAGGGCCGTCCCAGCCGTAATCCTGAATGAACTTCTTGACCGTAACATCCGGATTTTCCAGCATATCGACTTTATTCAGGATCAGCCAACGCGGTTTATTATAAAGTTCTTCGTCATACTTTCTTAATTCCTCGACGATCGCTTTCGCTTCCTGCACCGGGTCAACCGATTCATCATAAGGCGCAATGTCGACGATATGCAGCAAGAGGCGTGTTCGGGCCAAATGGCGCAGGAACTGATGCCCAAGGCCGGCACCTTCTGCGGCACCTTCGATCAGGCCCGGTATGTCGGCAATGACAAAGCTGCGATTGGTATCGACGCGAACCACACCCAGATTCGGATGCAGCGTAGTGAACGGATAATCCGCCACTTTCGGTTTGGCAGCCGAGACTGAACGAATAAAGGTGGACTTTCCGGCATTGGGCATGCCCAGCAAGCCGACGTCGGCCAGCACCTTGAGCTCCATATAAAGCTCGAACTCCTCGCCCGGTTCGCCTGGCGTACATTGACGCGGCGCACGGTTGGTACTGGTCTTGAAGTGAATGTTACCCAGGCCGCCGTTACCGCCTTTTGCCAGCAGTACTTTCTGGCCGTTCTCGGCCAGATCGACCAGCATCTGCCCGGTTGCCTTGTCACTAATGACAGTGCCAACCGGGACACGCAACACCATGTCTTCACCCTTGGCACCGTAGCAGTCTGAGCTTCGTCCATTTTCGCCACGCTGCGCACGGAATGTACGTGTGTAACGGTAGTCCACAAGTGTGTTGATGTTCAGGTCAGCGATTACGAATATCGAACCGCCTCGACCACCATCTCCGCCGCTAGGGCCGCCCATAGGCTCATATTTTTCACGACGAAACGTCGCGGCGCCGTTGCCGCCGTCGCCGGCGTAGACCTTGATTGTTGCTTCGTCGATGAATTTCATATTAAAAATGGCTACCATTACCGGCATGGGCCAGCGTAGCACTCAATCCTTGTTGTACTACATTGTACTGTTTTCATGCACAGACCCCTCAAACTGAAAAATCCATACTTATCTAAACAGCATAAACAAAAAAGCCCTATCTGACCGATAGGGCTTTTGCGCAGCTTCTACGTGCTTAAACCGGAACGATATTGACCAGCTTGCGACGCAAAGCACCCTTGACGTTGAATGTTACCTTGCCATCAACCTTGGCGAACAAGGTGTGATCCTTGCCCATGCCGACGTTTTCACCAGCATGCATACGAGTACCACGTTGACGAACAATGATGCTGCCTGCAGAAACCACTTGCTCACCGAAGGCCTTTACGCCCAGTCGCTGTGCGTGGGAATCGCGACCGTTGCGGGAACTACCACCTGCTTTTTTATGTGCCATGTTCTATTCCTTTACTCTGCTGCTGCCGCTTTGGCTTTGGAGGCTTTAGCCGGCTTCATCGCAGCTGCTCCGATTGCACCGATCTCGATTTCAGTGAAATCCTGACGGTGACCTTGAGTCTTGCGGTAATGTTTACGACGACGGAATTTGAAGATCATGACCTTGTCGCCACGACCATGGGCAAGCACCTTGGCCTGCACACTTGCACCGTCAATCAGAGGAGCACCGATGGTCACACTATCACCATCAGCCACCATTAATACCTGGTCCAGAGTGATGTCGCTGCCGACTTCACCTGCCAATTTTTCAACCTTTAGCTTATCGCCAGCGGCTACACGGTACTGTTTACCGCCGGTTTTGATGACTGCATACATGATTAAGCCTCGTTCGCTACGCTTTCAAATGAATCGCGCATTATACGTAAAACACCGGCGAATGCAAAGTCATTTATCGCTTTTGTTCTACTGCTCACACACATGACAGCAAGTATAGCAGCGCCTGATGAATCGGCATTGACCGGCAGACTGATATGCTAGAATTCACGCACGCTCTAGAAACACTAATTTAGAGAGAATCACTACTTTAGAGCATCATTGCTCTAGCATCATTAAAAAAGCACCACTAAAAATTCGCCGAGAAAATCACGTGTCCCTAGATTTTATCCAATCCTGCATCAAAGATGACATGGTCGCTGTCGATGCAGTCATTCGCCGTTCTTTGCATTCCGAGGTCGCACTGGTCAACCAGGTTGCCGATTATATTATCAACAGCGGCGGCAAACGCCTGCGGCCGGCACTCGTGCTATTGTCGGCAGGCGCCTTCGGCAAGGTGACACCGGTTCATCACCAGTTGGCTGCAGTCGTCGAATTCATCCACACCGCCACACTGTTGCACGACGATGTCGTCGATGAGTCTGCCATGCGTCGCGGACAGGCAACGGCCAACACCTTGTTCGGCAATGCAGCAAGCGTGCTGGTCGGCGACTTCGTCTATTCCCGCGCTTTCCAGATGATGGTGAATGTACAGAACATGCGCGTCATGGAGATTCTGGCAGAAGCCACCAACATCATCGCCGAAGGTGAAGTGCTGCAATTGCTTAATGTGCATGATGCAGACGTGACGGACGAAGCCTATCTCAAGGTGATTCATTACAAAACTGCCAAGCTGTTCGAAGCGGCCACCCGTCTCGGCGCCGTCATCTGCAATGCCTCCGCGCAGGATGAACAGGCCATGGCCGAATACGGCATGCGCCTCGGCACGGCATTCCAATTGATTGACGATGTGCTGGATCTGAGCGGCGCAAGTGCCGACATCGGCAAGAACCTGGGCGACGACTTGGCCGAGGGAAAGCCCACCATGCCCCTGCTGATAGCCATGCGACGCGGAAACGAACAGCAAAAGGCAACCATACGTCGCGCCATCGAACAGGGCGGTCTGGACGACCTGCCTGCCGTACTCGATGCCGTGGCCACTACCGGTGCTTTGTCCGAGGTGCAACGTATCGCACGCGCGGAAGCAGACAAAGGCCAAGTGGCGATTGCACATCTTGGCCCTTCAAACTATCGTCAGGCCCTGATGGAACTGGCGAAGTTTGCCGTCGAGCGCAATCACTAGCCCGGATATTTCATGAATTCGCGTGATGATCGCGCAGGATATTGGTTTTCCAGTGCTTTTTATGAAGGAGCGGTGTAGTTATTCATACACCCGACTGAAGAAAAAGTGCTGGAAAACTATATAGACAAGCGAGGGCGCGTGAAATTTATGAAATGTTCGGGCCAGGATCGCGCAAACCGCCGCCCATTAATTCAGCGTGATTGGCTCACCGCTCTCCGCATTGTAGTAACTCAGATGCGCACATTTGCTGGTGCCTGTCGTCAGCGTGCCATCGAAAACCTGCTGGCCGTCGACATCAACCACGGCATAGCCATTGTGATACAGCGTCACCTCGGCCTCCTGCTTACCATGGCGCAGTGCAAAGCTGACATATGCATCATCTTCCTGCTCATCCAGCACTTCCCAGTTGGTTCTGCCGGTAAGCTGCTCCAGCCAGCCTGACAGGTCGACCTCGACCCGGCAGACCACAGGCTCATTCCAGCCGGACTGGATCTGGCCGTTTATCAGATTTTTCAGGTTTTCATACTCTATATTCATGGCGCACCTCTTTTCTCAACTGACTCCTAGCTGGTGGCGATTCACGATATTTCAATAGCCCCAAGTCAGCTAACGCACGAAGCCGCTCCTGGTTACAGCAAGTTGCCATGAATTTATATCGGTGGGATGATGCATCAACTTTATCGGGGGCCTGTTCATGTTTGATGTTTTCGATCCATTGCTGAGCGCATTCAATGCCAGCCCAGCTGTTTATATCGCTTTTGTTACCATCTTCGGCCTGATGGTCGGCAGCTTTCTGAATGTAGTGATTCACCGCCTGCCGAAAATGATGGGGCAGGACTGGTTACGCCAGTGTCAGGAATTACAGAATCCGGACGCCGCCCCGGTCGAGGAACCCGGCAGCAGATACAATCTGGTCGTCCCACGATCGGCCTGCCCCAACTGCGGCCATAAAATCACGGCTCTGGAAAACATCCCGGTCATCAGCTATCTGTTTCTTCGCGGCAAATGTGCCGGCTGCAAAACACCCATCAGCATCCGCTACCCCTTGATCGAAACAATCACCGGCATACTGGCCGGCGTCATCGCCTGGAAATTCGGCGTTACCGGTTTTGCCCTAGCGGCACTTATTTTTACCTTTGCATTGATTGCACTGACTTTCATCGACTTCGACACGCAACTGCTGCCGGATGACATCACGCTGCCTTTGCTCTGGCTTGGCCTGCTGTTCAACATCGGCGGCGGATTCACCGATTTGCAATCAGCCGTCATCGGTGCCATGGCAGGGTATTTTGTATTATGGAGCATCTACTGGCTGTTCAAACTGGTCACCGGCAAGGAAGGTATGGGTTATGGCGATTTCAAACTGCTGGCTGCCATCGGCGCCTGGTTCGGCTGGCAATTACTGCCCGCAGTCATCCTGCTTTCTTCGGTCGTCGGCTCCGTCATCGGTATCGGCTTGATGATTCTTGCCAAGCGCGGGCGTGAAGTGCCGATACCCTTCGGCCCATATCTGGCACTAGGCGGGATTGCCGCCCTATTCTGGGGCCCGCAGCTCGCGCGCCTGTATCTGGCGGGTTGAAGCAGCCCATGTTTCTGGTTGGATTGACCGGCGGAATCGGCAGCGGCAAAAGCGAAGCAGCGCGCATCTTCAGGGAACAGGGGGTGCCGGTGATTGATACCGACGCAATTGCGCATGAATTGACAGCGAGCGGTCATCCCGTCCTGAAAAAAATCATCGCGCAATTCGGCGATGCCTACCTGCTCGCGGACCAGACCCTGGATCGCGCTGCATTGAGAAAAAGGGTGTTTACCGATAAAGATGCGCGCCTGCAACTTGAATCGATCCTGCATCCGGCGATTTACGAAGCCGTCCTGCAAGCCACCCAACAGAACGCCAACGCACCCTATCAGGTGATCGCCGTTCCGCTGCTGTTCGAGAGCGAACGCTATCAGAACCTGGTCAACCGCACGCTGCTGATCGATTGCGATGAAAATCTGCAAATCAGCCGCACTACTGCGCGTAGCGGGTTAAGTCCGGCCGAGGTCGAGAGCATCATGCGTGCGCAAATGCCGAGAACTGAACGTTTGCGCAGAGCTGATGACGTCATCAGCAACAACGAAGGCCTGACAAATTTGCGCCAAAAAATCGAAGATATCCATAAAGATTATATGCAGGCTTGCATAGTTAATGAATAAATCCCATAATCGGTCGCAACATTTTCCCTACGCATACGCCGCTGCATAAAGTCCGTGCCCAGTTACGATTACCCCTTCAATGAACGTGTCCGGACGCTGTTGCGTATCGAAGACCTGTTCCTCAAAGTCATGCACCATATTGACGGCGACAGCGAATTCAATCATCACTGCGCACTGATCTCGCTGTTCCAGATCCTGGATGTCATCGACCGTGCTGAACTCAAGGCTGACCTGCTACAGGAACTGGACCGGCAAAAACTCGTCATGAACAGCCTGCGCGGCCATCCGACAATTTCTGTAACTCTGCTCAACGAAGTCATTGAGGAAATCGAAACCACTGCCCTGGCCTTGCGCTCGAACGCCTCCAAGCTGGGCCAGACCCTGCGCGAAAACGAATGGCTGATGAGCATCAAGCAGCGTGCCGCCATCCCCGGCGGCGTCTGCGAGTTCGATGTGCCCTCCTATCATTTCTGGCTAGGGCTGGATGCCGACAGGCGTAACCAAGACCTGTACAACTGGCTGCAGCCACTGAAATCCATCCATTCAGCAGTGCGCATCATCCTGCATATTCTTCGCGGCAGCGGTGCCAGAACACATCTCGTTGCCAGCGGTGGCGTCTTCCAGCAGATGCTGGGCGGAGCAAAGCCAGCACAGATGGTACGCATTGAGGTCGCAGACGATCTCAATTGCTTTCCCGAAGTAAGCGCCAACAAATACGCCATCAACATCCGCTTCAATAGCCTGGAATCCAATCAGCGTCCCAGATCCTGCGATTTTGATGTGCCTTTTGCACTGACCTTATGTAATCTGTAGAGAGATTTGGCTTATGGCAACCGATAGAAAACGTCTTGTCGCTTGTCCGCAATGCAAGGAATTGTCGGAATACAGCACGGACAACAAATACCGCCCTTTCTGTTCCGAACGTTGCAAACTGATCGATCTCGGACAATGGGCGAGCGAGAATTACCGTATTCCGGAACAGGCTAAACCGGAAGACCTCAACAGCGAGCTAGCAGATCATTAACCCCTGAAAGAAGACCGCCATCATGAAGATTTTCCGCAGTCTCTGTTTCACGCTTTTCTTTGTACTCGCCGCCTGCGCCCAGGCCGATAACGACATCACCATCGGCGATGCCTGGGCCCGAGCCACGGCACCCGGACAAAAAGTGGCAGCAGCCTACATGAACCTGAGCAGCAAAGAAGGCGCGGCGCTTATCAGCGCGGAATGCGACCTTGCCGGCAGTGTCGAGATTCACAGTATGACGATGGAAAACGATGTAATGAAAATGCGCATGATGGAGGAACTGGAGCTGCCCGCCGGTAAAACCGTCAGCCTGGCGCCCGGCGGCTATCACCTGATGCTATTTAATCTCAAGCAGCCACTGGATGCCGGCAAGGAAGCGAAATTCACGCTGCATTTCAGGACAGCCGCAGGCGAAGCAAAAAGCATCAAGGTCACAATGCCGATCAAGACCAGTGCAAATTAAGACCAAAGGCCTGAACCGGACATTGCCGGCGGGCTAGCCGGTATAAAAGCCAAGCAGATATTGTTTGCTGCCGAACCGGGTTTTGGCCTCCAGTTGCATCAGCCAGTCCGCCCGCGCTCGCACACACAAGGGCAGTGTGACTTCCGCCACCCATAGACCATCGGATTTTCTGATGAGCCGATACCGGTTGAGCCCCATGTCCATGCCTTCCATGGCAAAGCTGGCATAGACCTCGGTGATATCCGCCGCTCCGGCAGCCTCCCATTCCACTATCAGTTCGAACGGTTTGAGTATCTGCGGCTGCTGACCGGTCCTGACTGTCAGTCCATCGATTGTGCAGCCGCGGCTGATCTCAGGGCAATCGATTTTGGCAGATTGCTTTTCTGCACAAGCTGCCATGCAGAGCATGACTGCCAGTACGATCGGCAGCGGCTTTCCGAACTTCATGTTGTCCAGACTCCTCTTTGCATGGCTATGCCATGTGCACCATGTTGCCATGCGGTTGCAAGGTCGATTGGCTGCATACCCCCCATGGCGAACACCGGCAACGGATAATCCCGAATGGTACTTTCAAACTGATGCCAGCCCAGGCCGGCAGCTTCCGGATGGCTGCGGGTAGGCAGCACCGGCGACAGGGTCACAAAGTCCAGACCCAGGCTTGCCGCCCTGTCCAACTCAGTACGATTATGGCAGGAAGCCCCCGCCCACATGTTTTCCGGCCGCTGCGCCATGCCCATCAACTGCTCCGATGTCAGATGCACACCATCTGCACCCAGCTGCGGCACCAGTTCAATATGCGAATTGAGCAACACTATGGCTGCATAAGGGCGGCACATTTCAATGACCCGTCGTGCGAATGACTGCATTTTATCTGCATCAAGCTGCTTCTCCCGTACCTGGATCAGACGCAGGCCGTTATCCAGTGCACGTTGCAACTGCTCAAGGAAAACGGCTTCGGTAGTTTCCGCAAGGTTGGTGATGGCATAACGCGTCGGCACCATCAGCGCCTTGAGCACTGGCGTATTGGCCGGCAGCATCGGTTCGACGGTCAGCTTGTCCGGATACTGCCAGCTCAGTTGCTGGCCTTCCTTGCCATGCGGTTCTGCCGACCATCGCCTTACCATGAAGAAATGCAGCTTCACGGTTTTTTCCGGGTACTCGAAGCTGCGTGTCAGCCACGGTGTTGCTTCGATGACTTCGGTGCCGAGCTCTTCATGCAGTTCACGCCGCAAGGCCTGTAATGCGGACTCTCCCTCTTCGATCTTGCCGCCCGGGAATTCCCACCAGCCGGCCCACGGCTTGCCTTCCGATCGCTGCCCCAGCAGTACCTGACCATCAGGCCGCTGCAGCACGGCAACCGCTGCATGGATAAGCTTGTTTGTCGGCATCGCCTACTTTTTCTCTGCCCGGACGAGGCCGATCCTGCCGGCATAATCGCGTGCGAACTGGTAAGCGACACGGCCGCTGCGTGCTCCTCGTTCCAGCGAAAACTGCAAGGCTGCGCGCCGGACCTGTTCATCCCAATGAGAAATGCCATAATCGGCCAGCCAAGCACAGGCGATCTGCAGATACTGCTCCTGATCGAAAGCATAGAAGGACAACCAGATGCCGAAGCGTTCGGAGAGGGAAATCTTTTCTTCCGTGCTATCACCGGGACGGATCTCCTCACCGACATATTGTGTTTCCAGATTCTCGCTCATGTATTCCGGCAACAGATGACGGCGGTTGGAAGTGGCATAGACCAACACATTGTCCGACGTAGCGGCCAGCGTACCATCCAGCACTACTTTCAACGCCTTGTAACCGGATTCTCCGGCTTCAAATGAGAGATCGTCACAAAAAACGATAAAGCGCTCCGGACGGACCCTGATGAGTTCCACGATTTCCGGCAAGGCATGCAGATCCTGTTTCTCGACCTCAACCAGACGCAGCCCCTGCCCGCTGAATTCGGTCAGCAAGGCCTTCACCAGTGAAGACTTGCCGGTGCCACGGGCGCCGGTCAGCAGCACGTTATTGGCCGGAAAACCGTGCAGGAACTGTTCGGTGTTCCTGACGATGATCTCCTTCTGATCATCCAGATGATGCAGATCATTGAGGCCGATGTGATGAGGATGGGCGACCGCCTGCAGATATCCGCGACCATGCATATGCTGCCAGCGCCAGGCCGTGGCTGTCCAGTCTGGAAACGGTGGCGGTGCCGGCAGCAAACTTTCCAGCCGGTCCAGTATTGATTCAGCCTTGCCCAGCAGATGCTCGAATTCTGCCATGTCTATGAACGGTAATCCGCATTGATCCTGACGTAATCGTAGGAAAAATCGCAGGTCCAGATTGTTACTTTGGCCGGACCCCGATCCAACTCGACGCGCACCGTGATCTCGGGCTCCTGCATGACGGCGGCACCTTGCGCTTCTTCATAACTAGCCGCTCTGCCGCCATGCTCTGCCACCAAACATTCACCCAGATAAAGCCTGAGCGCATTGACATCCAGATCTTGTACGCCGGCATAGCCGATAGCCGCCAGGATGCGGCCCAGATTCGGATCGGAAGCGAAGAAAGCTGTCTTGATCAAGGGCGAATGGGCGATGGCGTAGGCGATCTTGCGGCATTCCGCCTCATCTCGGCCACCGCTCACATGCACGGTCATGAACTTGGTGGCCCCCTCGCCGTCACGCACGATGGCCTGAGCCAGTTCGATCGCTACTTCGGCAATCGCCGCACGCAGCATCTCGAAACCGGCGTCGGTTTCGGAGATCTGCGGTAATTGGCTCTGGCCGGTGGCGATCAGCATCAGCGAATCGTTGGTCGAAGTATCGCCATCCACCGTGATGCAATTGAAGGAACGGTTCACCGCATGGCGGATGATGCTCTCCAGCGCCGATTGGCTGACCGCAGCGTCCGTCGCAATGTAGCCGAGCATGGTCGCCATGTTCGGGTGAATCATGCCGGAACCCTTGGAAATACCGGTGATTGTCAGGGTCTTGCCGTCGATCGTGATCTGGCGCGAAGCTCCCTTGGCGACGATGTCCGTCGTCATGATGGTCTCGGCCGCACGCAGCCAGCGGTCTTCGTGCAGATCTTCGATACAGCGCGGCAGCCCTTGAATGATGCGATCGGCGGGCAGCGGCTCCATGATGACGCCAGTGGAAAACGGCAGTATCTGTTCAGGCTTGCACCCCAGCAACGCAGCCAGCGCTTCGCAAGTCTGCCGGGCATGCTGCATACCCGGTTCACCGGTACCGGCATTGGCGTTGCCGGTATTCACCAGCAAGGCGCGAATCTCATTGCCTGTCGCCAGATGATCCTTGCATAACGTTACTGGCGCAGCACAAAAGCGGTTCTGCGTGAAAACGCCTGCCACCTTGCTACCTGGCGCGAGCTGCATGACCAGCACATCCTTGCGATCAGGCTTGCGCACATTCGCTTCAGTAGCGCCCAGTTTGACGCCTTTGACAGGGAGCAGGGATTGCGCCTCTGGCGCAGTGAGATTGACCGGCATATCAGCTTTCAGAAAAAACTCGAATGGGCAATTTTACCGCATTCCCCTTACCGTATAGAAAATCCAATAGCGAATTGACATTCAGACCTCCTGTGATAGTCTTAACTCATTGGAAAATCGTAATAAAAACATCCCGCGCTAAAAGGCCTTCCGCGATGAAAAATCCTGCATCTGCCGAAACCAGAGACGCCGTCAGTCTGACCGAAATGGGCAACAAACTTGCCTTTACCAAGAAACTGCAGGCGGTCACCAACAAGATTCACGCCACGCGCAACATCGACGAAATCATTCTGGAAGTTAGCCAGGATATTCGCGCACTGTTTGAAGCAGAACAATTGACGATTCATATCATCAGCGAAGACAGGCAGTCCGTATTATCCAAACGCCAGGTAGGCCCAAAAGAATTCAAAGAAATCAAGACTGCAATCAACGCGCGGAGTATCGTTGGCTACGTCGCACTCAATAAAGTAACGTTGAACATCGCGGATGTTTACGATGATACCGAACTGCTGAAAATCAGCCCCGAGATTCGATTCATCAAGGCACTTGATAAACAAAACGGTTTTCGCACCAAGCAAATTCTGGTATTTCCCATTATCCGACCAGATAATGGCCGCCTGATCGGGGTAACAGAAGTGGTCAACTGCACGTCCGGGAATGATTTTTCTTCTGTCGAGGACTTCGTTCCTGAGCTGGCGAACACATTAGCCATTGCGATTCGTCACCGCATAGCACCTATCGGAATGGTCAAAAACAAATACGGTCTATTGGTGCATGAAGGCATACTCTCTGCCGAAGAGCTTGAGTCGGCACAACGTTCCGCAGGAAAATCTGCTAAAAATCTAGAAGAAATACTGATAACAGAATACCAGGTCAAACCTAGCGAAATCGGCAGATCACTTTCTGCCTTTTTTGGTGTCCCGTTGGAAATCTTCAAAGCTGATCGTATCAAACCGCTGGATCTGCTAAGAAAACTGAAGCAAAGCTACGTGTTATCCAACGCTTGGATACCGATTGATGAAACCTATGAAGACGGGCTTGTCATCATGGCGCCCGACCCGGAAATGGTAAAGAGCTCACATATCGTGAGTAATATCTTCCCGCATTACAAAAAATTCAGCTATAGAGTTTGTTTATATCGCGATTTTGCCAATACTGTTATCCAGTTTTACGATGCCGGCAAGATGTCAGATAATCTCGATGAAATTCTCTCGAATATGGCCAATGCGGATGAGGCAAGCACAACCTTGTCGCCTGAAGTCACATCTGCCGCAAACGACAATCAACTGGTAAAACTGGTGAACAAAATCATCATCGATGCACACAGACAGGGCGCATCGGATATTCACATAGAGCCTTATCCGGATATAGGCAAAACCCAGGTGCGCTTCCGCAAGGATGGCACACTGATCAATTACATCGAAATCCCGCCCAGCTACCGTAACTCCCTGATCGCCCGCATCAAGATCATGTGCGATCTGGACATTTCCGAACGACGCAAACCGCAGGACGGCAAAATTCAATTCAAGAAATTCGGTCCCATCGACATTGAGTTGCGTGTTGCCACGATTCCCACATCAGGTGGCATGGAAGATGTAGTCATGCGGATTTTGTCTGCGGGCAAGCCGATCCCTCTTGATAATTTATACCTTTCCCCCAGCAACAACAAAAAGCTGAAGGAACTGATCACGAAGCCATATGGATTATTCTTCGTTTGCGGCCCTACCGGCTCTGGAAAAACCACGACACTACATTCAGCCCTCGGCTATATCAACACCCCGGAGACCAAAATATGGACCGCGGAAAATCCGGTTGAGATTACACAAAAAGGTCTGCGCCAAGTACAAGTCAACAAAAAGGCCGGATTGGATTTTGCCACCATCATGAAAGCCTTCCTGCGTGCAGATCCGGATGTGATCATGATAGGGGAGATGCGCGACAGAGAGACTGTTTCAACCTGTATCGAAGCATCACTCACTGGCCATCTGGTATTTGCGACGCTACATACCAATAGTGCACCTGAATCCATTATGCGCTTGCTCGACATCGGTATGGATCCGTTTAACTTTGCCGATGCGCTACTAGGCATCCTTGCCCAGCGCTTATGCAAACGCCTGTGTGACTGCAAAAAGGCCTACACGCCTGATGCGAATGAAATCAAGTCCATGCTTGATGAATATTGTGAAGAACTGAAAAACACCAGCAGTTGGAAGATTGACCCTGAAGGGGCTTACAAAACCATTTATCAGCAGTGGTTGAAAAGTTTCGGCAATGAGAAGGGCCAATTGACCCTGTACCGGCCCAACGGCTGTGAATACTGCAATGGCACGGGCTACAAGGGACGTGTCGCTCTGCATGAACTGTTGGAGGGTACCGAAGCCATGAAAAGAAATATTCATGAGCACGCCCGCGTTGCCGAGATGTTCACCACCGCACTTGAGGACGGTATGCGCACGCTGAAGCAGGACGGCATCGAAAAGGTCCTGCAAGGCATCACCGACATGAAGCAGGTACGTACCGTCTGCATCAAATAACCAGCACCTTTCGCCAGTCGATTAAAACAGAAAAACCCGCAATTCAGACTGTGTAAAACCTGCTTGATGTAGCGGTTTAATAAAAGCGCCTCGCAAAGTTTGTGAGGCGCTTTTATTTTGACGGATAGCCGAACCGGGAGAGTGATGGCTCAAGCCG
>Ga0208244_100805_pt1 | contig 23550 bp, 20 predicted proteins | sample SubbioCR12Aug_5A_FD_184828 | JGI IMG/M metagenome (GOLD analysis project Ga0208244, IMG submission 184828) | Serpentinite rock and fluid subsurface biosphere microbial communities from McLaughlin Reserve, California, USA - CR12Aug_5A (SPAdes) | ecosystem: Environmental > Terrestrial > Deep... | reverse complement strand
GATGCCCGCTGGGTCCGTCTGTTCGACAACCTGCACTGGACGGCAGGCACGGTCGCGGCGGCGGCGCTGGCGTGGTTCGGCGTGCGCCGGGCCCAGGCCGACAGCATCCGCGGCGTGCGCTGGATCGCCATCGGCCTGACCGCTTATGCCGTCGGGCAGCTCGTCTGGGACGTGCAGGTGCTGATCGGCTATGCCGGTTTTCCGGCGCCCTCCGACCTGCTGTATTTATGGCTGGGCCCGTGCGTCGCCGCAGGCCTGCTGATCGAGGCGCTGCGGCGGGCCGACCGTGTCCAGCGCAAGACCCTGCTGCTGGATGCGGCCACCCTCGCGATTGCCGTCCTGACGCTGGTGCTGGTGCTGTATCTACCCCGGCGCGGGGACATGGCGCTGCTTCCCCTGATGGTGATGGTGGCCTATCCGGTCAGCCTGCTGACGGCGGCATGCATCGGCCTGGTCGCGGCTCCCACCCTGCGTTTGAAATTTTCCTGGAGCTACTGGCTGTTCCTGATTTCCCTGACGGTGACGGGGGCCTGCTGGATGGGCTGGAATGCAATGTCGCTCGACGGCGCGAACCTCGACGGCCTCTGGTTCAACAGCCTGTTTTCCCTCTCGGTGCTGGGCATGGGCCTGGCCACGCTGAACTGGAATATCGAGATTTCGCGCGATGTCCGATGGGAGCGCTGGAGCGAAGGGCTGCTGCGCCTGCTGCCGCTGGCGGCGGTGGTGCTGGCCGCGCTTGCGGTGGTCGGGGCGGATCCCCATGCAGGCACTCCCCCGGCGGTCAGCGACGCCGTGCGGATCGGCGCGCTGGTGGTCATCGTGCTGGCCATGCTGAAGCAGACCACGCTGTTACAGGAGCATGATCAGCTGAGAATCGTCACCCGCGATCTGGAAGCAAGCGAGCAGCAGAAAAAACTGATCCTGGACACGCTTCCCGACCTCGTCTGGCTGAAGGATACGGATGGTGTCCACCGGATGTGCAATCCAGCCCTGGAACGCTTTTACGGAGAGGCCGAGTCGGAGATTGTGGGCAAAACCGATTTCGATTTTGTCGATCCCGAGACGGCGCGCTTTTTCCAGCAGCGGGACCGTGCGGCCATGGCGTCGGACCGGCCGATCCAGAACGAAGAATGGGTGAGCTCCGCCGACGGTCGCCGCGTTTTGTTCGAGACCATCAAGACGCCGCTGCGCGACCGCGATGGAACGATCCTCGGCGTGCTGGGCGTTGCGCGGGACATTACCGAACGCGAGAGCGTGAACCGGCAACTGGCGCTGGTGAATTTTGCGCTGAACCGTGTGAAGGAAGCCGCCTATCTCGCCGACGAGCAGGGCCGCTTCCAGTATGTGAACGACGAGGCCTGCCGGGCGATCGGGTGCACGCGCGAGGCGCTGCTGAAACTGGGGGTCATCGACGTCGATTGCGATACCACGCAGCCGGAGCAGTGGCAGGCCATCCTGGACCTGCTCAAGTTCAACAAGGCGATGACCTTTGAAAGCTGCCACAAGACCCGGGCCGGGAAGCGCTTCCCGGTGGAGGTCAACGCCAACTATTTCGAGTTTTCCGGGCAGACCTATGTGCTCGGTCTGGTGCGCGACATCACCGAGCGCAAGCAGGCGGAGGAAGCGATCCGCAACTTGGCCTATTATGACGCGCTGACCCAGCTGCCCAACCGGCGCATGCTGATGGACCGCCTGAACCATGCGCTGAGCGCCAGCCACCGTAGCCACGAGTTCGGCGCGCTGCTGATTCTCGATCTGGATCACTTCAAGACCCTCAACGACACCCAAGGCCACGATGTTGGCGACCAGTTGCTGCTCGAGGTTGCGCTGCGCCTGACTTCGTCCTTGCGTGAGGAGGACACGGTCTGCCGCCTGGGCGGCGATGAATTCGTGGTGCTGCTGGAAACCCTGGGGAAGGATGAGCAGCATGCGGCCAACCAGGCCGAGACCATCGCGGAGAAGCTGCGCTTCGCGCTCAATCAACCCTATTCCCTGAACATCAACGAAGCGAAGTTCCAGGGGACGGCTAGCATCGGTCTGACGCTGTTCAATGGACAGGATGCATCGGCCGACATGCTGCTGAAGCAGGCGGACGTGGCCCTGTACCAAGCCAAGGGCGCCGGGCGGAATCTGGTCCGCTTCTTCAACCCGGCCATGCAGGCGGCGATCGATTCGCGCACGGACATGGAGTCGGCCCTGCGGCTGGCGATGGACAAAGATGAGTTCCGGCTCTACTACCAGCCGCAGGTCGACCAGGACGGCCGCTTGATCGGAGCCGAGGCCTTGCTCCGCTGGATGCCGGCAGACCGGGCCATGATTTCCCCGGGCGAATTCATTCCGCTGGCCGAGGAGACCGGACTCATCCTGAGTATCGGAAAATGGGTTCTCGATACGGCCTGTGCCCAGCTCAAGGTCTGGGAGGGCGATCCGCGCACGCAGTCCTTGCAGATGGCGGTCAATGTCAGCGCCCGCCAGTTCCATCAGCCCGATTTCGTCGACACGGTGCAGCAGAGCCTGGTTGCGAGCGGCATCGATCCGGCGCGTCTGAAGCTGGAGCTGACCGAGAGCGTGGTGCTCGACAACGTCGATGCGGTGGTCGGCCGGATGCAGCAACTCAATGCGCTGGGGGTGGCCTTCTGCCTGGATGACTTCGGAACCGGCTATTCATCACTGTCCTACCTCAAGCGCTTGCCGCTCGATCAGGTAAAGATCGATCAGTCCTTTGTCCGCGACGTGACGGTGGATCTTAACGATGCCGCCATCGTGCGGGCCATCATGGCGATGAGCCGCTCGCTTGGCTTGCAAGTGATCGCGGAAGGGGTGGAAACGCAGGCGCAGCGTGACTTCCTGCTGCAGAACGAATGCACCGCCTATCAGGGCTTTCTGTTCTGTAGGCCGATCCCGATCGGGGAGTGGGATCGGCTGCTGCGATAGGCTGCTATTGCACCGGCATCGGCTTGTTGTCGTTGAGGTTGAGCCAGCCCTTGGCAATGCGGTAGATGAACCAGATGCAGGCTACGCCCCACACGAGCCAGCCGATCAGGATGATCCAGGTGAGCAGGCCGACGACGAACCACAGCAGGCCCCACCAGAAGGTACTGATCTGCCATTTGAAGTGGCTTTCCAACCAGGTGCCCTGGGCGTCCTCGCGCTTGATGTAGTTGAGCACGATGGCAACGATGGCGGTGACGCCGACAAACAGCGACAGCGCATACAGCGCGTAAATGACGTGGGACAGGGTCTTGAGGCTGGCGATTTGTTCTTCGGTGGCGGTGTTCATCCGTTACGCGCTTTCTCGTAAATGGGCATCATTTTGGGCACCAGGGCGTTGAGCGCCTGGATGCGGTTGTCGGGCGAGGGATGGGTGCTGAGGAATGCCGGCACACCGTTGCTGCTGGCGGCCGCCATTTTTTCCCACAGCCTGACCGCAGCACGCGGATCGTAGCCGGCGCGGGCGGCAAGCTCGATGCCGTAGCGGTCGGCCTCGGATTCGGCTTCGCGGCTGTTGGGCAGGGTCAGCGCGATATCGGCCACCGGTGCCAGCACGCTGAGGTCGCGGCCGGCGACGATGGAACCGAGTGTCATGCCGCCCTGCATGGCGATGGCGCGCGACATGCGCTCGCGGCCGTGGCCGAGCAGGGCGTGGGCGATTTCGTGGCCCATGATCTGGGCGATTTCCTGATCGTCGAGCTTGAGCTTCTCGATGATGCCGGTGTAGATCGCCATCTTGCCGCCCGGCATGCACCAGGCGTTGAGCGTGGGCTCGTCGATGACTGCGACCGACCATTTCCAGTCGCGGCTGGGCGGGTACATCAGCTTGGCTTCGGCGATGAGGCGGTCGGTGATGCGCTTGACGCGGGCGTTGAGCGCGGCATCGGTGCTGAGCTTGCCCTTCTTCTGCGCCTCGGAGAGCGTTTGCGTGTAGGCCTGCGCCGACGAGGCCTGCGCCTGTTCCTCGGACACCAGCACCAGTTGCGAGCGGCCGGATATCGGGTTGGCCTGGCACGCCACCAGGCCGGCGGCGAGCAGGATGGTCAGCAGAAGTTTGGGTTTCATTGCAGCACCCTTCAGAACGGATAAACGAATCGGACTCAGATACCGCGCAGCAGTTCGTTGATGCCGACCTTGGAGCGGGTCTTCTCGTCGACCTTCTTCACGATCACCGCGCAATACAGACTATAGCTCCCATCCTTGGAAGGCAGGTTGCCGGACACCACCACCGAGCCGGCGGGGATGCGGCCGTAGCTGACTTCGCCGGTCTCGCGGTCGTAGATCTTGGTTGACTGGCCGATGTAGACGCCCATGGAAATAACGGCGTTGTCCTCGACGATCACACCCTCGACCACTTCGGAGCGCGCGCCGATGAAGCAGTTGTCGCCGATGATGGTGGGGTTGGCCTGGATTGGTTCGAGCACGCCGCCGATGCCGACGCCGCCGGAGAGGTGCACGTTCTTGCCGATCTGGGCGCAGGAGCCGACGGTGGCCCAGGTGTCGACCATGGTGCCTTCACCGACGTAGGCGCCGATGTTGACGTAGCTGGGCATCAGCACCACGTTCTTGGCGATGTAGGAGCCCTTGCGCACGGCCGCCGGCGGCACCACGCGGAAACCGCCTTCGCGGAAATCCTTGGAGTTGAAGTCGGCGAACTTGGAGGGCACCTTGTCGTAGTAGTTGGTGTAGCCGCCCTTGATGAAGGCGTTGTCTTCCAGGCGGAACGACAGCAGCACCGCCTTCTTCAGCCATTGGTGGGTGATCCAGTTCTGGCCGTCGGTGCGCTCGGCGACGCGCAGTTCACCCATGTCGAGCAGGTCGATCACGGCCATGACCGCGTCCTTGACCTGAGGTTCGACGTTGCGCGGGGTGATCTCGGCGCGGCGTTCAAAGGCATCTTCGATGGTTTTTTGCAGATCTTGCATGATGGTTCCTTGCTTGGATGAATGGGGGGGATCAGGGCACTGCACAGTAATTCTTGCTGCCGCGGCCGGCCAGCACACCGGGGATGTCGGGGTGCTTGCGCATGCGCTCGACGATGCGGATGTAGTCCTTTTCATCGACGGCGATGCCGAAGGAAATGTCGACGAAGCCGTCTGCGCGCAGCGAGTAGGCGACATTTTCCATGTTCTCGTCGAACAGGATGTTGGTGACGGCGTTTTCCGACTCGGACTGCCCGGCCAAGGCGGGCAGGGCGATCAACAGGGCAACGAGCAGACCGATGAGGCGAGGCATGGTTTGTTCTCCTTATGAATTATCGGACAGGGCAAAAATCGGTATCGACCCGGCTGTGCGTGATGCCGCGGATTGCGGGTTCCTGTTCGAGCTTTTTCAGCACGGCGGCGATCTGGCCGTCGCCCACCAGGCGGCCGAACAGAATCGTGAGGCGGCCCTGTTCGTTTGCCGTGACGTGGACGTTCAGCATCTCTTCGGCCTGCAGCACGCGCTCGGCCGCCTGTTCGGCGTCCGCGGCGGCATTGGCCCACGCCAGGGCCGGAGCCAGAAGCAGGAGCGCGGCCAGTGCTTTCATGCGGCCTTGCCCGCGAAGCGGACGATGCGCCGGGCCGCTTCGACGCAGGCGTCCAGCGTGTCGACCAGCGCGATGCGGACGAAGCCCTTGCCCGGATTGACGTTGGCGGCGTCGCGCGCGAGGTAGCTGCCGGGCAGCACGGTGACGTGCTCGGTTTCATACAGGCCGCGCGCGAACGCGGCGTCGTCGCCGCCCGGCACTTTCGCCCACAGGTAGAAGGCGGCGTCGGGGGCGTCGAAGGCCAGCACGTCCTTCAGCAGCGGCATCACGGCGGCGAATTTTTCGGCGTATTGGCGGCGGTTCTCGATTACGTGCGCCTCGTCGTTCCATGCGGCGATGCTGGCGGTTTGCACCACCGGGCTCATCGCGCTGCCGTGATAGGTGCGGTAGAGCAGGAAGGCCTTCATCAGCGCGGCATCGCCCGCCACCATGCCGGAACGCAGGCCGGGCACGTTGGAGCGCTTTGACAGCGAGTTGAACACGATCAGGTTCTTGAAGCCGCGGCCGAGCTGCTGCGACGCGGTGAGCGCGCCCAGCGGGGCTTCGCCCTCGCGGAAATAGATTTCCGAATAGCATTCGTCGGCGGCGATGACGAAGCCGTGCCGGTCCGACAGGTCGAACAGTTCCTTCCAGTCGGCCAGCGTCATTACCTTGCCGGTGGGGTTGCCGGGCGAGCAGACGTAGACCAGGTTCACCTGTTCCCACAGGTCTTCCGGCACTTTCGACCAGTCCATCCTGAAGTCGTTTTCCGGCAGCGTGTTGAGAAAGAAGGGGCGGGCGCCGGCCAGCAGCGCCGCGCCTTCATAGATCTGGTAGAACGGGTTGGGCGAAAGGATGACGCGGCGGCCGTGGCGGCTGGAATCGACGCTGGCCTGGGCAAACGCGAACAGCGCCTCGCGCGAGCCGTTCACCGGCAGCACTTCGGTCGCCGGGTCGAGCTTCACGCCGTAGCGGCGCTCGGCCCACGCGGAAATGGATTCGCGCAGCGCCTCCGAACCCTGAGTGATGGGATAATTCGCCAGCCCCCCGAGCCCCGCGATCAGCGCATCCTTGATGAACTGCGGTGTCGGATGCTTGGGTTCGCCGATCGACAGGTTGATCGGCGCGAGACCGGGGTTCGGCTTCACCCCGGCGAACAGTTCGCGCAGTTTCTGGAACGGATAGGGATGGAGTTGTTCGAGACGCGGATTCATTGCGGTACGGAATTAAATTTAGCCACGCATTATAAAGCCCCATGCACCCGATTCCCCTGCAGCGCACCCTTGCCATCGGCAGTCTGTTTTACGCCGCCTCCCTGTGGGGACTGGTGTGGTATCCCTATCGCCTGCTCGACGCGGCCGGCGTCGGCGGCATCGCGTCGAGCTTTTTCACCTATGCCGTGCCGCTGCTGGTGTTCGGCTGGCTGCACGGGCGCGAGCTGCGCCGTGCCCGCGGCCAGTGGATGTGGCTGACTGCGCTGGCGTTGGCCGCGGGCTGGACCAACCTGGCCTATGTGCTCGCCATGCTGCAGGGCGAGGTGGTGCGGGTGCTGCTGCTGTTCTTCCTGTCGCCGCTGTGGACGGTGCTGTTCGCGCGATTCCTGCTGCATGAAAAGCTCAACCGCGCCGGCTGGGCGGTGATGGCGCTGGCCGCAGGCGGTGCGATCGTGATGCTGTGGCAGCCCAACGGTGATCTGCCGCTGCCGACCAACCGCGCCGAGTGGCTGGCGCTGTCGGCCGGCATGATGTTCGCCTGCAGCAACGTTATCAGCCGCCATCTCGGCGGCGTGACCGAAGGCGCCAAGTCGGTGTCGATCTGGCTGGGTGTGGTCGTGCTGACCGTGAGCGGGGTGTGGCTGTATCCCGGCGAACTCGATTTCATCGGACACGCGGAATGGAGCGTCTGGCTGTTGCTGCTCGGCATCGGGGTCGCCATCGGCAGCATGACCTACGCCGTACAGTTCGGCCTTGCCCGGGTGCCGGCCAACCAGGCCATCGTCATCTTCCTGTTCGAACTGGTGGTGGCGGCGGTGGCGGCCTATTTCCTGTCGCAGGAACGCATGGGGCTGCAGGAATGGATCGGCGCGATCATGATCGTCACCGCCAGCCTGTTTTCCGGCCACATGGAAGACGATCAGCTCAAGGAGAAGTCCCATGCCTGAAGTGAGCGGACTGCTGCACGCCGGCCTGCTGGTGGCCGATCTGGCGCGGGCCAAGGCCTTTTACGAAACGGTGCTAGGTCTGACGAAGGATTCAAGCCGTCCCGACCTGCCGTATCCCGGCGAATGGTACGACCTCGGCGGCGGCCAGCAACTTCACCTGATGAGCCTGCCAAACCCCGACGCCGCTTCGCTGCGCCCCGAGCACGGCGGCCGCGATCGCCACATCGCGCTGGCTGTCCGCGACATGGGGGGGCTGAAGCGCCGGCTCGAGGCGGCAGGGGTGACTTACACCGCCAGCAAGTCGGGGCGGGCAGCGCTGTTCTGCCGTGATCCGGATGCGAATACCTTGGAGTTTGTTGAAGTCAGCTGAGCGGGTTGAACAATCGCTGGCCATCGCGTGCCAGCAAGGCTGCGCCGTAGGCTGCCTCGGTGTGGGTCGCCCGCTTGACCGGCACCCCCAGCAAGCGCGCGCGTATATGCGTCCAAACCGGATTTTTCGATCCCCCGCCTGCCGTTTCGACGCGGCCGAGCGGCGTCGCGCCGAGTTCGGCCAGCAGGCCATAGCCGCGCGCTTCGATGCGCGCCAGGCTTTCCAGCAGGCCGTGCAGGAATTCGGCGTCATCGGCCGGGCGCGGGGTGAGACGTGGCGAAAGGCAGGGGTCGTTGAGCGGAAAGCGCTCGCCAGCCTTGGGCAAGGGCACATAGTCGAGCGGGCTGGCCACGGCAGGGTCGATGGCTGCGGAGAGCGCGGCGAGTTGCCTGTCGTCGAAGAACTGCCGCAGCACGGCGCCGCCAGCGTTGGAGGCGCCGCCTGCCAGCCAGCGACTGCCGAACCAGTGCGAATAGACGCCGTGTTCGGTCGACTCCACCCGGGTGTCGGACAGCAGTTTCAGCACCAGGGTGCTGCCGAGCGAGGTGACGGCGTCGCCGCTGTGACTGACGCCGGCGGCGAGGAAGGCGGCAATGGAATCGGTGGTGCCGGCGTGCACCATGCAGCCAGGATAGATGCCGAGGTAGCGTGCACGCGGACGCGACACGGTGGCGAGCCGGGCGCCGGGCGCGATCGGGACCGGCAGGTAGTCGACGTCGGCCAGGTATTCCACCCAGTCCGGCCATTGCAGCGTGTCGAGGTCGAGGCCCATCTTGAGGGCGTTGTGGTAGTCGGTCATGCCGACGCGGCCGGTCAAGAGGCCGGACAGCCAGTCGGCCTGGTTGAGGTAGAGCCGGGCGCCTGTGAGGCCGAGCCGCTTCTTCAGCCACAGCACCTTGGCCAGCCCCGAGGTGACGGCCGCCGCGGGGTGGCCCGGTACGGCCGTTTTCGCGATCAGCGCGGCTTCCTCGACGGCGCGGTCGTCGTTGTAGAGCAGCGGCGGATGGCGCGGGCTGAGTTCCTCGTCGCACGCCAGCACGGTGCCGGAGGTGCCGTCGAGCGCGATGTCCGACAATTGTGTGCGGATCGGGGGCGGCAGCGAAGCCACCAGGTCCCACAAGGCCTCGCGCCAGACGCCGGCGCGCTCGTGCTCGGCCAGCGTGCCAAAATCGCGCGTGTCCTCGACAATGGGTGTGCCGGCCTGATCGATGACGCAGGCGCGCGCGCCGCTGGTGCCGAAGTCGATCCCCAGAAAATAGCCTTGATCCATCGTCGGCATTCTAGCGTTCAAGCACGGGCGTACCCTATACTCGCGCCACAAGGGAGACGCGGCGTTAGCTGCGCGACAGGGGGGTGGGGTTGGACGAACTCAGTGCATGGCAGTGGGCAGTGGGGGCCTGCGTGGTGGCGGTGGCCTATCTGGTGCGCGGCATCGCCGGATTCGGCTCCGGTCTGATCGCCGTGCCCTTGCTCGCGCTGATGTTGCCGCTCGCGCTGGTGGTGCCCTTGGTGGTGCTGCTCGACTACATCGCGTCCGCGAGCCAGGGCTCTGCCAACCGTCGCGACATCCGCTGGCGCGAAATTCTGCCCTTGCTTCCTTTTAGTCTCATTGGCGTGCTGATCGCGCTGTTTGCGCTGTCGCGCGCGGATGCGCAACTGCTGCTGCAGGGGCTGGGGGTGTTTGTTATCGCCTTTGCCCTTTATACCCTGTCGGGCTATACCCCGAAGCAGGGCGCGGCGCGCGGTTGGGGCGTGCTGGCCGGCACGTCCGGCGGCCTGATCGGCACGCTGTTTGGCACCGGCGGGCCGTTCTATGTGATGTACTTCAAGGCGCGCGGACTCGACAAGTCGGCCTTCCGTGCCACCTTCGCCACGGTTTTTCTGATCGATGGCGCCGGCCGCCTGCTCGGCTACGCAGGCACCGGCTTCTTCACCTGGGATTTTCTGAGCGTCGTCGCGCTGGCGCTGCCGCTGATGGCGGTTGCGCTCTATCTGGGCGGCCAGATCCATACCCATCTTTCGCAACAGGCGTTTCAACGCGGCATCAGCGTGCTGCTGATCGTCAGCGGCGTCGCGCTGCTGTTTAAATAGTCACTCGAATCGGTTGCGCAGCACGCCGACGCCGTCGATGACGATTTCAACCGTGCTGCCGCGCGGCATCGGTTCGGTGCCGACCGAGGTGCCGCAGGCGATGATGTCGCCGGGCATCAGGGTCATATCCTGCGACAGCAGGCTGACAATTTCGCGGGGACGCACGAACATGTCGGCCACCGGATAGTTCTGCTTTTCCGCACCGTCGACCAGGGTGCGCACGATGAGCGTGTCGGGTTCGATGCCGGTGACGATGCCGGGGCCGAATACGCCGAAGGTGTCGAAGCTCTTGGCACGCGTCCATTGCACGAAGGAGGGGTCGGCTTTCATGATGCCGCGCGCGGTGACGTCGTTCACACAGGTGTAGCCAAAGATAAAGTGCTCGGCATCGGCGACGGACACGTTGCTGCAGGGCTTGCCGATCACCACGCCGAGTTCGCCTTCGAACACCACCGGGCCGTCATAGGCTTGCGGCTGGCGGATGGGCTCGCCGTCGGCCAGATAGCAGTTGGGGGTCTTGGCGAAATACAGGGGGTGGGGCGGACGCGACAGCCCTTCCACCCGGGCGCGCTCGTGGAAGTTGTTCCACAGGCCGAGCAGCTTGCTGGGATCGCAGGGGGTCAGCAGCCTGACCTCCGATAGCGGCGCGGACCTGCCGGTCGCGCGTGGCGCGCCAAACAACTCGCCTTCATAAAACTCCACCCGGTCGCCCTGGATTTGCCCGATCGAAGTCGTGCCCGCATCAACGCATCTCACCCAAACTGCCATGCTATCCCCCTGATTTGTTTGAATTTTGAATGGGCATCGCCCCATTTTCAGAAATCTTTGCCGGGCCCCTTAAGGAATCAAACCTGCTGCCGATTCATCTGGCATGGACCAATCGATGCCGGGCCGAAGCCTAGCACAGACTCTTGACGGGAGAGCAGCACCCATGGCACGTGCAGCCCGCATTGGCGTGGACATCTTTGTAATCGGCACCCTGTTCATGCCGTTTGCACTGGCTGTGTTCTGGATGCGTACCGAACTGGCCATGCCCACGATCGGGCAGGGTGCGTTACTGGTGCCGCTTCTGCTGTTGCCCGTTTGGGCGCTTCACCAACTGCGGATGTTAAAGACCACGCCGCACGAACCCACGCTCTACGACTGATCAGCCACGGGTATTCGACTGCGGCGCAAAGCGCTCGAGTTCGACCCGCGGCGCCGGCTTCCAGCCTTTCTTGTGGTGCTCCGCCACCACGTTCGTGAAGATCCCCCCTCGCACATAGAATTTCGCGGTCAGCCGCATGAAACGCGGTTTCGTCACTTTGACCAGATCATCGAGAATCCGGTTGGTCACGTCCTCGTGGAAATGACCCTCCTCGCGGAAGCTCCACATGTAGAGCTTCAGGCTTTTCAGCTCGACGCAGGTCTTGTCGGGGATGTAGTCGAGGATCAGGGTGGCGAAATCCGGCTGTCCGGTCTTGGGGCAAAGACATGTAAATTCAGGCACTTCCATGTGAATGTGAAAGTCACGTCCAACTTTTGGGTTGGGGAAGGTTTCCAGGGTTTTGGCAGGCGTGGAGGGCATACGGGGCTCGGTGTAGAATGTGGCGAAAATTAGAACGCCGCGAAGCAAGCGGCGCATTCAGACGACACCCATTATAAAAGCTAAGGTCCGCTGTCTTGCGTTTAACCCACATCAAACTTGCCGGTTTCAAGAGTTTCGTCGATCCCACCGTCATTCCCGTCCCCGCGCAGCTGACCGGCGTGGTGGGGCCAAACGGCTGCGGCAAGTCGAACGTCATCGACGCGGTGCGCTGGGTGCTCGGCGAATCGTCGGCCAAACACCTGCGCGGCGAGACCATGCAGGACGTCATCTTCAACGGCTCGGGCACCCGGAAGCCCGCCTCGCGCGCCTCGGTTGAACTGGCGTTCAACAACGAACTGGGCCGCGCCGCCGGCCAGTGGTCGCAATACGCCGAGATTGCGGTCAAGCGCGTGCTCGACCGCAGCGGCGATTCCACTTATTACATCAACAACATGCGGGTGCGGCGGCGCGACGTCGCCGACCTCTTCCTCGGCACCGGCGTCGGCGCGCGCGCCTACGCCATCATCGAGCAGGGCATGATTTCGCGCCTGATCGAGGCCAAGCCGGAAGAGTTGCGCGGCTATCTGGAAGAAGCGGCGGGCGTGTCCAAGTACAAGGAGCGCCGCAAGGAAACCGAAGCCCGCCTGAAAGACGCGCGCGACAACATGAACCGCGTCGAGGACATCCAGCGCGAACTGAAGAACCAGGTCGAGAAGCTTGCCGCGCAGGCAGAAGTCGCTCAGCACTACCGCAGCCTGCAGGCCGACCTGACGTTTTCCCAGCATCGCCTGTGGTTCGCACGAAAGCACGATGCCGCCCAGCAGCGCGCGCGCATCGACCGCGACCTGGTCGAGGCGCAGAACAAGCTGGACGCCGAAACCGCGCGCCTGCGCCGTATCGAATCCGAACTCGAAACCGCCCGCCAGACCCAGTTTGCAGGGCAGGACACGCTCAACACCGTACAGGCCACGTATTACCAGGCGCAGTCCGAAGTGGCACGCATCGAGCAGACCATGGCGCACCAGAACGCCACCCGCGACCGGCTCTACCGCCAGGTGCAGGATCTGGGCACGCGCATGGAATCCCAGCAGGCGCGCCGCGCCACCACCCAGCAAGCCCTGAACGAGGTGACCGCGCAGCAGCCCGGCCTCGAGGCAGCGCTGATGGAGTCCGAAGCCGTCGCGCGCCAGGCTACCGACAGCACCCTGCCACAGAAGGAAGCCGCGCTGCGCGAGGCGCAGCAGGGCGTGGGCGAGGCGCAGCGTGTGGTGTCGCAGCTGGATCAATCGCGCCAGGTCGACGAAAACAGCCTCGGCCACACCAAACGCCAGCTCGAGCAGCTGGACGCGCGTCAGCGCCGGCTCGCCCAGGAACAGGCGCAGCTGCCGCGCCCGGATGCGGCCGGCTTGGCGAAGAAACAGGTCGAACTCGATGAACTGGCGCAGACCCTGGCCACTGCGCAGGCCGGGCTGAAGGAAGCTGAGACTGCGCTGCCCGAACTCGACGCCGCCCGTGCGCAGCACACGCGCGAACTCGAAGCCGCGCGCAAGGCCCTGCACCAGACCGAGGCCGAGCTCGCTGCGCTGAAAAAGCTGCAGGAAAGCTTGAAGGCCGACGAAAAGCTGGGCGCCTGGCTGCGTGGCCGCGGCTTGGATACGGCACCGCGCCTGTGGGAAAAACTGCGCGTTGCCCCCGGCTGGGAAGCCGCGGTCGAAGCCGTGCTGCGCGAACGCCTGCAGGCCGTGGCCGCCGACGCGGCGCCGGGCTGGTTCGCCGACGCGCCGCCGGCCCGCCTCACTGTCTGGACCGGGCAGGGCGCCGCAGCAACGGCCGCACCCGAGTTGCTTGCCAGCAAGATCAGCAGCGACGATGACGTAGCCCAGGCCGCACTCGCCGACTGGCTGGCGGGCGTGTACTGGACCGACGACGCGGATACCGCGCGCGCCCGCTCAGCGAGCCTTGCGCCCGGCGAGGTTGCCGTGACCCCGCAGGGCCACCTGTTCACCCGCCACAGCGTCACCTTCCACGGCCCGCACACGGCGGTCGAGGGCATCCTCGCGCGCGGCCGCGAACTCGAACGCCTGAGCAGCGATGGCATTCGCCTGCGCGACGAGGTGGCGAATCTGGAGGCCGCCTACGCCGAGACGCAGCAGCGCTACATGGAGCGCCAGCGCGAGATCCAGGCGTTGCGCGCGCAGACCGGCCAGACGCAGAGCCGTCACCACACCGCGCAAATGGAATTGCTGCGCCTGCAGCAGGCGGTGGAACGGGTGCAGAGCCGCATCACGCAGATCGCCCAGGAATTGGACGAGGTCACCCGCCAGCAAACTAGCGAACGCGCCGCGCAGGAATCATTGGAAGCCCGCCTCAAGGAATATCGCGTGCAGGACGAAGCCGCCCGCGAGGCGCTGTACGCCGCGCGCCAGACGCGTGACCAGGCCGACCGTGCCGTGTTCGAGGCGCGCGAACTGCAGCGCGCGGCTGAACGGAGGCATCAGGAAGCCGGCTTTGCGCTCACCACCTGTACCAACAAGATCAGGGAACTCAGCGAAACCCTGGCCCGCATCGAACAGGAAATCGCCGACGACGAGTCCCGCCTGGCCCAGGCGCGCGACGAGCTGGCCCGCCTACCAGCCGATGCGCTGGACGCCGAACTGCAACGTGCCCTGACCGCGCGAACCGAAGCCGAGACGGCGCTGGCCGCCGCGCGCGACGCGCTGGAAGGCCTGACCGCGCAATTAAGAAGCCAGGACGAGGCGCGCATGGCCTGCGAGCAGGGGCTGGACCCGCTGCGTCGCACCATCGAACAGCTGAAGCTGAAGGACCAGGAAGCGATGCTGATGCAGTCGCAGTTCGAACTGCAGTTGCGCGAGGCGGCGGCCGACGAGGCCAGCCTCGAATCCGGCCTGGCCGACAGCCCCAAGCCGGCCCAGCTGCAGGCGCAGATCAGCCGCCTGCAGAACGAGATCGCCGCGCTCGGCGCGGTCAACCTCGCCGCCCTGGACGAACTCACCCAGGCGCAGGAGCGCGCGGAATACCTTGCCGCCCAATGCGCCGACCTGCTGGAAGCCGTCACCACGCTGGAAGACGCGATCCGCCGCATCGACCAGGAGTCGCGCACGCGGCTGAAGGAAACCTTCGACACCGTCAACCAGCACATGGGCGAGCTGTTCCCGAAGCTGTTTGGTGGCGGCCAGGCCCGGCTGATCCTCACCGGCGACGAACTGCTCGACGCCGGCGTGCAGGTGTTCGCGCAGCCGCCCGGTAAGAAAAACGCCTCGATCCACCTGCTGTCCGGTGGCGAGAAAACGCTTACCGCGCTGTCGCTGGTGTTCGCCATGTTCAAGCTCAACCCGGCGCCGTTCTGCCTGCTCGATGAGGTCGATGCGCCGCTCGACGACGCCAACACCGAGCGCTACTGCAATCTGGTCAAGGCGATGTCCGACCACACCCAGTTCCTCTTTATCACCCACAACCGCGTCACCATGGAAATGGCCCAGCACCTCGCCGGCGTCACCATGCAGGAGCCGGGCGTGTCGCGCATCGTCGCGGTGGACGTGGACGAGGCAGTGGGGATGGTCGAAGCGGCCTAAATTCGCGCCGCCCCTAGCCGCGAGCGGCGGCTATCGTGGAAAATAGCGCTTTTGGCGCGATCCCTACACTCCCATGCTTGATATTCAGCTGCTGCGCAAAGACGCAGCCCTCGTAGCCGAGCGCCTGGCGGCGCGCGGTTTTGCCTTCGATGCGGCGCGCTTCGACGCGCTGGAAGCCGAACGCAAGACGATCCAGACCCGCACCCAGGACGCACAGAACCGCCGCAATACCCTGTCGAAGCAGATCGGTATGTTGAAGGGGAAGGGCGAGGACACCATGGCGGTGATGGCCGAGGTGGCCGGGCTGGGTGACGAGTTGAAGCAGATGGAAACACGGCTCGCGGCCCTGCAGACGGAAATCAACGATTTCCTGATGGGGGTGCCGAACCTGCCGCACGAATCGGTTGCAGTAGGCAAGGACGAAACCGCCAACGTCGAAGTGAGCCGTTGGGGCACACCGAAAAGTTTTGATTTTCCGGTACGCGACCATGTCGACATCGGCGAAGGGCTGGGTCAGCTCGACTTCGCGGCGGCGGTGAAAATCACCGGTAGTCGTTTTTCGGTGATGAAAGGTCCGCTGGCGAAGCTGCACCGTGCGCTCGCCCAGTTCATGCTCGACGTGCATACAGGCGAGCACGGCTACACCGAGGTCTACGTACCCTATCTGGTGAATGCCGATTCGATGCGCGGCACCGGCCAGTTGCCGAAATTCGAGGAAGACCTGTTCCACGTCCCGCGCCATGCCGGTGAACAGTGCACGGACGCCGACAAGCTCTACCTCATTCCCACCGCCGAAGTGCCTGTGACCAATCTGCTGCGTGACGAGATCGTCGCGGCCGACGCGCTGCCGCTGAAGTTCGTCGCCCACACGCCGTGCTTCCGTTCGGAAGCGGGCTCCTACGGGCGCGACACCCGCGGCATGATCCGCCAGCACCAGTTCGACAAGGTGGAACTGGTGCAGATGGTGCGCCCGGAGGATTCCTACGCCGCGCTGGAAAGCCTGACTTTACACGCCGAGACGATCCTGCAGAAGCTCGGCCTGCCGTACCGCAAGATGGCCTTGTGCAGCGGTGATATGGGTTTTTCGGCGGCCAAGACCTATGACCTCGAGGTGTGGTTGCCGGCGCAGGACACCTACCGTGAAATTTCCTCCTGTTCCAATTTCGAGGCCTTCCAGGCGCGCCGCATGCAGGCGCGTTTCAAGGTAGGGCAGGGCAAGCCGGAACTGCTGCACACGCTGAACGGCTCGGGTCTGGCGGTGGGGCGCACGCTGGTGGCGATCCTGGAAAACTACCAGAACGCCGACGGCAGCGTGACCGTGCCGGACGCGCTGCGTCCGTGGATGGGCGGGCTGGAGCGGCTGCAGGCCGCTTGAAGATTGGGCACGGCGCGGCTGCAGGCCGCTTGAAATTCAGGCACGGCGCGGCTGAAGGCCGCTTGAAGTTTGAGTGCGGCGCGGCTGAACGCTGCCCCGATCAGCCCTGGATTTCCGGGCTGGCTTTGTCGAGCCCCAGATTGATCAGCGGGTTGTACTCGGGTTCCAGTCGCTGCAGGATTTCGTAGTAGTTGCGGATGTTCTCGGCAAAGTGCAGCGCCTCGCCACCCCGCGCGTAACCATATCGCGTCACGTTCGAATAGGTGCCGCGGCTGAGATAGGGCAGCGCTTCCTTGACGTCGGCCCAACTGTCCGGATCGCCGCCGCGCGCCTGCGCAATGCGGCGCGCATCTTCCATGTGCCCCTGTCCCTGATTGTAGGCGGCCAGCGCCAGCCAGGTGCGGTCGGGCTCGGGAATGCGCGTGGGCAGCGACTCCTTCATCAGCGCCAGATACCGCGCGCCGCCGATGATGCTCTGACGCGCATCGAGGCGATCCTTGACGCCCATGCGGTCGGCCGTCGGCCCGGTCAGCATCATCAGGCCGCGCACCCCGGTGGGCGAGGTGGCCGAAGGATTCCATTGCGATTCCTGATAACCGATCGCAGCCAAAAGCCGCCAGTCGATGCCGGTCAGGGTCTGCGCCTCGTGAAAATGCTGGCGCAAGGGCGGCAGCCGTTGAGGCCGGCGCTGCAGGATGCCGAGGATGTCGCTGCTGCCCAGCCGTTTGACGTGGCCGAAATAACGTTCGTAGACGCGCTTGATGGTGCCATCCCGCTGTGCCTGCTCGACGAAGCGCGCCAACGTATTACGCAGCGTCTGCGAACTCCGGGGCGACAGTGCCCACACGATTTGCTGGGTTTCGCCGACATCGAACGCCACCGCGAGCTCGGGGTAGACATTGCGCATCGGATCGAAATCCATGCCATTGATAATCACGGCGTCGTACTTGCCGGCCTGGAGTTGGGCCAGCAGTTCCTCCGGCCAGACATTTTCCAGCGCCGCCCAGGAGAGGTCGTGATGCTTGCGCTTTTGCCGCATCAGGATCGGGGTATGCCCGGAGCCGATGATCAGCGCCAGCTTCTTGCCGGACAGGTCATTCATGTTGCGTGGTTTGCGGTCGCTGGTGCGATACACGATATGCACCGGCGTTTCGAACAGCACCGGACCGGAGATCAGGTGACGCTCCTTGACGACGCTGCGTGGCAAGGCCGCCGCCGCTAGATGGATATGATGGCTGTCGAGCATTTCGAACAGCGCTTCCGGTCGGTTCTTTTGCGTCCAGTTCAGGGTCCAGCCCTGCGACTGGCTGAACGCCTGGATCAGGTCATGCTCGAATCCGGCTGGCTCGCCATTGGCAGCGATGAAGTAGGAGGTCGGACTATTGCGTGTTCCCACATGCAATTCGCCGGTGGTTTCAGGGGGCGGCACTGGCTGGCTGCAGGCGGCAACCAGCACGCTGGCAAGCAGCGCAGTCCCTCTCCAGGAAAAAGCCTTTATTTTTGTGATTGGCATGGACGCAGTCTGACTGAGCGCGAAATTTTCGTCCAGCAAACCGCGCGACTCGGTTACAATGCCCGCCGTCGGAGAGGTGGCAGAGTGGTCGAATGTACCTGACTCGAAATCAGGCGTAGGTGCAAGCCTACCGTGGGTTCGAATCCCACCCTCTCCGCCATCCCCATCCTCCGCATCGCCCTGAATCTTTGGCCCTACTAACAGCGGGCTTGAAAATTCCCTCTTACACCTCAAAATAAAGCCAGTAACTCAGGCTTATTCCGGCTATGGCAACCAAGCGAGAAGGCAGTACCCTACTGGAACCGATTGCGGCCAAAGTGAAGCCGCCGCCCCTTTACAAGGTGCTGCTGCTGAACGACGACTACACGCCGATGGAGTTTGTGGTGCATGTTTTGAAGAAGTTTTTTGGCATCGACCAAGAACGCGCAACACAAATCATGCTCAAAGTGCATACTGAAGGTGTCGGAGTGTGTGGTGTATATCCTAAGGATATTGCGCATACCAAGGTCGAGCAGGTTGTGAATTTCGCGCGGCAGCATCAGCATCCGCTGCAATGTACGATGGAGGAAACTTAGATGATCGCCCAGGAACTCGAAGTCACGCTGCACATGGCGTTCATGGATGCGCGACAGAAACGCCACGAGTTCATCTCGGTGGAGCATCTGCTGCTGGCCATGCTGGACAATCCGTCGGCGGCCGAGGTGCTGCGTGCCTGCGGTGCCAACATCGAGACCATGCGCGAACAGCTCGGTGCATTCATCGAGGAGCACACCCCCAAGGTCGAAGGCGAGGGCGAGGTCGACACCCAGCCCACGCTCGGTTTCCAGCGCGTGATCCAGCGCGCCATCCTGCACGTGCAGTCGTCCGGCAAGAAAGAGGTGACCGGCGCCAACGTGCTGGTCGCGGTGTTCGGCGAAAAGGATTCTCACGCCGTGTATTTCCTCACCCAGCAAGGGGTGACCCGGCTGGATATCGTCAATTTTATTTCCCACGGCATCACCAAGACGCCGCAGAGCGAGCCCGCGCCGCGTCCGGACGAGCATGCCGAGGCTTCGCCCGATGCGCCAGCCGCTTCGCCGCTCGATAGCTTTGCGCAGAACCTGAATTCGCAGGCCCTGGCCGGCAAGATCGATCCGCTGATCGGACGCGACCAGGAACTGGAGCGGGTCATCCAGACCCTGTGCCGCCGCCGCAAGAACAACCCCCTGCTGGTGGGCGAAGCCGGTGTCGGCAAGACGGCAATTGCCGAAGGCCTGGCGCGCCGCATCATCGAAGGCTCGGTGCCCGACATCCTGGCGCAAAGCACGGTCTATTCCCTGGACATGGGCGCCTTGCTCGCCGGCACCAAATATCGCGGCGACTTCGAGCAGCGCCTGAAGGGCGTTCTGAAGCAGTTGGCCGACAATCAAAAAGCCATTCTGTTCATCGACGAGATCCATACCCTGATCGGCGCCGGCGCGGCATCGGGCGGCACGCTCGATGCGTCCAATCTGCTCAAGCCGGCCTTGTCATCGGGCAACCTGCGCTGCATCGGCGCTACCACGTACACCGAATATCGCGGCATTTTCGAGAAAGATCACGCGCTTTCGCGGCGTTTTCAGAAGGTCGACGTGCCCGAGCCTTCGATCAATGAGACGGTGGCGATCCTGCGCGGCCTGAAGTCGCGCTTCGAGGATCACCATGGCGTCAAGTACACATCGGCCGCGCTTACCACGGCGGCGCAGTTGTCGGCCCGCTATATCAATGACCGCCATCTGCCGGACAAGGCCATTGACGTCATCGACGAGGCCGGGGCAGCCCAGCGCATCCTGCCGAAGTCGAAGAAGAAGCGGGTGATCACGCCGCGCGAGATCGAGGACATCATTGCCAAGATCGCACGGATTCCGCCCAAGACCGTGTCGTCCGACGACAAGAATTCGCTGAAGACGCTGGACCGCGACCTCAAGGCCGTGGTGTACGGCCAGGATGCGGCGATCGATGCGCTCGCCAGCGCGATCAAGATGTCGCGTAGCGGCCTGGGCAACCCGCAGAAGCCGATCGGCAACTTCCTGTTTTCCGGCCCCACCGGCGTCGGCAAGACCGAGGTCGCGCGCCAGCTCGCCTACGTGCTGGGCGTGGAACTGATCCGCTTCGACATGTCGGAATACATGGAGCGTCACGCGGTGTCGCGCCTCATCGGTGCGCCGCCCGGCTATGTCGGTTTCGACCAGGGCGGGCTGTTGACAGAGGCTATCAACAAACACCCCTATGCCGTTGTTTTGCTTGATGAAGTCGAGAAGGCGCATCCGGACATTTTCAACGTGCTGCTGCAGGTGATGGACCATGGCACCCTGACCGACACCAATGGCCGCAAGGCGGACTTTCGCAACGTGGTGCTGGTCATGACGACCAACGCCGGTGCTGAAATGCTCAACAAGGCGAGCATCGGTTTCTCCAATTCGCGCGCCAGCGGCGACGAAATGGGCGAGATCAAGCGCATGTTCACCCCGGAATTCCGCAACCGGCTGGATGCCATCATTCCGTTCGCACCGCTGACCGAGCCGATCATCCTGCAGGTGGTCGACAAATTCCTGATGCAGTTGGAAGAGCAACTGCACGAGAAGAAAGTCGAGGCGGTGTTCACCGACGCACTCAAGGCCTATCTCGCCAAGCATGGCTTCGACCCCCTGATGGGCGCCCGTCCGATGGCGCGCCTGATCCAGGACACCCTCCGCAAGGCGCTGGCGGACGAGTTGCTGTTCGGCAAGCTGGCGCATGGCGGCCGGGTCACCATCGACATCGACGCCAACGACAAGGTCTCCCTCGAGTTCGAAGAGGCCGTGCCGGCTTAATTCTGCTTGGGCGGCGCCTGGTTGGGCGTACGCATAAAGATTTCGCCGGAACGGTCGTAATCCCTTCTAGAAACAGGCGCGTTGTGCGCTTTCCCCGCATTTTTCGGGCTCACCTCGGGTGAATGCCTGAATCCTCGGGGATCGCTCTGCCTTTGAGCCCGATAACTAGAAGGGGGAATGTCCATGAAACTCCAACATGCATTAAGTCTTGCCCTGGTCATGCAGTTCGGCCTGCTGCCGCTTGGCGCGCAGGCCGCAGAAGAAGCGCCCGATTTGTCCGAAGTCGGTGAGCGCATCAAGCAAACCGGCGACCAGATTCGCGCCGACCTCAAGCAGGCGCGTGAACGTTTCGAAGCCCAAAAAGCCCAGCAACTGGCGCAGCAGAAAGCAAAGCAGGAAGCCGAACGCAGGCAGGAAGCCGAGCGCGAGCGCCAGCAGGCGCTGAAAGAGGCCGCTGAGCAGCGTCAAGCCCAGGAAGCCAAGCGTCTGGCTCAGGAAGCCGCCCAGGAGCAAGCCCGCAAGGAGGCCGCGCTTAAAGCCCAGAAAGCCGAGGCTGAACGGCAGGCTGCGCTCGATGCCAAACGGGTGAAGGACGAACAGGCCGCCAGGGAAAGAGCTGCCTTGGCTTTGGCTGCAGCCAGAAAATCCTCCGGCCCGAGCGCAATGGCGACCGATCCCACTCGTGAAACTCCACAGCAACGGGCGGCCCGGGCGCTGAGGGAGGCCAAGCAAACCAACGGCCCCCGGGCGATGGCTGATGACGGTCTGTAAGGCCTGAGCCCACTGCGCCCGCTGGTTTCGGGTGCAGTGCTTGGGAGAACCTGAACCCGTCCACGACGTCATTCCGGCGCACGCTTGAATCCAGCCAAGTCGGGTATCTGGACCCGGCGTTCCGCCGCGCGGAGTAGGCCGTGGCTGTAAAGCCGCAAAAGAGGCAACAGCCACGCTCTGCCGGGGTGACGGCTTGTTCGGGGTTTTCCTCTGTCTGTCTGGCGGGCCGGTCGCGTTCCGTAAGCTCCCCTTGATCCCGTCTACCGTCTTCGCTGCAATGCTTGCGGCGCGCGCCTTGCTGGCGCGTCCGGCTTGACGCGGCGCCCCACCTCATCAGCCCGATCCGGGTAGCCTCCCGCTTGCCGATTGCAGCCTAATCCCTCACCATACGGCCACAACTTGATAACAGGAGTGCTTATGAAAACCCGCCATGTACCGTTTATTGCCCTGACTGCGCTGGCCGTGTTGCTGTCCGGCTGTGAAAAACCCACCGACGCTGCAAAAAGCGAAACGGTTGCGACGGTGGCCGGCGACAAGATCAGCGCAGCCGAGCTGAACCTGGCCTTGTCCCGCTTGGGTGAATTGAACGAGGCGCAGGCTGCAGAGGCCAAGAGCAAGCTGCTGCAGGCATTGATCGATCAGCGGCTGGTGGCCCAGGCGGCCCAGAAGGCCGGTCTGGACAAGGAGCCCGCGGTGGAAATCGCGATGGCCCAGGCCAGCCGCCAGGTGCTGGCGGAAGCCTATGCAGAGCGCAATTTTAAGGATGTCGCCGCGCCGTCGGAGACCGAGATTGCCGAGTATTTCAACCAGCATCCCGAGCTTTTTTCCCAGCGTCGGATTTATCGCATCCAGGAACTTGACCTGAACGTGGACGCGTCCCGCATGGCCGAGGTTGAAGAAAAGCTCAAGACCAGTCAATCGATAGGCGACTTCGTCAACTGGGTCAAGGAACAGGGCATCGAGGGCAAGACCGCGACAGCCGTGAAGCCGGCCGAGCAGATTCCGGCTCCCTTGCTGGCGCGGCTGAGCCAGATGCGGGACGGGCAGGTGACGGTATTGCCCGGCCGCCCGGGCCATGTGCTGATCCAGCAGTTGCAGGAAAGCCAGTTGCAGCCGGTGACGCTGGAGCAGGCGCATACCGCCATCGAGCGCGCCCTCATCACTGAAAAGCGCAAGGCACTGATGGAAGCGGATCTCAAGAAACTGCGCGAAGCCGCCAAGATCGAGTATGCCAGCGGCTTTGCGCCGGCGGCTGCACCGGCCGCGGTGGAAGAGAAGGTTCAGGGCGAAAAACCTGCAGCGGACACCGCTACGAGCGAAACGGCCGAAGACAAACCCGCCAAAGAGTAAGGCCATGATTCTGGTGACTGGCGGCGCCGGGTTCATCGGCGCCAATTTCGTGCTGGACTGGCTGGCGGCAGATAGCGAGCCCGTACTCAATCTCGACAAGCTGACCTATGCGGGGAATCTGGAAAGCCTGAAGTCTCTGCGCGGCGATGCGCGGCACGTGTTCGTGCAGGGCGACATCGGCGACCGTGCAACGGTCGATGCCTTGCTGCAGAAGCACCGCCCGCGCGCGGTGATCAATTTCGCGGCAGAAAGCCACGTCGACCGCTCCATCCATGGCCCGGCTGAATTCGTTCAGACCAACGTGGTGGGCACGTTCAATCTGCTGGAATCGGTGCGTGCCTGGTGGTCGCAGTTGCCTGCGGACGAGCAGGCGGCGTTCCGCTTCCTGCACGTGTCGACCGACGAGGTTTACGGCTCGCTCGGCCCCG
>Ga0208244_100804_pt1 | contig 23573 bp, 12 predicted proteins | sample SubbioCR12Aug_5A_FD_184828 | JGI IMG/M metagenome (GOLD analysis project Ga0208244, IMG submission 184828) | Serpentinite rock and fluid subsurface biosphere microbial communities from McLaughlin Reserve, California, USA - CR12Aug_5A (SPAdes) | ecosystem: Environmental > Terrestrial > Deep... | reverse complement strand
ACGAGGAAAGCCAATTTAAACTTTATCCATCAGGACAAGGGGAAAGATAATTTCTTTCTCCTTTGTCTTGAAAAATATTATTTACTTTATATCCTCGTAAAAAGTTGCATTAATTACTTGAATTTAGTCCAATATAAATCTGCGTATTAATGGATAAGGAAATACTTCTTAAGTTTGAAGATCTAAGTATTGGATTTGAAACAGATAATGGTTTTTCGCTTGCTGTTGAAAATGTTTCTTTTACTCTGCAGAGGGGGCAGATAATGGGCATTGTTGGGGAATCAGGCAGTGGAAAGACTGTTAGTTCGCTTTCAATTATGAGGTTGTTATCTTCCAAAACAAGCAGAATTATTTCCGGAAAAATTTGGTTTAATGTATCCGGGCAAAATCCCGTAAACCTTCTGGAACAATCCGAGCAATATATGCAGGCAATAAGAGGTAAGAATATTGCCATGATTTTTCAGGAACCTATGACGTCTTTAAATCCGGTTGTTAGATGCGGCAAACAGGTTGCAGAGTCTCTTTTATGGCATAAAATAGTGGGTAAGGCAGATGCCAAGAAGAAGGTTTTAAGCTTGTTTGAAGAAGTAAAATTACCTGATCCGGAGCGTGTGTATAGAAGCTACCCGCATGAATTGTCCGGTGGGCAAAGGCAAAGAGTAATGATAGCTATGGCTATTGCATGTAGTCCGGAGTTGCTAATTGCTGATGAGCCTACTACTGCTCTGGATGTTACAGTCCAGAAAAGTATTTTGCAGTTAATAAAAGAACTTCAAAGCAAATATAATATGAGTATTTTGTTTATTACTCATGACCTTGGAGTTGTAGCAGAAATTGCAGATGTTGTGACAGTGATGTATAAAGGTAAAATTGTTGAAAGTGGAAAATTGCCGGGTATTTTTAAAGAACCAAAACATCCTTATACAAAAGGTTTGATAAGTTGTAGGCCAGCTTTAAATAGCAGACCTGCTAAACTTGCCGTTGTTAAAGATTTTCTTATTGACGAGTCGGACAAAGAAAGCGCTGAAAATATTGGGGAATTTATAAATTCTGAAAAACCTAGCATTGACAGGAGTGAGGCACATAAAAGATTATATTCACAGCCTCCGATATTGACGGTAGATGGACTTAAAACCAGCTTTGTAATAAAGAGAAGTTTCTTCGGAAAACCATTAAAGCTTTTTAATGCAGTCGAAGATATAAGTTTTTCTGTTTATAAAGGAGAAACTCTTGGTTTAGTAGGGGAGTCGGGCTGTGGAAAAACAACATTAGGCAGAACAATAATTCGTTTAATTGATCCAAATCAGGGAAAAATTATTTATAAAGGCAATGATTTATCAAAATTAAGCAGCAGACAGCTAAGGAAATTAAGGCCAAAAATTCAAATAATTTTTCAAGACCCATATTCTTCACTGACGCCCGGAATGCAAATAGGTAAGGCTATTATTGAGCCTATGAAAATTCACGGATTGTATTCTAATGACAAAGAAAGAATAAAAATTGCAAAAGAGCTTTTAGAAAAAGTAGGACTCTCTGAAGTGCATTTTAATCGATATCCTCACGAGTTTAGTGGTGGGCAGCGTCAGAGAATATGCATAGCTAGGGCATTAGCTTTAAATCCCGATTTTATTGTTTGTGATGAATCTGTTTCATCTCTTGATGTTTCTGTTCAGGCTCAGGTACTTAATCTATTAAACCAATTAAAGGCAGATTTTGGCCTTACATATATTTTTATTTCTCATGATCTTTCTGTTGTAAAATATATGTCAGACAGGATTTTGGTTATGAAAAACGGCAAGATGGTTGAACTTGCCGAAGCCGATGAATTATATAAAAACCCCGGAAGCGAATACACCCGGGGTTTGATAAACGCAATTCCTCAAATTATTTCTTCATAATTTCCTCTATTTCTTCAACTGTTTTTGGGATAGGCTTGCCAAGAACTCTGCATCCGTTTTCAGTTACAAGAATATCATCCTCAATTCTAACTCCTCCAAAGCCAATAAACTTTCTTACTTTATCATAATTAATATGCTCTTTATGAAGACCTTCCTTTTCCCATTTGTCTATTAGTGCCGGAATGAAATAAATGCCAGGCTCAACTGTAAGTACATATCCAGCCTTAAGTTTTCTTCCAAGTCTTAAAAATGCTGTTCCAAACTGATCTGCACGCTTTACTTCATCATCATACCCTACAAAGTTTTCGCCAAGATCTTCCATGTCGTGAACATCCAAGCCCATCATATGCCCAAGTCCGTGAGGCATAAACAGGGCATGAGCACCTTTTTCAACTGCAGCTTTTATGTCTCCCTTCATAAGCTCAAGATCTCTCAAACCACTTGCAATTTCCTCCATTGCAAGCAGATGAATGCTCTTAAATGAAATGCCTGGTTTAATTGCATCAATAGCCCTTAACTGAGATCTTAAAACAATGTTATAAATATCTTTTTGTTTTGAAGTGAATTTTCCTGAAACAGGAAATGTTCTTGTGTGGTCTGAGGCATAGTGCAATTCAGATTCTGTTCCGGTGTCAACCAGCAACATTTGGCCATCTTGCAGAATATTGCCATGATAATGATTGTGTAAAGTTTCACCATTAACAGTCAATATAATTGGGAAGCTCAACATTCCACCTTTTGCAAGAGCGATACCTTCAACTGCTCCTGAGATTTCTCTTTCATATATGCCCGGTTTTGCCATTTTCATTGCAGTTGTATGCATCTCATAGGCAGTTTCCATTACCTTTTCCAATTCTGCTATCTCTTCCGGCCCTTTAACAGAGCGAAGTTCTACTACGCCTCTAATTAAATCGGTTGAAACGTTTTTTGGCAGCTCATCAACCCTTATGTCTAAAAGTTTTTCTAGCATAAGCTTATTTTCTGCTCTGTATTGTGGCAAGAAATGCACAGTTCTTTTTTCGGATATTGCCTTCTTGATAAAATCATAGGCTTGATTATAAGGTGCAGTGTTTTTAACGCCTGCTTTTTCTGATCTTTCACTTATTGAAGGTTGAGGGCCCATCCATATAATTCCATCAAGAGAAACATCATCTCCAAAAATGTAATCTTTATCATTGTCGATATCCATTATTCCTATCAACTTTTGCTGATCTAGGCCGAAGAAATATAAAAAATTGCTATCCTGCCTGAAATGATATGTGTTGGCAGGGTAATTCATTGGAACATCAACGTTTCCTGGAATCAGAATAATGCCTTTTTTTACACTTTCTTTAAGAGTTTTGCGCCTGCTTTGATAAATAGTTTTGTTAAACATAGCTTTATATTTTAGTTTATGAATAATTGTTTTCTTTCCTTATTTAAAAACGTTACAAATTAAACGCTTGATGTAAAAGATGTCAGATATATAACATATATTTGTTATAATAGTTCTTGCAAATTGATTTTTAGTTCTTTAAAAAGTCTAATATAATTGTTTTTTATTAAATGCCTTTTTGTAAAACAAATGCAAATAAACAAAAATTGATTAACATAAAATAAAAAACCAACCTAAATGAAAGAGAAAAATTTAACCAATAAGAAACTTGTTGTTTCTTCGCTTAGCAGAAAGTATATAATGGCTGCTGCAGGTTTGTTTTTGATGCTGTTTCTTGTTATGCATCTTGCCACCAACTTACTCTTGATAATTGGAGATGAAGGTAAAACATTTGACAAGGCAGTTGATTTTTTAACAAAAAATCCAATAATAAAAATTATGGAATATGTCCTTTTTGCAGGGTTCATAATACATATCATTATTGGGTTAATGCTTGAATTGTATAATTACAAAGCACGTCCGGTGAAATATAAAGCTCCGATGCGTTCAGAAGTAAGCCCGTTTTCTAAGTACATGATTCATAGCGGTATTATTATTTTCATTTTTCTAGTTCTGCATTTGTTTCATTTCTTTTTTATTAAACTGGGATATGTTGATTTACCTGAAACAGCAGAGCATGGTAAAGATTTTTTCAACATGGCTATAGTTACATTTGGTAATCCACTTTATTCAGGAATATATCTAATCTCATTTTTGTTTCTTGGGTTTCATTTAAAACATGCTTTTCAATCAGCGTTTCAAACGTATGGATTATACCACAACAGATATAATAAATTCATAAAAATTATAGCTACAATATACGCATTGGCTATTGCGATAGGATTTTCTATAATTCCGGTTTATTTTTTATTTTTTTATAATGCTTAGGAATGCATTCTAGTAAACCAGGCAAAACAACTGAAAATTTTTAAGATATGATTAAATTAGACTCAAAAATTCCGCCCGGCCCATTGGCAAATAAGTGGAGCGATTATAAAAGCTCTTTGAGGCTTGTTAATCCAGCAAATAAAAAGAAGCTCGAGATTATTGTTGTTGGAACCGGATTAGCAGGAGCTTCTGCCGCTAGTTCATTAGGTGAATTAGGTTATAATGTGAAAGTGTTTTGCTTCCAAGATTCACCGCGAAGGGCACATTCTGTTGCTGCACAAGGAGGTATAAATGCTGCTAAAAACTACAAAAATGACGGAGATAGCATTTATCGCTTGTTTGTTGATATGGTTAAAGGTGGTGATTATCGAGCAAGAGAAGCAAATGTTTATAGGGCTGCTGAAGTAAGTAATTCTGTAATAGATCATTACACAGCCATTGGAGTTCCTTTTGCAAGAGATTATGGTGGACTGCTTGATACCAGATCTTTTGGCGGTGTGCAGGTGTCTCGCACTTTCTATGCAAAAGGTCAAACCGGTCAGCAATGTCTACTTGGCTCATATTCAGCATTATGCAGGCAAATTTCTAAAGGCACAGTAAAAATGTTTCCTCGTCGTGATATGCTTGATGTTGTTGTTGTTGATGGCAAAGCACGAGGAATTATTACCAGAAATTTAATAACAGGAGAAATTGAAAGACATTCTGCTCATGCTGTAGTTTTAGCAACAGGTGGATATGGTACTGTATTTTATTTGTCAACTTTAGCTCTTGGAAGTAATGCATCTGCCGCTTGGAGTGCATACAAACAAGGTGCTTTATTTGCCAACCCAAGCTTTATTCAAATACATCCTACAAGTATTCCTGTTCTTAATGATTATCAAAGTAAATTGACTTTGATGTCTGAATCATTGAGAAACGATGGACGTGTTTGGGTTTCTAAAGTCGAAAAGGATAAACGTCACCCTAACGATATTTCTGAAGAAGAAAGGGATTATTATCTTGAAAGAAGATATCCTGCATTCGGAAATCTTGTTCCTAGAGATGTTGCATCCAGGGCAGCTAAAGAAAGATGCGACGCAGGTTTTGGGGCTGGCGATACAGGCTTATCTGTTTATTTAGATTTTTCTCAGGCTATTGCAAAGCAAGGTCAAAAAGCTATAGAAAATAAGTATGGTAATTTGTTTGAAATGTATGAAAAAATTACCGGAGTAAATCCTTATAAAGAACCTATGAGGATTTATCCTGCAGGTCACTATACGATGGGTGGGCTATGGGTTGATTACAATTTGATGACTACAATTCCGGGATTGTTTGCTATTGGAGAAGCAAATTTCTCTGACCATGGAGCAAACAGACTTGGAGCAAGCTCTTTAATGCAATGCGCCGGCGATGGCTTCTTTATTATTCCATATACTATCACTGATTATTTGTCGGATGAAATAAAAACCCCTAAGATTCCAACTGATAAGGATGAATTTGCAGTAGCTGAAAAAAGGGTAAGGGAAAGAATTGAGAAAATTTTGAATGTTAACGGAGCAAAAACTGCTTCTTCATTCCATAAAAGATTAGGAAAAATTCTTTGGGATTACTGCGGTATGATTAGAAATGCAGAAGGTTTGAAGAAAGGATTGGAGTTGGTTGATGAACTAGAGGCTGAATTTTGGAAGAGTGTGAAAGTTACAGGTACTAAGGATGGATTAAATCAAGAATTAGAGAAAGCTCTGAGAGTTGCTGATTTCTTTGAGATAGGCAAGCTTATGTGTATCGACGCTTTGAATCGTGATGAATCTTGTGGTGCTCATTTTAGAGAAGAATACCAAACTCCTCAGGGCGAAGCAATGAGGAATGACGAAAAATTTGCTTTTGTTGCTGCTTGGGAATATAAAGGGTCAAATTCACCTGAGCTTCACAAAGAAGAACTTAAGTATGAGTTTGTTCAGCTTAAGGCAAGAGATTATAAATAAGAATTTTTAAAAGCTTTAAAGATAAAATCATGGATATAAAACTGAAAATATGGCGTCAGAAGGATGCTGCTGATAAGGGAAAGTTTGAAACTTATGATTTAAAGGAAGTTTCTCCGGAAATGTCCTTTCTAGAAATGATGGACTATCTTAACAGTAAGTTAATTAGCGAAGGTAAAGAACCTGTTGCTTTCGATCATGATTGTAGAGAAGGTATTTGCGGTAGCTGTGGTATTTATATAAACGGAAGACCTCACGGACCGGAGAGAGGAACCACCACTTGCGAATTGAGAATGCGATTCTTTAAAAACAATGAAACAATTGTTGTGGAACCATGGAGATCTAGGGCATTCCCTGTTATTAAAGATTTGATTGTTGACCGTACTTCTCTCGACGAAATTATCAAGGCTGGCGGTTTTATATCAGTAGATACCGGCTCTGCTAAGGATGCAAATTGCATCCCCATTCCTAAAAATAATAGCGATAAAGCTTTCGATGCAGCCGTTTGTGTGGGTTGTGGTGCATGCGTCGCAGCTTGCAAAAACTCCTCCGCAATGCTTTTTGTTGCCGCAAAAGTAGCGCAAATGGGATTATTGCCACAAGGTAAAGTTGAAGCATCTATAAGAGTTCAGAAAATGGTTGAAAAAATGGATGAACTTGGGTTTGGCTTCTGTTCAAACATACTCGCTTGTGAATACGATTGCCCAAAACATGTTTCTTCTGAGTTTATTGCCAAAATGAACAGAGACTTTTTCTCTTCAAAAGTTTGTAAACAGAAGGTCATTTAGTCAATATTTGAATTAATATTAAGTGTTTTTCAAAGGAGAAATATTTCAAATTTCAGCATGCCACTTTCACTATAAAGAAAGATAAAAAGCAAGTTTGGTGTTATTAGATTTAATTATTGATAGACCTTTTAGGTCATTAAAAAATTCATATACTTACATTTTAATGGCTTTAAGCATTTGAAAAACAGCGCAGTATAGCCAAGTTGCGCTTAAAATGAAATAATTAAAAAAAACAACATTTTTTTAGAAATATTTGAGATAATTCTTACATTTGTCTTTCCTATTTAATAGGAATTCAAGAAATGTGTTAAATAATTTATGTTGTTATGGGAAACCTTAAGTTATCTCCAAAGAAGCTTGAAGAAGCTGCCAGTAAATTGCGTGCAATTGCACATCCAATGAGGATTGCAATAATCGGCTTGTTAGAGAAACAAGAAAAAATGAATGTTACTGAAATTTATGAACAGCTAAAAATTGAACAGGCAAGTGCTTCGCATCATCTTAATATTCTTAAAACTAAAGGCGTATTGGAATCAAAAAGAAGTGGTAAAAATACATTTTACTATCTAAAGCATGATTCAATTAGCCAAATAGTTGATTGCTTAAGCAGATGCCAATAATAAATAAGCCGATATTCAAATCGGCTTTTTTATTAAAATAATATTCCGTGTTGTTTATTTTTATTTAAATTTGTATCGATTTATTCAATACTTGTTACTTGAAAAAAATTGGAATAATTGTTGATAATTTCTCTTACAACTAACCTAAGTTTTTCTTAAAATTTTAATGTTATGAAAAATAATGTTTTAAATGGATTAGGTCTTATTATAATTGGCTTAATCTTTTTTGCAGGTAATCTTAATCTTCATGCTCAGAAAGTACAGGGCCCTTCTCTTGAATTCGTTAAGGAGAAAGAAGACCTTGGAACAGTTAAAGTAAGTGAGCTTGATACCTTTAATAAAGATATTGAGTTTGTTAATAAAGGTGATCAGCCTTTAATTCTTTCACAAGTTAGGGGGTGCTGCGGTACTCGTATTGTTGATTGGACAAAAGAACCAATTAATCCGGGTGAAAAAGGAGTTATAAAAATTCAATTTAGACTTAATCCTCGTCCACATACTGTTAGCAGAGTAGTCACAGTTGTGTCAAACGATGCTGCCGGACAGAAAGTATTTAGAATAGTAGGTGAAGTTATTGATGATGTTGTTGACGTTAATGTTCAATAATCCATAGCAATTAACTTTTCTTGGTATTAAAAGCCATGTAGTTTTGATTTATAAAACTACATGGCTTTTTTTTAATTGTGTTTTTATAACATTTTCAAAAATTCAAAAATCTTATTTTTGTGTATAAATTAAAAATTGAAGGCTATGATAAAGGCACTAATATTAATCGCTAGGATAATTTTTGGATTGGTTTTTATTTTCTCCGGGTTTGTAAAGGCAATAGATCCGCTTGGAACTGCTTATAAACTTCAGGATTATTTTATGGCATTTGAGATGGAATGGCTTATGAACACTGCTCTGCCTATTTCAATAATTATGAATGCAATGGAATTTATAATTGGGTTAGCCGTTTTGTTGGGTTTGAAAATGAAATATTCTGCATGGGGTGGATTATTATTTATGTTGTTTTTCACTTCTTTAACTTTATATATTGCTATCGCTAATCCTGTTCCTGATTGTGGATGCTTTGGAGATGCCATTGTAATAAGTAATTGGAGTACTTTTTATAAAAACATTGTTTTCCTAGCGGCTGCAGTCTTTCTATTTTATAAAAGAAAAGAAATTAAACCACTGTTGGGAGAGAAGCGCGACTGGGTATTAGTATCTTTTATAGGATTATTTATTTTCGGACTCTCAGTTTATTGTCTTAGAAATTTACCGATTATTGATTTCAGGCCATGGAAAGTTGGAAACAATATTCCCGAGTTGATGAAAGAGAAAAAACCAGCAGAAATTCACATAAATTTTCTTTACAAAAATTCTGAGACCGGGGAAGAAAAAGAATTGTCGCAGCAGCAAATTATGAATGAAGGCACACCTCAAGCACCACTGTGGACTTTTGTTGGCAGAAAAGAAAAGATTATAGATCCTGGAATGCCCGCAATAATAGATAACTTTCAAATTCTAGATGAATTTGGAGATGATTATGCCGAATACTATTTGGAAATTGAGGGCTATGTTTTTTTCGTAATTGCTTACGATCTCAATAAAACAAATAAAAGGGCAATTGTTAATAAAATTAACAACATCGCCTTAAGTCTACAAGAGAATAATATTCCTATTATTTTGCTTACAGGTAGTACGTTTCAGCAAATTGAAGACTTTAAAAAAGAATACGATATAACATACCCAATTTATCAGTCAGATGAAATTTCTTTAAAAACAATAATCAGGTCAAATCCCGGATTATTGCTGATGCAAGGCGGAGTTGTAATAAAAAAATGGGCTTATAGAAATATAGAGAATTTTGATAAAATAAGTAGGAAGTATTTGGCTGAGTAGCAACGCGCGATATTTTGCTGATTTTTAACAAGATAAGCTAATTGAAATTCCAAAAAATACGTATAAAAAATCAGTATTTATACTGTAGTTTAAACATGCATCTGAATATAATTTTGTATCGGTTAATAAACAAACAGTTTTTTAAGCTCATAATTAAAGTAATAATTTGACATATTGAATCTCTGTTTGAAAATGGGTTAATAATAGTTTTTTTTCATGTTTTCATGGTTTTAGTTGGTAATTTGGTTAATGTTGTTTTTGTTTTGGTAGGGTAAAAGAAAAAGGTGGGATGGTCGACCCACCTTTTTCTTTTTAATGAAAACACAAATCGAATCTTCTTATATCCTTTAGCTTATTTTTTTAAAAAAGTTAAAGGATTTTTATTATATTTACACTCTAAACTGCAATGGATTGGAAAACATTGCAGAACAATGGATAAAAAGGACATTGTCATGAAAAAGTTATTACTTTTCTGTGGTATTATTATACTTACATTAATTAATTCAAATTACGGAATTGGTCAGATTTACGAGCCTGAAGGTTTGAATATGCCGGGTATTGATACTTGGACAAATCCACCTACAAATTTAGCTTTCGCTAGTTCTACACAAGTTTCAGGTGGGCGAATTGTGAAAATTACAACAGGGACGACTCGTTGGCAAACAATTTTTTCTGTTGCAGCAAGTGGAGGAGATGTTACAGGTGGAAGCAAAACATGGCTTTTTACAAGTGGCCCTTCTGGTAGTCCATGGAATAATAAATGGGCAGGGGTTAGTGTTAGTATGAATACTATACAGACTTATTCACATAATACAGGGGCTGACAATACTGTTTCTTTAACAAACGGTCGTTGGTACACCGTAAACTGGAGGGATAATGGATATGCTAGCACTTCTGCTATCTTTATGGAGACTTCTGCTAATCCTGTAACATTAAGTTCTGTTTCATTTACTCCTGAAAACCCGGCTCCTGCTGAAGCAGTTACGGTTACATTAACTACCAGCGCAGCTCCAAGCACAGGAGAAAGGGTATTTGTGAGGTATTCAACTGATGGTTTTTCTACTTCATCTTTCGTTCAATTTTCTTTTAGTGGCACAACTGGTACTGCTACCATACCTGGACAAAGCTCCGGCACAAATGTTTTCTTTTATGTTTTTTCAACAACAATTGCCACCCCTTCTCACGCAGATGCAGATATGCAAACAATACGGTTTAACAATAATGGGGGCTCGAATTACAGCTATAGTGTAATTGTCGCAACCCTTTCTGCCCAAACCGGAACCTGGACTACAGGCACTACATGGGTAGGTGGCACACCTCCATCAGCAGCAGCTAATGTTATCATAAAAAGTGGGCATACGGTAACATTAAACGATGATGCCATTGTTTCAAATATCACCATAGAATCCGGTGCAACTTTAGTGTTCCAAAATGGAAGTGCCAGAAGATTAACAATTGACCCAAACAGCAATTTTACCAACAACGGCACTCTCACACATAATGATGGAGTGCTTATCTTAAAAAACACTACTACTACAAGAGGCTCTTCGGCATCTCAATTTAATGATGTTATTATTGATGGTCTAAACGTTAACATGCTTTATGATTACTCAAAAATTAATGGCACTCTCGAAATTAAATCCGGTAATATTGAAAACAACGCTCCTGAACTGAGAACAGGCAGTACTTTGAAATATTCTCAAGGAGGGACTTACACGCGGGAGACAGAATGGAATAACCCCTACCATCTTGTTATAACAAATAGCACAAATCTTGAATTGAATCCCGGAGCATGGACAGGTGATTTTCATCCAATAGGAGGTAACTTAACTATAGAATCAGGCTCAACTTTTGATTTTCAAAACAGCAACAGGTCAATTTCCGTTGTAGGGAATGTTAATCTTGATGGCACACTTATTTTATCTACAGTAGCCGGAGGTGATTTATTGGTTAGAGGCAACTGGAGCCGCACCGGAACACTTACTCACAACAATAGAATGGTTACCTTCAATGCTACATCTGGCAATCAAACACTAACCGGCCATACTACATTTGCTTACCTTAGAATTAATAATCCCGGAAGCGATTTTATTTTGAATAACGGAATATCTATTACACAAGCTATGTATGTTGAAAACGGAGCTTCTTTAAATATGGGCACACAGCTTATTGATGGAGCAGGAACTTTTGAGCTTGTTAATGGAGGAATACTGAAAATTGGACATTTATCGGGAATTACTTCATCGGGAGCAACCGGAAATATTCAGGTAACAGGTACCAGAACTTATGGCAATCCGGCAACTTATCATTATTTAGGAAATGGCAATCAGGTTTCAGGAAATGCCCTTCCAACTGCATCTGCAGCGAAAAATTTAATTATCGAACTGGGAGATAACGCAAATGAGTTTAGGATTAATACTGGTGCAGGAGTGGCTATTGCAGCAGGCGGTAAACTTGAAATCAGGAGAGGCACATTCTTTGAAGCAACGCCAGAAGCTAATGGTCGTCACGTTGACGGGGCAGGCAATCTCGTTATGAGTGGTGGGTCTTATGTTTTTCAACGAGCAATTGCCGGCACACAGGTCCCAAGACTTACAGGAACATATACAAACACAGGAGGAACTATTGAGTTGGCAGCAGCAGGAGATCAAAGGCTGAATGCAGGTAAAAATTATTATAATTTGCATTTTCGCGGCTCAGGTACAGTTACAATCCCAAATTCAACAGCAGAAATAGATGGCACTGTTACTATTTCAGATACCAAAGTTGTTGATGCCCAGAATTATAATTTTGGAAAGGCTGCAACAAATCTCACAATGACAGGAGGTCGTTTAATTACATCATACAGCAGCAATAATCCAAATCCTAGAATAGGAGGAACGTACAGTTTGACTGGAGGTACTATTGAATTTTCAAACAATAGTGCAACAGCTCAAACAGTTAGAAATGCAGTTACGTATTATAACATTGATATAACCGGTTCTAACGTTGGAACATCGGGTGGTAATTTTTCAATTGCAGCAGGTGGTTCGTTTAATATTAAATCCGGAGGCTCATTTCAAATTGCTTCAAACAGAGCAATAGAGGGAGCCGGATCTTTTATTGTTGAAGAAGGAGGAACATTATTATACGGAAGCGCTCTCGGTATTACAAACTCAGGTGCAACAGGAAATGTTAGAGTGACTGGTAGCAGAACATTTAATGCAAACGCAACATACGGATTGATAGGTGGTGTTGATATGGTAACAGGCAATGGCTTGCCTTCAGCTATTCAGAATTTCATAATAGATAAAACAGGAACAACCACTGCCACCCTCTCCCAAAACCTCGAAGTAACCGGCACTTTAACCCTCACAAACAGAAATCTCATTACCGGCGCTCATACTCTCACTCTTTCAAACAACAGTCCTGCGGCATTAGTTGCGGGAACCGGAAATACGGATTTTGCTAACTCATTTATAATTGGCAACTTTAAAAGAAGGGTAAGTGTAAACAATGGATTCTTATTTCCTGTGGCGGCCGCAACAAGCGGATTGCAATTAGCCAGTCTCGACTTTACAGCACTGGATACACCTGGAAGTCCAAATATTAATATGAGTTTTACAATTTCAACCGAAGAGGAAGATATCTCAACATTAGGTCTTGAAGTTGATGGTACACCGCTTACTCATAGGCTTGGCAATGGATTTTGGGTTATAAACAGTGAAAACATAAGTAGTTTTACAGCAAACATCAGACTTACAGCGCCCAACACAAGTGGTCTTACCAATGAAAAATCTTTTGCTATAATAAAAAGAACTGGAGGTGGTGATTGGATTATACCACCTGAAGGAACTCATAATAATTTAGACCAATCAATTACTTCAGGAAAAATCTCCGTTAGACGTGCCGGCATACAATCATTCTCGGATTTTGCTATAGCATACAACGGATATGCAGTCTCATTGCCAATTCAGTTAATTAATTTCTCTGCAGAAGTTCAAAATGATAATAAAGTGAAATTGATTTGGTCAACTGCATCTGAAATTAATAATGATTATTTTACATTGTTAAGATCTAATGATGGGATAAATTTCGAAGAGTTCGCTAGAATTCAGGGTGCAGGAAATAGTAATGTGATTAATGAATATAATTGTTTTGATAATTATCCTAGGTTAGGCATCAATTATTATATTTTAAAACAGACAGATTTTGATGGTTCAACTTCTTTAAGTAATACAATTGCTGTAAATGTTAATGAGCAAAATATTTCAAGTGTTTTTGTTTTAAATGGCAATTTGTTTATAAATCTGGCGTGGACTGAAAGTGAGATTGTTAATTACAAATTGTATGATATTCATGGTAGAATTATTTTGAAAGGTGATTTTCATTATATGCCCGGACATATTGAAATTATTAACATTGATTATCTGCCTAAAGGGTTGCGAATAATATCAATTATAGGAAAGAGAAATATATATTCAGATAAAATATTAATTAACTAAAACTTATGTTATGAGAAAAATCTATACTGTGAAAGCGTTAGGGGCATTAATCTTTTTTTTAATGTCATTTTTGTTTTTTGGAGTTCAGGAAGCCAAATCTCAGATTTATGAACCTGAAGGTTTGAATATGCCGGGTATTGATACCTGGGATAACCCTCCAAATAATCTTGCATTTGCCAGTTCAACTCAAGTGGCAGGTGGCAGAATTATAAAAATTACCTCAGGAACTCCCAGATGGCAAACAATATTTTCTGTTGCTGCATCTGGTGCTGATGTAACCCCGGGCAATAAAACCTGGCTTTTCACAAGTGGGTCTACAGGTAATCCTTGGGCAAATAAATGGGCTGGTGTTACTGTTAGTACAAACACTTTGCAAAATTATACTTATAATTCAGGAGCTGATAATACTGTTAGTCTTACAGGAAATAAATGGTATACGGTAGTCTGGGAAGATAGTGGATACAGCAATACCCGTGCAATATTTATGGAAACGTCGGCAGCACCAGTAAACATTCTTACTGTTTCTGAGCCATCTGAAGATGTTGGGATAAGCGAACCTTATATTGTTTCAATCACAACATCTGCTAACCCTAGCGCCGAAGAAAGATTTTACTTAAGATATACTACAAACAACTGGACTAGCTCTCAAACTGTAACATTCACCATGGGCGGTTCAAGTGGTACTGCATCAATTCCGGGGCAGCCTGATGGAACAACAGTTGCTTACTATGTATTTAGTTCAACTGTTCCTGGTATATCCTCTAATTTCGATCTTTACTCAATAAGAGTTAACAATAAATCTGGTGCTTTTTATTCTTATCAGGTTGGTGAAAGTTCTGGCCCAGATACTTTTACAGTTACATTCAATCTTGACATATCGCCAATCACAGGGTTTAATCATACAACTGAAAAAATATACATTTCCGGCATCCCAAGCTGGATAGAGCCTGGAGTTGACCCAAGTCTTGCACTTTCCAGAGTAGGTGAAAGCGATATTTATACAATTACATTCGAGCTTGAAGCAGGAGATTATTCTTATAAGTTTTTCCGAAATGCGAGCTGGGATTTTGCAGAAGTGCCCGGAGCTGGTACAGATCGTCAGATTACAATTACTGAATCTGTTTTAGTAAATCATATATGGGCAGACTTTGGAGGTGGTGTCGATGATCCAAACTATGGAATTAGAGACGATGATGGATTAAATCTTCCAACAATTACTTATTGGTTTTCAGGAGAAACAGATGATGTAACCGAAAGAGGCGTTGATTTTGATTCAAATAATTTGGGTACGATTGAGGCATTATATATAAAAGGTGCAGCTATAAAAACATGGAAAGCTGCAGGTGGAGATGTAACAGGAGCTGCTTTCCAATATAAAGTTTGGAAATCAGGTGATTCAGAGCCTGTAAGCTTTGTGACGCGTAATATAGGCTGGACAAGCAATGACAATCCTGAAGAAACGTTGCAAACATGGGCTGGTTTTGGAGATGAAATAAATGTTTTAACAGGATTAACCGAAGGCACCTATAATTTGAAAATCTTTTTCAGTATTACGGGAGCCGGTACTCCTGGCACAACAACAGATGGGCCGTATATCGCAATTTTTACAATTACTGACGATGGACCAGGTCCTGACACCTATACAGTTACATTTAACCTTGACATATCACCAATCACAGATTTTGATCATGCAACGGAGAAGATTTATATCTCCGGTATCCCAAGCTGGATAGAGCCTGGAGTTGACCCAAGTCTTGCACTTTCCAGAGTAGGTGAAAGCGATATTTATACAATTACATTCGAACTTGAAGCAGGAGATTATGCTTATAAGTTTTTCCGTAACGAAAGCTGGGATTTTGCAGAATTGCCCGGAGCTGGCACAGATCGTCAGATTACAATTACTGAATCTGTTATAGTAAATCATATATGGGCAGACTTTGGAGGTGGCGGTGATGATCCAAACTATGGAATTAGAGACGATGATGGATTAAACCTTCCAACTATTACTTATTGGTATTCAGGAGAAACAGATGATGTAATCGAAAGAGGCTTTGATTTTGATGCAAATAATTTGGGTACGATAGAGGCATTATATATAAAAGGTGCAGCCATAAAAACATGGAAAGCCGCAGGTGGAGATGTTACAGGAGCTGCTTTTCAATATAAAGTTTGGAAATCAGGTGATTCAGAGCCTGTTAGCTATGTGACACGCAATCTAGGCTGGACAAGCAATGACAATCCTGAAGAAACCTTACAAACATGGGCTGGTTTTGGAGATGAAATAAATATTTTAACAGGATTAACCGAAGGCACCTATAATTTGAAAATCTTTTTCAGTATTACGGGAGCCGGTACTCCTGGCACAACAACAGATGGGCCGTATATCGCTACTTTTACAATCACTGACGATGGCATAGGTATTGATACGTACACAGTTACATTCAATCTTGACATATCACCAATCACAGGGTTTAATCATGCAACTGAAAAAATATACATTTCCGGTATCCCAAGCTGGATAGAGCCTGGTGTTGACCCAAGTCTTGCACTTTCCAGAGTAGGTGAAAGCGATATTTATACAATTACATTCGAACTTGAAGCAGGAGATTATGCTTATAAGTTTTTCCGTAACGAAAGCTGGGATTTTGCAGAATTGCCCGGAGCTGGCACAGATCGTCAGATTACAATTACTGAATCTGTTATAGTAAATCATATATGGGCAGACTTTGGAGGTGGAGACCCTGATGAGTTTCCGGTTACATTTACTGTCACTAATAATAATCCAGCCGTAACAGCAGTAAACATTAAAGGTTCATTTAATGAATGGACAGAAGTTTTAATGAATAATACTGAGGCAAATATTTGGTCAGCAACATTTGATGTAGCCCCCGGAACTTATGAGTGGGGTGTTACTAATCAGAATTCTGATTGGTTGCTGCCTCCAATGACAAATCTTGAATTTACTGTAGATGCTGAAGGCAATATTACCGGAACTACTACATTCACCATTGAAAGTGGCGGTGGCGGTGATGATCCAAACTATGGAATTAGAGATGATGAAGGATTAAATCTTCCAACTATTACTTATTGGTTTACAGGAGAAACTGATGATGTAATCGAAAGAGGCGTTGATTTTGATTCAAATAATTTGGGTGCGATTGAGGCATTATATATAAAAGGTGCAGCCATAAAAACTTGGAAAGCTGCAGGTGGAGATGTAACAGGAGCTGCTTTTCAATATAAAGTTTGGAAATCAGGTGATTCAGAGCCTGTTAGCTATGTGACACGCAATCTAGGCTGGACAAGCAATGACAATCCTGAAGAAACCTTACAAACATGGGCTGGTTTTGGAGATGAAATAAATGTTGTTAATGGTTTGATAGACGGAATTTATAGATTGAAAATTATGTTTAGCATATCCGGAACCGGTATTCCGGGAAAAACAACAGATGGCCCATTTACTGCATCATTTACTTTTGAAGTTACTTCGCCCGAAGATCCTGAAATAGTTTTTGCAAATCTGCAATATCCCGGATCTGCGTCTATCAATGTTGGAGGAAATATCGATGTGTTGGCCCAAGTTATTGTTGACAATGCTGCAATAGATCCTACAAATGGTGTGGATGGGCTGCAAGTTTGGATAGGTTATAGCAATACTAATACAAATCCTTCTACATGGACAAACTGGGTTGCTGCTTTTTATAATGGAATTAATGAATATACAGACCGACCTGAATATCAGGCAAATATTGGCTCAAATATTACTGACCCAGGTACATACTATTATGCTAGTAGATTCAAACTTAATGATGAGTCATACATTTATGGTGGGTATAATGTTATGGATGGAGGTTTCTGGAATGGAACAACAAATGTTTCTGGTGTTTTAACAGTGATCCAAACTACTGCTAATTACCCTGTTACATTTACGGTAACAAATAATAATGTAAATGTTACTGAAGTAAATATTAAGGGCGAGTTTAATGAATGGACTGATATATTGATGGATAATACAAGTGGTAATATATGGGAATCTACATTTTATATGCCTGCTGGTACTTACGAATGGGGAATTTCTGATCAAGATTTTGTTTGGTTATTACCTCCTATGACCAATCTTGAATTTACGGTAGATGCAGAAGGTAACATAACCGGAGAAACTACTTACACTATTCCTCCTGATGTATTTGTTGAGCAAATATCTACCATAAAACCGAATATATATCCTAATCCTGTCAGAAATTATTTTGTTATTGATATGGATTGGAATAATGCAAGAATAATTAGAATTATAGATGTTAGTGGAAAAGTTGTAATTGATAGAATTGTTTCAAATGAAACTGACTTGAGGTTTGAGATTTCAGGATTTAGGCAGGGATTCTATTTTGTTGAGATTAATACTAAGGATGGTAGAATTGTTTTACCTCTGGTGGTTAATAAATAATTATCAAACTGCCTCATAATACTTTTTGGTGATTGTGAGGCAGTTTTTTTTGTAAATTTTTTAAAACTAATATATTATGAACAAACTCACTAAACTTTTTTTGCTTATAACCGCAATATTGATTTTTAGCCTATGGCCTGTTATCTCTAATTCTCAGATATATGTCCCGGATGGGGTTCGTATGCCTGGAGCCTGGAACGGATGGACAAATACTACCGGCATGGGTGGGAGTTTTGACTTGCAAAGAATTTCTTCCGGTACATTAAGATGGCAAACAATTTTTCAATACACCGGAACTACCGGAGCGCAGCAGTTTAAGTTTGTGAGTACAAGTTTTAGTAATCCATGGGGAAATCAATGGGCAGCCAATACAACTGTAGGTCTGAATAGTTTGCAAAACTTTACATACGGAACTCCCAGCGAACCAAACAACAGCATTTCTGTTACCCAGAACAAATGGTACACTGTTATTTTTGAAGATAGCGGATATGAAAATACTAGGGCTGTATTTATGGAAACTGATGCTCAGCCGGTTAACATAACTGCTGTTGTGCAAACTCCTCCTCTTGTTGAGGCAACAGATAATGTCCTAATCACAACAAATTTATCTGCCTCTCCATCTGCTCAGGAAATTATCTATCTCAGATACACAACAGATAATTGGACAAGCTCCGTGGCGGTTGAGATGACTAAGTCTGGAAATCAGGCAACAGCCACTATCCCGGCTATTCCCTCAGATACAAGAGTTGAATATTATATTTTTAGCTCTGTGGTTTCGGCATTGTCTTCTAACTATGATCTTCATACAATTAAGTTTAACAATAATAGTGGAAGTAATTACTATTATGTAGTAGATCAGGAAATTAGCTGTGGTCAAGAAACAAGCCTAATCACAACCGATCCTGCATTTCCTAGAGAGAACACTCCATTAACTGTATATTTTAATGCAGAATTTGGAAACGGTGGCTTATTTGGATATGCTGGCAATGTATACGCACACACAGGAGTCATTACTAACTTGAGCGGTAGTAATACAGATTGGAAATATGTGGTTACTCAATGGGGTGAAAATACTCCTGAAACAATGCTTCAACGACTTGGGCCAAATCTTTATTCATTATATATTGAAGATATTCGTGAGTATTACGATGTTCCTGCAGCAGAAGATATTCTTAAGCTAGCCTTTGTTTTCAGAAGTGATCTGCCTACTGCAGGCGGTTATTATTTAGAGCATAAAACCTCGTCAAATTCTGATATTTTGATAGATGTTTATGAATTATCATTAAATGTTAAAATTCTAAGTCCTTCAAAAAGAGAACCTCTCGTTAGTCCTAACCAATTAATTCCGGTTTGTGTTGAGGCATTGGAAAATGAAACTTTGGAGCTTTATCTGAATGATGATTTGCTTCTGTCAGATGCAACAGCTTCATTAACTTATCCTCTTGTTACGTCGGAGTTGACCCCCGGCACTCACTGGATTATTGCAAAGGCTATTAGTGGTGCAAATGCTGTTTACGACTCTACAGCTATATATCTTAGGGGTCCGGTTGTTGAAGCTCCTCTGCCTGCCGGAGTTATTAATGGCGTGAATATTCATGAGGATAATAGTGTAACTTTTGTTTTACACGACCCTGCAGGGTTTAAAGAATTTGCATTTGTTATTGGTGATTTCAGTAATTGGCAGCCGAATGATGATAATTATATGAAGAAAGACCCTGCCACAAATAGATTTTGGGTTACCATCGTAGATCTTGAACCTCAAAAAGAATACGCATTTCAATATTTTATAGACAATGAGCTTAAATTAGGTTGTGCCTATTCTCAGAAAATACTAGACCCTTGGAATGATAGATGGATTAGCGAAACAACTTATCCTGATTTAAAATCTTATCCATTTGATTTAACTACGGGAATAGTAAGTGTTTTTGAAATTGACAGAGAACCATATCAATGGGAAATAGTAAACTTCACCCCATCTGCTTTAAATGCTACTCAGCCAAATCTTGTGATTTATGAGTTGCTCATTAGGGATTTTGTTGAAAGCAGTTCTATTTTGGAAGCAATAGATAAGCTTGATTATCTCAAAACACTTGGTGTTAACGCAATAGAGTTAATGCCTATTATGGAATTCGACGGAAACGATAGTTGGGGGTATGCTCCTAACTTTTTCTTTGCTCCTGATAAATACTATGGCACTCGTCATGCTTATAAAAAGTTTATTGATGAATGTCATAAAAGAGATATCGCAGTTATTTTAGACATAGTGCCAAATCATGCTTTTGGGCAAAACCCTATGGCTATGATGTATTTCGACCATGATGCCGGAGCTTGGGGGCAACCTGCTGCAAATAACCCTTGGTTTAATGCGCAGGCTACTCACCCATATAGCGTTGGTTACGATTTTAATCATGAAAGCATACATACTAGAGAGTTTTTTAAACGAATATATGCTTATTGGTTAAATGAGTTTAAAGTGGATGGGTTTAGGGTGGACTTGTCAAAAGGGCTTACTCAAAACAATTCGGGTGATGATTTAGGAGCTTGGAGTGCTTATGATCAATCCAGAATTAATATTCTTATGGACTATTATAATCATATTAAATCTGTAAAATCTTCAGCTTATGTCATTTTAGAACATTTTGCAAACAACGACGAGGAAGTTGTTCTTGCAAATGCAGGAAATCTTATGTGGGGAGATATGAACGTTCAGTTTAATCAAAACACCATGGGATGGAATTCAAATCACGACTTTTCATGGGCGTATTTTGCAAATAGAGGTTTTACTTATCCTAATTTAATTCCCTACATGGAAAGCCACGACGAGGAAAGACTGATGTATAGAAATCTGGAATATGGGAATTCAGGAACAAATACTTTAGAAAGTGGATTGCAAAGAATGGCTGCAGCAGTTTCAATGTATATGACTATTCCTGGGCCGAAAATGATTTGGCAGTTCGGTGAGCTTGGATACGATTATAGTATTAATTATTGCCCTGATGGAACAATTAGTGGTGATTGCAGAACCTCAAGAAAACCTGTACGTTGGGATTATCTCAATAATCCAGATAGGCAAAGGTTATTCCTTACTTATGCCGCCATGATTAAATTAAAAACTCAACATGAAGCTTTTCGCTTGGGAACTTTCTCTCAAGACCTTAGTGGCATGGGGAAAAGAATGTGGATTGCTCATTCAAGTATGAATGTTGTCGTTTCTGCCAACTTTTCTACAACTGGTTTTAATATGCAACCCGGGTTTCAAAATACTGGAACTTGGTACAATTATCTAACTGGCGAAAGTTTTCAAGTTAATGACATGGGCGGTCATACCATTTATTATAATCCCGGTGATTTCTATATTTTCGTTAATCAAAATCTTGGAAAACCTTTCTTTGACGTTGCAGTTACTGTAATTTCTGATGTAGATGAGTCTCCGATTGAAAACGCAAAAATTGATCTTGGTCCTGCTGGGATGAGAATGTCTGATGCTAACGGAGAAGGGGTATTTGTTGCTATGCCGGGAGATTATACTCTTACTGTAAGCAAATATGGTTGGGAAACATATATAAATAACATTTCTATTGCCGAAGATTTAGAGATTGTTATTAGAATGGTTGAGGCGGAAATGCCGGATACTTTTAATGTTACTTTCAATGTAGACATGTCACAGGCCGGGGAATTTGATGCTGAATTAGACAAGGTTTATATTTCAGGAATACCATCTTGGATACAACCAGGCAATGACCCTAGTCTTGAACTCTCTAGAATAAATGAGTCTATGATTTATACAATTGCCTTCGAACTTGAAGCTGGCGACTATGAATACAAGTATTTTATGAATGCCGGATGGGATGGAGGAGAATGGGCAGGAGGGCCTAATAGAGAAATTACAGTTGTAGCAGATATGGTTATAAATGATGTATTTGGTGTTTTGGATGATGATGACCCCAATATTTCAGATTTTCTTAACAATGTTAATGTTGTTCTTGTTTACCCCAATCCAACAAGTGGAATTTTAAACATAAGCAAGCCAAGCAACTCTATTGTTTTTATTTATGATATGAATGGAAATCGTCTTTTTGAAAAGTTTATACCTGAAGAAAACACTCATATAGACATGAGGATGTACAATAGTGGTCTTTATTTTATTAAGATAGTTTCCGGTAAAAATGTTATCGTTAAGAAGGTAATTAAGAACTAGGGTTATTGTCTTTTTGTGAGGCTTCTTAAATTGAATAAAATTAAGAAGCCTCATTTTTTTATTCTGCATTTAATTGCATAAATTTGTATGAATTTGATTATAAGATTTTAATAGCTTGAATATGCAAAAAACTATTACCATTAAAACCTACCAAAGAGAATGCCTTGTTGATATAACTCGTGAAATTGTTGATTTTGTTAGTAAGAGTGGAGTAGATAGTGGTCTTGTCAATGTTTATGCTCACGGGGCAACAGCAGCTATAATGATTCAGGAAAACTTTGACGAAAGTGTTCAGAAAGATATGGTAAGATTAATGCGTAGAATAGTGCCCAGGGGTATTTGGCTCCACGACAGTCAGGATGGAAATGGAGACTCCCACCTTAAAGCCGGCATTATCGGTCCTTCTGAAACTGTTCCAATACAAAATGGAAGATTAGGATTATCTACATGGCAAAATGTATTTTTCTGTGAATTCGACGGCCCAAGAGAGGCCAGACATGTACTAGTGACTATTATACCGGTTCAGTCAACGACCTAATCGGGATTAATTTTATAAAGACAAATTTTCATCACATTCCAAATTATTTATTAGAAAATTTATCCTTACCCCAATTAGCGGGGTTGTTTAGAATATAATCTGATATCCTCTGGTATTCTGCATCGTTGCGAATGATATGATCATGAAATCGCGATTGCCAACCATTATTTAAACCCTGCATGTTTGGTAACGGCCGATTTATATGAACGAATAATTGCCGAAATCGTATTGGATTTGGGGTAAATGGCGGCCATGGTTTCGTTTTTGGGGTTTCGTTGTCGTTCCTGTAGAGACGTTGCATGCAACGTCTCTACGTCATCCCCCGAACCGTCAGACTGTCTAAAAACCCCCTTATCAACAACTCCTTGCAAGTTATTAACAATCAGTGATTTAGTTGTGTTTTTTCTTTGAAAGTACTGATTTTGTTGGTATCTTCACAACATGAAATACATC
>Ga0208244_100803_pt1 | contig 23576 bp, 24 predicted proteins | sample SubbioCR12Aug_5A_FD_184828 | JGI IMG/M metagenome (GOLD analysis project Ga0208244, IMG submission 184828) | Serpentinite rock and fluid subsurface biosphere microbial communities from McLaughlin Reserve, California, USA - CR12Aug_5A (SPAdes) | ecosystem: Environmental > Terrestrial > Deep... | reverse complement strand
CAAACAGCAAAGAATAGCCAACTCTTTTACTCAACCACCAGAAGAAAAGCCAATTTCACTTCGGCCAGCTACGGCCAGTTTCAGGTCGGCCGCGACACCTGCGTGGTCATACCCTTGCGGGCGAATGCCCAGCCGGTCGAGATCATGGCGCCGCTGGTCGAGGTTCCCGGCGTCGGGACATTCGTGCTGTCCGCCGACGAGATATTCGCCATCGACGTGGCGCGACTGAAGAAACCGGTGGGCATGTTGGGCATGGCCGACCGCGCCAGGATCAAGCCCGCCATCGACAAGGTGATCGGGGAATATTGAAACTCGGCACGGCGTCGCTCGGGCGTGGTCAAACGGCCGTTGCCGCCTCCGGATACAGTTCCGGCAACAGGAATTGCAGCGCATCGAGAGGAAATGCCAGTTGCACCGGGGCCGTATGGCTGGTGCTGGTCACCACCCGGGTCTCGATCAGTCGGGACAGCAGCGAACGTGCCGTGCGTTCGCCCAGCCCGGTCATCTGCTGAAATTCGCCGCGCGGCGTCGGGCCGGCGAGAAACAGGTGGTAGAGCGGTAGGATTGCCTCTGCGCGCATGCCCTTGTCGAATTGGGAACGAAAGCTGATCAATGCCGCGATGCGCGCTTTCATTGCGTCGAGGTTGAGCATCTTGCTCATGAAACCGACCTGATCCTCGGCAACTGCAATGAACCAGTCGCACCAGTCCCCCAGCCGCTGTTCACTCAGGTTGCCGCGACCATCCAGATCGCCCTGGCGGTGGCTGTCGGCGGCATCAAGCAACTGGTAATACCTGTCGCGGTTGCGCGCCAGCCCGCGGCTCATCGACCAGAGCCCCGCGCTTAAGGGCCAGAGTGCGCAATGCGTTTGCAGTCGGATGGCACGACCGTTGCCATCGAGGAAGGGATGCACCCAAGCCGTGCGGTGGTGCAGTGCGGCGATGCGGATCAAACGGTCGTCCAGCGCGCCATCGGGGCCATACACGGCGTCCAGCCGGGCGAGAAACGCGGGGAGTGTTGACCACAGCGGCGGCTCGTGGCGGCCGACCGCCACTTGCTCTTCCCGCCATGCGCCCGGCGCGATGATCCGGCCCGCTTCCGTGGTGCGGTCTGCGCCGGCAAGGCGGCCATAAAGGGCGGCATGGGCTTGTCGCAGAAAGGCCGTCGTGGCGGCGGATTCACCTGAAGCGACCCGTTGCTCGAGTTCCCGCTCGGCTTCGATATGGGCCAGGGCCAGGCGCTGCAGTTTGGCCACGTCGGGTTTGTCGGAAAAATCCTGACGCAAGGCCCGCTCGATATTCAGCGGATGCGTGCTCTGGCCTTCGATCCGGTTCGAGTAGTAGGAGTTCATCTCCCGCACCAGTTCGCGCAGGCTGGCAATCGTCGCCGGATGCGCGCTGTTGGACAGCCGAAGGGATTGCTCGACGACCGCCCCTGCGCGCAGGCGAAACTCGTTCAGCCGACCCTGGGGCAGCAGCGGCTCGAATTGGTGCGGTTGCGTGTAACGATCGATTTTCACGGAGGCCATGTTGCCGGTTATGATGCCGGTAGCAATGTGTTATTAACGGCATGAAGTATAAAGGTAAATGTCTTATTTACAAGACAATCGTCAATATTGTTTGCCGGTAATGTTGCCGGTGGTGTATGGGCAAGGCTGATTGAAGATTTTGACTACCAGGCTGCGCAGGCAACCCTGAAAACTGCCCGCAAGCATATCTCTGCTGAGCTGGTAGCGATGGCGACTCTTGTTTAAATCATTCACAATCACTATGATTGCAATTGACCAACTTTGACAGGAAAGCGCCATGGGACATGCAGAAACCAAAGTCTTCACCGCACACGTGCCGCTATCTCTGGCCGAAAAAGTCGATCGCTTGGCCGTTCGCCTTGACCGCTCGCGTGGCTGGATCGTCAAGCAGGCATTAGCTGCCTGGATTGACCAGGAGGAGGAGCGGACCCGACTGACCGGCGAGGCATTGGCCGACGTGGATGTCGGCAGAGTCATTGACCATCAGGCCGTGCAGGCGTGGGCCGATAGTCTCGGTACCGTCCAACCGCTGCCGCTACCCCGCTGATGGAGTTGAAGTGGACCAGTAAAGGGCTGGCGGATTTGGCGCGTCTGTACGATTTCCTGGCGCCGGTGAACCAGCCCGCCGCTGCCCGCGCAGCGCAAGCGCTTGTGGCAGCACCCGCCAGTCTGCTGGCCAATCCGCGTATCGGCGAAAAACTGGAAGAGTTCGAGCCGCGCGAGGTGCGCCGGATTCTCGTCGGCAAGTATGAAATGCGCTACGAAATACAGGAATCCACAATCTACATACTGCGACTGTGGCACACCCGCGAGGATCGATAGATTGGTGGATGAGCGGTATCCGGCCGGCTCGCCCGGGTATGTTTATTGCTAGATGAACCGCATGTCTTCTCTAATTTCCCCTGCCCCATGGCCCGCATCCTCGTAATCGACGAATCGCAAAAGCGCGCCGTGGATATCTGCAGCGGTCTCATTCAGGCCGGCGTGCGTGACAAGCTGGTCAATGGCGAGCTCGACGTCTGGCGCGACATTACCGATGACGCAAGAAAACCGAACCGCTTCAGCAAGTTCCGTCCGGGCATGCCGAGCGGAGTCTGACGCAAAAAAATAATTCCGAGTAATTCTGTAAGATATTCCTTGGGTGCACGTCTAATCGGTGCAACTCGCTGTTCCCCCCGAAAACACCACAGGAGACATCTCATGAAAAACACAAAAACCCAACTGATCCTCGCCACCGGCGCTGCCTTTGCCGCCACTGCCATTTTCTCGCCCGTTATGGCTGCCGACAACCCCTTCGGCATGGCCAAACTCGACAGCGGCTATCAGCTTGCCCAGGCCGACAAGAAGCAGGATGGCAAGTGCGGCGAAGGCAAGTGCGGCGGCGACAAGAAGGCCACCGAGGAAAAAAAGGTGAATGACAAGAAAAAAATGGACGACAAGAAAAAGGACGGCAGTTGCGGCGGCGACAAGATGAAGGATGGCTCCTGCGGCGCCAAGAAGTAAATCTCCCTTCATGAAATCCTCCCGGATTTCGGGCGCTGGCCTCGGCTTCAGGCGGGAATTGGTTCCCGACCTGAAGTCGGGGGTTCCCGGGTGCATCGATTTCTTCGAACTGGCCCCGGAGAACTGGGCCGGCATGGGCGGCCGCTCGGCGAAGGATTTACGCCATTTCACCGAGCGCCATCCCTTCGTCTGCCACGGCCTTTCGCTCGATCTCGGCGGGCCGCGCCCGCTCGACACCGATCTGCTGAAGCGCATCAAACACTTCATGCACGAACACGGCATTTCCCTCTACACGGAACACCTGTCGTGGTGCGGCGACGATGGCCATCTCTACGATCTGCTGCCGATTCCCTGCACCGGCGATGCCGTGCATTGGGTGGCGGAACGCATTCGCCAAGCACAGGACATCCTCGAAATGCGCATCGGCATCGAGAACGCCTCCTACTACGTCGCCCCGCCGGGTGCCGAGATGAACGAGACGGAATTCATCCGCGCGGTGATCGAGGAAGCCGACTGCCTGCTCCATCTCGATATCAACAACATCTACGTAAACAGCCGCAACTTCGGTTTCGACCCGCTCGCTTTCTTGGACGCGCTGCCACTGGAGCGCACCTGCTATCTGCACATGGCCGGCCATTATGTCGAGCCGGACGGCATCCTGGTCGACACGCACGGCGCGCAAGTTGTCGATCCGGTGTGGCAGCTGCTCGACTCCGCCTATGCACGTGTCGGTCCGCTGCCGAGCTGCCTCGAACGCGACTTCAACATCCCCGCGCTGAACGAATTGGTGCGCGAGGTCGGGCAGATTGCCGCCGCGCAGGCGCGCTTCACCTTATCCGACAGGAAGGTGGCCTGATGCACGCCTTCCAGCAATTTCAGGCGGATTTCGGCCGCCACATCCGCGACCCGCGCGCCGCTGCGCGACCGGCCGGCGTGCCGCCGCGACGCATGGCGATCTACAACGAACTGCTGTTCAATAATCTCATCGGCTTCCTCGACGCCTGCTATCCGGTGACGCGCAGCGTGCTCGGCGAGCGGCGCTGGCGCAGCCTCAACCGCGCCTTCATTCGCGAGGCGCGCTGTCAGACACCGTATTTCCGCGAAATTCCCCGCGAATTCCTGCGCTGGTTGCCCGCTGCGGCCAAAAAATATGTCGGCCCGCCCTGGCTGAAGGACTTGGCGCATTACGAATGGGTCGAACTCGCGCTCGACGTGATGGATGTCGCCACGCCGCCGCACGATCCGCGCGGCAATCTGCTCGCTGGCATTCCCGTCCTCGCGCCGGCGCTGATGAACCTCGCTTACCCGTGGCCGGTGCAGCGCATCGGGCCGGATTACCGGCCGCGCAAGCCGCAGCCCGTGCATCTGCTGGTGTTTCGCGACCGGCAGGACACCGTGCAGTTCATCGAGCTCAATCCCGTCAGCGCCCGACTGGTCACGCTGCTGCAGGAAGGCAGGCGGACGGGACGGGAAGCCTGCGGGAGGATGGCCGAAGAAATCGGCCATCCGCAACCGGAATCCATCGTCGCGCATGGTGCCGTCGTGCTGGCCGATCTGTTCGCTGCCGGCGCACTACTCGGGAGTCAATCATGAAAAAACTGCTGTCGCGCTTGTTCTCCGGCCTCGACGGGGTCGGCCTCTGGATCGGCCTGCTCGGCCTGCGCCTGCTGCTTGGCTGGGAATACTTCGAGTCGGGACGCGAGAAGTTCCTCGGCGAGAACTGGTTCGCGGACATCCAGGGACAATTCCCCTACCCGTTCAGCATTGTGCCGCCGGCCATCAGCTGGCAGATGGCGACGTGGTTCGAGCTGATCGGCGGCATTGCGCTGGTGATCGGGCTGGGCACGCGCTTCTTCGGCGTGTCGCTGTTCGTCCTGACCATCGTCGCCATCGCGGCCGTGCATTGGCCGGCGGAATGGATGACCTTCGGCAACCTCTTGCAGGGCTACGTCATCACCGATCAGGGCCGCGGCAACTTCAAGCTGCCGGTGATTTTCATGGCGATGCTGCTGCCGCTGATCCTGTCGGGGCCGGGCAAGCTTTCCGTTGATGCGTTGATCCGGCGTAGCATGACGCGATGACGACTTCCGCCGCTGAGTTCGCCGCTGATTTGGCGGATGAGCTAGCCAATTTTCGCCCCGACATGCTGCGCTTCGCGCGCCTCCAGTTGCGCGACGACCCACTCGCGGAGGATGTCGTGCAGGAAGCACTGATCGGCGCGCTGACCGGCAGGCAGGCTTTCGCCGGCCGGGCCGCGCTCAAGACCTGGATCTTCTCGATCCTCAAGAACAAGATCATCGACGCGCTGCGCGGCCGGAGCCGCAGCATCAACATCTCCGCGCTGACCGACGAGGCGGAGGAATTCGATCAAACCTTCGACCAACTGTTCAAGGCTAACGGACACTGGATGCCGGGCGCCCGTCCCGGCAACTGGGGCGACCCCGAGGAAGCGCTGCGGCAGTCGCAGTTCTGGACAATCTTCGATGCCTGCCTCAACCATCTGGCCACCAACACCGCGCGCATCTTCATGATGCGCGAGATCCTCGATTTCGAGGTCGAGGAAATCTGCGCGGAGCTGAAGATCAGCACCAGCAACTGCTACGTCACCCTGCACCGGGCGCGCCACAACCTGCGCGGCTGCCTCGAACGCACCTGGTTCGGCCCCGGAGAAACCTCATGTTGAGTTGCAAGGAAACCACCCACCTGCTGTCCGCGGCCCAGGACCGCCCGCTCGCCTTCAAGGAACGCTTCGCGCTGAAGATGCACCTGCTGATGTGCAAGGGCTGCACCAACTACCGCACGCAGATGGATTTTCTGCGGCAGGCCTGCGATCGACTCAAAGTCACAAACACCGACAAAGAACAGCCATGACCACCCTGAACGTACTGATCCCACGCCAAGCCGTGCCGCCGCTCGTCGTGCCGCAAGAACTTACACTTTTTCATCGGGCCTCGGCAGCAGTCATGAAAAGTCGGCGCTGGCGGGACGGCGTTCAGGTTCTTTCGGCAGCCTTGCGTTGCAGATTCAGCGCCAGCAGGCGCTTCAGGATTTCCTCGTCGGGCATTTCCGGCGAGTAATCGCTCCAGCCGTAGGCGGCGGCGTCAGGCCCGCAGAAAAAGGGAAGTATCGAAACAAGTGGTCGTCGCATAGGCAGTGGGAGCAGCGCCCCCGAGTCTTTAGCGCTCGCTCGTCGTGTAACGCTCGGCCGTGGCGGTCGCCGGCTGATCCGGGATGCCTGCCTCGCCGGCAAGCAGCCGGGACAGCCGGGCGATGAAATGCCGATGCCGCGCTGGGGCCGCGGCGTGCCAGTTGCGGAAAAACTCTTCGAGGCTGGCGAGCGGATCACCGATGTGGAGATTCATGTACTCCAGGCTGCTCCAGGCATCGGGCTCGTCGAGAAAGAGCGGGAGGATCGCCCTGGCAAGGAGATCGTTCTTGTCGCGCTGGTACGGATCGGCCCGCAGCCCCGCCTGTTGCTCGCGCAACCAGGCGTCGATACGGCCGGCTTCCGGGAACGACATTCGATTGTCGGCATCCAGTTTCTGGCGGAATGCGCGCAAGCCGGCCGCGTGTTTGGCGACTAGGGGACCGGCAGATGCGGCGCGCCACCGTTCGCCAAGCCGATCGAGGACGTACAGCGAGGCTGTTTCGCACAGCACTTCCTCGAACCACTGGTTCCGGCGCGCGACGTCCGGGCCGACGCTGTCGTAGTTGGAGATGATGTGACAGAACTCATGGGCGAACTCGTAAGCGTAAAGATACCAGCGCGCACCCCGGCCCGCATGCAGCAACATCCGATACTCGCCGACGGGCCCGCGATCGTACAGGAGGGTCGGGCAGCCGCGGGTGTGGCTGACCCGGATACGGATCGGCGACCTGATGGACGACCGCGGCATGAGGATGTCCGCGACCGAATGCAAGACCGACTCGATATCGCGCGAACTGACCGAGCCCCATCCCGTGTCATCGACCCGGATTTCCAGTTGCCCGAACCGGTTCGCGGCGAACGAACTGCCGACATCGGCGCGCGTCGACGTCGGCGCGAAGAAGCCGACCAGCACACAGGCAACGACCAGGACAAGCTGCATCATGGGTTTCCTTCGGGATTCGCGATCATTCGATTGCGGTCGAATTGAGTATAGATTACCGTTCGATCGCGGCGCACAAAGAAAGGGCCGCCAACGGCAGCCCTCTCCACACATGGGTACCCGGCACAAACACCGCTTACGGCGTGTCGCGCCCACCGATCGGACCAAGGCGGCTTTCGATGTCGCGGTAATGCGCGGCTAACGCCTCGGCCCCATCGTCACGCAACGGACCCTGCGCGCCCGACTTGGGAGTCCACAGATTCGAGTCCAGCGAACCCAGATTGATCTTGTCGAGCAGACTCTGGTCGAAAGCGGGCGCGCTGCCGCCGGCGCCAAAGTCCGTGAAGTAGCCAGGACTCATGATGCCCTCTTCTCCGGGGGCGTCGGTCCAGCCCGCTTGGGCCACACCCATCGTGCCGATGGCGGTTATGGCGGCTACAGCGATGCTGTAACCAAGTGTTGTAGTGGTCTTGTTTTTCATGATTGATCTCCTTATTGGGTTGAAGTCGGTTGCTGTTTGCAGTCACGCGTTGATTGCGATCCTGCTGTCCAATAGTCGGAACAGGCAACCTTTTCTTACACGCGCCTCATTCGTGATGGTTCCGCAAATCCGTGCGGGCGTCGTGCTCCGGTTTCGCCGCCTTGCGAGCGGCAAACTTTCTTAATCGAGTGTTGGACAAATATGTGGCACAAGTAGTTCCCAACTGTTTTACTCGGCTTTAAGGTCATTCTTCTTCGCGCAGCCGCAGCACGCGTTACCGACGACCACGCCGCCAGCATGCGGACGCGCCTGGCGGGAGTCATGCGCGCCCCGCCATTTGCGGAACCGGGGGAAGACCCTGCAAGATGCTGCCGCGCACCGGACGGGAAAAGAACGCTTTCATCACCAGGTCGAGCGAAAACGGTAGGCTTTGTCATACGCGAATGATGTTTCCCTTCAGCGAATAGAGGATCGCAATCACGTCCTTCTTCGTATCCTCGCTCAATCCGTGCTTCACCATCGCACCGACGATATCGTCCGTCACCGCCAGGTATTCCTGTTCACTAATGTTCATGCCCTTGTGCGCGGCGAGCATGTCTTTGCCTGTGTAGGTTTCCGGGCCGCCGGAGCCGGCACAGAAGAACTCCCGCGCCATTTTCTTGGCGCGATCCAGGTCTTTGATATTCTCGAAGCGCGTCTTCACGAGGGGATTGCTCAGGTGGGCGGCCATCACATCGTCCACGAGAGCGGCAATGCCGGTGGCGCCGCCAAGTCGTTGGTATAGCGTAGTGGTCATGGTTGTTTGCTCCTCTTGTGGGTCGTGAGAATGTTGCTTACTTGCGCTGGATGACGACCTCGAGGTACTCGCTCGGGGCCAACGGTGAGCGTGGCAGTGGGAATGAATGCTGACATGGCTGTGCTCCTCGATGATGCTGATCAGGACTTGTCGTGGTACGGCAACGCGGTCCGGTTGCGCATCGTCGGTTCCGGGTCTGGGATTGCCGATCGACGCGCTCACTTCACTCCGAAGAAGAGGGCGTAAGGTCACGCAAAGCGGGACAAAAAGCGGGACAAAAGTGCGCACCTCAGACTAGACTCAAAAACGTCGGCAGCAACGGAGGTCGGACAACATGCAGGACAGGACAGCTTCGTTTGGCTACTGGTTACGGCGGCGGCGCAAAGCGCTGGATCTCACCCAGGAGGCGCTTGCCCAGCGGGTTAGCTGCTCGGGTTTCACCATCAGAAAGATCGAGGCCGACGAGCGCCGCCCCTCGCGACGGCTCGCCGAACGGCTCACCGTGGTGCTGGCCGTACCCGAGGGGGAGCGGCGCGATTTTCTCGATGCGGCGCGCGCGCTGCACACCACGAACCATCTGCGACTGGATCCCGCGCCGGTCGACGTCGACGCGTTCTCCACCCCGATTCATTCCCTGCCCGATGCGGCCAGCGGCGTCGCGAGCGATACCACGCCCTTCGTCGGCCGCGGCAACGAGTACGGCCTGCTCATCGGACTCATCGCGCGGCTCTCCACTGGCGCCGGGTACACCGTCCTGATCGAAGGCGAGCCGGGAATCGGCAAGAGCCGCTTGCTACGCGAGGTCGCGCGCTATGCCCACGCCAAGGCCTTGCCGGCGCTCGCGACGAATTGCTACGAAATCGAGCGTGCGATGCCGTACCAGCCGGTGATCGATCTCGTCACGCGCGCGCTGGATCGCGTATCGGCCGCGGCGTTGCGCACCCTGGCGCCCGTGTCGCTCGCCGAGCTTGCCGCCCTGGCACCCGAGATCGGCGAACGCTTTCCGGACCTGCCGCGGTTGTCGAACGATTTCCCCGAGGCACGGCAGGCGCGCCTGTCCCGCGCGGTGGATCAACTCCTCGAAGCATCGCGCGGCGGCCGTCCGTCTGTGCTCATGGTGGACGACATCCAGTGGGCCGACGATGCCAGCGCGCAAGTGTTGCATTACCTCGCGCGCCACGCCGCAGAGCGCCCGGTGCTGGTGATCTACGCCTATCGCGACGAGGAAGTCGATAGCGACGAGCGGCTCGCACAGCGGGTCGAGAGCTTGCGCCGCGACACCGACGCGTGCCGCGTGCCGCTCGCCCGGCTGGGTTATGCCGATACCGAGCGCCTGGTCGCGGCGTTCCCCGCCGCGCATCTCGACGCCCCCGGCCTGGCCGAGCGGCTGCATCGCGAAACCGAGGGCAATCCGTTCTTCCTGATCTCGATCCTGCGGTCCCTGAGCGACGGCGGAACGCAACTGGAACCCCGCCCGAGCGACGCACCGGGATTGCTCCCGGACGCGTTGCGCGCCGCCGTGCGCGTGCGACTCGCGCATGTGCCCAAAGCGATCCGGCCGATCCTCGAAACCGCCGCGGTCCTCGGGCGGCGCTTCGACTTCGACACCCTGCTCGACGTGACCAACGAGCCCGAGACACAGTTGCTCGACGCGCTGGAGACGCTCGTCAAGCGCCGCTTGCTGCGCGAAGAAGCGGAGGGTGGCGTATATGACTTCAGCCACGACAAGCTGCGCGAGGTGGTCTATCGCGACATCGGCGGGGCGCGGCGCCGACTGCTGCATCAGTCGGTGGCCGAGACCCTGGAAAGTCGCGGCGAAGACGAAGCGCACGAACACGCTGCCCAGCTCGCTGAGCACTATGAACGCGCTCACGTCTGGTCGAAGGCGCTCCACTACCTGATCCGCGCGGGTGAACGCTCGCAGGCGCTGTTCGCGATGCGCGATGCCCTGCACTGGCTGGATCGCGCGGTCGCACTATCCGAGTCGCACCCGGAGTCGCTGGACGAGCGGCAACGCATTGCGATTTACGAGCGGCGCGGGGCGGCACGCGCGCAGGCCGGGCAGACGCAAGGCGCCGTCGCCGACATGCGCCGCGTCATCGTCGCGGCACGCGCCAGCGGCGAACGCGCCAAGACGCGTGATGCGCTGATCCAGTTGGGCATGGCCCATCGGCGCGCGGACGAATATGCAGAGGCGAGCGCGTGCCTGACCGAAGCGCTGGCGGAGTCCCGCGCAATGAACGACGAGCACCATGCCGCCGACACCCTCTATCACCTCGGGACGGTCGCCTGGAGCACCGGGAATAACAACCAGGCGATTCGCTACCACCAGCAGGCGGTCGAGATCTGCGAGCGCACGGCTTGCGCGGATCTCGTCGCGGTGCAGGCTTGGCATGGACGTGGCGAGGCGCACTTCGCGAACATGGAACCCGTGGCGGCGATCGAGTGTTACACCCGTTCGATCGAACTGGCTCGCGGCATCGGCGACAAGAGCTATGAGTCCGAGAACCTGATGATGGTCGGCCACGCCTGCCTCGGCACCAAGGGGCTCGGCGACTACCCGCGCGCCATGGCGAACTTCGCAGCGGCGCTCGACATCGCGCGTACCGCGGACTTGCAGTGGCACTTTGGACCGACGCTGCTCGGACTCGACCATGCCCTGGCGTGCACGGGTCGCTACGGCGAGGCGTGGGTCGACATGCAAAAGACCCTGCACTGGCTTGAGAGCCTCAAGCAAACGCGCTATCAGCTCATCGCCTACGATTGCATCGGCCATCTGCTGCTCGACCTCGGCCTGAACGAACCGGCGGTTGAACAACTGGAGCGCGGCCTCGCGCTCGGGCGCGACACCGGCATCTTGTACTGGCGCGCTGCGCTCGACACCCACCTTGCCGTCGCGCGGTCGCGGCTCGGGCAACAGGTCAACACGTCAGATCTACAAGCCACGCTCGCACAAACACGCCGCACTGCAGAGCACTATATGATGGTTCGCTGTCTTGACGGCCTGGCGGAGATTGCGCTGGCGGCGGGCGATGCGCGTTGCTGCCGCGCGCATGCCGACGAACTGCTCGCGATCGCCGCGGCGAACGGCCTGCGCGAAATGGAGGCGGTTGCGCGCCGCTGGCGCGGCGAGGCCATGTTTGTCGAGAAAGAATACGCGGCGGCGCAGGCGGAGTTGTCCCGCGCCGCGGTGCTGGCGGAAGACATCGGTCGTGTACGCCTACAGATGGACGCGGAGACCGCGCTGACTAGACTGCTTGCCGCGCAGGGGCGACGTACCGCCGCGCAGCGCCACGACGCCACCGCGCGCGCGATCGCGGAGGCAATCGAGAAGAGTCTGGCGTCCTCGGGGCTCGCGGCGCGGCTCCGCCCAGCGGACATGTGCTGCGCGCCGTAAAAAGTCGGCGCTGGCGGGACGGCGCCGAAACAATTGGCAAGGGACGCAGCCAACCGAGGATTCCAGGATAATAGGGCCATGACCGCCTTGCCCCCTCTCCTCGACACCCTCGGCCGTCCGGTGCGCGACTTGCGCATTTCGGTCACCGACCGCTGCAACTTCCGCTGCGTGTATTGCATGCCGAAGACGGTGTTCGGGCGCGACTATCCGTTCATGCCGCGTAACGACTTGCTGTCATTTGAGGAAATTGCGCGGATCGCCCGCGTTTTCGCGGCCCGTGGGGTGACGAAGGTGCGCCTGACCGGCGGCGAGCCGCTGTTGCGCCATGGGGTCGACAAGCTGATCGGCATGCTGGCGCTCATCCCGGACCTCGAAATCACGCTGACCACCAATGGTTCGCTGCTGGCGCAGAAGTCCGCGCTGCTCCGGGCCGCCGGCCTAAAACGCGTCACGGTGAGTCTTGATGCGCTGGACGATGCGATTTTCAAGCGCATGAACGATGTCGATTTCCCGGTCGCCAAGGTGCTGGAAGGCATTGACGCGGCGGCCGCTGCCGACCTGGGACCGATCAAGGTCAACATGGTGGTCAAACGCGGTGCCAACGATCACGAGATTCTGGCCCTGGCGCGCCACTTTCGCGGCTCCGGCCACATCCTGCGCTTCATCGAGTACATGGACGTCGGCAGCAGCAACGGCTGGAAACTCGACGAGGTGGTGCCTTCCGCCGAGGTGGTGCGCCGCATCGACGCCGAGTTTCCGCTCGAACCCATTGACCCCAATTATCCCGGCGAAGTCGCCCAGCGCTGGCGTTACAAGGATGGGGCGGGCGAGATCGGCGTGATTGCGTCCGTGACGCGGGCGTTTTGCGACAGCTGCACGCGCATCCGGCTGTCCACCGAGGGCCAGCTCTACACCTGCCTGTTCGCCCAGTCCGGCCGCGACCTGCGCGCCCTGCTCCGTGCCGACAAGAGCGACGCCGAGCTGGATGCCGCGATTGCCGACATCTGGCAGGCGCGCGACGACCGTTATTCGCAACTGCGCATGGCGGCGACGCCGGGATTGCGCAAAATAGAGATGTCTTACATCGGTGGTTGAGCAGGTTACCGGACTAATCCTGGCCGGCGGCGCAGGTCGGCGCATGGGCGGTGCCGACAAGGGTCTGCTCTCGTTTCAGGGCAAGCCGCTCGTGGTGCAAGTGGTCGAACGATTGGCGCCGCAAGTCGGCGGCCTGTTGATCAGCGCCAACCGTAACCTCGAAGCCTATGCCGCCTTCGGCTATCCCGTGCTCACCGATGCCTTGAGCGACTACCAAGGGCCGCTGGCTGGCCTTGCAGCGGGGCTGGCCGCCTGCCCCACGCACTGGCTCATCACCTGCCCCTGCGACTGCCCTGCTCTCCCTGTGGATCTGGTGCTTCGCCTGTTGGCCGCCGCCGAAGCACAGGGCGCGTCGCTGGCGGTGGCGGCCACCGCCGATGGTCTGCAACCGACTTTTCAACTCTGCCGCCGCGAACTGCTGCCCAGGCTTGAAGCCTATCTGGCCGCCGGCGGCCGCAAACTCGGTGTCTGGTGCAGGAACGAGGGCGCGATCGAGGTCGCTTTCCCCGACCCGGACGCCTTCGCCAATCTCAATTCCCCCGGAGATATTGCGGCGTTGGACGCTTGATCTGCCAGAGGGTAGCCAGCCTTCGCTCGACCTGGTGATAGAAAAGCATGGCCGCCAGATTGCTTGCAACCCAGGCCAGCAGGACGCCCAGCGCATTCAGGTACGGGTCGTGCGGCGCCAGTTGATGAAAGGCGGCATTGATGATCAGGCAGACCGGAAAATGCACCAGAAACAGTGCGTAAGACATGCGGCCGAGACGGGTGATCAGTTGGTTGCCCAGACTTGCGCCGGTGTGCAAATGCAGGTGGGCCAGCCCCAGGACGAGCGCCACGCTCAGGGCCACGGCGATGCGCGGACGAAAATCGAACCACAACGCCGTCACACCGATCAGGGCAAGCAGCAGCAGGAAACGATGGGGACGCGCCGAGCGCACCGCCCAACTGCTGCCGACGCCCAGTGCATAGGCGCCGAAGAAATACAGTGCCGTGGCATCCCAGGCATCGCGCTGGTTGAAAAAGAACAGCGAAGCGAGCGCGACAATCAAAACCAGCAGCGGTCCGGCAAAGTCGGCGCCGGCGAGACGGCGCGCAACCCACAGCAAGGCCACCAGCAGCGCATATAGCTGAAAATCGATGGCGATGTACCAGACGCCCGCAGAAAGCGCCTCATAATCCAGCAGGTCATGCAAAAGGAATAGATGGGCGAAAAACTGCCAAAGGTCAGGGGCCGAACCGATCGAGTCATGGGTCATCCATTGGCGTGCCAGCGCCGCGCTGACGATCGCCAGCAACAGCGCGACGGCATAGGGACCCACCAGCCGCAGATAGCGCTGGAAAATCATCTGCAAAGGCGACGCATCGCGCGGCAGGCCGCGCGGCGACAGGCTCTGGGCGGCAAGATAACCGGCGACGGCGAGGAATGCCGCAACGGCATAACGGCCATATTCGGCCAGCCAGCCCTGCCAGCTTCCCCACAGGGGCGAAGCGCTCGCGGCCATATCGCTCATCGGCCCGAACCAGGCCAGGTGATGCAGCACGATGAGTTGCGCGGCAACCGCCTTGATGGTGTCGACCAGCGGCGCCCGGCCGGATTCAGCCACGCTGCACGCTCGACACGCCGGAGATTTCTCCCAACACGGCAAGAATGCGCTGCAATTGCCCGGCACTACCCAGTTCGACGGTAAACGCCATGCGCGCCACGCCGGCCTTCGACTGGGTTTTCACCGCCGTGACATTCACTTTTTCCTTCGACAACACGTCGGAAATATCGCGCAGCAGGCCCTGCCGGTCTGTTGCTTCGACGTAAAGATCACAGGCGTAAAGGCTCGCAGGCTTGCCACCCCATTGGGCATCGATGACGCGTTCCGGGTTGCGCGCGGCCATGTTGCGGAAATTGGCGCATTCGACGCGATGCACCGAAACGCCGCGCCCGCGGGTGACGAAACCGGCGATGGCGTCGGGCGGCACCGGCTTGCAGCAGCGGCCCAGTTGCGTCATCAGCTTGTCCATGCCGACCACCAGAATCTGGCCGCTGCCGCCTGGCTCAGCCTTGGCAAGATGCGTCTGGATTTCGGGCGAGGGCTCGGCCGGTGTCGTCTCGCCGCGCAAGGCAACCTGGATCGCCCGCATGCCAAGCTCGCCGCGCGCAGCGGCCAGGAACATATCATCGGTACGCTTGAAGCCGAGCTTGTGCGCCAGGTCCTCGTGGTTGGCCTGCGCGGCGCCGTCGCGCTGCAGCTCGCGGAGCACGAAGGCGCGCCCGTCCGCCAGCATCGACGCTTCCTGCTGGGCGGCGAACCAGGCCTTGACCTTCTGCCGCGCTCGCGAGGTCGCCAGATAGCCCTGTGTCGCCGAAAGCCAGTCGCGCGAGGGCCCGCCCGTCTTGGTCACGGTGATCTCGACCTGCTGACCGCTTTGCAAGGGGGTGTTGAGCGGCACCAGATGGCCGTCGACCTTCGCGCCACGGCAGCGGTGGCCGAGATCGGTATGCACGCGATAGGCGAAGTCGATCGGTGTCGCGCCCTTCGCCAGGTCGATGACGCGGCCCTGCGGCGTCATCACGTAAATGGTGTCGTCGAGCGCGGCGCGCTTGAACTGTTCGACCCAGTCTGCCGAGTCGGTGATCTCGTCGCGCCATGACAGGAGCTGCCGCAGCCAGGCGATTTTGTCATCATAGGCCGAATCGGCTTTGGCCGACGTACCTGTTTCCTTGTATCGCCAGTGCGCGGCGACCCCCATCTCGGCGTGCCGGTGCATCTCCTGGGTGCGAATCTGCACTTCAAACGCCCGGCCGTCCTCGGCCAGCACGGCAGTATGCAGGGAGCGGTAATGGTTGCCCTTCGGATGCGAAATGTAATCGTCGAACTCGCCGTGAATGGGCTGCCACAGCGCATGCACGATGCCCAGCGCCGTATAGCAATCGCGCACCTCGTCAAGAATGATGCGCAGCGCCCGCACGTCATAAACTTCGGCGAACTCGATATCCTTTTGGTGCATCTTGTTCCAGATGCTGTAAATATGCTTGGGGCGGCCATCGACCTCCGCGTGCGTGACACCGGATTTCGTCAGTTCTGCCTTCAGCCGTGCCACCGCCGTGGTGATGAATGACTCACGCTCCAGGCGCGTCTCGTCAAGCATCTTGGCGATGCGCTTGTAGGCCGTCGGCTCGGTGAAGCGGAATGACAGGTCCTCGATTTCCCACTTGATCTGCCAGACGCCGAGGCGGTTGGCGAGCGGCGCATAGATCTGCTGGCTTTCCCGTGCGAGGTCGGCGCGCTCCGGCGTGTCGTGGTCGGCGTACCAGCGTAGCGTCTGGGTGCGCGAGGCCAGCCGCACCAGCACGACGCGGATGTCGGCGGCCAGCGCCATGAGCATCTTGCGCATGATTTCGGCCTGCGCGTGCACGCCCTGGGCGCTTTGCGTGGTGGCCAAAGTGAGCGGCCGCAGGTGTCTCAGGCGATGGAGACCATCAACCAGATCGGCCACTGCCACGCCCCAGCGGGTGGCAATGGTTTCGCGGGAGTTTTTCAGATGGTCGGGGGCGGCAAACAACAGCGCCGCCAAGCGGCTGTCGATGTCGAGATTGAGCGCGGCAAGAATCAGCGTCGCGCCGAGGGCGTGCCCGAACGTCGTCTCGCCAGTGCCGACTTTTGTGTCGCCATACAACTCACGGGCATGACCGATGGCTTCCACCAACTGGTCGACGCCCTCCTCCGCAAGCCCGGCGGCGAGGCGGCTCAGGGTTTTTTCATCAATACCCGAATCGGGCAGGGAGTGGATAACGGAAACCATGGGGGAAGGGGGATGCGGTCAGTCAGGTTCGGCCAGAATCGATCGAATCGTTTCTATCGTCATGAGCAGAGTCATCGGCTGCAAAGGTGATTCCACGAAGCCGCGTGAAAGATAAAACTGCCTGGCCTGGTCGGAAATGGCATGAACCAACAGGGAGAATACGCCGGCATCACCGGCGACGTTGACCGCCCGCAGCATGGCGTCGCGCAGCAAAGCCTGCCCAATTCCGCGATTGTGGTGGCGCTTGTCGACGGCCAGCCGGCCGAGCAGCAGAACCGGCAGCGGATCGGGCATGTTGCGCCGCATCGCCTTGGGCGCCGCCGCATGGCTGATTGCGCCGGCCGACAGGCTGTAGTAACTGATAACGGCCGCGCCGCCACACAACACGAAACAGCGCGAGGCGCCCGACGCATGGTTCTTGAACGCGCGTTTTTTGAGCCATTCGTTCAGGGACCACTCGCCGCTGTCGAAATTCGCCAGATCATGATCGGCCGTGATCGGCGCGGGTGGCGCGAAATCCAGCGGATTCATCTCTCCCAAGGCGCTTTCGTCTTGAGTAACCGGCGCAGCTTGTCGGTCGCTGGCAAGGGGTGATCGAGCAGCGCCTGAAATTTGGCGAAAGTCCCCGTGTCGACCGAGAAGAATGCCTGGTCGAGCAACACATCCTCCGCCTCGCGACAGGCGGCTTGCAGCATGAAATCAGACCGGCTACGGCCCAGACGATCCGCAGCCTGGTCGATCAGATCGCGCTGCCTGGCTTTGGCGCGGATGTTGATGGAAACGGAAACCGCTTCCTTGGTTTGTGCATGTAGCATGTCCACACTCCTTGTATGCGCTACAAGCATACATTATTGTATGGAACATCGCAACACATACACTCGCGCATCAAGGTAAACCCGCCCCCCTCCCCTCGCCCGCTTGCGGGAGAGGGGAGGAGGGGAGAGGAAACTGTCACGACACCGCTATTTCGACCGACTTGCTCTTGGCCTTTTCGGACTTTGGCAGCGTGACGTTGATCATACCGTCCTTGAACTCAGCCTTCGCCTTGCTGTCGTCGACATCCGTCGGCACGCGGAAACTGCGAACAAAACTGCCGTATGAACGCTCGATGCGGTGAAATGTCTTGCCCTTCTCTTCCTTTTCCATCTTGCGCTCGCCCTGGATGGTGAGAACGCCGTTATCGACAGTGACCTTGACATCCTCCTTCTTCACCCCGGGAATTTCGGCTTTTATCACGAACGCCTGATCCGTTTCGCTGATATCGACGGAAGGCGCCCAGTCCGCCACTTTCATCACTTCGTGGCCCGTCGTAGCCGAAGCGGCGGACCGCCCGAAGATTTGATTCAGACGGCTGGAAATGTCCTCCAGCTCGCTGAAGGGATTCCACTTGATCAGGTTCATGAGGGTTCTCCTTGGTTGGTGGGCAGCATCGAAACACCGCAAGCCAATCATAGACCATTCCAGACGGATTTTCCCCCTCGATCACGGCCAGGCCGTGGCAGAAAAATCATGTTCCCGGTTTGGCCGGAGCAGGGTTATCCTTCCAAAAAAATCGCCGCCAAACCAGAAACGTCATGCGCCCACTAGTCCCGCTGCCTCCGGAAGTTCTCCATACCCCCTGCGATCCGGCCGCCATCAATTGCGACAGCACCGCGGCGCTGCCCGATCTCGACGCCGCGCAAATTCATCCGCGCGCCGTCGAGGCCGTTCATCTCGGGCTCGACATCAAACAGGAGGGTTACAACCTGTTCGTGCTGGGCGACACGGGCAGCGGCCGTCACGCCATCATCGACCAGTTGCTCGAAGCGGAACGCAAGAGCGGCCCGCCCCCGGCGGACTGGTGCTATGTCAATAATTTCGCCACCCCGGCCCGGGCGCGCCTGCTGCGCCTGCCGTGCGGCCGGGGCGCCCGCCTGCGCGACGACCTGCAGCGCTTTGTCCGCGAACTGGGGCCGGCCATCGCCGCGGCTTTTGAAAGCGATGAATATCGTCGGCAGATCGAGTCGATGCAGGAAGAAGAGAAGCAGCGCGAAGAAACGGCCCTGCGCCATCTCGGCCATGAATCCGGCGAGCAGGGCATTGCGCTGCTGCACACCCCGCAAGGCTTTCTCTTTGCGCCGATAAAAGATGGCGAAGTAACCTACTCCCAGGAAGAATTCGAGCAATTGCCGGAGGAACGCCAGCAGGAATTTGGGCAGCGGATCGACGTGTTTCACGAGCAACTGCACCGACTGATGAAAGAGTTCCCGCGCTGGCGGCGCGAGGTGCAAAACAAAATTCGGGAGACCGCCAGCGAGGCGCTCAAACTAGCGGTGGGCCACCTGATCGAGGAACTCAAACCGGGTTATGCCGACCTGCCCGAGGTCACCCGTTACCTCGACGCCGTCATGCAGGACATCGCCGCGAGCGGCGAGTCGCTGCGCGAATCGACCAAGAGCGACGAGGATGCGGAAACCACCGCCTACTCGGGCACCATCTCGATCCAGCGCTACCTGGTCAATCTGCTGGTGGAGAACCCGGCCACGGGAGAACGCCCGGTGGTGTATGAGGACCACCCGACACTGCAAAATCTGGTCGGGCGCATCGAACATCTGGTGCACATGGGCACGCTGGTCACCAATTTCATGCTGATCAAGGCGGGCGCCCTGCATCGCGCCAACGGCGGTTTTCTGGTGCTCGATGCCATGAAGGTACTGACCCAGCCCTATGCGTGGGAAGGACTCAAGCGCGCCCTCAAATCGGGCGAGGTGCGCATCGAATCGCTCTCCGAACTGATCGGGCTGACCAGCACCACCCAGATGGAACCCGATCCGGCGCCGCTCGATGTCAAGGTAGTGCTGATCGGCGAACGCATCATCTACTATCTGCTTTCCGAGTTTGACCCGGACTTCGCGGCGCTCTTCAAGATCAACGCCGACATGGCAAGCGAAATCGAGCGCAACCCGGAAAACACGATCCACTATGCGCGGCTGGTCGCCACCCTGGCGCGCCGTGCGGGGCTGCGTCCGCTATCGGCCGCGGCCGTGGCGCGCGTCATCGAACATGCCGCCCGCCTGGCGAACGACGCCCAGCGGCTCACCACCCGAACCCAGTTGCTCGACAACCTGATGCGCGAAGCCGATCATTTTGCGGCCCAGGCCAACGCCCCGCAGATCGAACGCACGCATGTCGAGATAGCGCTGGATGCCCACCGGCGCCGCCATGACAGTGTGCGTCGGCGTTACCAGGAAGAGATTTTGCGCGGCCACTGGCTGGTCGATACCGCGGGCGCGCATGCCGGCCAGATCAACGGCCTGGCCGTGGTGCCTCTCGGCGAAAGCAGTTTCGCCCACCCGGTGCGCATCACCGCGACGGTGCGCATGGGCGAAGGCGAAGTGATCGACATCGAACGCGAAGTCGAACTCGGCGGGCCGATTCATTCCAAGGGCGTGCTGATCCTTTCTTCCTTCCTGTCCGCCCGTTTTGGCTGGGCCACGCCGCTCTCGCTCAAGGCCAGCCTGGTGTTCGAACAGTCCTACGGCGGCGTCGAAGGCGACAGCGCCTCGCTGGCCGAACTGGCCGCCCTGCTCTCCGCCCTGTCCGGCATCCCGATCCGCCAGTCGCTCGCGGTCACCGGCTCGGTCAATCAGTTCGGCGTGGTGCAACTGGTCGGCGGTATCAACGAGAAGATCGAGGGTTTCTTCGACATCTGTGCCGCGCGCGGCCTGTCCGGCGAACAGGGCGTGCTGATTCCCGCCGCCAATGTCTGCCACCTGATGCTGCGTCAGGAGGTCGTCGAGGCGGTGCGGCAGGGGCGCTTCCACGTGTGGCCCGTCGGCAGCATCGACGAGGCGATGGAACTGCTGACCGGCCTGCCCGCCGGAGAGCCCGATGCCCAGGGCGAGATCCCCGCCGGATCGGTCAATTACCAGGTAGCCGTGCAACTGGCCGAACTGGCGCAGATGCATCAGGACTATGGCAACCCGAAGCCTCAGCCCCGGGAAAGAAAAAAGTCGAAACCCTCGCCACTACCGCCAAAGAAGCCACCGGCGCCTAAAGGCAAGCCCCCCCAGCGTTAATGCGGAGCAGAGAGGCGCGCCACGATCCGTCGCCGCAGCCATTTACGGGTTTCCTCGGCCACCCCCAGTAACAAACGATTCTCGAAGAATGGAAAGCGCCAGGCGGGCAAGGGCGGATGCCGACAGACGAAGACGTTGACCATCTGCACCAGCACGAAGGCCAGGTAAGGAACGATCTGCGGGATGTTCGAGGTCAGGATGAAGGTGCGAACTTGCGGATGTTCTCGAACTGAATACGAATTGGCGGCATAATGCCGATAGGTTGGAAGATGAAAGCCTAGGGAGGCTCATGTGGATACTCTATTACCGACTGCGGCAACGACTATTTTGAGGGGTGCCAGATGAAACTTGCAAACAAACATGCGCAATTGCCCGGCAAGCTGTTGATGGTGGGTTTTGGCTGTGTTGGCCAGGGCGTGCTGCCGCTGCTGTTGCGCCACTTTAATATTCAGCCACAACAAATCCAAATAGTGGCCACGAGCGATAACGGCGCCGCCATCGCCCGCGCGGCCGGTGTTGCCTTCATCCAGCAGCAATTGACCAGGGATAACTATCGAAATGTGCTCGAACCGCTGCTGGGCAGGGACGATTTCATGCTGAATCTCTCGGTCGATGTCTGCAGCCTGGCGCTGATCGAACTGTGCCACCAGCGCGACGCACTTTATCTGGACGCCAGCATCGAACCGTGGGCCGGTGGTTACACCGACAGTTCGCAACCGGCGTCACAGCGCACCAATTACGCGCTACGCGAAGCGGTACTGGCCTATGGGCGTGCCGCTGGCCCTGGCCCGACGGCGTTGGTAACCCAGGGCGCCAATCCGGGACTGGTTTCAGTGTTTGTCAAACAGGCGCTGCTTGATGTCGCGCGGGAAAACGGCATCGCCGTGGACAAACCGGCCAGTCACACGGATTGGGCCAGGCTGGCCCGCCGGCTCGGCATCCAGACGATCCATATCGCCGAACGCGACACCCAGACAACGGCCCAACGCAAGCAGCGCGGCGAATTCGTCAATACCTGGTCGGTGGCTGGCTTTATTTCCGAGGCGCTCCAGCCTGCAGAACTGGGCTGGGGTTCGCATGAGCGACATTGGCCGGCCGACGGCGCACGACATGCAGCAGGCTGCGATGCCGCCCTTTACCTCAATCGTCCCGGCGCCGCCACCCGCGTGCGCAGCTGGACGCCCCTTGCAGGGGCTTACCAGGGACTCCTGATCACCCATAGCGAATCCATCTCGATTGCCGATCACCTGACACTCAAGGAAAACGGCGTGGTGGCCTATCGACCAACGGTACATTACGCCTACCATCCCTGCGATGATGCGCTCCTCTCGCTGCACGAAATGGCCGGCAAGAACTGGCAGCCGCAGTGCAACTGGCGAATCATCCGCGACGAGATCGCCAGCGGCATGGATGAGCTGGGGGTGTTGCTGATGGGCAATGACAAAGGGGTCTACTGGTTCGGATCGCGCCTGACCATCGAGCAGGCGCGGCAACTCGCCCCCTATAACAACGCCACCAGCATGCAGGTGGCCGCCGGAATTCTGGGTGGCATGGTGTGGGCGCTGAATAATCCGCGGGCTGGCGTGGTGGAGCCGGACGATCTCGATCATGAAATCGTCCTGGAGATTGCCCGGCCCTATCTGGGTGAGGTGAAAGGCGTGTTTGGCGAGTGGACACCATTGCGCGGCCGAGGTCAGCTCTTCAGCGAGGAACTGGACAATGACGACTCGTGGCAATTCAAAAATATCCGCGTGAGCTAGATGTCCTGATGCCGTGGCACCGGGGCTGGAATCACTGCCCAACGGCCCACAAAAAGAAAGATCACCGTGTCGTCATCTTTATAATCAACTCATCTCCATTGCATAGCAGCCAGCCATGACCCCAGCCGACCTTGTCGACCTTGAGACGGTAGTCCGCACTGCGGCGCGCGAGGAATTGCTCGAACGCTTTCGCCGCGCCACGCGCCACGAGAAGGCGGACGGTAGCTGGTTGACCGAGGCCGACCTGGCGATGCAGTCGCGCCTGAAGTCGGCGCTGGCGGAACGGCACCCCGGGATCGCCTTGCTCGGCGAAGAAATGACCGCGGCAGAACAGCAACGGCTGCTGGTCGAAGCTGGCGTGGTTCCTGGCGATGAAGACGGCGGGCTGTGGATTCTCGATCCACTCGACGGCACCAGCAACTTCGCCGCCGGCATCCCGCTGTTCGCCGTTTCGCTGGCCCTGATGCGCCAAGGCCGCATCGAGGCCGGCATCGTTTTCGACCCGATTCACGATGAATCCTTCGCCGCCCTGCGCGGTCACGGCGCCACGCAGAACGGCGCCGCACTGCTCGCCCCGTCGCCCGGCATCCCGCTCGCCAAGACCACGGCCTGCATCGACTTCAAGCGCCTGCCCGCCGCGCTGGCCGCGCGCATCGCCGCGACGCCGCCCTACTCGTCGCAGCGCTCGATCGGCTCGGTGGCGCTCGACTGGTGCTGGGTGGCGGCGGGCCGCTTCCATCTTTATCTGCATGGCCGCCAAAGCCTGTGGGACTATGCCGCCGGCAGCCTGATCCTCGCCGAAGCCGGCGGCCATGCCGACACCCTCGACGGCCGCCCCGCGCCACTGGACCTCGTGCCGCGCTCAGCCGTCTGCGCCGCCGACCGCCGACTGTTCGAGCAATGGCTCGACTACCTGCGGGCAGGCTGAAGCTTTCTTCCGGCAGCGGCTTCACTCATTTAAACCTAAATTCCTCTGTTACCCCAATCCCGAAGCCAGACAAAGCGAAGTCAAACAGAGAGGCGAAGGGGATTTTGGCTTGGCCGCGATGATTCTCTCGACGATGTAGCGCAC
>Ga0208244_100801_pt1 | contig 23814 bp, 16 predicted proteins | sample SubbioCR12Aug_5A_FD_184828 | JGI IMG/M metagenome (GOLD analysis project Ga0208244, IMG submission 184828) | Serpentinite rock and fluid subsurface biosphere microbial communities from McLaughlin Reserve, California, USA - CR12Aug_5A (SPAdes) | ecosystem: Environmental > Terrestrial > Deep... | reverse complement strand
GAATTACGGTAGCAAAGCTATTTGAAAAATTCTCGATGAATACAGGGAGTTCAAAATTTGCGGGATTACTGAACATCAAATTTATCATTGCCGTTTTTGTCTTTGCTGCCGTTACCGCTCTTTTTTCTTTTTCCGGTTTACTCGGGGTGATTTCATCACTTTTTAATCCGGAACTGCTTAAATCAGCAATACAGATTATTTCTACCATCGCAATTCCGCTGGTTATTTTTCTATTTGTATTGATAGGCTTTATTAAAAAAGTAAAAGTTTATGAAACATTTGTTGAAGGAGCAAAAGAGGGGTTTAATGTGGCGGTAACTATAATACCGTATCTTGTTGCAATTTTAATGGCTATCGGAATTTTTAGAACGGGCGGAGCAATGAACTGGCTTGTGTTTGTTTTGAATCCGATAACCGATTTTATCGGAATGCCCGTAGAGGCTTTACCGATGGCATTAATGAGACCCCTGTCGGGAAGCGGTTCTCTCGGAATAATGGCAGAAATAATTTCTGTTCATGGTCCCGATTCTTTTATTGGCATTTTAGTATCTACTTTTTACGGTAGTACCGAAACAACATTCTTTGTTCTTGCAGTTTATTTTGGAGCTGTTAATATTAAAAACACAAGGCATGCATTACCTGCCGGATTAATTTCCGACATCGCCGGTATACTTGCCGCTTTATTTATTGTTAAACTTCTTTACGGGTAAAATATGAAATCTTCTTTCTCAAATTCTTTTTCTCCAATATTAAAACTCATTCTGCTTTTACTAGTCGTTACCAATCAATTTTTTCCGCAGATAAATATGAAAATGGGAGCAAATAACGGTTACTATCTTTTAAATAAAGAGGACATGGCCGAAGGAAAGCATCACACCCGTCATGCCGAATTATTCGGTAAGTATGTCGAGGGAATTAATCAAAAAGTGCTTCAGGCAGTTGATATTGTTCAATCAACAGCATTGGACGGCGGAGGCTATTTTGCAAATATTAAAGCAGATCCGCCCGAATCACCCATCGGTTATGAGTTAAAATTGTTTGGACGTTCTTTGTTAAATCCGCCCCGCACTACAAGCTACTGTAGCGGCGCCTCTTATGCCGCATTTATTGAGGCAATAAATCTATATTTCTTCGAAAAGCAAACGGAAATATCATATGAAAGATATGAGGCTTTGAGAATGCAGGAAGAAGATGGTGGTAGAAGGGAAGACCAGATTAAATTTTGGGGAAAATGGAATGACGATGGATACGGATGCAACTATGCACTTGTTCAGTATAGTGAAATGGGAACAGACATAAAACCGGAAGATGCTCTGCCCGGAGATTTTGTAAATATAATCTGGAATAGCGGCGGCGGGCACTCGGTTGTGTTTCTCGGTTGGTATAAAGATGAAAGTCCTATCTTAAATCTGGTTTATTGGTCCAGTCAGAAATCAACTAACGGGCTAGGTGATGTTGTTGTTCCAATTGAAAAAATTAAAAACGTAAAATTTGTAAGATTAACCAATCCCCAAAATATATTTGCTTTTGATCCATTAAAAGAAGTTAATAGAAAAATCTCTCCCAACATCATTAATTTTGAGGAGTAATCGAAATTTGTGAGGAACTTAATATTTTTTGTTAATGTTTTTCTTTTATATTTGTATATAATAAAAAATTTATGGAGTAAATATGAAAACAAAGAAATCTTATGGTAAGAAAATTGATTCTGCTCTTACTTTATGGGTCAAATTAGCAAGAGCACATCTATCCGTTCAGAAAAAAGTTTCGGAAAATATTCTAAGTCTCAATTATTCAGAGCCGCAGTTCGGAGCATTAGAGTGTCTCGGACATCTAGGAGCTTTACCGATTGGGACAGTAGGGAGTAAAAAACTCGTTAGCGGGGGCAATATGACTTTAGTTATGGATACTCTTGAGCAGGGTGGGCTGGTTGAGCGAATTCACAGCAAAGAAGATAGACGCTCGGTGATAGTTCAATTGACACCCAAAGGAGAAGAAACATTTAAGGAAGTATTTGCAAAGCATTCTGAATTCCTCGTCAATCTTTTTTCTGTATTGAATGAAAAAGAGATCGATACCCTTGCGGCACTTTTGAAAAAATTGGGGACTTCAATTGAAGGGATTGAAGAGAAAGAAGAAAAAGAAATTACTAAATAATGAATTTCTTTAAATTGTAAAAACTCTTGGGGCTGTCCAAAAAGTTTGGGAATCGATGCCTTCGGCATTTGTGTTCTTTTCTGCTTTAGGGTTTTCGTAGCGGAAATCGGAACGATCTCCAAAGGATCTCCGAAGGATCCCTCGGACTTCGGAGAAGGGATTTCTTTAATATTCAAGATTTTATGTGCCACTCGGAACGATCCTTCGGAAAAATCACAAAAGCCCTTAACCATTACTAAAATTAACTTTTAGACAGCCCCTCTCGATTATAAACTCACCCCGGCAATTTCCTTACAAAATCTTTAAATTTGATGGTTTGATAACCTTTTGCACTAAAAAAATATATTTCGAAACTAAAATATATTTTTTGGTAGATTTTGAACCCGAAATACTTCTTTCGTGTTTAATCTTTATTATAATGAAAATTCTGAATAAAAAATGTTAGAAGTCAAAAATGGAAATAAACGGGGAAAAACGAATATTGAGTGGCTGAAAAGTTATCACAGTTTTTCTTTCGGTGAGTATTTTGACAATAGCAATATCCGCTTTGGAAGTCTGCGGGTACTTAACGATGATACTGTTTTAGGCGGCGGCGGATTCCCCACTCATCCGCATAAGGATATGGAAATTATCACTTATGTTACCGAAGGGGCATTGAAACATAAAGACAGTATGGGAACCGAAGAAATTATTCACAGCGGAGAAGTTCAAAAAATGTCCGCTGGAACCGGAGTTTATCATTCCGAATTTAATAACTCTGAAACCCAAAATGTTCATTTTTACCAGGTATGGATTTTTCCCGAAGAGAAAGGTTTACCGCCTTCATACGAAAAAGTTAAACCGGAAAAATCAGGTAGAAAAAATAGACTGCAACTTATCGCTTCCCCGGAAAAAGTTGAAGGAACGGTTTTGGTTCGTCAAGATGCAAAAATGTTTCTTTCTGATCTTGATGAAGGCACAAAAATTAAATATGAACTTAATGTTGGTAGAGGCTCGTTAGTGCATTTAATAAGTGGCAAAATTTTGGTTAACGAATTAGAACTATACCCGGGGGATGAAGTAAGAATTTTCGAGTTAAACTCTTTTGAATTTTTAGCATTAGATAATTCGGAGTTTCTAATGTTCGATGTTTCCCTTAGTTTTTAACAATCTACAATAATTTAAGGTTTTTAATAAAATCAATCAATTTAATCCCTAAACAAAGGAGTAAAAAAATGAAACAATTCTTTTTATTATCATTTCTGCTTTTAGGCGGATTTGTTTTTGCACAGAACCAAACATGGTCAATAGATAAAAGTCACTCTACTGTCGGATTCTCGGTTTCACACCTTGTAATTACAGACGTCGACGGCAAGTTTTCAGATTATGAAGCGTCACTTGAAACCGACAGTAAAGGGGTACCGGTAAAAGTAGAAGCAAAAATAAAAACAGCAAGTATAAATACAGATAATAATGATAGAGATAAACACTTACGTTCCGACGATTTTTTTAATTCGGAACAATTTCCGGAAATGAAGTTTGTCAGCAAATCGGTAAAAAATGATGGGAAAGACAAATATAAAATTACGGGCGATTTAACTATTCGCGACGTAACAAAAACCGTAACACTTGATGTTAAATTCAACGGACAGACCAACGACCCGTGGGGAAATACAAAGTCAGGTTGGTTCGCGACTACGAAAATCAACCGTTTCGATTATAACTTGAAATGGAATAAAACTATCGAAGCCGGCGGACTTGTTGTAGGTAAAGAGGTAACCATAAATTTAAAACTGCAGTTCACCTTAAATAAATAAAAGATTTTCACGAATAATCTTCCGGGAAGGAACTCCGCTTTGGATTTTCTTCCCGGTTTTTTATATATACCCCAGCCCCTCTATTTTACTGCAATAAAGAGGAATTATTTTCTTATATTTTGACACTAAATCGGATAAAAAATGACTTTCTACGCAATCTTTAAATTACTTCATGTCCTTTCTTCGGTCGTCTGGCTCGGTTTGATTCCGGCAGACTATCTACTCAGAAAGTATATCTCTTCAAACAAAGGAAGAGAGTCTGAAAAAACTCTTATTTCCGTCTGGCTTAAAACAGTTAATCTAAGCGGTATGATAGGGTTAACCGGAGTTTTAATAACAGGGATTGTTTTGAGTATTTCTTTAGGTTACGGTTTCTTTCAATTCGCCTCGGGCGGGAATCACTGGCTTTATACAAAACAATTTATTATGGTAATCCTTTTAATTCTTGTCGGTGGATTGATAATCCCTAAAGCAATTAAAATCTCAAAGGAGATAAAAAGCGGAATGGAAAAAGAACTTGATGAGTCTTTTTACAAAAATCTTAGTAGACTTTACTCGTTGATTTCTATTCAGAACACACTGATTTTTATCAACTTCATTTTGGCTTTTACAAGGTTATTTATTTAAATCAATTAAATGAAAAAAATTATTGTATTAGGTTCAACCGGCTCAATCGGGGTAAGCACACTCGAAATTTTACGGCGTTTTCCCAACAAGTTCAAGGTTGAAGCACTTGCAGCAAATACAAATATTGATTTGCTTGAAGAACAAATACACGAATTCAAACCCCGTTTTGCAGGTGTAACAAACAAAGAGCGTGCAGCGGTTTTAAAAAGTAGGTTCAACGGGGAATGTACAATTCTTGGGGGAGATGAAGGACTGCTTACTATTGCATCAGAATCGGAGCACGATATTTTTGTAGGGGCAATGGTTGGATTTTGCGGATTGGCACCAACTATCGAAGCTATTAAAAGAGGAAAAAGAATAGCTCTCGCGAATAAAGAGACTCTTGTTGTTGCAGGTGCAGTAATAAAGCAACTACTGGAGAAATATAATGCAGAATTGCTCCCTGTTGACTCGGAACATAGTGCTATTTTTCAATGCCTTGTTGGTGAAGACCTCTCGCATGTTTCAAGGCTGATTTTAACAGCTTCAGGCGGTCCTTTTTTGAATAAAAAGAAAGAAGAGCTTGTTAATGTTACAATTAACGAAGCATTGAATCATCCGAACTGGAAAATGGGGAGTAAAATTACAATAGATTCCGCAACAATGATGAATAAAGGGCTTGAAGTAATTGAAGCACATTGGCTTTTTAACCTGCCGGAAGAAAAAATAAGCGTAGTGGTTCATCCCCAGTCAATTATTCATTCCCTTGTGGAATTTGTTGACGGCTCGATTAAAGCACAATTGAGTTTACCGGATATGAAACTCCCGATTCAATATGCTTTAAGTTATCCGGAAAGGCTAACGGCAAAATATGTGGAAACAAATTTGTCGTCTATCAAAAACCTTACTTTTACGGAGCCTGATTTTGATAAATTTGAATGCTTAAAATTGGCTTTTAATGCACTGGGGAGCGGAGGAACCGCCCCTTGTATTTTGAACGCATCAAACGAAGTTGCGGTTTCTAAGTTTCTGAGCGGTAAGATAGGGTTTACCCGTATCCCCGGAATAATTAACGAATCTTTAACCCGGATTACGAATCATAATAATCCTGATATTGAAACAATTTTTGAATGTGATAAAGAAACACGGCTTTTTGCCGAACAATTAGATTAGAAGGAGAACTTTCTGTTTATGGACGCTATAATTTATTTTATTATTACAATCGGTATTCTTGTTTTTGTTCACGAATTCGGGCACTTTGCCGCCGCCAAACTTAGTAAAATGAGGGTGGATGTTTTTGCTCTTGGATTCGGATACCGTCTTTTGGGATGGAACAGAATTACCGGGTTCTCTTTCGGTAATCTACCTAAAGATTGGGACGGACAGGGAAATACAGACTACAGGCTTTCAGTTTTACCTTTGGGGGGATATGTAAAAATTGCCGGTATGATTGATGAAAGCATGGATAAAGATTTTGTCGATAAAGAACCTCAGTCTTATGAATTCAGGTCGAAATCAACTTCTAAAAAGTTGTTTGTTATTTCTGCCGGCGTGCTGATGAATCTTCTGCTTGCATTTGTAATTTTTTGGGGATCAAATCTTTTTTATGGTAAACAGTATACCAAAACTACAACCATAGGTTTTGTAGAAGCTAATAGTCCTGCCGATTCTGCGGGATTTTTCTCGGGCGATAAAATCCTTGCAGTGAACGGAAAAAAGGTTAATTTTTGGGAAGATGTTCGTACAGAAATTTTTGTTAATTCACTCGGGAAAGACGTTTCTTTCAGTTTGTTAAGAGACGGAAGAGAAGAAATACTGAATGTAAAACGCTCTGCTATTCCGCAGGATGAAATGAAGGGATTGTTTATTGCACCGGTTGGACTAAAACCTGTGGTCTCCGATGTATTAAAAAACTCAAGAGCCGATTCTGCCGGTCTGCAACCCAATGACGTGTTAATTGCTATAAACGGGGTTGATCTTTCATCCGTTCAGCAGACAATTGCATTGATATCTTCATCTGTTGAAGAAGAAATCGCTCTTTCAGTGCTTCGCGGCGAAGATACAATATCTCTTGCAGCAGTACCGAATAAAGACGGAAAGATCGGTATAGCTCTCGGCGGATATATTTACCTTGGTCAATCGGAAAGAATTACTTTCGGTTTCTTTGAGTCTTTCTCTCTCGGAGCTCAGGATATACTCCGCACAACAACTTTAACTTTCGTGATGGTTAAACGGGTTGTATCGGGAGATATTGAGTTTAAGCAAGCTTTCGGTGGTCCGATTAAAATCGCACAGTTTGCTGCCCGCTCCGCGGATTCCGGACTTATGAACTTCTTAATGTTCCTTGGTTTACTCAGTTTGAGTTTGGCAATAATTAATATACTCCCAATCCCTGCATTGGACGGGGGACATATTGTAATTATTGCAATCGAAGGGATACTTAGAAGAGAACTACCGGTAAAAGTGAAAATAGCCATACAGAATACAGGTTTCATTCTTCTTCTTTTGTTAATGGCGTTTATTATTTATAATGATGTTATAAGTTTGTAGTTAACTTAAAAGCGAGACGCAAGAGGCAAGACGCGAGAAGTACAATCGAAAAATAGGACGCTTCCCAAGGAGTCCATTTCACATTCCTCTGGTATTTAATAGGCTGAGCGATACTCTTTTTTTTCAACTTTGATCCAGAGACCAAAAGTTCACCGAAGGTGTCTTTGCCCTTCGGAGATCATTCGGAGTCGCAGAACATCGAATTAATTCTGCGTCAATCCCCGAAATCTGCGAGAAAATTGGGTTATTACTTTAATAAATTTCATAAAGAATTTGAGTATTAGCCTTCTTAAACGAAATAAAAACCGCATTTTTGCAGATTTTCGCAATAATTTGCTTAATTCGGCACTCAACTCTCATTGACCGATACTTTATGCGTCGGATTATGCAGTTTATAATCTGACGAAATTATCTTATATCTTGAACTCGATAGCTTATATTCCGCGGAGATTACCTTATATATTGAGTTGTATAGCCTATATTCTGTCGGGATTACCTTATATATTGAGCTAAATAGCTTATATCTTGTCGGGATTACCTTATATATTGAACCGTATAGCTTATATATTGAGCTGTATAGTTTATATTTTGATTAAAACATCTTATATCTTGAGCAATATAGAATATATTTTACCGGGATTACGTTATATCTTAAGCTGTGCAGTTTATAATCTACTGAGATTATTTTATGCGCTGAGTTGTGCATCTTATAATCTGATGAGATTCTTTAAGGAACTAAAAGGGGGGGTAACGCTGATCGCAGGCAAGTCGGGACATGGTTCGCAGAGGATTTTTGAAGAAGGTTCGCTGAAAATATTAAGTGCAAAAAAGAATTTGACAATTAAGTATTATTGTTTAATTTTCCCATCAAATAAAACTAAAATAGGATCGTTTTTTTTGTTACTATTACTAACATATCACCAAGCAGAAAGATACTACCTGCAGAAAATCTTTCGGGTTAACATACCGGAGGAGTGTTTGTTTCAATCGGCTCAATTATAAGTTATGTGTACAATAATTCCTAGGTGAAATATGGCAATTATCAAGAAGATCAAACTACTCAACTTTAAGAGATTCAAGACACTTGAATTAAGCCTCGACGAAAAACTAAACATATTTATTGGGGATAATGAGTCGGGTAAGAGTACTATTCTTGAAGCTATCAACTTATTATTAAGTGGGAAAAAGAAAAAAATTGACACCCTGTGCTTGGAAAGCATTTTTAATTATGACGCAATCAATAACTTTCTCAATTCAAATCGACTATATAACAACCTACCAAAATTATTTATAGAATTATATTTAGATGAACAAAACAATCCAGATTTATTCGGGCGCAATAATTCTGATAATAGAGATTATAATGGATTGCGTTTTGAGTGTATTCCAAATGATGATTTGAGTAGAGAAATAAATGAAATTCTTTCAAATGATGAATGTATTTTTCCGTTCGAATATTATTCAATAAATTATTATACATTTTCTGGAGAAGGATATTCGGGCTTCAGACCTTATGTCAAGCATATTTCGATTGATCATTCCCAAATTGGTGCTGAATATTCACTTCGTGAATATATAAGGGGTATGTATAGCAATACAATTGAGGGAAATGAAAAACCCAAACATTTCAATGATTATAGAAGATCTAAAAAAAATTTTTCCGATAGCAGTTTAAGTAACATTAATTCACGGTTGCCCGAATATAAATTTGCAATAAGAAACAATTCAAAATCAAACTTAGAAACCGATTTAACATTATTTGATTCCGACATAGATATTGAAAATAAAGGTAAGGGTCGCCAATGTTTTATTAAAACCGATTTTGCGTTAAGTAGAAGTGAGGATAACCTTGATGTAATTTTAGTGGAGGAACCCGAAAACCACCTTAGTCACATTAATGTAAATAAACTAATCAGAAAAATAGCAAGTGCCGTGAACACACAGCTGTTTATTTCAACGCATAGTAATATGATTGCATCAAGACTTGATTTGAGGAAAGCTATATTATTGAATAGCACTAGTACAAATTTCACCCTCTTTAATACTTTAGAAGAAAGTACCGCAAAATTTTTTATGAAAGCACCAAACAATAATATTCTTGATTTCACATTATCTAAAAAAGTAATACTAGTCGAAGGAGATGCTGAATATATTTTGACAGAACAGTTATTCAGAAATTCTTTCAATGAAGAGCTTTCAGCGAATGATATTCATATTATTTCTGTAGGTGGTGTAAGCTTTAAAAGATATTTAGAACTAGCTAATATTTTGAAACTCAAAACAGCAGTAATCAGAGACAATGACGGCAATTATCAATCAAACTGCATTGATAATTATACAGAGCTAGTTGCTGAAAATATCAAAATATTTTACACAACAAACAATGAAGATAATACTTTCGAGAAATGCTTTTACAATGATAATACTGATGTTTGCAATGAATTATTTGAATCCGGTCGTAGAACTTTATCAGTATTAGAATATATGTTGAAAAACAAAGCTGAGGTTGCTTTTGAGCTCTTAGATAAAAAAGGTAATGTTTTAAATACACCATTATACATTAGAGAAGCGCTCGAATGGATAAAAGAGTAATTTTTGCTGTAGCTGGCTCGGGAAAAACAACTTGTATTGTAGAAGCATTAAACGAGAATTCGAAAGCCTTGTTGATCACTTTTACAATCAATAATTACAATAATCTAAAAGCTAAGGTTATTGAAGAATTCGGGTATCTTCCACAAAACATACGCATTTATACTTATTTTACTTTTATCTATTCTTTTTGTTATAAACCATTCTTTTCACTTCAAAACAGAACTAAAGGTATAAATTATTCACCAAATAGAAACAAATATGCTAGTGGCATTCAAAGATATATTGATATTCATAAAAGATTATATTCTAATCGAATTTCAAAATACATCGAATCCAATAATATTATTGATGCCGTGTTAAGGAGAATAGAAAAGTATTTCGATTATGTTTTCATTGATGAGATTCAAGATTTTGCTGGAAACGATTTTAATTTTCTAAAACACCTTTCAAGAGCAGAAACCAATATTTTATATGTGGGCGATTTTTATCAACATACCTATGATACTCGTCGCGATGGAAATGCAAATTCAACATTACATAACGATTATGAAAGTTATAAATCGAAATTCGAAGAAATGGGTCTTGAAGTAGACACCGAGTCTTTGTTAAGAAGTCATCGTTGCAGTCCGACTGTTTGTGAGTTTATTACAAATAATATTGGCATTGATATTTATTCGCACAACGAAGCCACTACTGAAGTACATCATCTTACGGTAGAAAATGAAATAAATGAGATTCTTACTTCCCCAGAAGTAGTGAAATTATTTTATAATAAACATTACATATATAATTTATTTTCAAGTAATTGGGGTGACTGCAAAGGAATAGATCACTACAATGATGTTTGCGTTGTACTTAATAAGAGTACAAGTGAAAGTTACCAAAACGAAACACTGAGTACTTTAAAACCAGTTGTGAAAAACAAACTATATGTTGCTTGTACAAGAGCAAGAAATAATTTATATATTATTTGCGAAAGAGATTTCAACGAAGGTTATCAGAGGCTGTACACATAACAAGTTGCTCAAGGCGACAGCCCGCCAAAGGCGGGCAAGCTGTTTTCGCATTTGGCATTTGTTTAATTATTGGTTTTGTTCTTCCGTGTATAGTTGCTTTGTAAAGTAGTTCTGCTAAATAAAAATTTTAATAAATAAAAAGTAGTTGGTATTATTTGGCTTACTTGTTATGGGCGGCGGCCCGTCATAGCCGGGTAAACTTAAAAACAACACCGTTATCCAGCATTTTCAGGTAATTATTTCTCAAACTAGGAGATCTTAAAATGAAAACTAAAACATCTATAATATTTGTACTTGTGTATGTATTACTATTTTTTATTTCAAATATTACTTCTGGACAGGAGAAAAAAGATAACAATAATCGTAATTATTACATAAGTAATGAGCTCGATAGTTACTTTAATACTCTTATTAAGGCTCAACAGTATGTAGCATTTGGAGCCGCTCTAATTAAAAATAACACAGTTGTTTGGGAAGGATATTACGGCTATTCAGATTTAGAGAAAAAAACACCACTCGGAAGAGAAAACATTTTCCCGCTCATGTCATTGTCCAAAACCCTTACCACGTTTGCGTTGATGACTCTTTATGAAAAGGGATTATTCAGTCTTGACGATGATATTAATAATTACATTCCGGTTAAAGTAAGGAATCCTAACTTTCCCGAAATACCAATTACGTTTAGAATGCTGTTAACCCATACCGCAAGTTTTGAAGATGTATTATCAACCGGACTGAAGGTTCCGAAGAATGTTGAAAGACCAAGGAGCTCACTCGGAGATTCGAAAATGACACTTGAAGAATATATCCTTGGATTATTATCGCCAGAAGGAAAATATTATTCAACCGAATATCTCAGTCAGAACAAACCGGGAACTAAGTACAGCTATTCAAACATAGCATTTGCACTTATTGGATATCTTGTGGAGAAAATTGCCGGTGAAGATTTTTCCAAATACTGTAAAGAAAAAATATTTGATCCCCTTGAAATGAAAAACACAAGCTGGCACCTGCGAGGTATAGATACCGGCAAGGTTATTTTCGGATATAACTTTTCACCGGAAGACAGTATTCCTAACTATAGAAAAGTCGAACATTTCGGTGAACCGGGATACCCGGCGGGAATGCTTCGTACAACAATGGATGACTTTTCTAAGTTCATTTGTGTAATTATGAATAATGGTCGCTATAAAAATAATCAATTATTCAAAGCAGAAACAATTGAACTTATGTTGAGCCCGCAAAAAGTTAAGGATATTCCATCTCGTTCCTTTAAAGCGGTTGACATTAGTTTGTGCTGGTTAATCAATGAAGTAGAAAACACAGAATTATATAGTATGAATGGGTTCTCGGGTAGCGGCTTTGTCAATACCTATTTTTCAAATAAAGATAGAACAGCGATAATCTACTATTTTACCGGTATCAATATGAAAAATATGGCGGTTATGCCGGAGATAACTTTGAAACTTTATAACGCTTTGAAATCCATTGAATAATAATCTCTACATAAAATAGGTTAATGTATAGTAGATTTAATTAGAAGTTGAATAGTTAATTAAAAACGGTGTGGCAGAAAAAATTAGACTTAAAATAATTCTCCAAACTACCATTTGCTGGCTAACCGGCCAATCTCCAAAGGAGTTCTTTGGACATGCCTTTCGTATTCGTTATGATTTATAAGCGGAAATAAGTGATAACCTTCGAGGTTAGACTATAATTAAACACAGCCAACCTCGAAGGTTAGATTTTGTAAATATAAAAAGAAACATTGCCCTGCCATCATAACCAATCAGTGTGCCATTAAAGCAGGAGACTATTGGTTTGATATAATGAAGATTTTCTCGATACTTTTTACCCCGACTCCGTCGGTGTAAAAAACTCGAAAACCGCAAAGCGTTGACAAAGCTTTTTATGCTAATGAGGTTTTGAAACAATAGCGGTGTTCGAGTACGAAGTAGATTGAATTTCGTTATCGAGAACACGGGAAATATTATACTCGAAAACCACAACTCATCAACAAAAAACATAACTCATCATAACCAATCAGTGTGCCATTAAAGCAGGAGACTATTGGTTTGATATAATGAAGGTTTTCTCGATACTTTTTACCCCGACTCCGTCGGAGTAAAAAACTCGAAAACCGCAAAGCGTTGACAAAGTTTTTTATGCTAATGAGGTTTTGAAACAATAGCGGTGTTCGAGTACGAATTAGATTGGATTTCGTTATCGAGAACACGGGAAATATTATACTCTAAAACCGCAGCTTATCAACAAAAAACATAACTCATCTTAACCAATCACTGTACCATTAAAGCAGGAGACTATTGGTTTGATATAATGAAGGTTTTCTCGATACTTTTTACCCCGACTCCGTCGGAGTAAAAAACTCGAAAACCGCAGCTTATCAGCGTAAATCATAAACCATCATAACCAATCAGCGTACAATCCCCTCTTTATTCACCCCATAATAAATTTGCATATCTGTTGATTAATCTATATTTTGCAAAAAAAATTATAACACATTCACAAATGATGAAGGAGTAAATATGTTTAAGCTACTATTTTCGTTTCTTCTAATTGCCTCCCTAACTTTCGCACAGTTATTCGACTGGGAGTGGCAAAATCCTCAACCTACCGGAGCTGATCACAACGACGCTATAGTTATCAATGCTAATAACTTTATGTTATTCGGTAACGGCGGGTCTTTTCTTAAATCAACCGATGGTGGGAATACATGGAATATAAAATACATTGATCCTCTTGCGCGAGATATTTATTCCGCAACTAACATTAATGAAAACATCATTTTTGCTGTCGGTACGGGTGGCTTGTTCATGAAAACAACCGATGGCGGCGAAACATGGACAGAAGCTCATAGCGGTTTAACAATCACTCTTTGGGATGTTGAATTCGCAGACGCCAATTTGGGAGTTGTAGTGGGAGCTACCGGGAAAATTTTTAGAACTACAGACGGTGGAACTACCTGGAACGAATCTTCATTCGGAACAGCTACAATATATAAAGCACATTTTATTGATAATAGTATCGGATATATTGGTTCGGCAGCAACTACCGGACGCCTGATCAAAACAACCGACGGCGGTGTTTCATGGTTTGACGTAACATCTTCTGTAACCAATCTAACAGGGACGGTACGGGGAATTCATTTTGTTGATGTTAATATCGGCTACATTTCAAATTCTGCGGGACGAATCTTCAAGACTACAGATGCAGGAACAACATGGACACAACAAACTGATATTGGAACTACAACTACTATATATGAAGTAAAATTTGTAAATGCAAATGATGGTGTTGCTATTACCACTGCAGGCAGAATAATGAAAACTACCGATGGAGGAGCTTACTGGAGCATAATTCCAACAGCAGCAACGAAGAATCTTTATGGATTAGGGGTTCAGGGGATTCAATCAGATGATACAAAAACCACGTACGCTGTTCTTGTCGGCGGTGATGCAGGTACAATATTAATTAGTTCTGACGGAGGAACAAACTGGAATCTCGGATTTAACTCACCCTCGCAGGAACAACTTCTTCGGGCTTCCTTCCCAACCGCAAACATTGGATATGTAGTTGGTGGAAGTATAACCTCGGGAGCCTCGTTCGGGGATGTATTAAAAACCACAGACGGAGGAAACACATGGTTTAAACTTCCGTTTGATCCCGGATATAGAATTTACTCCGTTTTCTTTTTAGATGAAAATAACGGTTACGTCGGCTCGCAAGGTCCTACCGGATTATATAAAACCACAGACGGAGGATTAACATGGGCATCATTAAATACAAATACCGGTGTCTCTTCAAGCATATTATATGATATAGATTTTATTAATCCCGATCTCGGTTTTGTTTGTTATGCAAGCGGACAGGTTGCAAGGACTTCTAACGGAGGAGCAACATGGACGTCTGTCTCGTCAGGATGGAGTTCAGCAGCAATTTATGATATGCATATAGTTTCATTAAACTCAATTTATATTTTAGGACCCGGCGGAAGAGTAAGCCGTTCAACCGACGGAGGAAATACCTTCATACAATTGGGTTCTTTAAGTACAATAACCCTCTACTCTATTTATTTTGTAAGCGCCGATACAGGGTTTATTGCAGGAAGTTCCGGTAAACTTTATAAAACGACAGACGGAACAACTTTTAACGAGATACCCAGCCCTACTGTAACAACGAACTATGTTATTCGTTTTGTTGACAGCCAAACAGGCTGGCTCGGTGCATCGGGCGGAGATGTATTCTTTACAACAGACGGCGGTGTTTCATGGACTAAGGCGAGAACAATGATCGGATCATCCCAAAGTACAAGAGATATTCAAATCAAAGATGGTAGATTATGGTTAATCGGAACCGATGGTATGATTATGAGAGGTTTCGCCGACCCATATATTCCTGTGGAGTTAATTTCTTTCAATGCTGCGGTGTCTGAAGGTGTTGTAAATTTAACATGGTCAACCGCTTCCGAAACAAATAATAAAGGATTTGAAGTTGAACGAAGTGAGAAGCGAGAAGCAAGAAGCGAGAAGTGGACCACTGTCGGATTTGTTGCGGGGATAGGGACTTCTACTGAAACAAATAGTTATTCGTTTGTTGATAAGAACATTAATGCAGGTAAATACACTTACCGCTTAAAACAAATTGATTACGACGGGTCATTCTCATACTCAAAAGAAATCGAAGTTGATGTAACCATACCGGATGAATTCGCTCTTTATCAAAACTATCCTAATCCGTTTAACCCGGTTACAACGATAAAGTTTTCTGTACCTTCAAATATCCAAGATAAATTGTCAGATGTGAAACTTAGTGTATTTGACATTCTTGGCAGAGAAGTAGTTACTCTTGTTAATGAACAAAAAGAGCCGGGAGTTTATGAGGTAACGTTCAACGCGGCTAAATTTGCAAGCGGAATGTATGTATATAAACTTCAGGCAGGCAGTTTTGTTGAATTAAAGAAAATGGTTCTTTTAAAATAATTTTTTAACAAATTCTGTTTCGATAACCCGGTTCAACTAAGAGCCGGGTTTTTTATTGCATTCCTGAAATAATTCCGTTATTTTACTTCTAAAATATTTATAAGTTTAATAACGGAGACACTATGAAAATAAAATCTACTCTTTTTGTAATGATTGTTAGTATGTTTTTTGTTTCACAAATTTTAGCACAAAGTGAAAACGCACTGACATTTACCGGGGCGCTACACCAATCGGAAGAAAATCCGGTTCTGGTTAAAAATGCAAAAAAACTTGCAATGCAGTTAAATCAACCTCTTTCAATTTATCTGCCCGAAGGGATATTTATTGAAACAAGATTGATTGAAAAGAACAAACCCGTTTACCTTGTAATTACCGATTTGCAAAATCCATATAATGGCGGCAAGATAATGTTTTATGATGAAGTAGTCGCCACCTATGATCTTTCTAATGCGAGGATTAATTACGGCAACGGTAACATTGTGAATGAACAACTCGGGATTCCACAAGGTGATCCGGAAGCCTTTAACTTAGCCCCATCTTTTCTGATGTTCATGGAATCAACTAATAACAAGGTGATGGCAATTGATATGGTAACCGGAGATGTTCTTAATCCGAATTTTACTCTCCCCGATCCGATTAATCTTTCCACACCCAAGGAAGCAAGACTTAATCCCTGGGGAAAAATCTCAATTTCCGATCAAGTAACAGACGGTGTTTATGCATACGATACACTCGGTACTTTTATTAGCATTTTCGCACCGGCAGGAGGAGTAAATACGAGTATTTTAGATAATGTTAGAGGACATGCATATCGTGCAAACGGCAACCTGCTTGTAACTGTTGCTGCCGGAGCGAATATTAATTCAGTTGCAGAGTTTGATCAAAACGGAGTTTATACCGGTAACTTTATTGCAGCCGGTTCAGGCGGTTTGAATAGTCCGTACAGTATTCTTATAAGAGATACCGATATTCTTGTTGTAACTTCTTCCAGCGATGCAATTCACCGTTACGACTTAAACGGAAATTATTTAAATAATTTGTGGACAAGTACCTCATCTAATTTCTTCGGACAACAGATGCACGAACTTGAGAACAAAGATTTAATTGTTGCGGATTTCGGAGTTGGCGGTGGTTTGAGATTTTTTTCTCCCGCAGGCGATTCTTTAGGGTTATTTAATTTTTATACTGCTCTAAGAGGATGTTATAAACTTGGGAACGGAAACTACCTTGTTACCAACGCCGCAGGTTTACATGAAATTAATGGTACTACAGGTGCAAATGTTAGAACGATTGTTTCCGGTGTTTCCGGGCAGTACGTTACTGCTTATGACAGAGATAATATTATCCCGGTTGAACTGGTTAACTTTTCTGCAAATGTTTCAAATTCTCATGTTACACTGAACTGGTCAACTGCATCTGAAACTAATAATAAAGGATTTCATGTAGAAAAAAGTGAGAAGCAAGAAGCAAGAAGCGAGAAGTGGACCACTGTCGGATTTGTTGAAGGGAAAGGGACTTCAATTGAGATAAACAATTACTCATTTTTTGATAAAAACGTTAATGCAGGTAAATACGTTTATCGGTTAAAACAAGTTGATTTTGACGGGTCATTCTCATACTCAAAAGAAATCGAAGTTGATGTAACCGTACCGGATGAATTTGCTTTATATCAAAACTACCCGAATCCGTTTAACCCGGTTACTACGATAAAGTTTTCTATACCGTCAAATGTCAAACGTCAAACCACCAACCTTCGGCAGTGGCAGGTGTGAAATTGATTGTATTTGATATACTCGGTAATGAAGTTGCAACGCTTGTAAATGAAAATAAAGAACCAGGTTTATATGAAGTGCAGTTTAATGCGGGTACTCTTTCAAGCGGAGTTTATTTCTATAAACTGCAAGCCGGGGAATTTTCTCAGGTTAAAAAGTTGATGCTGACAAAATAAAGTATTCTAATCTTTTTCAAGCCGGAAATGATTTGTTAATCAAATCCGGCTTGTTCGTTTTAAACTCTAGAACTTCTATATCCTTTCGCCTGCTTTCCTTATATTTGTAAAAATTATACTTATTACATAAATACGGAGTCGTTTGTGAAGTTATTGCTTCTACTTTTTATATTCACATTAAACACTTTTACACATGCACAGAATTGGAATAAAGTAATTGAAAACGTTAGAGTTGTTGCTGTCGATTCAAAATTCAACCTTATTTGGACTGCAACATATAACAACGGTGTATTCTTTTATAATAAAAATACAAAGAAGTGGAGAAGTTTTACCCAGGGAAACGGTTACTTTGTAACTAACGGAATGAATGACATTCTTATTGCGGCAGGGAAAGTGTGGGTTGCTTCAAACTACGGTATTTATTACTGCGATATTAACGGAACAAACTGGCAACATTATGTTTTACCGGGGGGATATTTCCCCAACTGGGTAAGAACAATTGCCGATGATGATAATGTTGTCTGGTTCGGCACTTTCTCCGGTTTAGCCGTTTATACCAAAGCTACCGGAACGTTCAGCACTTTCAATATAACAAAGAATAACAACAGTTTGACCAACAATATTAAATCAATTGCCGTAGGAAATAATGCAGTATGGTTCGGCTCGGAAGACGGGGTTCAAAAATATACCAAAGGGATGAACATCGCCGATGATGCTTCCCGTCTGCTTTACAACAAACAAAACGGCTTTGATAATTTATCCCAAACTATCAGTGTTAATTCAATTGCTTTACAGGATTCAACTGTTTGGTTCGGGCTGGAAGATTATACTCCTTCTTCTAATCCCACTTATTGCCTTGGCGGATTATATCGATTCAAAGATGGGAATCAATGGACAAGATTTGATCAAAACAGCGGATTACCCGGTAACGGCATTCATTTCATTAAAATGAAAAACGATACTCTTATTGCAGGATTGTATTCATACATCGACGGTGTAAACTTTACGGGAAAGGGGATGTTGAACTTAAATACTGTTGATTCAACAATAACTATTCAGAATTATTCAGGTTTAGGAGTCGGCAGTACAAACTATTTCGACATAATTGAGCTTGAAGATGGTTTATGGCTTGGTGCGGGAGACGGGTTATACACTACGGCAGACAGCATTTTACCGTTTTACCCGGATACACCGCCGGTTAAACCGGTTGAGTTTTTCGTAAGGGCGATTTCACCTACGTCTATTGAGGTTTCTGTTAAACCCGTTCAATATGCGGAAAATTATGAAGCACACTTATCAAATGACGGCACAATATTTCCGGATACAGTTATACTTAATAATAATAAAGATACTATCCACGGATTAATCCCGGGCGAACTTTATTTTGTTAAAATGGCCGCTTCCAACAATAGTGGTGTCAGCAACACAACAGAAGTTCTTGCGGTTGTAACCGGGTCGGAGAACTCTGCTCTAATTGTAAATGGTTTCGATAGAACTTCAGGGGTTGTTAATCCGGGTAACTACATAATTCGACATGCGGTATCAATGTATAATGCAGGTTTCAGGTTCAATTCAACAAGTAACGAAGCATTGTTTACCGGGAGTCTTTCATTGGAGAATTATAAAACGGTAAATTGGTTCCTCGGGAATGAATCAATTGCAAACCAGACTTTCAATTCTGTTGAGCAAGACATTGCTAAAAGTTTTCTTAACGGCGGGGGATTTTTATTTGTTAGCGGCTCCGAAATCGGTTATGAATTATTTCAAAACGGGACGGCAGTAAGTAAAGATTTTTATATGAATTATCTTAAAGCCAATTATATTAAAGATGCTGCAGGCGGGCAGAACGGTTGTTATTCCGCTGTTCCGAACGATGCCGGAATTTTCAACGGGCTTCCTGCTTTTACTTTCGATAACGGCAATCACGGAACTTATAATGTATCTTACCCGGACGGAATTCTGCCTAACGGCGGTAGTGTTCTTTGTGCTGAATTTGAAAATGTTGACCCATTTACCAATGGCGGAGCAGGTGTTCAATATGCGGGATTGTTCCCGAACGGAACAAAACCGGGGAAGCTGGTTCATTTATCCATTCCTTTTGAAACCATCTACCCGTTAAGTGCTAGGAATTCTTTAATGAATAAAATTGCCGGCTTTTTTGATATTACTTCAAGTGTTAAGGAAAAAACTCTTCAGCAGAATTTCGTTTTGGAACAAAATTATCCGAATCCATTCAACCCTGTTACTAAAATAAAATATTCTATACCCGCCCTCACCCCATCCCTCTCCCTTGGGGAGGGGGTGTCCGAAGGACGGGTGAGGGTTACATTAAAAATCTATGATATACTCGGGAATGAAGTTGCAACACTTGTTAATGATTCAAAGGCTCCCGGTTTTTATGAAGTGCAATTTGATGCAAACAAATACAGATTGGCAAGCGGAGTTTATTTTTACAAATTATCCGCTGGTGGATTTACTTCAACAAAGAAGTTTGTGTTGATGAAGTAACTAAAGAGCTTTGTTAACCTTCGAAGGAAAATATAAACCGCAAAGGGGGAAAAATCGTCGAATAATGACCATTGCAATATTTGATTGTCAATTTATTTTCTTATTTTAGACTTAATTTAATCTTGTGGTTTCTATTTCTGTTATGAGGCGAGTTATGAAAACGACACTTTCTATTACAATTATTTCTTTTCTCTATATTTTTGAATTAAGTGCTCAAGTCCCCCTTCCAACCCAAACATCCTCGATCTTTTCCGGTTCAGGTAATTGTGTTATGTGCCACTCTAGTAACGGTGTTGTTCTAACTGAGGATGGTGTAGACATATCTCCAATAACGCATTGGAGGTCATCAATGATGGGAAATTCATCTAAAGACCCTTTCTGGAGGGCAATAGTTGCAGAAGAAGTTCACGAACATCCACAATTACAAAACCTGATTGAAACTACATGTACAAAATGTCATGCCCCTGCCGGATACAGGCAGGCAATTCAGAATGGAAACCAGTATTACAGTATAGCGGAATTAAAACAAGATCCCCTTGCCAATGATGGGGTAACATGTACAACATGCCATCAGATAAAGAGTACAAACTATGGGCAACCAATAAGCTACTCGGGAGGTTATGAAATTACTACCGAGAGGATAATTTATGGACCGTACCCTAATCCACTCACTCAGCCAATGATTACAAATGTAAATTATACCACTCAATATACATCCAGCATCGGAACTTCAGAGCATTGTGCAACATGCCACACATTGTTTACTCCGACTATAGATTATAACGGACAAATAGCCGGAATGTTTCCCGAGCAAACTCCCTATATTGAATGGAAAAATAGTAAATATAAAACGGAGGGAGTTCCATGCCAAACCTGTCATATGCCTATTACAAACACACCGGTAGATATTGCTATTCTACCAGCATTCCATACAACATTAAGAACTCCTTATTGGAAACATCTTTTTATGGGAGGGAATAAAGCAGTAAATAGGTTGATGGAAAGCAATATTAATCAATTACAATTATCTGCTTCTTCTCAAAATTATGACACCACATATTACTATACAGAAAAGATGTTGACGGAAAATTCAATTAAAGTATCGTTAAACCCAGAAGTTAAGCGGGGAGTTATTGAAACAAGTGTTACCTTAGAAAATCTTGCCGGGCATAAAATACCGACCGGAATTCCGTATAGACGTATGTGGATTCATCTAAAGGTTGTTGATGAAAACCAAAATGTAACATTCGAGTCTGGTAAGTGGGATACCAACGGAGAGATTATTGGGCTTGATTCTTTATACGAACCTCACTATGATGTTATTAATGAAGAATCCCAAGTTCAAATTTATGAAACGATATTGAAGGATGTTAACGGAGAAATTACGCATAATCTTTTACGAACAGCAGCTTATGAAAAAGATAACCGCCTGCCACCAAAAGGGTTTACGACAACGCACACTAGTTATGACACTGTAGCGATAGTTGGAGAAGCTTTAACAGACACAAACTTCAATAAAGATGGAAGTGTTGAGGGAACCGGTAAGGATAAAGTGCTATTTCGATTTCCGATAAATAGTAACGGGCAATATTCGATTTTTGTCCAGGTTTGTTATCAATCTTTTTCACCTAAATTAATAAACTATTTACAGGGAATAGATATTGTCGATATTCAGCAGTTTGTTACTTTATACAGCACCTCTGATAAGAATCCCTCTATTTTAAGTAAAGATTCTATTCAAATAGTAATAAGCAGTACCGGTGATAGAATAGAGATAAATGAGTTCAAACTCAATCAAAATTATCCTAACCCATTCAACCCGGTGACAACGATAAAGTATTCTATACCCGCCCTCACCCCATCCCTTGGGGAGAGGGTGTCCGAAGGACGGGTGAGGGTTACCTTAAAAATCTATGATATACTCGGTAATGAAGTTGCTACGCTTGTAAATGAAAATAAAGCTCCCGGTTCTTATGAAGTGCAATTTGATGCAAATAAATACGGGTTGGCAAGCGGAATTTACTTTTACAAATTATCCGCTGGTAGTTTTACCTCAACAAAGAAGTTTGTGCTGATGAAGTAAGCGAAAAGAAAGAATTCAATACCATGCGGGAGTACCCTCTCCCGCAGGGTTGAGATAGAAATTAAAAAATAAAAAGCAAGATTCACTTATTCCTGTCTGCTTAAGCGGACGGGATATATAAATACAACCAACTCACATATCGGACTTTAGCCCCATTCAGATTTGATATAATTGTTATAGCCGTAATGTTTTCTTACTTATTCTACGGGCTATCCAATAAGTAATAAAAACTGTTCCCAAAGAAACAGGTGAAACAGTTACTGATTATATCAACTTATTGTAATTAGGGGGTCCCAAAAGGTTCTCTCGATACATCCCGATTCAAAGAATCCTGCGGATAAAACGGGATACTCGCGAACCGCTGAATATTTACGGTTTTCGATTGTTTTTCTGACAAGTTTGCAGAACCGTTCCGACTTATGAGACAGTCCCTTAATGGGAATGTGCATTAAAGGTTTTCTCGATACTTTTTACCCCGACTCCGTCGGAGTAAAAAACTTGAAAAACGCAACTCATCAGCGTAGATCATAACTCATCATAACTAATCTGCGTACCATTAGAATTTAGGATTCGTATCTTACTTTTTAAAAAAACTTGGGGTCAGTTCCGAACAAAACAGAACTAACCCCAAAGGTGAAAATAATTTAATACTATTTAAGCAGAGTCATTTTCTTGCTAACTACGTTTCCGTTAGCATTCAATGAATAAATATAAGTTCCGCTTGCAAGTCCTTTTCCATCAAAGTTAATGCTATACTCTCCGGCAACTTGAAATTCATTTACCAGGCCGGCAACTTTTTGACCTAATAAATTGTAAACGGAAAGAGTAACAAAACCTGATTCTGGAATGAAGTAGTTAATTCCGGTTGTCGGGTTGAAAGGATTCGGATAGTTTTGAGATAAAGCATACTGCCCGGGTATCCCGATTACTTCAACTTCAACTTCGTGTGAATATTTGTAACTGCCGTCAAAGTCAACTTGTTTCAATCTGTAAGCATATTTCCCGGCTTTTGAAACGATATCGGAATAAGTATATCCGTTTAACTGGGTAGTTGTTCCTTTACCTTCAACAAAAGCGATTCTTTCAAAAGAAGAATTTTCATATTTTCTTTCAACTTCAAAACCTTTGTTGTTTAATTCGGATACTGTAACCCATCTTAAATCAACTTGATTACCGAATAGTGCATAACTGAAAGTTGAGAATTCAACAGGTACATATCCGGTAGGATTCCAGGAAACGCGATCAAAAAAGATAACAGCGGTGTCGTTGTGGGATTCCGGATGCGGAGCAATAAAGATAACCGCATCAATAGTTACCGGATCTTCAATTTTTCCGTTACCGCTTGCAATAAACGGAAACCATCTGTTTGAATCTGCAAGGTCCCATTGATAAACATTCCATTGACCGTTACCGATTATGGCTAAGCTGTCGCTTATCTCATTTGTGCCAACACCGGTTCCCGATGCATTCAAGTCGTCTATGATTATACCGCATTTTAAGTATGACTTATTGGTTTTAATCCAATAGCCGACATGTCCGGTAGCACCAAGTAGTAGAT
>Ga0208244_100800_pt1 | contig 23819 bp, 20 predicted proteins | sample SubbioCR12Aug_5A_FD_184828 | JGI IMG/M metagenome (GOLD analysis project Ga0208244, IMG submission 184828) | Serpentinite rock and fluid subsurface biosphere microbial communities from McLaughlin Reserve, California, USA - CR12Aug_5A (SPAdes) | ecosystem: Environmental > Terrestrial > Deep... | reverse complement strand
CCGGAATAGGGGCGGTAGGAACACTGCTGGTCGGCATTGTGTTTTTCGGCGATTCGGCAGGGATATGGAGGATGATGTCGGCGCTGCTCATCGTAGTCGGGATTGTCGGTTTGAAGATAGCACACTGAGTGCTTAATGAGCGCATCTGCCGCAAACAATATTATTAATCAGACGTATGATAAATCATAAAATCAGTTAGATGGAACAAAAGCAAAGAACGATGCTCCTGCGCGAAAAAAGCATAGAGCCAGGCGCTCCTGCTAGCGCCGATTAGCTATCGGTGCCCAATCAATTATACTGGTTAAAAAAGGACAGGCGCGACAAAGTTTTACACGCATACAAGCTCTTTTGAACTGTCAAAGATTACAAACCGCGAGTTTTGGTTCGCGGAACGAAGTGAATACGGACTAAATTTAATCAGCGCCAAGTGTTGATGTTTTGTGGTGGGAAGCCTGTAAAATGTAATATACATTGATTTTCAGAAAAACAGATGAGCAATTATGATGATAATTGCTGTCCGAAAGTGAAAAACTTTGCGAAAGTTTGACATAGATTTCCGCTGAATTTCTATGTGTAAATTTGTCACTTACAAGAATAATATGGCAAAGAATAAAAAGATACAAGTTGAAGGCAAAGAAATAACCATACTTTTTGACAACGAAAAGGAGTATATTTCATTGACGGATATGCTGAAAGCTAAGGACGGTGATTTTTTCATTTCCGATTGGTTACGCAACAGGAACACAGTTGAATATCTTGGAATTTGGGAATCGGTTTACAATCCGGATTTTAATTATGGCGAATTTGCCATAATTAAAAGTCAGGCAGGTTTGAATAGATACAAACTAAGTGTAAAAGAGTGGGTTGAGAAAACGAACGCAATCGGATTGAAAGCCACAGCAGGCAGGTATGGTGGAACTTATGCACATCCGGATATTGCATTTGAATTTGGAATGTGGATTAGTCCGCAATTTAAAGTTTATCTAATCAAAGAGTTTCAACGTTTAAAAAGCGAAGAAAACGACCGCTTGAAATTAGAATGGAATTTGCAACGAACTTTAGCCAAAGTAAATTACCACATACACACAGACGCAATCAAAGAAAACCTGATACCTCAAGAAATTACTAAACAACAGGCAAGTTTTGTTTACGCCAACGAAGCAGACTTATTGAACGTGGCACTTTTCGGAATTACATCCAAAGAATGGCGGGACAGCCATCCTGATAAAAGCGGTAATATCAGAGATAATGCGACATTGGAACAGTTGGTTGTATTGAGTAATATGGAAAGTATCAACGCATTACTTCTCAGACAAGGATTGACTCAAAACGAAAGACTTATCCAGCTCAATAGAGTTGCCATTACACAAATGAAATCATTGCTTGAAAGTAACGCGATAAAGAAATTGAAATAAAACATACAAAAAGCAACGAACCGCCAACAGGCGTATGGCTCAATGGCTGGTTCAGATTTTAAATCAAGGTTTTATCTAGAATCAAATTTTGTGATATATTGAAGTTTTGTGCTCCGTAATCAGCCACTGTGCCAAGAGCCAAATCGTCAGTACGTCCTATAGCGTCTGGACTGGAATAGGGGCGGTACGTACACTGCTGGTCGGCATTGTGTTTTTCGGCGATTCGGCAGGGATATGGAGGATGTTGTCGGCGCTGCTCATAGTAGTCGGGATTGTTGGTTTGAAGATAACTCATTAAGTGTAATAGGAGCGCATCTGCCGCAAACAATATTATTAATCAGACGTATGATAAATCATTAAATCAGTTATATGGAACAAAAGCAAAGAACGATGCTCCTGCGCGATAAAGACACAGAACCAACCGCTTTGGTAATTGAAGATGCTCTTGGCCCGGCGCTTTTCGGGGTCTATCAGCAGTTTTCGCACACAAGCTCCGAAATCTTTCAACTGGAGGCAACATGGAAGTATTATAATGACGGAAAAGCATGGCTGTGCAGGATTAGCAGTGGCAAAAAGACGATTTGCTGGTTGTCGGTTTTTCCACAGATGTTTCAGCTGAGTTTTTTCTTCACGGAAAAAAACCGGCACGAGTTGATGCAGCTCGAAATTGACCCGACAATCAAACAGCAGTTTCAGAAAGCAAAACTCATCGGAAAACTTATTCCTTTGGTAATTGCCGTCGGGCAAGGGGAACAACTGAAAGATGTGGAGGTGATTATTACATTCAAAAAGCAGTTGAAGTAGCACAATTGAATGGCTAAAAGGGAATCAGGGCATGAGACAATTATGTATTAGTCGTTAATTTTTATAGAATCACATGATGTTTGTTCAGATATGAAACGGATCATCAAAATGCTGCTGCTGATTATTCTGTTCACAGCCTGCAAAAAAAACATAACAGAAGTTGAGAAACCACTGCCGCAAACTTACGACACAATAAAGCCGATGGCATACTATCCGGCATATCCCGGTTCGTGGTGGAAATATATGGTTAATGGTGCGCAGATTAACACAGATACTGTGGGAGCGAAGTACCAGATGCATTTCTACAAGAACAATCAGTTTACCTACGACAGCGCCGGAAACGTTGTTGATTCGTATTCAGATACGGTTTATGTACCTTTCTTGAATGGACGGCCTATCTATGGTTACATGCGTATTGAGCATATCAGACCACCATTTGGTGATTTTTACACACAATGGCCGATATTGTCAGAAACGGTTGGATTTTCGTTTGAGCGGTATTGGTCCGACAAGCGTTATGGGGATTTCAGCGAGAAAGTGCGCGTTGCCAATAAATTTTTTGACGGACAGGACTCAGTTTTGGTACTCGAAGGACGTTGGGTTTACGGGCCTGAAATCAATAAAAAGAGTTACCAGAAATACGCAAAGGGGATTGGATTGATATATGAAGTTATCGTTGATACCACCAGTCAGGATACCCTGTTTGAGAAGAAGCTGATTGATTTCAGAATCAATCATTGATTTCCGGACGGGATAAATGATGTGTTCGCAATGCTCTGTTCCATGTCAGGAGAGTAACAGAAACCTTGTTATCCGAATTATAGAAGTCTTGTTGATCATGCGGACAGGCTATGTTACCATTTCCGGAATTCCAAAGTAACCATCATTAAATAAGATTTGAAGTACATGCTTTGGATTGATCACACTCATTGCAGCAAAAAATTGGATTCGTCATTTTTCGAAAGATTGCTAATAAACATAGACCATAGTGGTAAATAAAAAAAAGTATGCAAAAAGAAGAAGGGTATATTGGTTTTGACGGTGGTAAAACCTGGTATCGTATTGTCGGCCGGGAGAAAAAAGGAGTTCCGCTGTTGCTTGTTCATGGTGGCCCCGGGGCGACACATGATTATCTGGAGCCGCTTGAAGCATTGTCTGATGAACGACCTGTAGTTTTTTACGATCAGCTGGGATGTGGAAATTCAGAACATCCCGACGATTCGTCACTTTGGGTTATTGAGCGTTTTGTCCATGAGTTGCATCAGCTACGTGAAGAATTGGGTCTTGAAAAGGTGCATCTGCTGGGCCAGTCGTGGGGAGCATCATTGGTGGCAGAATATATATTGACAAGGAAACCAACAGGTGTTGTCAGTCTGCTGCTTTCCGGTCCCTTGCTGAGTGCTTCGCGATGGATAGCAGATCAACGAAAATGGGTGGCAGAAATGCCATCTGATCTCAGGATGACAATTGAAAAAGCAGAAGAATCGGGTGATTTTTCCGCTCCGGAATATCAGGAAGCCATGATGGCGTTTTATCGTCGGCACGTTTGTCGCCTTGAGCAATGGCCCGACTGCATCAACCGCACTTTTGAGAAGCTGAACCTGAAGCAGTATGTGCATATGTGGGGGCCCAGCGAATTCACGGTTACCGGAACGCTGAAATCATTTGAACGCGCGGAACACCTCGGGGAGTTAACGATGCCTGTACTCCTTAGCTGTGGCCAATACGATGAAGCCCGTCCTGAAACATGCCGCTATTTCCAAAGTCTTGTGCCTGGTGCCGAACTGCACGTTTTTGAAGATGCTTCGCACGAACACCATCTGGAAAAACCGAAGGAGTTTCTGACCGTGGCGGGCAACTTTTTCAAAAAAGCCGAGCAAAACAGTCATTAAGCATTATTTTTGCCGGGAACAGAGTTCTGACGCATGTGCATCACTGCCTCCGTTCATAAAACTAATACAATAATCTTTAATGGAACGATTGGTAACCTCTAACCTCAGGCTTGGGATCATTGCCGGAGGACAATTAGGCAAGATGCTGATTCAGGAAGCAAGCAAATGGAACATCATCACCTATATCCTCGACAGCGATGAGCATTGTCCGGCCCGCAGCATTGCTTCACATTTTATTCAGGGAAGCCATCTGGATTACGAAGCTGTGTATGCCTTTGGTAAAATGGTAGATATACTCACGTTTGAGATTGAGAGTGTCAATATTGATGCACTGAGGCAGCTGAAAGCAGAAGGATGCCGCATTGTTCCCGACCCTGAAGTGCTGGCGATGATACAGGATAAGGGACAGCAAAAGCAGTTCTATCAGCGGAACGGAATACCAACGGCACCTTTTGTTCTTTTTGATGATGCAGAAGCTCTTAAGCAGGGTCTTGAAGCGGGAACGATAAGTGTTCCGTTTGTTCAGAAGCTCCGTCGTGGCGGCTACGACGGGCGTGGGGTAGCCGTGATCAACGATATGACTGAACTTCATAAACTGCTTCCCGGGCCATCCGTCGTGGAGCAAAAAGTGGACATTGAGAAGGAAATCTCGGTGATCGTTGCCCGCAACAAGAAAGGCGAGGTGAAATGTTATCCTGTTGCCGAAATGGTCTTCGACCCGGCTGCCAACCTTGTTGATAAACTGATTTGCCCGTCGAACATTACAGCCGCCCAGTCGGAGAAGGCCATGAGTATTGCAGCTGAGATCATTGAGTTGCTCGACATGCAGGGGTTGCTGGCAGTGGAGTTCTTCACCGACGGCAGGGGAGAAGTGCTGGTGAATGAGATGGCTCCACGTCCGCACAACAGCGGCCACCACACCATCGAAAGTATGATCACTTCGCAGTTTGAGCAGCACCTGCGCGCCATACTCAATCTGCCGCTGGGAAGTGTGAAGATGAAGCTGCCTTCGGTGATGATCAATGTGCTGGGCGCTGAAGGACACGAAGGCCCGGTGATGTATGAGGGTTTGACGGAAAGCATGGCACTCGACGGGGTGAAAATACATCTATATGGCAAACAGATAACCAAGCCCTACCGCAAAATGGGGCATGTTACGGTGCTTTCGGCTACCCTTGAGTGCGCCCTGAAGAAAGCCGGACAAGTTAAAAATCTAATCAAAGTAACCTCATGGAAAAAGGAATAGTAAGTATCGTTATGGGTTCAGATTCCGATCTGCCGGTGATGCGACAGGCGGCTGATATTCTCGAACAATTCGGGGTAGGATATGAGATAGATATCGTTTCTGCCCACCGGACTCCTGAACGCCTGTTCGATTTTGCCTCAAAGGCTCATTTGCGGGGTGTTCAGGTAATTATTGCCGGTGCAGGCGGAGCAGCACATTTGCCCGGAATGGTGGCAGCCATTTCGCCTCTGCCTGTGGTTGGTGTTCCCATTAAATCAAGCAACTCTATTGACGGTTGGGACTCGGTGCTGTCCATACTCCAGATGCCCGGAGGTGTGCCTGTGGCTACCGTAGCCCTGAACGGGGCAAAGAATGCCGGTATTCTGGCTGCACAGATGTTGTCGGTGGCAGATCCATCCTTGCGCGAGAGGATTATCAGCTACAAAGCACAGCTCAGAACCGAAGTGGAAGAAAAATCAAGGAAAATAGCTGGAAATCAGTAGTAAAATTCCTTTTTGGATGGACCGCCGTAACCGCACATAGTTGTTTAGCAGCAAGGTAAAAGCAATCGGACAGTGCATTTCTGAATATTCTGATAGGATGCACTAATATAAAATGAAAGTTAACAAGGTGATGATGTTTTAATAATGCGGTGTTTACAGGAGCGGAATATTTTAGCAATCAAAAAACAATGAAGTACACGTTTTTCACACTTATACTGTTGCTCGTGCTGGCAGCCTGCCGGCCAACCGAACCCCAAAAGGCTGATACTTTTAAAGTAGTATTCATTACCGATAGCCACCTTCAGGACGAACTCAGGGCTCCGGAAGCCTTTGCGCTTGCAGTGGACAGCATCAACAAACTCAACCCTGATCTGGTGCTGCATGGGGGCGACATTATTATGGATGCCCTGGCATATGACCACGAACGGTCGCTGCGGCAATTTGCCATTTATGATTCTCTGAAAAAATTCATCCAGCCTCCTGTTTATGAAGTCCTTGGCAACCACGACATCTGGGCATGGTACCTTAAAGATACATCGCTCATGAGCCATCCCGATTATGGTAAAGCTATGTATGAGCGTTTGCTTGCACCCAGATACAGGAAATTTGTGCACAAGAACTGGCAATTCTTCATGCTTGATGGCCTGATGCTGAATGAAGAAAACAAATATTACGGCAGGATTGACGACAGCCAGATGGCCTGGATCGAAGGCCTGCTTAACGAGATCGACACATTATCACCCATTGCAATTGTTACACACATTCCGCTGATGACTGTCTCGGGGCAGTTGTGGAATGGCCCGACAGCTGCCAATAGTCCGGGTATTGTGGTAACGAATGCCGACACACTGCTGAAACTGTTTGAACGGCACAACCTGAGTCTGGTGCTGCAGGGTCATCTCCATATTCTGGAGGAAATAAGAGTAAACAATACAGTTTTCATTACCGGCGGAGCTTTGTCGGCACGCTGGTGGAGGGGGCCGAACGGCAAACTAGAGGAAGGGTTTATGCTGCTCGAATTGGGTGAACATGGACTTGTTGATGCGAAGTATATTGATTACGGCTGGGAAGCTCAGTAGCTTCAAACCGTGACAATAATAATGTTTTCCTTTCCTGGCCGAATTGTTTATTTTCGCAAATGGATTGAAATGTTGGGCCGACGACCAACATTTTGCAGTTTCAGATGTTTCATTAAAAAAAACGAAATCATGAATAAATCACTTTTGATCATTGTAGCAGCCATTACTTTTGGGCTGCACCATCAGCTTAGTGCTCAGTCTGCAACGGCAGTTGCAGTGAGCAAAGACGTTTCTCCATATACATTTGCAGCTCTTCCGTATGCCTATGATGCACTTGAGCCGCACATCGACGCTCAAACGATGGAGATTCACTACGACAGGCATTCCCGTGCTTATTACAACAATTTCGTCAAGGCCATGAACGGACATGAGTCTAATGGGATGTCATTGGTTGACATATTCGCGAAGATGGAGGCATTTTCTGTTTCGGTGCGTAACAATGGCGGCGGTTATTTCAACCACGAATTGTTTTGGGCTGTGATGTCGCCTGAAGGAGGAGGAGAACCAACCGGATCACTGGCTGAAGCCATTAATGCAACATTTGGTTCGTTTGATACCTTCAAAAGCCAGATGGAAGCTGCCGGAGCAACAAGATTTGGAAGCGGATGGGCATGGTTGAGTGTTTCGGAAGAAGGAAAACTGTTCATATCTTCGACAGCCAATCAGGACAACCCATTGATGAGTGTAGTCGAAGAACGTGGTATGCCCATACTGGGAATAGATGTTTGGGAACATGCTTATTACCTTAAATATCAAAACAAAAGAGGCAGTTACCTGAATGCTTTCTGGAATGTGGTCAACTGGGAAGAAGTGGGCCGCAGGTATGACGAAGCCATGAAAAGATAATGATGTGCGTGTTTGCATGCATCATGCAGTCCCCGGTTGATTTGTCAATCGGGGATTTTTCATTAATGGACTTTCAAGGCTTTATGTATTCCTGAAGTTGTGTTCAGAATTTTTCTGGAAGGTGTAAATGTTGCTTATGCTTGCTTACCTTTGCTCCCATGACGAATCCGCGTAAGTCCATCATTTTTGCACTTCTGGCAGTATTGTTCTGGTCAACGATGAGTTCGGCCTTTAAGGTCAGTCTGAATTATCTGAGTCCATTTGGTTTGTTGTTCTGGTCGGTACTTTTCGCCTTGCTTTCGCTTTTTATTGTAATGTTGGTGCAGCGGAAATTTCGTTTTTTGACGGAACTGAACCGAATGGATGTGATGCGGTCGGCAGTTATGGGTTTTGTGAACCCATTTCTGTATTATCTGGTGTTGTTCAAGGCCTATAGTTTGCTTCGTGCACAGGAAGCCGGCATGCTCAACTACACCTGGCCAATAGTATTGGTTTTGTTATCGGTGGTTTTTCTGAAACAGCGAATCGGATTCCTGAGTTTACTCGCGGTATTCGTCAGTTTTTTGGGTATTCTGGTCATCAGTTCGGGAGGTAATTTGCTCGACATGCGTTTTGATGAACCTTTTGGTGTTGCGCTTGCCATTGGCAGTGCTTTTTTGTGGGCACTCTACTGGATTTTGAATATGAAGGATAAGCGTGAAGCAGTCAGTAAAATTCTGGTGAATATGTTGTTCGGATTTGTCTATCTATTGCTCTACGGGATTATATTTGAAGGAATTCAGGTTCCGTCTGTCGAAGGGATGTTAGGGGCTGCTTACATTGGTTTTTTTGAGATGGGGATCACTTTTGTGTTTTGGTTGTTGGCGCTTCAATATGCTGCGAACACAGCCCATGTGAGCAACCTGATTTTTCTTTCGCCTTTCATGGCCTTGTTTTTTATCAGCATTTTTGTCGGTGAAAAAATTCTGCCGTCCACGGTTGTCGGACTGCTCCTGATCATATCAGGAATCATGTTGCAACAGTTTGGTAAGGTGTTCTTTTCGTGGCTGTTTGCTGTGGTCCGTGCAAGTAAAAGTTAAATACCTTTATTTATGTATCCAAGGATTAGTGACTTTATCAATGATGTTTTCGGGACGCAGTTCACCTGGCCGGTGCAGAGCTATGGTTTTTTTCTGGCACTTGCGTTTCTGGCCGGGGGCTATGTAGTCTGGCTCGAGTTGGGCCGCAAAGAGAAGGAGGGCTTGCTGAAAGCCCGAAAAGCCCTTCCTGAAACCACTGCCTCGGGCTGGACCGACAGGCTGGTTACTTTCTTCACGGGTTTCATACTGGGATTCAAGGCCTATCTGCTGTTTGATGATTATGCATCCTTTGCCGCTGATCCGCAATCGGGTTTATTGTCGCTGCGGGGAAACTTCTGGTGGGGGCTATTTGGTGGGTTATTGTTCATGGGGTTGAGCATTTGGTACGAAAAAAGAGTTTCAGCCGCTAAGGTAAAAGACGATTGGATCAGGCCCCGTCAGCACACTCCGGTGATTATTCTGATTGCCGCTGTTGCAGGTATCATTGGGGCAAAGATCTTTCACCTGCTTGAGAATCCGGATGAGTTTACGAAAGATCCGCTGGGTTCTTTGCTTTCATTCGACGGGCTGACGTTTTACGGAGGTCTTATTGTTGCAGCAGCAGCAGTGGTCTGGTACGGAAACCGTAATAAAATACACTGGCGCATACTGGGCGACTCGGTTGCACCAGCCTTGATCCTTGCTTATGGTATCGGCAGGATGGGCTGTCATGTGGCCGGCGACGGTGACTGGGGAATTGTGAACCTGATGGAGAAACCCCAATGGCTGTTTTTTCTTCCTGATTGGCTCTGGGCCTACGATTATCCGAACAATATACTCGGTGAAGGAATTCCCATTCCCGACTGCACCGGGCCATATTGTTTCAGACTAGAAGAGCCTGTTTTTCCTACACCTGTTTACGAAACCGCACTTTGCCTGATCATTTTCGGAGGGCTGTGGCATCTCCGTAAGAAAATCACGATACCGGGAATGTTGTTTGCTTTATATTTGATTGCCAACGGAATAGAACGATTTGCTATTGAACAGATACGCATTAACAATACTTTTGAGTTTTTGGGGATGAACGTCACACAAGCACAGTTGATTTCGGTGTTGCTGTTGGCGACAGGACTGGCGCTGATCTGGTGGTTTCGGAAAAACCCGGAAATAAAAGAAACGCATGATTGATTATAAATATGTTACCCTTGAGGTTTCCGATGTTTGCCGTGAGGTCGGAAGGTTTATGAAAGAGGCTCAGGCGGGATTTGGAGAAGCCTATGTGGAGGAAAAGGGGCTTCATGATCTGGTTTCTTTTGTGGATCGTGAGGCTGAGACACGTTTGATGGAGAGGCTTTCTGAATTGCTTCCCGGTTCAGGCTTTCTGGCCGAAGAAAGCGGCAACAGGCATGGGGATTCGTTCAGATGGATAATTGATCCGCTTGATGGCACAACAAATTTCGTGCATGGCTTACCCCTGTATTCCATCAGTATTGCCTTGCAGAATGAAAATGAAACTGTATTGGGTGTTGTATATGAGGTGGGCCGCGACGAATGTTTTTATGCATGGAAAGACGGTCCGGCCATGCTCAATAGTCAGATTATAGCTGTAAGCCGCACACAGGTATTACAAAAGAGTTTGGTGGCCACCGGTTTTCCTTATTCAGATTTCTCGAGGATGACGCCTTATATGGGAGTGTTTGACGAATTGATGCGCACTACGCGTGGCATCCGGAGGCTGGGTTCTGCGGCTGTTGATCTGGCCTATGTTGCCTGCGGACGATTCGAGGTGTTTTATGAATACGGCCTTAATCCCTGGGATGTGGCTGCCGGAGCATTTATTGTAGAAAGAGCAGGTGGACAGCTAAGTGATTTCAATGGTGGGCAGGAAGTAATTTTCGGCAGGGAAATCATTGCCAGCAATACCCTCGTGCATCAGCAGTTTATGGCAGTGATGGCCAGGTATTTCGGATCGGAATCAAAATAGCGTACTTCAGATACTGAATTTTTATCCTTTCCGGTGGAATTTTCGTGTCTTTCCGCCCGGATGTCTTTTGTTGCCGGCAGGTTTCCGGTGTCGTTTCGGGTCAGGGCCTTCGCCCAGTTCGGTGGGCAGGGGCAGTTTCATCACACTGGTTTCGATGAGTTTTTCTATTCGTGAAAACTTACCGATCTCCTGTTCGTTGATAAAGGTAATTGCAAGCCCTGATTTTTCAGCTCTGGCCGTTCGTCCCACACGGTGCACATAGTCTTCGGCATCTGAGGGTACGTTGTAGTTGATTACCAGACTTATATCATCAATATCAATGCCACGCGAAACAATGTCGGTGGCAACCAGAATCTGGATTTCGCGGTTTCGGAATTGGTTCAGGACTTCCTTGCGCTGATCTTGCTCCAGATCAGAATGAATGGCTTTTACATTGAGTTTTCTTTTCTTGAGGGCCAACTCAAGTTCTTTGACGGCAGCTTTTGTGGACGAAAATATCAGGATCAGTGGCAAGTCACGACCGGTGATCAGGTTCTCGATAAGTGCAATTTTCTGATTGTCATACACAAAGTAGGCGCCTTGCAGAATGTTGGCAGCAGGTTTAGAGATAGCAATATTAATTTCGCGGTGGTTGCGTAGGATGGTCGCTGCCAGTTTTCGTATTTCAGGTGGCATGGTGGCCGAAAACATGAGCGTTTGCCGGTTTTCAGGCAGTGTTCGAATGATCTTTTGAATATCGGGCAGGAAGCCCATATCGAGCATCCGGTCGGCTTCGTCCAGAATAAGAAATTTGAGGCCGCTGAAATCCACATAACCCAGATTTAGGTGCGATATCAACCGGCCGGGTGTAGCGACAACAAATTCAGCACCTGAAATCAGGGCCTTTTTTTCGGCTTCGAAGTCAGCGCCTGTGCCACCGCCATAGATAGCAATGGAACTTAATCCTGAGAAATATCCGAATCCTTCAAGTTGCTGGTCAATTTGAACCGCCAGTTCGCGTGTGGGAGCTATGATAAGCGCCTGAACTTTATGCGTTTGGTTATTCTCTTGCAGCATCCGATGCATTACAGGCAGGAGGTAGGCTGCCGTTTTGCCGGTTCCGGTCTGTGCGCAGGCAATGAGGTCGGCGCCTTCCATCACTACAGGAATGGCCAGTTGTTGTATGGGGCTTGGTTCTTTAAACCCTACAGCTTCAATGCCCTCATTGATGCCTGGATGTAGATTGAACGATTCGAAAGTCAAGGATGATGGTTTTTGCTTATAAATATGGGTCAAAGATACGCTTAAAGCGGTTATGTCGCTGAATCTGTTAAAACCGTGGATGTTGAAATTACTCAAATACTTGTTTCCCAATAAGGTCCTTAGCTCAGAATGGTTTATAAATCAAACCAGACGATCTTCTTTTGGCAGCTATGGCCATCTGACCCAATGAGATACCTCCGTCGTTTGAAGGGATCTTGCTATGTGCAAACACCGAAAATTTCTGTTCCCTTAGGATAACTTCTGCCAGACCCAGCAAATAGCGGTTCTGGAAGCTACCACCGGATAAAACAACTTTTGTGATACCGGTTTCTTCTCTTAGTTTCTTTGAAACAGCAAGTATTACAGAAGCAATGGTATTGTGAAATTTGGCGCTGATCTCAGCGGTACTGACATGGTGTTCCATGTCGGATAAAATCTGATGAAACATAGCCTGAAAGACTATGTGTTTTCCGATATAATCAACATGATACTTTCCCTTGCAGCCGGGTTTGATGGCGGCTTCGAGCCTCATGGGGGCTTCGGCATGGAAGAGGCTGACAGGGCAGATTCCGGTGAGCGCGGCTACTGCATCAAACAGTCTTCCTGCGCCTGAACTCAGAGGGCAATTCATGTTTGAACGGAGCATCTGAAGAATAAGTTCTTGCTTTAGGGGATCTGTCAGCTTCAGAAACATCGGGTCTTTGCCCGAAAAATCAGGCCCAAAGTATTTGTAGAGATAGCTTAATGCCGTTCTCCAGGGTTCTGCGGTGACTCTGTCACCACCGGGCAGGGGGACAGGATCGAAAAAATATTTGCGTTCAAAACCCAACAGATCGGCTATCATGAACTCGCCGCCCCAGATGGTGCCATCACTGCCATATCCTGTACCATCAAGTGCGATGCCGATAACGGGTTCGTCGAGGCCATATTCGGCCATACAGGCGGCTATATGGGCATGGTGGTGCTGTACTTCGATGGTTTGAATGCCCAGATTACGCGCAAACTGCGACGAAAGGTAATCCGGGTGGCTGTCGCAGGCAATCAATGAGGGCCTGAAGCGGAACAAATTGGAAAACCTTTCAAATGCTTCCTCATAAAACGAAAGAGTTTCAGCGTTTTTCAAGTCGCCTATGTGCTGGCTCAGCATAGCCTGTGTCCCTTTGCCTATGGCAAAAGTGTTGACCAATTCGGCTCCGGCAGCAAAAATACCTTCGCAGTCAAGACTTAATGATATTGGTGACGGAACATATCCCCGCGAACGACGGATAATTCTTTCCTTCTCGTTGACTACCAAACTGACTGAGTCGTCGGCACGGTTATTTATCTCGCGATTGTAGCCCATGATATGGTCTGCAATACCGTAAAGCCTTTCGTAGGCAACATCATCATCAATGGCTACAGGTTCATCACTCAGGTTGCCGCTTGTAACAACCAACACATTGGTTTTCAATTTTTTGAACAGCAGTGTGTGAACCGGCATATAAGGCAACATCACACCGGTTGTGTTGAGCCCCAGGCTGACCGAATGTGCCAGATCAAGTTTGTTGCGCAACAAAACGATTGGACGTCGCCACGAACGCAACAGATCGGCTTCGGCTTCAGAGACTTCAAAGTAGTTGTATGCAGTTTCAATGTCCGGAATCATGACCGCAACTGGTTTTCCCTCGCGTTTTTTTCGGTTTCGCAGCCTTGAAACCACAGCCTCATCCAGTGCATCACACACCAGATGATAACCACCCATCCCTTTCATTGCCACAATATTGCCTGAATTGATCCAATCGGCAAGAATATCAGAAGCCTTATCTGTTAATTCGTTTTTGCCATGTTCGTTTATGAAGTATTTTGGTCCGCAATTCCGACAGGCAATGGGTTGGGCATGAAACCGTCTGTCGAGGATATCAGCGTATTCTGCATTGCATGCAGCACACATAACGAAAGGTGCCATGGTGGTGCTTTGTCTGTCGTAGGGCAGTTCCCTGATGATCGAAAACCTCGGTCCGCAATGGGTGCAGTTGATAAAAGGATAACCGAGACGATGCGGTTGTTTTTCCATGTCTTCCAGACAATCGTTACACACCGCAATATCCGGACTAACTTCCGTAACGGCATCCGAAAGGTTGCCGCTTTTTTGGATAGAAAAATCAGTGAAGCCCGCCCACTGAGCCGGATAGGTTGCTACAGTAGTAATGTTGGAAGCCTGAGGAGCCAGCTTTCGCACATCATTCAGGAAACGATTCATCTCCTCAGAGTTACATTCGGCGTGAACAGTGACACCTTCGTTGTTGTTCTCTACCCATCCTTTGATGTTGTTTTTCAGTGCCATTCTGTACACAAACGGTCTGAATCCGACACCCTGCACCAACCCTTTGATATGTATTATAAACGCTTGTGCTTCAGCTTGCATGTCAGGAGAAATAAAAAGGTTCGGTTCGAGCACCCCTTGGGAGTGCCCGGATCAGTGTGGTATCAGTTGATTTTCCCCGTTGTCGAAGAGTATGCTCAAGGGTTTTCAGGGCAAGCTCAGGGTGGTTATTCTCCTTGCTCAGGTGACACAGAAAAATATGGCTCATATGCGGTGCTATATGATCAGCAAGAAAATCCGAGGTCTGCCTGTTGCTCAGATGGCCGATGCCACCGCTGATACGTTCGCGAAGGTAGCGGGGGTAGCGGCTTTTTTGCAGCATTTCTTCGTCATAGTTGGATTCTATTACAACAATGGTGGACTTCTTCAGATATCCGGCCACCTTTTCGCTGATGTATCCCAGATCGGTGGCAATGGTGATGCTGTTGTGGCTGTTGCGGATATAGTAACCTGAAGCACCGGGAGCATCATGCGAAACGCTGAAGTTTTCAATGCCAAGTCCGGCAAGTTTCACAGTTTCACGGTCATTAAGATGGAAAAGGCAATCAGCCGAAATGCCATGGCAATCCGGGTTTTTTTGGATGGCCATAATAGTTTCGGTGCTGGCGAATACCTGAATTGTTTGCTGCATAGTGAGTGCAGCCAGACCTTTGATGTGGTCGGTGTGGTCGTGGGTGACAAACACAGCTTTGATCCGGCTGATGCCAACACCGATTTCCGAAAGTCTTTTCCTGATGCTCCTCAGGCTGATACCTACATCCACAAGTATTCCTTCTTCACCGTTTCCGATATAATAGCAATTTCCGTTGCTGCCGCTGGCCAGACTGCAAAACACAAAAGGGTACTGCGCAGAAAAAAGATCCATGAATGCCAATCAAATTGCCGCAAAAATACTGTATATCCTGCATTTTTCGGATTTTTGCCAAAAACTCATACACATGACCGAGCAACAGTTCAACCCCAATTCCGCGGCCAGGCAGGATGCCGGATTATTTGGCCTGCCCTTTGATGCCGACCAATCACAAATCATCATCATCCCGGTTGAATGGGAATTGACAGTGAGCTATGGCAAAGGAACTGCCGGTGGGCCGCAGGCTGTAAGGGAAGCATCCATGCAGATGGATCTGAACAACCACGATTTTCCGGAATTATGGAAAGCAGGTATCTGGATGGATGAGTGGCCACTACACCTCCGCGACCTGCACGACAAGATGGTACCATTGGCTGATACCATCATCAGTGCTGCTGAAACAGGTGAACTTGATGAACATCCGAAAAAGTTTGCTCGTTTGTATGAAGTTATTGCTCAGGCAACACAACAGAAAAACCTGTGGCTGAAAGAACGGATTAAATATTGGAAAGCGAAAGGAAAAATTGTTGGGTTGCTCGGCGGCGACCACAGCATTCCATTGGCCTATCATCAGTTTTTTGAAGAGGAAGGTATCCGTTATGGTATTCTGATGGTTGATGCTCATATGGACCTCAGAAACGCTTATGAAGGCTTCCAATACTCACATGCGAGTATTTTCTACAATGTTCTACAAATGAAGCATGTAGAAAAAATGGTTCAGGTGGGTATCAGGGATTATTGTCACGAAGAAGCTGTGTTTGCTTCATCCAGACCTGACCGGATAAAGGTTTTCTTTGACCGCGACCTGCGCCGGCAACAATTTGAGGGGATGAATTGGAAGAATCAGGTTGACAGTATATTGGATTTTCTTCCGGATCAGGTGTATCTTTCTGTCGACATCGACGGTCTCGATCCCAGGCTTTGCCCGAATACCGGAACACCTGTGCCCGGTGGCCTGCAGTTTGAAGAGTTAATGTATCTGATCAACAGGGTAAAGGAAAGCGGCAAAACAGTTGTTGGGTTCGACCTTTGTGAAGTGTCGCCCGGAGCAGATGAATGGGATGGAAACGTTGGCTCCAGAGTGCTCTTTCAACTGTGTGGGGCAGCTGCTATCTGAAAGCATCATGATTCCTTCGGATTGGCGACCGATCCAATAAACAACAATGTGTTCGTTGTACGCTCGCGGATGGCAAACACAAATGGTTTGTCAACTGTAAAAATTGGTCCTATGCTCACTGCATCAATACCGGTTGTCGTCACAGCAGCGGCCTCTGTTCCTTCTTCATTGACGGCCACAAAGGTGTTCTGCTTCACAAAACTCACAACCAGATCGGCATCAGATATGTTGCTAAGGTCAGCTGTATATGGGTCGAAAGCATCGATCATACCCATATCGCGCAGTTCGTTGTTCATGTATTTTTCATAGTCGTAACTGAATTTTGGCAGGGTTACCATGACCTCACTCCAGTTGCCACCTGTTGCATCAAAGGCTTCAGTTATGTTTTGCCAAAGACCGGGGTTTAGTTGCTCATAAAAAGCTGCTAAACCGTCTTTGGGAAGCAGAATGATCATCGAGAAGTTCTTTCTGCCATAAGGGATTTCAAGCGCATCAAAGTTCTGGTGATTCTGGTACAAGGCTTTCATCTTGTCTTCAAACATCGCAGGAGCCTGTATCAATTGTCCGTTATCGAGCCTGAAATCTCTGTCGGCTGTGAATGCCTTGTCGAATTTTTTCGTCCATTCACCTTTGAAATACAGTGCGTTCATCAGGAACATAACGGTTTCATCTGAGATTTGGTCAATTACCTTGTTGATTCGGCCGGCGGTATTGTCCGCAGCCCATTTGTTGATGGTTGTTACCGCATCGGGTGAAGCAAAGTCAAGACCTGCAACTTCGGCGCTGAATTGTTCCTGCAATGCAGATACAAAAGCCGGTTTTACTTCAAATCCATTGCGGTAAAACATAGCATTTGCAATGTTTAGCTGAACCTGATTATCAACCAGAAGCAATTGTTCAACAAGTGATTTGTAGGAGTCATTAATTTCGTCGATGGTCATGTCGGCAGGATAGACGAGCATTTGTTTTATCTCTTCATAGGTATTGTTTTGGCAACCGTTGAGCAGCATAGTGAGATTGATGCTGGCGCTCAGGGGGGAGATCATCAGGTTACCTTCTTCCTGACCGGCAATCCTTGTAAACAAGCCGATACCAAAGTCGTTGCTATGTTTAATCACAGAAGCTGCCTTGAGAGGAAGGTCGATTTTTGCAGGTTGTCCTTCAGGATCCGGGCCTTGTTTTTTGCATGAAGTGAAGCTTGTGAGGATGATCAGAGACAACAATACCGGAATAATGTTTTTCATGGCCAGGGGGTTATTTGAGGGTATGTTGCATAGATGCAATGCTCTTCTCTTTTGGTTGCAGACTGAATTAAAAATTCAGATTATAGCTGACTGTCAGAATAAAAAACACTATCCCAAAGGGGGTTAATGCTAAAAATGAAATTCCGGGGAGCGGTATCCTTTTTAACCCAAACCGGCAATTCTGGTAAAAACTAACCTGTTTCGGATACCTTCCCCGGATTTCACACCACTGAATCACTAACTAAACACCACTATGATAAGCAGTTTCGTCAATTCCATTGTATTGTTGCTACTGATTTTGCTGTTATTGAATATGAAAACTGTTTGTTGCCCTGCTGAACACTGAACGTGCGCATGTCGTTTCCGTAATTGGCTACAACAAGCACTTTTGAGCCATCTGTATTTTCAAAGCACACGGCACCTAAATCGGGCAGCGCTTGTGGTTGCATCAGGCTGATGCGTTCGGCTCCGGGTCTGATGAATTTCGAAAAATGCCCGATGGCGTAGTATTCTTCGTTAAATGTGACTTCACCTGTAACCGTATTGAGGGTGACAACACCCCGGCAATCCTGGCATCCGTTGTTGCGCGGGCCATGATTCTGGTCCAGCACAAGATTCCACATCAAGGCCGATTTTGACCAGTTTTGTGCTGTGCCTATGAAGATATTACTCATATACCACATCAGGTTTGCAGCAAAGTCGACCGCCCATTGTCCACCCGAAATTTCTGTGAAATACAATCCTTTATCAGGATGTGCATTCCTGACGGTTGTCATTGCCGATACGTTCCCTCCGTATGCATGAAAGGCTGATCCTGCTATGTAATGGCGTGCCATTGGGTCGTTCAGTATGCTGATGGCATAATCTGTATTGTCCCAGTTGTGGTCATAAACAATGATCTTTGTGCTGATTCCTGCCTGCTCAAAAGCCGGCCCCAAATGATTCTTGATGAATTCGAGCTGCTCCTGTGGCTGCATTTCCATACAGGGATATCCGGCAGTGAAGTACAAAGGTTCATTCTGGGGTGTAACCGCGTTAATAGTCACTCCTTGCGATTGCATTGCTTCAACATATTTAACGAAATACTGAGCATAAACACCATAATGTTCAGGTTTGAGTTTGCCGCCCTTGAGGCTTCCGTTGGTTTTCATCCAAGCAGGAGCACTCCATGGCGAACCCATAATTTCCAATTCATTATTGACGGCAAGTATTTCTGAAAGCACAGGAACCACTTCTTCCAGGTCGCGGCTCAGGCTGAATCCATTAAGCTCCTCATCTGTTTCGCCCTGCGGCAGATCACTGTAGGTAAAATCGCTGAGCGAGAAATCCGATGCGCCCATAGTCAGCCTGAGGTAGGAGATGCCGATTCCATTAATTGGGTCAAAAAGACTCACGAGCAGTTTTTGTCTGTCGGCGGAATTCATTTTCTTATGGAGCAACCATGCTGACGAACCTGTCAGAGCTGCACCATAGCCATCCACTGATTGAAACCTGACCGTGCTGTCTATTTTAATCACAGGCCACACGGAGTTGCCTGCAGTTATAATTCGTAATGTGCCCTGTGGACTGAGTAAGGCAGTTTTATCGCCTCGTGTGAGCCAGACCGAAGCTGACGGCCCGGCCGGGTCAGGGTCAGTATCTTTATCGACAGGATTGTCCTTTCCCCTGCAACTTGCTGTAGTCAGCAACAAGCACATCAGAAGGAAAAGCAGTGTTCTATAGCTGATCAGATGAAAATTCATGTTGTTACTCAGTTACCGTCACATCAATATCCCGGATTTTGCACCAATTTGGTATTTTTATCAAGTTCGGCCTGAGGAATAGGCCACAACAGCCTGTTTTGCGTCAGGTTGTAGCCAAAGGGTGTTCCCTGAGGGCCGATGGTATTGTTGATAACGAAAATAGCTCTACCGGTTCTTTTGAGGTCGTACCAGCGGTGTCCTTCAAATGCCAGTTCGAGCCGACGCTCCTTTTCGATGGCCAGACGCATGGCATCCTGCGAAGTGGCTACTACATCAGGAAGATCTACTCTTGTCCTTATCTGATTTACCAATGATTCAGCACCACCTAGATCTCCGGTCTCATTCAAGGCCTCTGCCTTCAGTAAAATGATATCAGCCAGACGGATGAAAATGTAGTTTTGCGGACTGTTGCTGGTGAAAATCCGATACTTGTTGACGAAGGGGAAGTTGGTCTGAGGCCAGTAGGGGTCGGACCATTTGCCGGAAACATCCATCCAGATGATTGAGGCGTTTTTGCGAATTACGTCCTGTTCGTCATCGAAAGCTTTGACAAGATCGTTGCTCGGGGTGTTGAATTTTTTCCAGTCGAGTCCGCGGAACATGCTTGCACCCCAGTTTCCGCTTTCGCTTGTGCCTGCATAATTGATTTCGAAAATGGATTCTACGCTGTTTTCGTTGAGGTTGTCCCACAGCATATCGTAATCAGGCAGCAGGCTGTATCCTCCTGCCATCACAGCATCACAATATTGCAGCACTTTGTCCCACTGAGGTGGTTGTATGGTTGCGTACACTTTGGCAAGCATGGCATTTGCGGCTCCTTTGGTTGCAAAGCCTTTGTCGGGTTGCACGGATTTTACGTTTTCAGCAGCCAGTTCAAGATCGCTGATGATTTGCGCAAAAACCTCAGATTGAGGCGTCCTTGCCGGAAACATGATCGGGAAAAGTTCGTCGAGCTGGTCATAACTTATGGTAGTAACTTCCTTTAACTGCAATGGAACATCACCCCAGAGCTGCACCAGTTGGAAATACATGAATGCCCTGATAAACGCGGCTTCACCCTTGATCTGTTTTGCGCGTTCTGCATCAATTCCTGGAACTGCATCTACGTTGTTAAAGACAGCATTTACTTTACCGATGGTGGAATACAGGTAGGCCCAGTCGCGGCTCACGTTTGTATTAGTAGCATCAATGTTGTACTCATCAATCTGGAAATTTGCCGGATTGTCAGCGCCGGCATATGCATCGTCTGACTGTGCATCGCCGTTAACAAAATAGTCGAGTGAGAAATACTCATTCCTGAAATCGGCATAAGCACCTGCGAGGGCGGCTTCAACTTCCGAGGGTGACTTGTATAGAATTGAATCCGCTGAAGTATTTGAAACCTGGATGCCCTGAGAACTGGGTTTAATGTCAAGGTAATCCTTGCATGAAACCATAAAGACCATCAGAAAAAGTAACACGTATAAAAATATTGCTTTCATTGTCTTATGCATTAAAATTCAACATTCAAACCCACAATGATCGTGCGTGATTGCGGATAGGTTCCGTAGTCGATTCCCATTTCAGTGGCACTGTTACCATAGGCATTCACTTCCGGATCAAAACCACTGTATTTGGTGAATGTAAGCAGATTGTATCCTGTTACATAAACAGACAATTGGTTGATGGCATTCCACTTTCTCTTCTCCAGAATTCTATAGTTTAGTGTAATGGATTTAAGCCTTATGTACGAACCATCTTCGATGAATCTTGAAGAATTACGCACATTATCCACATTACCATTGCCGATGGCTCTGGGAATATCTGTAATGTCACCGGGATTTTTCCATCTGTCGAGCACTACAGTGGATTGGTTTTTGCTGTCGAACATTCCTTCGAGGTCAATTCTGGTTGCATTGAATATATCGTTTCCATACGAACCCTGGAAAAATACATTCAGGTCGAACTTTTTGTATGAAAGTGTATTGGTAAAGCCAAAGATGAAGTCGGGTTGTGCATTGCCGATCACTGTGCGGTCACCGGTATCAAATATACCGTTGTTGTTCACGTCTTTGTATTTGATCATGCCTGTTTCGGGATCTACACCTTCCGAAACATAACCATAGAAGGATCCAAGAGGAAGACCCGCCTTCACAATGGCAACATCCTGATTGTTGCTGTAAATGCGTCCGAAAAAGTGAACATCGGTATATTCGAGGGAAATAACCTTGTTTTTGTTGAACGACATATTGAAATCTGATGACCACCGGATAGATTTGTTTGCAACAGGCACTGCATTGATATTGAATTCAAAACCTTTGTTTTCGATGCTTCCGTTATTGGTTTGAATGGTGGTTATCGGGAGTGAGTTGTCGAGCTGAACATTCAGGATAACATCTTCACTTTGTTTCAAATATAGGTCGGCAGTGATATTAAGCCTTGTGTTGAGCATGGACAAGTCGATGCCGACATTTGTCTGGGTTGTGGTTTCCCACCTCAGATCAGGATTGCCATAGGTAACCTGAACCTGTGCCGGGCCTGAAAGCGGATTGGTTGGTGGCCGACGATAATAATTGATCAGCCCGTATGCACTATAGTTGGGTATTCCGTCCTGATTGCCGGCTTTTCCCCATCCACCCCTGATTTTTAAATCATCCACTACAGTGAGGGACTTCATGAATTCCTCTGACGAAACGCGCCATCCTAATGAAAATGAGGGATTTGTTCCCCAGTGGTTGGCCAGTTTTGATGAGCCGTCGCGTCGCATGCTGAAAGTGGCATAATAACGGTTATCGAAATCATAAGCCATTCGTGTAAAGAATGAAGCAACGGCCCATTCTTCAATCCTTGTACTTGCCGTAATGATATTTGCAGCATTCAATGTCCTTACCGAAGTGTTTTCCGGGAAGTCGGAACCTTCAACATAGGATTGATTCCATTTGTGTCTTTGGATACTGCTTCCGGCAAGCAGATCGAGTTTATGCTTTTCGTGTTTAAGACTGTATGTAAGGAGGTTTTCCCACAAAACAGTATATGCGTTTGATTTGTCAGCACGTCCGATCCCATTATTGTTCCGGCCAAAGTTTGTCCTGAAGGGGTCGAGGTAATAATCCCACTGGTGATTGGCATACTCCAAACCAAAGCGGCTGACGTATTTAAGTTCGTCGATGATTGTGGCTTCAGCAAATAAAGACCCCGATAGCTGATTGTCAATTGATTCCTGATCAGGGCCTTCCATATAAGCCACCGGATTCTCCCATGAGGGTTGGAACGGATTGGGGTCGAACTGGCCACTGCCGTCGTCTTTGTAAATATTCAGGAAGGGAGGGGTGTTGAGTGTGCTCATGATGACACCTCCGCGGCCAGAGCTGGCGTTGTCGGGAGTATCTTTGGTTTTCATGGAGATCAGATTCAGGTTAGTCCCGAGCTTGAGCCAATCCATCAGTTGATTATCGAGATTGATCCTCATGCTGTATCTGTCGAAACGGGCGGGTTTTACCATGCCCTGATCATTCAGGTAACCAATGGAAACATATTGACTGGAGCGGTCATTTCCTTGTGTGAAAGACAGCTGATATGATTGTGTATTACCTGTGCCAAAGACGATGTCGGGCCAGCTGTTGAAGTCTGTCTGGCTGGGGTCGAGGCCCCCGGGTATAATTTCCTCCATCAGTTCGCGATAGCGTTTGGTGTTGAGAACTTCAATGTTCTTTCTCAGGTTCGAGATGCCATAATAGGTAGCGAATTGAAGACGTGGTGCTGTGTTCTTTTCTCCTCGTCGTGTGCTGATAAGCACAACTCCGTTAGCTGCTCTGGCGCCATAAATTGCTGCCGATGAGGCATCTTTCAGCACGCTCATGGATACAATGTCGTTGGGACTAAGTCCGCGGATGTTGTCGGTAGGTATACCGTCAACCACGTAAAGAGGTTCGTTTCCGGCCAGCACCGAGGTCGCTCCCCTGACCCGCACGGCAAGTTCGCCCCCGGGTTTTCCCGAAGGTTGAATTACCTGTACACCGGCAGCTTTTCCTTGCAGGGCCTGGGCGGCAGAAGTAATGGGTTTGTTTTTGAATTCCTTTTCATCTACGACAGCAACAGCCGTTGTCAGGTCTTTTTTCTTCTGAACCCCGTATCCGATAACCACTGTTTCTTCGAGGAATAAAACATCTTCCTGCATAACAACAACCAGATCATTGGTTGTTTCGTTCACCATTACTTTAGTTTCTTTGAAACCGACATAAGTAAAGATCAATTCGCCGGTTGTTATCCTGATGGCAAACAGGCCTTCAAGATCTGTCGTTGTGCCAGATTGGGTTCCGGCAATCTGAATAGTTACTCCGGGCAGGGGACTGTTGCCGGAATCTGTTACCCGTCCGCGCACAGTTCGTGCCTCCTGGGCAAAGGCTGTGCCGAATAAAGATAACAACATTAGTAGGTAGTAGTATCTCATAATAACCACGCTAATAAAGGTTTTTTA
>Ga0208244_100799_pt1 | contig 23830 bp, 14 predicted proteins | sample SubbioCR12Aug_5A_FD_184828 | JGI IMG/M metagenome (GOLD analysis project Ga0208244, IMG submission 184828) | Serpentinite rock and fluid subsurface biosphere microbial communities from McLaughlin Reserve, California, USA - CR12Aug_5A (SPAdes) | ecosystem: Environmental > Terrestrial > Deep... | reverse complement strand
GCGGGGTGCCACCCGCCGGGCGCAAGCGCCTCCGCCGTCTCGATCACATAGCCGAAGCCCGGCGGCAGCCCGCGCCGCTGCGGGAACTCCAGCACGAAGCCCTCCGGCTCCAACGAGCACTGCCACGCCGCCCCCGGCCCCGCCTGCGCCGGGTCGAGGCCGAACAGATATTCCTCGATGTTGCTCAACCCGTCTCCGTCCGGGTCGTCCCCTGCCCCGCGCAACCCCTCGGGCACGCCCGCCTGCCGCGCGATCCACTCCTCGAAGACCGCCTCCTTCACGTCGCGCTCCAGCGCCAGCCGCGGACGCATCCCCGCCGCCGCCTCGCGCGAACTGTACGAGTAGGTCGCGTCGCCGGGCTGGCTCGTCACCGACAGCGCGAGGCTCAGCAGCCCGTCCCCCGCCCACTCCCCCAGCGCCGCCTGCGTGACGTCGATCCGCTCAAGCTTGCCGGTGGACATCAGCCACGTGGCGGCCACCCCGCCGAGCGCGGGCTGGTTGGTCCACGTCAGCGTCTGCTCGCCCCAGCCGTCCGCCGCCGCCAGCCGCGCCTCCACGTTCGCCGCCGTGGCCGCCGTCGGCGGGCTTCCGATCCGCAGTTCGAGGTACGCCCGCGAGAACGCGTCGGCGACGTCCGTCAGATTGAAGCGCAGGAACGCGCGGCGGTTGTAGCCGACCGTGCTCTTCTTGATCACCAGCGTGGTGGCTGTGCCGTAGTTGTCGCCGGCGTAGCTGCCGTCGCGCACATACGTGTCCGCCGACGGCTCCAGCCACACGGTCACCGGCACGGTGGTCGGATCGGGCGCAAGTGTCACCTTCACCCGCGCCGACGCCTGCCGCCCGCCGCTCGTGACGGTCAACTCCAGCTCATGCGTCCCTCGCGCCGCGAAGGTCGCGAGCGCCGAAGCGCCCTGCGCGTCGCTGAAAGCCGCCGCGCCCGTGCCTGACACGTGCCGCCAATCCGACGCGTAAGCGCCTGCCGACGCGGGCCTGCGGCCGACAAGCACCTCCGCCGCGAGTCGCACGCTGTTGGACGGGAACGGCACGACGACGTCCGCCGCGGGAAGCGCGACCTCCGGCAGATTCAGGCGGCGGGCGAGCTGATCCTCGTAGAGCGAGAACGGCTCCAGCGTGTCGCCCTCCCCCACGCCCTCGACGTGATCCGACGGATTGCACTTCGACCCGCCGCCGGTGGGGCGCTCCACGCCGCTGCGGCTGCCGCGCGTGCCGACCGCGTAGCCGTAGCGGCTCTGCTCCGTGCGCACCACATACGACGCGCCGCTGCCTGTGCCCTGCATGTTCCAGAACACCCCGTGCGCGGAGGTCAGGTTGTGCAGCGGCGCCGTGCCGTAAGGGCGGTAGCGCGCCTCCCACAAGCTCGAATCGCCCGTGCCCGCGTCGATCAGGTTGGAGTGGCTGAAGTGCATGTGGTGATCCGACCCGCTGCCGCTTGTCGCCTGCGAGCCGGTGTCGCCCGTCTGCCGTCCCGTCACGCTGTCCACGCAGCGGTGGAAGACGTTGCCGGAAGACCCCATGTGCGAAAGCACGAAGCCGTGCCGCGCGAACGTGGCGCGCGACTGCGTCACCAGACAGTCGCAGGCGTTCTGCAGGCGGTACATGTAGCCGTTGCCGCCCCCGCCGCCGTACTGCGGGCGCTGCATGTGCGTCTCGCTCACCGTGACGCGGCTGCAGTCGCTGAGCAGGACGCCGTTGCTCAGCAGGTGGCAGGTGAAGGTGTTGCCCGCGGGCAGGAACGTCTCGACGCGCCGGATCCATGCGTCGCGGACCCGGTAGGCGCGGATGAGGAACGAACCGTGGACGTCATACGCGGCTTTCGCGGGGTCGCTGTAGTCCTCCTCCGCCCAGCCCGCGCCCGGATGCTGCACGTTGCCGATGGAGAAGTCCTCCAGCCCCACCTCCGCCACCGGGCCCGCGCTGAGCCGCACCACGCGGGCGTTGTCGCGGGTCTTGAGCGCGTACCGCGTCGGCGCGTCCACGGTCAGCGTGCCCGCCGCGCCGTCCACAGCCGTCACGCGCCGGAAATACGCCGGGCCGAGCAACGCGCTGCCGTAGCCGAGCCAATCCGGCTCGCCGTGCTCAGTCACCCACGCGTCCGTGCAGTTCGCGCGCACCACCACCCACTGCCCCACGGCAAAGCCCGACGTGTCCGCCACCGGCAAGACCTGCGCGGGGCCGAGCAGGTCGCGGCTGAGCGCCGTGCTGCCCGCGCCGCCCGCGTAGAGGCTCGCGGCCGACGAACCCTCCATCGTGATCACCACCTTGCCGCGCATGTTGGTGGCGGTGTTCAGCAGGAACGTCTGCCCCACGCCCGCCCCGCGCAGCACCACGCCAGAAGCATTCAGCCGCAGCGCGTACGTGGCGCTCCCCTGCGGGCAGACCCGATACATGCCCGCAGGCAGGTAGACCACGCCGCCGCCCGCCGCCTGCGCCGCGTTGACCGCCGCCTGAATCGCCAGCGTCGCGTCGGCCGTGCCCGTGGGGTCCGCCCCGTACGGCGGCTGGGTCACGTCATACACCGGCCCGGCCACATCGGGCACGGGCACCTCACTCCTGCCGTAGCCCGCGTAAGAGAAATCCTGAATCAGCTTGTCCGTCTCGAAGCTCGCCGTCCCGTCGGCAGGCGGCTGCCAGTCGGGGGGATACAGCACGCTGCGCCACGCCGAGGCGTCGCCCGCCGTCAGGCACCCTCCGAGAAGACACGCCGCAAAGTGTGAAAGCCGTTTCCCTTTCATCGCCGTTACCCTGCCCGCATAGCCGCCGCACAACCCACCTTTTTGCAGAAGTGTAGCAGGACAACGCCGGGAGTCCAGCGCTTTCACGGAAGGCCCCGCACGTTCAGCGCCCCGCGCGGTAGGCGGTCATGGTCGTGCGGTACGTGCGCCGGAACACCTTGCCGAGGTAGCTCTTGCTGGAAAAGCCGCACGCCGCCGCGATGGCCGTCACCGACTGGTTGCTCTCAGCCAGCAGGGCGCACACGCGCTTGAGCCGCGTGCGCTGAAGCTCTTCCAACACGGTCACGTTCAGCGCCTTGCGGAAACGCAGCTCCAGTGCGCGCCGCGACACCCCAGCGTGACGCGCCACGTCCGGCACGCCGACGGGATTCTGCGCGTTGAGCCAGATGAACTCAAGCGCGCGCGTCACCAGCGCGTCGCCCACATGCAGCGCCTCGGTCGAACGGCGCGTCACCACCGAGAGCGGGGGGAACAGGCGCGACACGCGCCGGACGCGCCCGCGCCGCCGCATCTTGCGGTCGAGCAGAGCCGCCGCCTCGTAGCCCATGCGTTCGGTGTCCAGACGGATGCTTGAAAGCGGGGGAAACGTGGCGTCGCAGATCAGCGCGTCGTTGTCCACGGCGAGCACCGCCACCTCGTGCGGCACGTCCAGCCCGGCGGTGAGGCAGGCGTCGAGCACCTGCCGCCCGCGCACGTCCATCGCGGCGAAGAGCGCCACGGGCTTGGGCAGCGCCTCCAGCCACGCGCCCAGCTTGGCCCGCTCGACGCCCCAGTCGCGCCGTTCGCGCGCGGTGAGCGGCCCGTACGTGCGGCAACGGAATCCCGCACGCGCCACGTGCGCCGCGAAGGCCCGTCCGCGCGCCTCGGACCAGTTGATGCCGTGGACCGCGCCCACGTAGGCGAAATGGCGGAAGCGGCGCTCCAGAAAGTACTCCGCCGCCGTCCGCCCGATGGACTCCTGATCCGACGCCAGCACGCTGTGACGCTCCAGCAGCCCCGGCGGCAGGGCGGAGGCGTCGATGGGGTCGATGAGCACCGCCGGGACGCCCGCGGCCAGCACCGCCTCGGCGTACGCGCGGTTCTGGATCACGCCGATCACGCCCGCGCCGCCGCGCGCCGTGAGGGCGGAGACCCGCTGCTCGCCCGCACGCCCTTCCGCCACGTGCAGACTCCACGGCCCGTGGGTGCGCTCATAGCGCAGCACGCCGCTGAGGATGTCGCGATGCGCCTGCTCGTTGGTCTCGAACAGGAGCGCGACGTTGGGGATGCTGGACAGGTTGGCGGGCATGGGACAGGACGGCGTGCGGTTTTGCGCAAAAGTACCACAAAAGTTGCGCAAGTGTCATCTTGAAAAACGCGGCGGGCGGGCCTAAAGTGGACTCATCGATTGGAAACGGCCTGCGGGCCTTCTTCACGGGAGAGAGACGATGACGACACGCAAAGGTTTTTCGCGCCGCGCCTTCCTGCACGGCTCGGCGCTGGCGGCGGGCGCCGCCGCGCTGCACGGGTGCACCCCCACAAGGACGGCGGGACGGTTCCGCAAGCCGGGCGATCTGCTGAACATCGGGGTGATCGGCGTGGGCGGGCAGGGCCGGACCAACTGGTCGGCGATGCTCGAATGCGGCAACACGCGCGTCGCGGCGATGTGCGACGTGGACGCCGAGGCCATCGACGGCGCGCGCGGCTGGTATCAGGAGAAGGGGATGCGGGCGGACTTCGCCGTCTACGCGGACTACCGGAAGATGCTGGAGGCAGAGAAGGGCCTCGACGCGGTGGTCGTCTCCACGCCGGACCACACCCACGCGAGGGCGGCGATACAGGCCATGCGGCAGGGCTGCCACGTCTACGTGGAAAAACCGCTGGTGCGGACGATCTGGGAGGCGCGGTATTTCGGGCAGGTGGCGCGAAGCTGTGGCGTGCTGACGCAGATGGGCAACCACGGCAGCGCGCGGGACGGCACGCGGCGCGGCATCGAGATTTTGCGCTCGGGACTGCTCGGCAACGTCACGGAGGTGCACGTCTGGACGAACCGCCCGGAGATCTCGCCCGGCAACACATGGGGCTGGAAGCAGCCGCTCAAGCGCCCGTCCGGGGAAGATCCCGTGCCTGCGGGGCTGGACTGGGAGTGCTGGCTGGGAACCGCCCCCTCGCGGCCCTTCAAGAAAGGCGTCTACCACCGCATCATGTGGCGCGCGTTTTACGACTTCGGGACGGGCGCGTTCGGCGACATGGCCTGCCACACGATGAACCTCGCCTTCCGCGGGCTGGACCTCGGCCAAGTCGTCGCGGGCGAGGCGGTCGAGATCTCGGAGCGGTATGACGACACCTACCCGGAATACAGCAAGGTGCGCCTGACATACGCCGCGCGCGGCGGCAAGCCGCCGGTGAACCTCTACTGGTACGACGGCTACCGCAAGCCGCCTGCGGAGATCATGCCGCAGGTGATCGCGACGCTGGGGCAGGTGCCCACGACCGGCTGCTACATCATGGGCGACAAGGGCGTGATGGTGAACACGGACGACTACGGCGAGTTCAGCTACATCGCGCTGAAGGGCGAGGAGAAGATGAAGGCCATCGCGAAGCACGAGGCGTGCGCCGCCGTGCCGGTGACCCTGCCGCGCGCGGCAGACCAGAACCAGCGCCGCGAGTTCGTGGACGCCTGCTTCGGGCGCGCCAAGCCGACCTCCGACATCGACCACTCCATCCCGCTCGTCGAGAGCATGCTGGTCGGCTGCATCGCGCAGCGCGTGCCCGGAAGGATCGGCTGGGACGCCTCCAAGGGGCTTTCGGACAACGCGCTGGCCAACACCCTCCTCAAGCCCCACATCCGGCCCGGCTGGGCGTTTTAAGGAGCGTCAAAGATGTTGAAGGGCATGGCGGCAACCGTGATGCTGGCGGGGGCGTGTCTGGCGGCAGAGGAGCCGTTCACGCTCGCGCTGCAGGCGTACACGTTCAAGGACCGCACGATGGTCGAGACCATCGAGGTGGCCAAGCGGCTGGGCTTCAAAGCCATCGAGCTGACGCCGGTGCAGCGGCTGGGCGGAGCCTTCGAGGGCACGCTGCGGCGCGACGGCATGACGCCGGAGACGGCGGCCGCAGTGCGCGACTACCTGAGCGCTTGCGGCATCAAGGCCGTCAGCTACGGCGTGGTGAACGAGAAGGACGAGGACGGCTGGCGCAAACAGTTCGCGTTCGTGCGGGCGCTGGGCATCGGGATGCTGCTCACCGAGCCGCCGCCGGAGCAGGTGCCGCTCATCGACCGGCTGGCGCAGGAGCACCGGATACGCGTCCACCTGCACAACCACGCGAAGAGCAACCCGTGGTGGGACCCGGCGTTCATGGCGTCGCAGGTGGCGGCGTGCAGCGAATGGGTCGGCGCGGGCGCGGACACGGGCCACTGGGTGCCCGCAGGCATCGATCCGGCCGAGGGCATCCGCGCGCTGGCCGCGTCGCGGGTCTTCGCGCTGCATCTGGTGGACACGGACCGCAACGGCACACCGGTTCCCTACGGCACGGGTGTCGGCAAGCTGGAGCAGGTCATCGCCGTGCTGAAAGCCAAGGGCGCGCCGGTGGTGCTCACCTGCGAGTACGAACAATGGGACGACCAGACCGAGCGCAACGTGCGCGCCTGCGTCGAATGGTTCAACGCCCACACGGAGAAAGCGCCGCAATGAAAGAGGCTTTGCAACAGGCTCTCGCGGCCTACGCCGCCGACGCCGCCACGCGGCTGACGCGCACAGACTTCGGCATCCTCGCGGAAATCGGCCAGCGGCTGCTCAAGGCCAAGGCCGAGAACCGCGCGGTGTTCCTCATCGGCAACGGCGGCAGCGCCGCGACCGCGTCGCACGTCACCAACGACCTCGTGAAAGGCTGCCGCTGCGGCGACACGCCGGGCTTCCGCGCCTTCTGCCTGAGCGACTCCAACGCGCTAGTGACCTGCCTCGCGAACGACTTCTCCTATGAGGAAATCTACTCCATCCTGCTGCAGACCTACGCCAACCCCGGCGATCTGGTGCTGGCCTTCAGCGGCAGCGGCAACTCACCCAACATCCTCCACGCCCTCAAGACCGCCAAGGCGATGGGCCTCACGGCCATCGGGCTCGGCGGGCGCGACGGCGGCGCCATGAAGGCGCTCTGCGACGTGGCGCTGATCGCGCCGACCGACTCGATGGAACTGCTCGAAGACATGCACCTGCTCTATTTCCACGACCTCGTCTGCGCCCTGCGCCCTGAACTGGCCAAGCTGGCGGACGGACAACAGAAGGCCCCATGCTCATCGGCGCGATAGACGGCGGCGGCACCAAACTGCTGGCCGCCATCCTGACCGCCGACGGCACGCTGCGCGCCCGGCGCCACGCGCCTGCCCCCGGCGGCGGGCTCGAGGCGTACTTCGGCCTGTGCGCCGAACTGCTCGGCGCGTGCGCCCGCGACGCCGCCGTGACGCTCGGCGACCTCTCCGGCGTCGGCGTCGCCCTCCCCGGCATGACCGACGGCAACGACCGCGTGCTCGGCTCCCCCTCCTCCGGCTGGGGTGCCTTCGACGCCCGCGCTCTGCTCGCGCCGCGTCTCGGAGGCCTCCCCGTCTTCATCGAGAACGACGTCAACGCCTGTGCGCTGGCGGAGATGCGTTTCGCGCGTGGCGACGGCAACTTCGTCTGGATGACGGTCAGCACCGGAATCGGCGGCGCGGTGGTGGCGGACGGGCGCCTCATCCGCGGCGCGAACGGTTGCGCGGGCGAGCTTGGCCACCTCAAAGTGGCGTTCGACAATCCCGCCCCCTGCGGCTGCGGCGCGCGCGGCTGCCTTGAAGCGCACGCCTCCGGCACCGCCATCCGCCGCATGGCCCGCGAGGCCGGGCTAGACGCCGACGCGAAACAGGTCGAGGCGCTGGCCGCCGCAGGCGACGGTACGGCGCAAGCCATCCTCGACACGGCAGGCCGCCACATCGGGCGGGGGCTGGCCATGGCGGCAAACATCCTGAATCCCGCGCAGATCTACATCGGCGGGGGCGTTTCGCACGCGCTGCCCCTGTTCCTGCCCGCGTTGCGCGAGGCCTTCGCCGCCGACGCGCTCCCCCAGTGCCGGGACATCCCGGTCACGCGCACCGGCCTCGGCTACGACGCCGCGCTTTTCGGCGCCGCCGCCGTCTGCCTGGACGGGCTTCATACCCTTCCCTGAGAACGCCCCGTACCTCACGGAAGACTCTCGCGAAACGCGCGGATGCGGAAGAACATCGGCGTGCCCGCTCCCGGGGCCGTCAGATAGAGGCTGTTTGTGAGCGTGGTCGGCGGGCGGTTCGTGAAAACAGGGAACCACGCCGCCTCCGAGGAAAGCGAACTGCGGGTCTCCAGCACCTGCATGGCTGCAACCCCTCCTGTCCAGACACACCTGAATCCGTCTCCCTCAGGCACAAGGCTGATCAGACGCAGGCATGAGGCACTGTCGCCCGGGTCGGTGTCCGCAAAGTATTCGCCCCAAGCGGGGATGCCGTCGCCGTCAAGATCGTCGTGGACATCGCCACACACGGTCGGATCCATGTTGTGCTCACATTCCCACTGGTTGGGTATCCCGTCTTGATCATAATCGGAGTCGGGATGCAATTGGACAGAGCCGACGGCGGCGGACCATTCGCTGGTAGCCGACCCGAAAGGGAAGTCGGTGATCGCGCGCGTCCGGAACGTGTAGTGTGTCGCGTCCGCCAAAGGTCCGAACACCCGCGAGGTGCCGCTGTCCGCACCAAAACATCCTGAGTCGGGCAGACAGACGCAATCGTACCGCGTAGCCCCGACGCCAGCCGCCCAGAAGACCTCGTTTGCGAATCCGACCGTGTAAGCCGGTTCGGCAAGCATGACAGGCGGCAGAGGGTTCACGCCCATCGCCAGCGGCAACGACAGTTCAGGCACCGAAGGGTCGTCGCTGACAAAGAGGCCCGCCCCACTGGCATAAGCGCCGGGGGCACACGTGCGGGCGTCGAAAAGCACATAAACCTGCGTCACCCCAAAAGAGGGTATGGTGGCGGAGGTCGCGCCGACCGTCCAGAAGGTGTGTCCCGCACCGTCAGCCGACTCAAGCGCCTGACCGCCCGGCCCGAGGGGCGGCAACCCGTCCAACGAGAACGTCAGGCTCTGGAGGCCTGCGTTGCTTACGGCAAACGTCCGGACAAGGATCTCTCCTGTCCGGAGGATAACATTCGTCGCGGCGGCAGGATAGACCACAATCACGCCTGCGTCACGGGTCACCGCAAGCGGCAGGGCACAGGTGTTGTTGTCCTCGCGGCAACCTTCATCGACCCATTCAAAACCGTCTGCCTGAATGAGCAGGAACACCTCAGGCCCCAACCACCACGACTCGTCAGGCAAGGTCAGGTACGTGGAACGGCCCGCGCCTTTGCCTGCCGCCAACGCGGGCGTGTAATCCATGACATCAAACATGTAGTCGTCAGGATCAACCTCCTGATCACGTGACAGGTAGAAGCCGACCACCGAAGACGCGGCATTCGTCGTTCCGATGTTGGTGACCGCATAGTTCACCACGAAGCTGTCACCCATCATGAAGCGCCCGTTCACGGGCACCGCCGCAACCCGCAAGTCAGGCCCCCTCACCGTCAGGTTCACGGGGATACCGTTGGCCGCCGCGTCGGGATCATTGCACATGAACAGCAGATTCGTGGCAACCTGCGCGTTGGCGACGAGCCCCGCCGCATCCAGCGCGACATCAAGCATCAGCGTCTCGGACGGCAGGACAACACCGCTGGAGGGCGATGCCTCCAGCCAGCCGACATCCGGCACGCCGAGGGTGAAGGCCAGCGGCGCGTTGCCGTGGTTGACGACGGAGAGCGAACAGGTCTCTTTCTCGCCTATCGCCAAGAAGAGGTTGGTCAGCCCCGCAGGGGACAAAGAAAGCTGCGGGCACCTAAGCTCGAACGGCAGGGACACACCGGCCATGTCACCGGATGTTTCCGCGCGGAGGATGACCCCGTCCCCCCGTCCGATGAGCGCTTGCATGCCCGACCAGTAGCCGTTTGTTGCGGAAACGCAAGAAGGCCCAGCGAGAACGGGTGGCGGCTGACCGAGGCTCTGAACGTAAAAGCAGACATCCGTCCTCTCCGGCGCATCCGCAAGATCGCCGTCAATCGTCCGGCAAGACACCGACACCTCAAACGGAACGGCGGAGGTCTGCACTGCGCCGACCGTTTCGACCGAGAAGTTGAAGGGATCGTTGTCAAGCACAAGGAAGGAGACAAGGTTGCTGTTTCCCGAAAACAACGTCGCCTTTATCTCAACGGGGCGTCGCCCCTGGCATTCCGAATCATCATAGACCTCCAGCCCGAACACTGCGTTCGTCATGCCCGCCGGGATCACCACCGTGGCGGGGGATGGCAAGAGGGTTGCCGGAGCATAACTCTCCAAATGGACGGGACAGTCGTACGTCAGCACCTCGTCGATAAAAATCTCGCCAGCAGCGGTTACCAACCCCATGCCTTCGCGAAGCGTCAGCCCTGCCGCAGGCGTAAGGACAAGATTTATGTCGTTGTCATAGATAAGCAGGGTGGCGTCCGCGTTGCCCAGATCCGCCTCTTGTGCGGTAATGGTCACCGTCCGGTTACCGTCACAGACGGCATTGTCAATTACGCCCAGATCAAAGCAGGCTTGCGCCGTTCCTGCGCTCACCACAACCGTCTCCGGGACCGCGAGCCATGACGGATCACTGACATGCAGGGCGAACGTGATGTCCGCATCAGCCGGCTGCCCCAACGCAATACACCCTGCCCCTACCAGAACGCCCGCGCTCTCATTCACCGTCGAAGGTACCGTCAGTCCCACGGTGGTGCGCTCATTGTCATGCACACACAGGGTTGCCGTCGCGTCAAAGGCGCCGACTGCGGAGGCTTTCAGACGGAGAGCCGTCATGCCCGTAAGGAGCGAGTCATCCAGTACAGACAGGTCAAAGGCGGCGGAAGACCCGCCCTCCGGGATCACGACCGAAGCGGGCAAGATCAAGCGGCGGAAATCGCTGCTTTCCAGCCGGACGGTCAGCGGCGCCCCGGCAGGCGCCGCGAGTTGAACATGACACTCAAGCTGGTCGTCGCGCCCCTCCGTCACCTCGCTGGCGGGAAGAACAAGCTGAAGGACAACCGCCTCCGACCGGCAGATCTCGAGATCGCCCGCGCCGTTCTCTGTTTCCGAGGAAGCCCTAAGGATGTATGTGCCGGCGGTTTCCGCCTGATACACGACACACGCGTTGCGCCCGTCCGCAGCGCCTTGCACGTCCTGAGCGACCAACACGTTTCCTGGAGCGTATAAGGTCAACGACGGATCAAGCGTGTTAGGCGGTTCGCCAGAACCGTCACCGGGAGTGGCCGTCATCAGACAAAGGCGTTCACCGGCCTCCACCTGCAGCGTGAAGAGGTCTGTCATATCGCCAGAGTCCCCCAGTCTGGCGCAGATAACCTCCGCGTTGCCCGCGCTGTTTGGGAACGGCGCGTGATTCGGCTCCGCCTCAAAAACAGCGTCCTCCTGCACACTGAGCTGATATGCGGGGGTCTGTCCCGAAACGCGCACATACGCATCGCCCGGCGGCGGGATGATACCCGAGATGATCTGCTTCCCCGCGCTTTGCGCGGTTACGTTGGTCAGCACGGTCACACCGTCGCTGCCGAGAAGTTGCAGGGAGACCGGCTGAACCTGCGTCGCATTGCAGAGGGCGACCGAAACGGGCGACGTCCCCGTCAGACTCAATTTGTACCAGTCGCAGTCAGGGTCGGCCACACGTGGCGCGTCACTGGAGGAGACCACGATATTGTCGAGCCCCACCTGATTCGTAAAATACAACGACGAGAACCGGAAACCTGTTATGGAGCCGATCCCGCCCCCCGGCTTCGATGCAAGCTGTTGCCCGTTTTTCCAGATGGTGATCGTATCGTTTCGCTGATCACACAAGACCTCCATCTTGAAGACTTCACCCGGAGTGAACGTCCCGATGGTGTACACGTAAGGAGACACCCACAGCCGGATTGCCCCTGACGCCTCAAAATTGATGTTACGCACTGAGGGACAATCCAGATTAATCGTCAGCCCGTCCACAGGAGGCATGATCACGACATCGAAGGAGACCAAGTAGTCGCCGTAGTCTCTCGAAAAAACCCCATAGGTCCCGACGCGCACCCCGATCTGGCCGCCTGTACCGAGATCAAGGCATTGCGAGGTCATCGGGCCGACGGAACTTGAGACCGTTGGCGCACCGAACGACACCGTACTCACCGTCTGCCGGGGTGCGCTGCCACTCCCTGTGACCGGAAGTGACCCAATCGTATGGGGCGGCGAGGAAAACGTGACATTATACAACCGCCAGTCCGAGAACTGCTCAAGCGTCCCCATCACGCTGGCTCGGCGGGCACGCTTGGCCTGCGGCAACTTGCGCCACGCGGCGGCCAGATCAACCGCCGTGTCCGCCGTCCCGTTATCGGCCCCGCCATAAGCCTCTTGTTCCTGCGCGGCGTTCAACGCCGCAGTCAGGCAGTAAGAGCCACTTCCCGATCCAGCCTCTGAAACCTCGATGATACACGGACTCGACCCCGACACAGTAACCGCCGGGAGCGCAACTGATCTCCCGGCGGCGGCGGCGGTAGCCTCGCCCAGCACCGTCCCCGAATCAGTGGTCAGGCGTATCCGCGGGCGAAGCCCCGCGTCAGGAACAACAACGGCCGACACCGCCTGCGTGCCATCCAGACGGAGCCAGTAGCCGTCCGAGTCGGCAGGCAAGGTGATTTGCCCGTTGACGATATTCGTGTACAGGCGGCTGCCGTAGGGCTCTAGCGGCGACCAGCGCGCGGGGAATTCATTGGTCGGCAGGTCTAACAGATAGACGGCCTCGTAAGCCGCGCACGGATTACCATGCGTGTCGCGCAGCGTGCCTTCATGCAGACGCACCGTCCACGTGCCGTCGAAAGAGGGAATCTGTACCCCGTAAGCCACCTCTTCGGGCGAAACCACCACCGCCGAGACCACCTGTCCGGCGCTGAGTTCCAGATTGCCGATCGCCACCGAAGCGGGATTCACCGGCTCGCTGAAGAAGAGCCGGATCTCCGCAGGGCTGGATTCAAGCATACCGGGAGCAGGCAAGACATTATTCACGGCCAGCGGTAAAAGATCGTAATAGAACTGCGAGGAGTACGCCGGGCTAGGTGCGCCGTCCGCATCGCGGAGAACCGCCCCGGCAGCAAGCGCGATCGACTGCGGCCCTTCCGACGTAACGGGCGAAGCCCCGAAACTGAACCGCACGACGCCCTCCCCGTCAAGCTCCGCCGCGACAGCAGAGACGCCGTTCACGGTCATGCCGCCCGCATCCAAACCGGCGGCGCGCACCGGATCGGAAAAGCGCACGACAACCGACACGGGCACATCGGATGTCACACTCCCGCTTGCAGGGGTACACCCCGCAACGGCGAACACGAAAGAGCCAAAAGCGTTATTCACATTCAGGCGCCCCCCAGTGACCGTTTTGCCCGCAAGGGATGACACGGGGTCTGCGCCAGCGAGAAGAGCCTCGCGAACCCGCACGGGCGATGCGTCGGGATAAGCGCCCCACAGCAGAGCCGCCGCGCCAGACACGTGCGGGGCCGCCATCGACGTGCCGCTCTTGTAGCCGTAAAGTCCGTTGGTCACCGTGCTGTAGACGTAGTACCCCGGAGCAGACAGGTCAACAGATGTAAGCCCGTAGTTCGAGAAATAGGCCAGCGAGTCATTCCAATCCGTGGCCGCAACGGCGATGACGTTCGCGTTCTGGTAACAGGCCGGATAGCGAGGCGAGGTGTCGTTGTCCGTTCCGTCGTTCCCCGCAGAGGCCACCAGCACCGCATGACTCTCACTCGCCTGAATGGCCGCAGCCATCACAGAACTGTAACTCGAACTGCCGAACGAGCAGGAGAGCACTTTCGCGCCGTTCGCGACCGCATAATAAATGGCGGAAGCGGCAGCCGAAGACGGGCCAGAACCCGTAGGCCCGAGAAACTTGAGCGGCATGATACTCACGCGCCAGCAGACACCCGCCACACCGAGGCCGTTGTTCCCCAACGCGCCGATCGTGCCCGCGCAATGCGTCCCATGCCCGAAATCATCATCAGGGAGATTGTCGGCATTGTAGAAGTCCCAGCCGCAGAAATCGTCGGCATAGCCGTTCTGATCGTCATCCATCCCGTTCGTCCGCTTGTCCTGTCCTTTGTCGTCCAAACCCGTCTCGCCGGGGTTCAGCCAGAGGTTACCCGCGAGGTCTGGATGGCCAAGGTCCACACCGGAGTCGATCACCGCGACAACCATCCCCGCATCGCCCGTAGTCCGCTCCCACGCCTCGGGCGCGTCGATATCCGCATCCGGCCTCCCGCCGGTCTGACCCGTGTTGTGCATCCCGTAAAGCAGGCTGAACCCCGGATCGTTCGGCAACGCGTCCGCCCAGATCAACTCGTCAGCCTCCGCCGATTGGATCAGCTCCTCGTCGTCCGTCAGCAGTTCCAGTGCCGCCTGCCGCAACCCCTCCATACCCGGACGGGAAATCTCCACGAGATAAAACCCGGGAACCGGCAGCGCCTTGCGGATCGTCCAGCCCCTCCTACCGCAGGCCGCCTCAAGTGCCGCACGATTACGTCCCTGCCGCAACCGCACCACCAGATGGTCCGCAACCACCGAATGATATTCGAGGACCCGCCCCTGAGCGGCCCCAACGGCTGGCACCTCCCGCAACACCTCCTCCGCCACAAAGGGATAAGGGCCCTCGACCTTCAGTAGCCGTTCCGTACGCTTCTGCCCGAGACCGGCATCCGCCTCCGCCTGTCGGAGCACCTCCGCACGGGCAAACCGCAGTCCCGCACGAGCCGCCTCCCTTTCAAAAACATCGGCTCCCGTCGGCATTTGCGCCGCATGCACGGCAACACAAAACGTTAAGCCCATCACGAGATAGCCAATGCGTTTACAGCTCATATGGGTCGCCTCTTATGAATGATGTTATGTACATTAACGCACATGATTCATGCTTGCCACCCAAATCCGAAATTATTTCTCGCATGCGCTGCCTCACAATCCATGACGCCGAAACCGGGGGACATGGAGATGTCGAGGGCAGGAAAAGGGTCTATGCCCGCGTAGTGGTCGCAGTGCGTGGATCCCTGCAACGCCGAAGATCACCCGGCGTTGCGGAGGCGCCTTGCCGACTAGAGATCCGCTCCAACCTCGACTTGCCTTGGATGCGGCACTCGGGCCGCACGAGGGGAACCTTGAATTCGCGGGGAAATATCACTCACCCCAACCGCAATATCTAAGCGGCGCTTTTTCAACCGTAAGATGGTTGGACCAGTGGGATTCGAACCCACGACCCCAACATTAAAAGTGTCGTGCTCTACCGACTGAGCTATGGTCCAATACGCTGAAAAAGATCGCTGGATTTAACCAAATTATTTAGCGCATGTCAATTGACCTCATCGGCACCCGACGGTATACTTGCTAGCTGTTTACGAAATAGAGGTGTTTCGCCATGGCTTCGATTGACACAATCTTCGCAAACCCCAAGGGTATCTCTCTGAATGTGGAGACGCTGGGGGAATGCAAAATCGACTCTCCGATCCGGAACCGCGACTTCATCGACGCCGATGAGCGCATCCTGATCACGGAAAACGTCAAGCATTTGCAGCAGATCACCGACCGGCTCGGCACCACGCCCTCGTTCGAGCGCGCGGGCCCCCACCACAAGATTTTCCACGACCCGTCGTGGAGCCGCGTGGGCATCATCACCGCAGGCGGGCTCTGCCCCGGGCTGAACCACGTGATCAAGGGGCTGGTCGAGATCCTCATGTTCGACTACGGGATCAAGACGATCTACGGCATCCGCTACGGGTACGCCGGGCTGATCCCCCGTTTCGGGTACAAGCCGATCATGCTGGACACCGACAACGTGGACACGATCCATGAGCATGGCGGCACGATGCTGGGGTCGTCCCGCGGGCAGCAGGACACGAACGAGATCGTGGACACGCTCGCGCGGATGAACATCAACATCCTCTTCTGCATCGGCGGCGACGGCTCGCTGCGCTGCGCGCGCGACATCGCCGACGAATGCAAGAACCGGAAGCTGGCCGTCAGCGTGATCGGCATCCCCAAGACCATCGACAACGACCTTCACTTCGTGGGCCGGAGCTTCGGCTTCGAGACGGCGGTGGCCGAGGCCACACAGATCATCCAGGCCGCGCACACCGAGGCGAAGGGCACGTTCAACGGCATCGGGCTGGTCAAGCTGATGGGCCGCGACTCGGGCTTCATCGCGGCCTACGCCACGCTGGCGAACCCGGTCGTGAACTTCTGCCTGATCCCGGAGCTCGACTTCGAGATGGACGGGCCGCACGGGCTGCTCTCGGCGCTCTCCTACCGTTTCGACCGTTTCAAGGACCACGCCGTCGTGGTTGTGGCGGAAGGCGCCGGCCAGCGCCACATCGCCGGCGAGCCGGAGCGCAAGGACGCCTCGGGCAACGTCCTGAAAAAAGACATCGGCGAGTATCTCCGCCAGAGAATCACCGAGCATTTCAAGAAGACGAAGCGCGAAGCCTCGGTCAAATACTTCGACCCGAGCTACACCGTCCGGAGCGTGCCCGCCAAAGGCACCGACGCGATCCGCTGCTACATGCTGGCGCGTAACGCGGTGCATGCCGCCATGGCCGGCCGCACCAACTGCGTGATCGGCAATCAGGACGACTGGTACACGCTAGTCCCCATACGCCTCGCGACCATCCAGCGGCAGAAGGTGAACCTGAACAGCGACCTGTGGCGCGCGGTGATGGACGCGACCGGACAGACCCTCTACTTCGGCGGAGGCACAAACGGCAACTCGCTGAACGACGGAACCGTGCCATGAGCCAAACCGGGAGCCCCTATAAACGCTGTGCCGTCGTCGGGATTGTGGGACGGACCAATTCGGGCAAGTCCACCCTGCTCAACCGGATGGTGGGCGAGAAGGTCAGCATCGTCAGCCCGGTCGCCCAGACAACCCGGAACACGGTGCGCGGCATCCTCACCGACGACAAGGGGCAGCTCGTCTTCATCGACACGCCCGGACTGCACAAATCGGAAAGTGCCCTCGGCACGCTGATGAACCGCATGGCCCGGCAGGCCTCGGCCGGCGTGGACATCCTTCTGGTGATCTTCGACGGCGGCTGCCGCCCGCATCTGGAGGACGACGGCTGGATGCGCCGCGTCCTGAATGTCGAGCAGCCCGTCGTGTTCGTCCTGAACAAGAACGACCAGTCCCCTTTTTATGAGGCGGCGTTCAAAGACCTGTGGCAGGCCATCCAAGCCGAAAAGCAGATCCAGCGCGACGTCACGTGGATCAAGACCTCCGCGACGCATCCGGCAGGGGCGGTGGCGCTGGTGGATCTGCTCTACACGCTGGCGCAGCCTTCGGAGGACTACCTCTTCCCCGAGGACATCGTCACCGACTACCCCCGCAAGCTGGCGATCGCGGACATCATCCGCGAGAAGTTTCTGGCCAAGCTGCACGATGAGATCCCCCACGAATTGGGCGTCAAGGTTGAGCAGATCGACGAAAAAGGGCAGAACTGGGTGATCTCGGCCACCGTCTACGTCAACCGCGCCTCGCAAAAGGGCATTGTGATCGGGCCGAAAGGGCGCACGTTGAAATACGTCCGACAATGCGCGGAGCCCGAGATATCCGATGTTTTCGGCGTCAAAGCCACGCTTGAGCTTTGGGTCAAAATCGAAAAAGACTGGATGAAGAACTTCTGGCTCCTGCAACAAATGGGCTACGCGGGGGGAAGATGATTTTATCGTCCCGTATTAAACCGCATTGACATATACACGCGCGGTTATTACTCTTTTCAAATCAATCGTATTCGAGGTGTTTCTGATATGGCATGTTTGACCGTAATGGATGGGGCGCTAAAGGGGCTTCAGGCGACGTTGAATCACTCCGTGACCCGGATCGGGCGGAGGGATGAGAACGACTGGGTTCTCCAAGACGGCTCCGTGTCGGGCATCCACTGCGAGATTGAAAAAAGCGCGACCGGAATCATCATCCGCGATTTGGGTTCGACGAACGGCACGAAGGTCAACGGCGAGCCGATCCGCGAGAAGCGGCTCTTCCGTAACGACATCATTTTGGTCGGCGAGATCCCGATCATGATCGACGGCGAGGACGTCCCCCAGTCGGAGATGCCCGAACCCTACTCGATACCGCGCACCACCATCGTCATCCAACAGAAACGCACGCTTGAGCCGCCGAAAGAGTTCAGCAAGAAATCGAACTCGAACCGAATCTGGGGCGCATTGATCGCCGTGCTGCTGCTGGTGATCGTCGGGCTGCTGTTCAAGCTGTTCACCGGCGAATAGCGCGGGCGGGGCGTTCACAGGCGCCAGAGCCGCCGTCGCCCCGGTCAAAGCATCCAGCTTAAGAACTGCTCCTTGGGCAAGGGCGCGACCTGACGTTCACTCGCGCCCTCGTCGCCGATGAAGCGGAGCGTCACGTCCTGACGGGCTCCATGATCGCCGTACGCCGCGCAAATCCCGCCCGCCAGCGCGACATCCTCCGGGCCGGCCCCACCGGGAATCAGCACCGTCGGACCGGGAACGTTCACGGTATGCAGCAGCAGGTCGCCTTGCCGCCGCGCCCCTTTCAGGACACCGTTGTCGTGCGAATCGCGCCCCACGACGCATTTCGCGCCGCCCGGCAAGCGAAAATGCCGCCCGTAGGGCAGCAGCCGCACCAACGCCTCGTCATCGAGCCCCTCATGCGTCTTGAGTTCGGCCAGTTTGCGGCAGAAGCCCTTTTCCGTCAGCAGGCAACCGCCTGCGGGCGACGGATACTCCTTGAGTCCGTACGTCTCGGCCAGCGCCATCTGGGGCTTGCGCGACCTTCCGTTCAGCCCCAGCAGGCGCGAACGGTCAACCACCCCCTCGCGCTCCGGCAGCGTGGGCTCAAGCAGGAGCGCACTCAGCGGGCGCAGCAGCCGCCCGCCCAGTTCGGCGTCTTTCTCCACGATCTCCAAGGAGCGGCGGTTCTGCGACATCGGACGCTGGTTCAGCACCTCGCCCGTCGCGACGAAATCAAAGCCCTTCTGCGCCATCAGCTCCCCGGCCCGACGGATCATCAGCGCGTGGCAGTCGATGCACGGGTTCATCGCACCGCCGAACCCGTGCGGCGGATGCTTGACCAGCGCCAGAATGTCCCGCGTGAACTCCACCACATGCAACGTCACGCCAAGACGTGCCGCAGCCTGCTTGGCCGCGGCGATCTTGAAGAACGGGCTGGCGAAGACGACCGCCTCCACATGAAGCCCCTGCCCGCGCAGGACGCAAATCGCCAACTGGCTGTCCAGTCCGCCCGAGAGCAGACACAGCCCGCGTCCCACACGCCCGGCCGGCGCCGGGACGTTCTCCGCCGCAACATCATCCATGGATCGAAACCTTTTTCATAAAAATCCTGCGCAACACGCTGTCTTCCGCCACAACGCCCTGATCGACCAGCAGGCAAAGCGCCGTCACTGCGGCACAGGCGAGCGCCACGCCCAGAATGTTGGCGATCAGGAAACGCCGCTTGTCCAGCCCCAGCAGAAACGCGCCGAACGCGCCCGTGTACGCGCCCGTCCCGGGCAGCGGCACCCCGATGAAGACCGCCAGCCCCCATTCGCCATACCGCTCCACATACGGATGAAGCTTGTGCTGCGTGCGCTCAAAGCGCGGCCAGACGCGCCGCTCAAACCAGCCCCACCGGCGGAACACCTGCACCACCGGCCCCATCACCCAGAACGTCCCGACGCCGACCGCCAGATTCGCCAGAAGGCAGACCGCCACGGCAAGCGGCACGCCCAGCGCCTCGCGCACCGGCGAGTGGAAAAACGCGAGGGGAATCGAGGCGCGCGCCTCCAGCCCCGGAATCAACGTACACAAAAACAACAGCGCAACCGCCTCAATCGCATTCATCGATACAACCGCTTCCCTTCCCCGACGGGCTCGGGTATACTTGCCCTCAGTGAAAGGAGAAGATAGAACATGGTGTCCCGTCTGTCCATGATGAACCTGCTTTGCGCCTGCTTTTTCGCGTGCGGGCAGGGCCGCGCGGACATCGGCGTCACGACGATCCGCGCGCCGGGCGCGTCGCTCGACGTCTCGCTCAAGAACGAGGCGGACTACGCCGTCAGCCAAGGCGTGCGCTGGCTCGTCTCGAAGCAGAACGCCGACGGCTCTTGGGGCGACACCAACCGCGTCCACCTCACCGCGCTGGCGCTCTGCGCGGCACGGGGCTCGCAGCAACTTTCCGCGCAAGACGCCTGCGTGAACGCGACCCTCTGGCTCAACACCGCGAAATCTCCCCTCCCCGAAGACCTGTGGACGCACGCCTGGAAGCTGCTGGCCTTTTCCATCGCGGTCCCCGACACCCCCGAGCGCGAGCGCCTCCTCGCCCGGCTCCAAGAAAACGCGGGCGCGTGCCTCGCGGACGCGCCGGAAGAGGCACGTGACTTCTGGTTCGAGGTCGTCGCATCGCTCGCCCCGCCGCCGCAATCGCCCGACACCCCTTCTGCCACCGGCTCTGACCGGCTGAAGGCCGTTTCGGACGGCTGGCCACCGGCCTTCACCGACAACCGCACCGTATGGTCGCTCGCCCGGCTGATCAACCGCGCAGGAAAAGGACACCTCTTGCGCTCCGGCAACCCGCTCGACTGGCGCACAGCCTTCGCCCGGCACCTCGTCAACGCCCAACGCCGAGACCCCGACGCGGGCAGTTACTGGGATGCCGCAGACGAAAACCGGCGGATTGCCGAGACCGCGTTCGGCATTCTCGCGCTGTTGGACCTCTAAGAAATTTATGTTGCCTCTTTTTTTCATAATCCGGTATCATCCTGACATAATGTGTTGCGTTTTCCAGCTGTAAGGAAAGAAGTGGTATTTTGATGAGTAACAAAGCACGTGTTGGCATTGTGGGCGGCGGCGCGGAGTCGTTCATGGGGAAGATCCACCGCACCGCAATCGAGGCGAGCGGATGTGTCGAACTGGTTTGCGGCGCGTTCGGCTCGACCCGCCAAAGTTCCTTCGAGACCGGCAAGATGCTCAATCTGCCGACACGCCGCGTTTACGGGACTTACCGCGACATGTTCCGGCGCGAGCCGACCCTGCCGGAAAACGAGCGCATGGATTTCGTGGCGATACTGGCCCCCAACGCGATGCACTATCCCGTGGCCATGTCCGCCATCGACGCCGGTTTTCCCGTCTTCAGCGAGAAGCCCTTCACGTGCAACATGGACGAGGCGCTCAACCTGAAACGCAAGCAACAGAGCCGCGGGTTCGCGTTCGGCGTCGCGATGGCCTATTCGGGGTATCCGATGTTGCGCAAGGCCCGCGAGCTGGTCCAGACCGACAAGGCCATCGGGACGGTGCGTAAAGTGGTCAGCACCTACCCCCTCGGCTGGATGGCGCAGCGGCTTGAGACCGCAGGCAACAAGCAGGCCGGCTGGCGGGCTGACCCGCGCCGGTGCGGCCCGGCCGGGTGCCTCGTCGATCTCGGCATCCACTGCTTTTACGTGGCCGAATGGGTCTCCGGCCTGAGCGTCAGCGAGGTGTGCGCCGACCTCCGCCCGACCGTCGCGGGGCGCATCCTCGACGACGACTGCAGCGTGCTGGTCCGCTTCGCCACGGGCGCGCGCGGGGTTTTCATCGCGAGCCAGATCGCGACGGGCCGCAACGAGGGCCTCACCCTCGGGCTGTTCGGCGACAAGGGTTCCCTGTGCTGGTCGCAAAACGAGCCGGACACGCTGCTCCTCCGGGGCGTTGACGGTGCCCTGCAGCCGATCAAAGGCGGCACCCCCTGCACGGCCGCCGAGCCCAGCGTGCCGCCGGCGCCCTACGGCAACAACGCCGCCTATATCGAGGCGCTGGCCGCAGCCTACACCTCCTTCGTCGGGCAGCTCGCGGGCGGCAAAAAGAAAGCGGCGGCAAAAGCCTCCACGCCGGGCTTCATGACCGTTGACGAAGGCGTGCGCTCCGTCGCGTTCGTGGATGCGGTCATCAAAAACACCGCCATCCCCGAAGAAGGGCAGCCGCCGCCCGCCAAGTGGATGCCGGTCATCGTGCCGCCCGTGCCCGAGCTGTGAGCGGCCCCGCCGGGATTACGGCTTGTGCCATCTCTGATTCCTGTTATACTGCTTAGCATATTACTTAAAGAAAGGCGTTGCCGCAGTGCGCGGGACGGGTGCCCGTCTCTCCACATCGGCAAACCGAAAGGGAGACGACATGCAGAAAGAAGACCTTACGAACATCAACCGCCGTGGCTTTGTCAAGACCGCCTCCGCTGGCGTGGCATATGCGGCACTACCCGGAATCCTCAAGGCCCAGCAGGCCCCGTCCCTCAACGTCGTCGGGGCGAACAGCCGCGTCAACGTGGCCTGCGTCGGATTCTCCGACCGCTTTAAAGACGCCCTCCTGCCCTCCTTCCTGAAGTCGAAGGATGATCTGAACTTCGACATGGTGGCTCTCGCCGACCTCTGGAGCGTGCGCCGCGCGGAAGGCAAGGCGCGGATCGAAGAGAAGGTCGGCCACGCGATCGACCTGTACAAGAGTGACGAGGAGCTTTACGAGAAGGCCAAGAACGTCGACGCGGTCATCATCTCCACCGCCGACTTCCAGCACGCCATGCACACCGTGCACGCGATCAAAGGCGGCAAGGACTCCTACACCGAGAAGCCGCTCGCCGAGGACATGGACGCGGCCAACGCGGTACTCGACGCCGTCAACGAGGCGCGCAGGGCGGGCAACCGCGGCGGCGCGGTCATCCAGGTCGGCTCGCAGCGCCGCTCCGGCAACGCCTACCACATCGCCAACGACTACATCCGCTCGGGCAAGTTCGGCGACATCACCTACGTGGACCTCTGCTGGAACGTCAACCAGTCCCGCCGCTGGCGCCGCGACGAGAAGCTCGTCGCCAGCCTCAAGGCCTCCGACACGGACTGGAACAAGTGGCTGCTCGACCGCCCGCTGGTCGCCTTCGACCCGCGCAAGTACCTCGAATTCCGCCTGTTCTGGCCCTATTCCTCGGGCATCCCCGGCCAGTGGATGTGCCACCAGATCGATACCGTCGCGTGGTTCACGGGCTTCGACTTCCCGCGCTCGGCCATGTCCTCCGGCGGCATCTACGCGTGGAAAGACGGTCGCCAAAGCTGCGACACCTTCACGACGCTCCTCGAGTACGGCCCGGACAACGACCCGTCCAAGGGCTTCCAAGCCGTCTTCAGCTCGCGTCAGACCAACTCCGCGCGCGGCAACGTCGAGAAATACCACTCGACCACCCAGACGATCGACCTGATCAAGGGGACGGTCTCCAACGAAGGCGTCGAGAAAGTCAAGGAAGAGGTCAAGAAACTCGCCGAGACCGAGGTCGCCTCCACCGCCGCCAACACCGGCGCGGGCGGCATGGAAGTCGCCCACATGCGCAACTGGATGGAGTGCGTCCGCTCGCGCAAGCAGCCGAACGCCCCCATCGAGGCGGGTTACAGCCACGCCGTCGCGCTCATCATGTCCAACGCCTCGCTGCAAACCGGCATGAAGGCCACCTTCGACAAGAAGCGCCGTCAGGTCATGGCGGGCGGCAAGGTGTTCCGCGGCTACGACAAGCGCGGCAGCGGCTCCTCGTGGTGGCCCTTCTAAGGAGAACGGATATGGATCTCAGCAGAAGGGATTTCGTGCAGACGCTGGCAGTCGCCAGCGTCGCGGGTCTGAGCGGATGTTGCAGCGCGAAGGAGTCCGGCATGACAGGTGACCCCCAGAAGGCATCACGCATCATGTTCGGCATCTGCGCGGGCACCGACAAGGCCGGGAAGCTCAAAGAGGTCGGCTTCGAGTTCATCGAAGGCGGCGTCTCGGGCGTACTCAAGCCGGACAAGCCGGACGCGGACTTCGCCGCGGAACTGGCCAAGCTGAAGGCCAGCGCGCTTCCCATGCGCTCGTGCAACGGGTTCATCCCCAAGACCTTCGCCCTCACCGGGCCGTCGGTCGCGCACGACGCCGCGCTGGAGTACGCGGTCACGGCCTGCCGCC
>Ga0208244_100798_pt1 | contig 23846 bp, 25 predicted proteins | sample SubbioCR12Aug_5A_FD_184828 | JGI IMG/M metagenome (GOLD analysis project Ga0208244, IMG submission 184828) | Serpentinite rock and fluid subsurface biosphere microbial communities from McLaughlin Reserve, California, USA - CR12Aug_5A (SPAdes) | ecosystem: Environmental > Terrestrial > Deep... | reverse complement strand
GGCAGCCGCCCGCCACTGCGCTGAAGGGTTGCGCACCAGCTCGAGCGCAGATGTCCGGGCGGGCAAATATCCGGTTTCCTGCGCCCAGCGAACCTGGTTTTCCGGCGAAAGCGCCCAGCGCATAAACAGCCAACCCGCCAGTTGGCGCGCTGGACTGCCCTCGAACAGGACAAACGACGGCCCGTAAGCTACCGCCGCCCGCGTCAGGCCGGGGAAGGGAATCACCGTCCACTCGTCGGTCGAGGCCGTTGCGCCGAAAGACGTATTCTGGGCGGATATTTCGGTCAACGAGCCGGTAATGAACAGGGCGCGCCGCGCAACCAAATGATGGTAAGAAGTCAGGTCGCTCGCCAGCCAGGCGCAGCCGTCGGTGCGCAGTTCGCGCAGGAAGGTCAGGGCGTCTTCGTTTTCCTGGCTCGTAAAATTGAACTCGCCCTCGGCAAAGACATCGCCGCCGAAAGCCTTGAACCACGAGTAGGCCGTCCAGGGGTCGCCGTCGAGCACCAGGCCGCCATAGCCGTCATTGGCCAGGTCGGCATCGGCGCGGAAGGTGGCGTTGGCGGCGCAAACCTGCTCGCGGAACTCATCCGCCGTCTGGGGCGGGGTGCTGAAACCCAGTTCGCGCGCCCAGGTCTGGTTGTAAAACAGCAGGCGGGTCGAGCGCACGGCTGGAACTCCCAGCCGCTGCCCGGCAGCCTCGTCCTGCCGCCAAAAGCCCGCCGGGAAATCGTTCAGGTCGGCGGGGGTAAAGCCAAATTCAGGATTGGCGACATAAGGATTGAGCGGCGTGAGCAGGGATTCCTCGTCCCAGGCCAGGGCTTGCTCGGGCATCGCCAGGGCCAGTTCGGGCAACCCGTTGCCTGTCTGCCCGCTGCGGACGGCTTGTTCCAGGCCGGTCAGGTTTTCCCAACCACTGGCGTTGACCGTGATGCCCCAGGGGTTCGACAGGCTGAACTCGGCAGCCATTTGCGCCAGCAGGCTGGCCTGTGAGCCGTCTAGTCCGTGCCACAGGTCAACCGTCAGCCCGCGCAAGGCTTCGGTGCTGACGCCCAAATCGGGGGCCTGGGTGGGCGGGACGGGGGTGACGGTCTTTGGCGGCAGCGGTAGCGGCGTGGATTCTGCCGATTCAACGGTGGCCGTGCTGAGGGGCAGGTAGGTGATTTCGACGCAGGCCGCCAGCAGGAAAGCGGTAAGGGCCAGGGGCAGGAAGAGTCGCTTTATCGACATCCCTTACATCTCCACAATCGGCACGGGAGTAAAGACCAGCAGGAAAATTATCACCATCAGCCAGACCAGGGCGCGGCGGCGCGGATCGAGTTCGGTAATTTCGTCGAGGGTTTCGGGGTGGGCGCGCCCGAAGAAAAGCAGCAGGGCAGCCCACAGCCACCAACCACCCCAAAACATGCCCAAAATGCCCAGGAAAATGATGATGACCGGCAGGCTCTGGCGCACCCGCTTGCCAAAAACCGCATACAGGATGTGCCCGCCGTCCAATTGCCCGGCAGGGATAAGGTTGAGCGCGGTGACCAGCAAACCGGCCCAACCGGCCAGCGCCACCGGGTGAATGAGCACGTCCGGGCCGCCGTAAGGGATGGGGCGGCCCGTGAAAAAGTAGGACAGCCAGTACAGAGCGGGCGACAGGCTACCGTAATCTGCCGGGGCGGGCAGGAGTTGCCCAAAAACGACAAATTTTGCCAGCAGGTAAAGCAGGGAGTTACCTTCGATGAAGCCGCCATCCTGCGGGCGGATGATGGTCATGCCCGACAGGCTCAGGCCAATTAACAGGACGGGGATGGAAACCACCAGGCCGGAAAGCGGCCCGGCAATGCCGATGTCGAAAAGGGTGCGTTTGTTTTTGGGCAGTTCGCGCATGTTAATGAATGCGCCCATGGTGCCAAGAATGCTGAAAGGCAGGGGGATGAAGAAGGGCAGGCTGACATCCGTTTTGTGGTAACGCCCGGCAAAGTAGTGACCGAACTCATGCGCCAGCAAAATGGAGAGCAAGGCCAGCGCAAAGGGCCAGCCGGTGTGAATGTAGCGCACCAAAACGCCCATGATACCGAGAAAGTCTTCGGGGATGGGCACACCCTCGGGGATTTGCGCCCCGACCAGCATGACGCTGAAAACGGTCAGGATGAACATCAGGATGTTGATGCGCGGGTTGGATGGGCGCGGTTCGGGCAGTTTCTCGACCAGGAAGATGACCTGGCCGCCCTGCTTTTCCTGCCGGAAGAGCGGCATCAGGCCGTGGGGTTTAATCATCTCGGCCAGGTGGTCGTAGGCGTCTGCGCTTTCGGCACTGTCGAGCAGTTGGCCGCGATAACGCACCAGGTAAGGGTCGTTGTGCGCGCCGACGGTTACATCTTCAATGCGGAAAATGCGTGCCACCAGGCTGTTCAGGATTTCGAGGTCGAATGTCATGATGAAATTGTGGGGGTTGAATTGTCGGTTTTGTGAATGAGAATTACGGGAGTGGATGGGAGTCGAACCCACCCTGGAACGCAACGCGCCCCAACACTGATTTTGAAGACCAGGAGACCCACCGGGACCTAACCACTCCCACGCGCAAGGATACTCTAGTTTTTGGTTTTCGTAAATCGGTTAAGCGGCTGCCTTCAGGCGGTGGTACTTAACCTTTACGCAGCAGCGTCAACACATCTTCCAATTCCGCGGGCAGGGGGGCCTCGAAAATGCGCGTTTCCTGTTCGCCAGGCAGGCTGATTTTGAGTTGGAAAGCGTGCAGGAAGTGGCGTTTGATTTCGAGCGAAAGTTTACGGTGGCCGTACTGGCTGTCGCCGGCAATCGGGCAGCCGAGAAAGGCGCAGTGCAGGCGAATCTGGTGGGTGCGCCCGGTCAGCGGGTGGACTTCGAGCAGGGTGTGCTTGCGAAAGGTTTCGACTATTTTGTATTCGCTGACTGCTTCGCGCCCTTTGGCCGGGGTTGTCACCGCCATCTTTTTGCGGTCTTTGGGGTCGCGCCCAATCGGGGCTTCGACCCGCCCGGTGGGGGTGGGCGGCGCGCCATCGACCAGGGCCAGGTAGGTTTTCTGCACCGTCCGCTGGCGGAATTGCTCTTGCAGCCAGCGCATGGCGGCGTCGTTTTTGGCAACCACAATCAGGCCGCTGGTATCCTTGTCAAGCCGGTGGACGATTCCGGGACGTTCCTCGCCGCCAATGCCTTCGATTCCCGGGTCGTGGCCCAGCACGGCATTGACCAGCGTGCCGCGCTCGTGCCCGACCGCCGGGTGAACAACCATGCCCGCCGGTTTGTTGACGATGAGCAGGTCGTCATTCTCGAAAACCACATCCAGCGGGATGTCCTCGGCCACCAGTCCGCTGGGCTGCGGAGGCGGGATGCGCACCTCGACCTGCGTCCCGGCCTCAATGGACTGCCCCGACTTTTTGGCCGGGGAACCATCCACCCAGACAAAGCCATCGGCAATCAAACCCTGTAAACGGGCGCGCGAAAATTCAGGCAGGCAGGCCACCAGGAAGCGGTCAAGCCGCTCAGGCTCAGGGCCGTCATAACGGAAGTGTTCGATACGGTCAGTCATTTTTAATGGGTCACTTCATCTACCGGTTCACCGGTTTCGATTGCTTCAAGTAATTCGGCCTCATCGAAATCAGATTCTTCATCCGCTTCTGCGGCCTGTTTTTCGCGGCTTTCTTTCAGCCACACGCCGAGCAACAGAATGACAACACCGACCGAAATGCTGGCGTCGGCAATATTGAAAACCGGGAATTCACCGACTGAAATGAAGTCGGTCACTTTCCAACCCAGCGTCAGGCGGTCGATAACGTTTCCAAGCGCGCCAGACATTTGCATGCCCATCGCCAGGCGCAGCCACCAATCTTCGGGGTGGGTGCGCGGGTAGTAGTACAGTATCATGCCGGAAACGACAAAAGCCAGGATGGCGAAAACCCAGCCATAGCCCTGGAACATGCCGAAGGCGGCCCCGGTGTTGTACCAGTGCACAATGCGCGCATACGGAGCCAGCCATTGCATGCCTTCGGGCAGCCAGGTGCCCATAAAGGGGATGTTCTCGCGCACCAGCCATTTCGTCCATTGGTCAAGCCCGATCACGATAGAGACAAATACCAGTAATCCGGTGTAATCGCGTACAAGTTTCAAAAGTCTTCTCCTAAATGTAGTAATGTGAAGGTTGCTGATGGTAAGTTAGCGCGTTTTTCATCTCATCAATAGGGAGGGAAGAAGAACAACGGATAAAGAAAGAAGGGAATCGTAGTTGGCAATCCCAAAAGCATATTAGAGATTGTCCAGTCCAAGGGGAAACCCTGGGATAGCATCAAGATTCCCGCACTAATGGAATTCAGCCCAACGGCAGAAAGCATCCCAAATGCAATGACGCGCTGTGTCTTAAACAACCTAAAAAATATAAACACGCTAAGGATGAGCATTATCGGAGGGCAACAAAGAAGGACAAGTAGAGTATTCCCTGTAGAATTAACCTCCTCAAAGAACTTATAAGCAAATCCTACGAATGACCAGAGAAACGTGACGCCCGCAAACCAGCCTAAAAAACCTTTAAGGAAATCAAACACATTTTCCTGGCTGAATGTCGCTCTCCTCGCAGGCGTTTTTTCTTCTTCTGTCGCATTTTTGGCGGCGGCAAGTTTCTGGCCTGCGATGTATTCTTGATGTTCGGCTTCGCTCTTGACCCATAAAATTTCCCAGGCAGAGCTTCCCGGCTTATTTTGCTCCAAGATCGCCGTTTCCGCATCAGCAGGCGTTTCAGATTCAATCTCTTTCATGAACTCAAGCCTGTTGAGTTTGTTGCGAATGGAAAGGATATATTTGGTCATATTTCCGCTCCTTTCTGTGGCAGTCTTATTTTACAAAAACCCTCGGGACGCGGGTGCTGACGTTGGTCAGCACCTCGTAGGGGCTTGTCCCGGCCCATTCGGCCAGGTCTTCGGGTGAAATTTGCGCGCCGCCTTGCGAGCGGCCCATCAAAATCACCTCGTCGCCCAGGCCGGCTTCGTCCTGGCCCAGGTCGGCCATGAACTGGTCCATGCAGATACGCCCCACCTGCGGATACTTGCGCCCGTTGACGATGAGGCTGGCCCGGTCGGTCATGCGCCGAAAGTAGCCATCGGCGTAACCGCAGGGGATGGTGACAACCCGCGAATCGCGCCCAGGCGACCAGAGCGAACCGTAACTGACCGGGTTTCCGGCGCGGACAATTTTGCTATAAACCACCTGCGATTTCCAGGTCATGGCCGTCTCAATCAGGACCGAGCGCAGCGCGCCGTGCGAGTAAACGCCGTAAAACATCAGGCCGGGCCGAACCATGTCGAGGTAACTTTCCGGCAGGTTGAGAATCGCCCCGGAATTGGCGGCGTGGCGCAGGGGCGGCGGGGATAATCCGCGCCGGGAATAGAAGTCGAGCACATCCCTGAAGCGCTGCAATTGCTGGCCGGGATGGGAAAACGACTGGCGGGGTGTTTCATCCGTTTCGAGCGTTTCAGAGTTGGCAAAATGGGTATAAATGCCTTCGATTTCAAGGTGCTGGCAGGCCAGGGATTGTTCGAGGAAAGGCCCGGCCTCGTACCAGCGCACGCCCGTCCGCTCCATGCCGGTGTCAATTTTCAGGTGGGCTTTGAGGGCTTTCCCGGCGGCCCCGGCGGCCTGGTCGGCAGCCTGTAAAATCTCCGGCGAAGAGGCCGTCAGGGTCAGGTCGAACTCGAGGTAAGCCGGGATTTGCCAGGGCAGGCATCCGCCCGCAACCAGGGTGGGTTTGCGAATGCCGATTTGACGCAGGTGAATGCCTTCTTCAACCGTCGCAACGCCGATATGGTCGAGGAATGGCTCGATGTACGGCGCGACGCCATCCACCCCGTGGCCGTAGGCGTTGGCCTTGAGCATGACCATCACCCTGGCCGGTTGGACCTTTGCGCGAATGGCTTCAAGGTTACGGCGTAATTGCCCCAGGTTGACAAGGAGGTGGGTCGGGCGCACCGGCAGCGACATGCTGGTTATTGTATCACTCATCAGCCGCCAGTCCCCGCCAGCCACTCGTAGGTGACGTCGGGCTGGCTTTCGGGAGCCGGACTCATCCCAAAGGCAATGGCCCGAAAACCGTTTTTACGGTAAAAGGCGCGGGCGTTGAGATTATCCTGGAGCGTGTACAGCCATAAGCGGCGGGGAGAAAGCGTCCGCGCGAAATCGAGCAGTTGTTCGCCGATTCGCTTCCGCCAGTGGTCGGGGTGGACGAAAAGGTGGTCGATAAAATCGTCTTTAATGGCGATGAAGGCTGCGGGGCGTCCGCTTTCGGTATCTTCCAGCACCCAGACCTGGTTCTCGGTCAGGATATGGTCTCGAAAATAGTACTGGTCTTCGTAGAAGAAATGCCCGTGTTCTTTTTGAAATTGGGGCAGCGATTTTTCGCGGGAAATGCGCCATAAAATGGTTACAGCGTCAAAATCGGCAGAGGTATAAGGGCGAATTTGCGGTTTGCTCATCATATTTTTATCCGGCAGGGTTATAATTCTTATAACCTACGAGAAAGGCTAAACGATGAAAATTGTAACCGATTGCGCAGCAGATCTGCTTCAAAGCGAAGTGGAGGAACTGGGGATTACCGAGGCCCCGCTTTTTATTCAATTCCCTGAGGGGGAAGTCAACGCCAAAGACATCAGCGCAGACGATTTCTATAACCGGCTGGAGGCCATGCGCCCGGCCATCCCGACCACTGCCCAGCCGTCGAGCGGGTTGTTCGAGGAGCTGTACCGCAAACTTGCTGAAACCAGCAAGGATATTTTTTCGATTCACATTTCATCCGGGTTAAGCGGGACGCTCAACTCGGCCCAGGTTGGCGGCGAACAGGCCATGGATGCGGCCAACGTCAGTTTTTGGGACACGATGACGCTTTCGGGCGGCGAGCGCTTCCAGGTGCTGGCGGCGGCCCTCGGCCAGAAAGCCGGCTGGACGATGGATAAAATCCAGGAGCGCATGACCGAAATTCGCGCCAACACTGAGGTCATTTACACGCTCGAAACGCTGGAATACCTGGCACGCGGCGGGCGCATCGGACGGGTGCAGGCGATGATGGGTTCGCTGCTCAAGTTGAAACCGATCATTCACGTTTCGCATGAGGACGGCAAATACAGCACGGTTAGCAAGGCGCGCACCATCCCCACCGCGCTCGAATCGATTACCGACCATGTGCTCGGTATCTACGCCAAAACCCCGTTGTGGGTGACGATTCTGCATGGCCGCTTCCAGCAGGGAGCCGAGATGCTCTCCGATATGGTCGAAGAGCGTTTGAATGTCGCCAAGTTAGAAGTCAACCGCATTTCACCGGTGTTGGGTGTACATACCGGGCCGGGCATTGTCGGCCTGGCGGCTGTACCGATGAATTTGATGGAAGATTTGCTTTAGCCCCCAAATTCAGGCCAGATCCTTCCCGTAATAGACACTAACCGGCGTAAAGCCGGTTTTTTCATACATCTCACGCTCGAGGGTGTTGTGCCAGAACAAATTCAACTCGACACGCTCGAAACCCGCGGCGCGCAGTTCGCCTTCCAGCACGGCCAGCACCTGCTCCTCATAGCCCCGACGATGGAATTCCATAAAGATGAAAAAGTCTGAAAGGAAGGCTGTCTTGCGCTTGCGCGAGGCGTCGAGGGTGTACCACAACATGCCGATTTTGAGATTTTTCTCGACATCCCAGAGCGTGTAAAGGGTCTGGTTGGGGGTTTGCGGGCCGTGGTGGAAGATGCGCTGGAACTGCTCCCGCGCGCGCGCCATGGCCTCGTCGGGATGCCAACTGCCCGCGTGGACGTATTCGGAAGCGTACTCCGGGATGACCTTGCGCAGGTACATTTGGAAATCGTTGTCTGTCATCGGCTCGAAGCGAATCATAGTTCTACCACTTCCTTGCCGGAGAGTTTGTCCTGAATGCGCTCGATGACAAAGTCCAGCGCCTGGGCCTGGTGGACATAATCCAGGTTGTCAGTGCGGATGGTCAGGACCGGGCAAAGGTCGAAGGAGGCCAGCCATTCGTCGTAGAACGAGTCGAGCAGGGCCAGGTACTCGGTGCTGATTCCGGTTTCGATGCCGCGCGCCCGGCGGCGGATGCGTTCCATGAGCACCTCGACCGGGGCTTTGAGATAAATCAACAGGTTGGGTGCTGGCAGGCTGGCCACCACCAGGTCAAACAGGCGGCGGTAGGCCAGGTAATCGCGCTCGTGCAGGTTATCCATGTGGTGCAGGGCGCGGGCAAAGATGTAGGCGTCCTCGTAAATCGAACGATCAAGAATCACCGACTGCGAGTCACCGGCCAGTTCAAGATGTTGGCGGGCGCGGTGGCCGAGGAAGTAGATTTGCAGGTGGAACGACCAGGTTTTCATATCGGCGTAAAAATCGGACAGGTAGGGATTATCGGATACCGATTCGTAGCCCGTGTTCCAGCCCAGGCGCGCGCCAATCCGCTCGGTGAGCGAGGTCTTGCCCGCGCCGATGTTTCCGGCAACAACAATCAATCGTTTGGTCATAGGTCATCCGTGTGATGGTGGAAGGATTCTGGTTATGATTTTACTTGAATATTCGCGTTGTTGATTTTGGGATAAAATTGTTCTATACTGTTTTAGGCTTAATTGTTTTCATAACCTGTTTTTGAAGTCCATTCTTTATCGCGGAGGCTCTATTATGAAAGAAAGGCGCACCACTGAAAGGAAACGGTTCGGGTATTATATGCCTTTGATTGACGATTCGAACCAGATGCTTGTCGGACACCTGGCCGACATCAGCCCGAGTGGGTTCAGACTCGACAGCATGAACCCGGTTTCGGAGGGCAAAGAATATAAACTGCAAATGACGTTGACCGGTGAAGTGGGTCACAAGCCTTTTATGCACTTTGGTGCACGCGCCATCTGGTGCAAGGCCGATCAAATCCAGCCCAACATCTATTATGTCGGTTTCGAAATTACCAAGATGTCGAAAGAAGACGCCGATATTTTCCAGCGCATTGTCGAACTCTACGGCAGTTGAGCCGCGACAGAAAACTCTCGAATCCCGCCAACCGCAATGGCGGGGTTTTTTATTGTAAAATTAGACCCATGGCATACAAAATCCTTCGCTTCCTGATTCGCGTGATTATCAATCTCATTGCCAAGGTCGAACTGCGCGACATGGAAAATATACCGGCTGAGGGTAACTTCATCTTGGCCAGCAACCACCTGGGGCGGCTCGACTCGGCCATGCTGCTTTACATCACCGACCGTGAAGACATCATCATGCCGGTCGCAGAAAAGTATAAAAACCACCCCATCTATGGCGCAATTGGCCGGGCGGTCAACGCTGTCTGGCTCAACCGCTTCGAGGCCGACTTCCACGCCCTGCGGCTGATGCTCAACCGCATGAAAGAAGGCGGGATTCTGGTCATCGCGCCCGAAGGGACGCGCTCGAAAACCGGTTCGCTCCTACCCGGCAAACCGGGCGTCGCTTACCTGGCCGCCAAGAGCGGATACCCCGTCCTGCCCGTCTCGCTGACCGGAACCGAAGACCGCCTGGTCATCGAAAGTCTCAAACGCTTCCGCCGCATTCACATCGTCGGCAGGCCCGGCAAATTGATGCACATCGAAATGCCGCAGGGCAAGAATCGCGATGAGGCCCTGCAAGAGCAAACTGATGAAATTATGTGTCAGATAGCCGCCCTGCTGCCCGAAAGTTATCGCGGCGTCTATGCCGACCATCCGCGCCTGAAAGAACTGGTGCAGGATGCGTAAATTTGTGCGCGGCCTCATCCGCCTCATTTTCAACAGCATCGCCCGCTTCGAAATTCACGGGTACGAAAATGTGCCAAAATCGGGCGCGTTTGTATTGGCCGTCAACCACATCGGCATCCTCGATATTGCCATGTTCCACTACGTCTTCGACCGTTATGATATGTTCATCCCGGTCGGCGAAAAGTGGGAAAAAACCGGCTGGATTCGCTGGCTGGCGCGCAACCTTAACTTCCTCTTTGTCGACCGTTTCAACCCCGACCTGAAAGCCCTGCGCAAAATGATTGCCCTGATGGATGCGGGCAACTCGCTGGTCATCGCCCCCGAAGGCACACGCTCCAGAACCGGCGCGCTCATCGAAGGCAAGCCCGGCGTGGCCTACCTTGCGGCCCGTTCGGGCTTCCCGGTTTTGCCCGTCGCCATCACCGGCACCGAGGACAGGGTCGTCCTGGGTAATATCAAACGATTTCGCAAATCCCCGGTTACGTTGACAGCGGGCCAGCCCTTCACACTGCCTCCCCTGCCGCGTGAAAGCCGCGAAGAAACGCTAAAAACCTACACAGACGAAATCATGTGCCAGATAGCCGCCCTGCTGCCCGAACGCTATCGCGGCGTCTACGCCGAACACCCGAGATTGAAAGAATTGCTCAATTCTTAACGCAAAGGCAGCAGAGAAGCAAAGGCACAGAGATTCTTTGCTTCTTAACCATAAAAACTTTGCGACTCTGCATCTCCGCGCCTCTGCGTTAAAAAATCACCGGTAAACAATGCAAACTTCCTCCATCCGCAAAATACCCCGCCAGTGGTTCTTCCTGCTGGCCCTGCTGGTCATCCTGGTGACCTTCCCGCCTGAAATCTGGTTTATCGTGGCGGGCCGCCTGCCCGATTTTGCCAGCATCTTCCTGGGCATCTTCATCGAAGCCGCCCCCTTCCTTTTGTTCGGCACGCTGGCCTCCGGTCTGGTCGAAGTCTTCTTCTCAAAAGACCTGATTGCGCGCCTGATTCCCAAGCGCGCCCTGCCCGGAACCATCCTCGGCAGCCTGATGGGCATTGTCTTTCCGGTCTGCGAATGCGGAGTTGTCCCGCTGACCCGGCGCATGTTCCGCAAGGGACTGCCGCTCAGCGCGGGCGTCGCCTTCCTGCTGGCCGCCCCGGTCATCAACCCGATTGTATTCTTCGCCACCGCCTCGGCTTTCGGCTTCGGCCTGATGCTGGCCCTCCGATTCGCCCTCAGCATGGGCATTGCCATCGGCACCGGAATGGTGTTTTCAGCCGCCCAAACGCCACAGGAAGCGCTCAAACCCATCCCTGGCACAACCTTCATCCCCGCAGAAATCCCCACAGTCGAAGGCGCAAAACCGCCTCTGGCCGAACGCTGGCGGCAAGTGCTAACCATCGCCCTGGATGAATTCTTTGAAATGGGACGCTACCTGGTCATCGGCGCGACCCTGGCCGCCGCCATGCAAACCTTCATCCCCCAAAACCTGCTGGTCGCAATCGGGCAGGGCCCCATCGTCTCCGTCCTGGCGATGATGGCCCTGGCCGTCCTGCTCTCGATATGCTCCACCGTCGACTCCTTCGTCGCCCTAGGCTTCGTCGGCATCTTCAGCCCCGGCGCAATCCTGGCCTTCCTCGTCTTCGGCCCAATGGTCGACATCAAAGCCGTGCTCATGTACGCGCGCGTCTTCCACCTGCGCCCGCTGCTCTACATCATCCTGTTTCCCTTCCTGCTCAGCCTGCTGGCTGGCATCCTGGTCAACTACTACCTTCCCGGCCTATGAACCCACGCACCTACCAAAGACTGCAAGCCCTAATTGCCCTCGCGCTCGGCTTTTTTATCCTTAATGTCATCTCCAGCGGCAAACTCTACTGGTACATCAACGCCCGCTTTGCATGGCTGACCGTTCTGGGCATGGTCATTCTCTTTGCCCTGGGCGCAAATATGCTGGATAATTTAAGACGCACCCGCGCCCAGGCAGTGGATGAAGACCCCGACCACAACAGCCACAGCCCTGGCCACGACCACGCGGAACACGCCCGGCCCTCAGCCTGGCCGCTGCTGCTCCTGGTCTTGCCCCTGCTGATAGGTTTCCTCATCCCCGCCCGGCCGCTCGGTTCGGATGCCGCCGCCAGCCGGGGGGTGGCCGTCAGCGGCGCGCTGACCTCCGGCGACGTTTCTCCGCTGCTGCTTCAAACCGGCCCCGACCAGCGCACCGTGCTCGATTGGATTCGCATCTTCAACGCGCAGACCGACCTGGAACAATATGAAGGCGAAACCGCCAACGTCATCGGATTCGTCTACCGCGACCCGCGTTTAGGCCCCAACCAGTTCCTCGCCAGCCGCTTCGCCGTCACCTGCTGCGTGGCCGACGCCTTCGCCCTCGGCATGCTGGTCGAGTGGCGCGAAAGCGCCGCCCTCGGCGTCGACGAGTGGGTGCAGGTCAAAGGCCCGGTGCGCATCGTCGAGCAGGACGGACGCAAAATCCCCATGATTGAAGCCGAATCGGTGCGCCAGGTCGATGTCCCCGCCCAGCCGTATCTATTCCCCTGACGTACCGCCGCCTTCAGGCGGCTTTAAAAACCATGACCCTCTCCCGCCTAGACAAAACCGCCTTCTCCCTGCTCGCCGCGCTGACCGTTGTTACTGCGCTGGTCATCCTGGCGGGCAATCCCTTCGGCGTGCAGGCCAGCCTGGTCGAGCGCGAAACCGGCGTCTGGGGGCCGCTGCGGGTCGAATTCTCATCCCCCGTTCGGGCCGAGAGTGCCCAAATCGCGCTCGGCATCCAGCCCGCAGTCCCCGGCGTGTGGACGGTCGAATCCCCCACCCGGCTGGCCTTCCGCCCGGTCATCCCCTTTGACCCCGAAACAGAATACCGCCTCATCCTGCAAGCCGCCGAAATTGGCGCGAATGGCGAGCGCAGCCGGGCCGAACAACGGCTCGACTTCCGCGCCCGCCCGCCCGCCATCCTGTACATGCCCAACGAGGAAGGCGGCCGCGAAATCTGGCGCATCAACCAGAACGACTCCGACAAACGCCAGTTGACCCAAAGCAACGGCAGTATTTTCGACTTCCACCCCAGCCGCGACGGGACGCAAATAGCCTTCTCGATGCGCAACGAACAGGGCGGATTCAACCTGTGGCAAATCGGGCGCGACGGGCAAAACCCATCCCTGCTGCTCGACTGCGGCCCAGACCGCTGCACCAACCCGCGCTGGTCACCGGATGCCTCGCTATTGGCCTATAACCGCGAAAACCTGGGCATCAACGGCGGCCTGGGCGCGCCGCGCGTCTGGGTGATTGACTTCGCCGCCAACCAGACCCGCCAGGTCTACGCCGATTCGCAAATCATCGGCTACGGGCCGTCCTGGTCGCCCGATGGCAGCCGCCTGGCGATGTATGACGCGCTCAACAACGGCGTGCGCGTGCTCGAACTCGCCAGCGGCAGCGAGACCTTCCTCGTCTCGGTCAGCGGGCAGTACGGCGGCTGGTCGCCCGATGGTAGCCAGATGTTTTACATCGACATCGAAAGCACCCAATTCGGCCCACGCACAGCCGTCAAACTGGCCGACTTCGCCAGCGGCGAGTACACCACCTTCCTGGGCGGGAAAGCCTACGACTCGTTCTACAACGTCCCCGCCTGGGCGCCGGACGGCAAATATATCGCCCTCGGCCTGCGCCCCGAAGACGGCAGTACCGCCTCCAGCATCTGGATTGTGACCCTGGCCATGCTCGGCGGCCCGATGATTCCCGGCCAGCCCGACTCCACCGACGGCTTCTACACCTGGGACGCCAGCGGCAGCAAACTACTCTTCCAGCGCACCCCGCTGCGCAGCCAATACCGCCCCGACATCCTAGTTTACGACATCAATACCGGCCAGGTAACGCCTGTTGTCGAAAACGCCTCCTGGCCGCAATGGATTCCCTGAAAAAATGAGCGCCACCTCCTACCAGGTACGCCTGTGCCAGAACCCCGCCTGCGCCATGCGCTTCCCGCTGGTTGCGGGACAAAGCCCAGCGGGGCGATGTCCGCGCTGTTTGGGGGAAACCATCATCGTGGCCGAATACCCGCTGGCGCATGAACCCCTCAAACCGGCGGACGCAGCTGCGCGCCTTGGGCCTGTCGCCCTGCTCGACAACATCCGCTCCGCCTGGAACGTGGGCGCCATCTTCCGCTCTGCCGACGGATTCGGTTTCAGCAGCCTGCACCTGTGCGGAATCACCCCCACCCCCGAAAACGAATCCGTTCAAAAGACCTCCCTCGGCGCCGAAAAAAGCCTGGCCTGGCAATACCACCCCGACGCCTTGCTGGCCGCGCAGGGATTAATCGAAAACGGCTGCGCGCTCCTGGCCCTCGAGCTGACCGCAGACGCCCGCCCGCTGCCCGAACTGGCCTGCCTACCCCGGCCCGAAAAAATCGCCCTCGTCCTGGGCGGCGAAGTCTGCGGCGTCGACCCGCAACTCCTCTCGCTCTGCCAGCACAAACTCTACATCCCCATGCGCGGACAAAAACGCTCGTTCAACGTGGCGGTCGCTTTCGCTGTGGCCGCCTACGAAATCACCCGCCAGGCATCGCCATGAAATTTGTTGTATGATTGGGATAACTCCCTAAAACCTTACCCGTATTGGATAGGAGCAAAAAAAGATGGAATTCCCCCGTTCAGACGACCCCGAACAGCGCGGTCACATCCAGCGCGACGTTGTCATTCTGGTTGTTATTGTCGGCTTGTTATGTCTCTGCTTTGCCGCACTTGGCGTGGGCGGGTATTATTTTTACGACCAGCAAAGCGCCTTGCAGGCCCAGGGCGCAACCGCCACCAGCGCCTATATGGCGACCAAAATCAAACAAGACACCGACGCCGAAGCCACCCGGCAGGCCGAGGCCAGCGCAACCGCCCAGGCGCTTGCCATCCAGGCCACCGCCACGGTAGCGGCCAAAGAGGCGGAACTGCGGGCTTATCAATACTTCGACCCATTCGAATCCAACAGTGACCAGTGGCGCACAGGTGAAGAAGACAACGACTACTGGATAGGCCAAATCGATGTCACAGACGGCATTTACGTGTGGCGGGTCGAAGAGGTCAAAGAAACCTTCCTCGCCTGGACCGATTTCACAACAGCGGGCGTTCTCAAAGACTTCGACCTGGCCGTGCTGACGAAACGCGCGGCGGGCGGGCCGCTGGACGCGTGCTCCGGCGTCATGTTCCGCAAATCGCCCGACGGTTTCGACTCAGGCGCTTATTTACTTTCGTTTTGCGACCAGGGAGATTACAGCATTAACTATTACAGTGAAGAAACCAGTTGGGAAAAAATTCGCGACTGGCAAAAAACAGACCTGGCCCGCCCGAACGACTGGAACCTGATTGAAGTCAAGGCGCGCGGCGAAAACTTCGAGATTTTCCTCAATCACCAGTTCCTGACCGCCTTCCAGGACGACCGCCTGGCAGAAGGCTATGTATCGCTGTTCATCGACCAATACGAACAAACAGCCTCCGAAATCTGGTTCGACAACTTTGCCCTGCAACCGCGCGAATAACCCCCGATTTAAAACACAAACCCCGTCCAGACCGGCCCTGGTCTGCGGGGTTTGATGAGGAGAATGTACTTCTTATTGTACGGATGAAGTTAAACAAAACCTGAACAACGGTTAAGAGAACGATTAGAAAAAAAAGAATGCGCTACGAAAGCGCATTCAAAATTTGTTCAAGCGTAATTGGCCCTTCGCGTAAAATGGTCGGCTCGCCCTGGGTGCAATCCACCACCGTCGAGGGTGTGCCGCCGGGAGTCACACCGCCATCGAGAATGAGCGCAATGCGCCCGCCCAACTGGGCCTCGACCCCGCGCGCCGTCGAAGGGCTCGACTGGCCCGTCAGGTTGGCCGAGGTCACCGCCAGCGGCCCGGTCAGGCGCAGCAGTTCGCGAGTGGGGTCGAAATCGGGGATACGCACCCCCACCGTCGGGTAGGGCGTGACCGCATCGGGGATGGACGGGTGGCGCGGAACAACCACCGTCAGCGGACCGGGCCAAAAACGGCGCGCCAGTTTCTGGCACAGGCTGTTTACCCCCGAAGTCACCCGTTCCAACTGCTCAAAATCACCCACCAGAATCGGAATCGCCTTGTCGCCGCCGCGCCCTTTGACCTCGTAAATGTCGGCAACAGCATTTTCGTTAAACGCCAGCGCGCCAAGCCCGTAAACCGTGTCGGTCGGGAAAGCCACCAGCCCGCCGCCAGCCAGGATGTCAATTGCCTGCGCCAGGGCCTGGGGGTCGTTAATCGGGAGAATTTGGGTTTCCATAACAGAGTTATACTACTTTTTTCCTGTCCCTGTCCATAGCAATTAAGTATCAATCGCCAGCAGGCGGTCGAGACCGGCCAGGTCTTTGTGGATGTGGATGTCGGCCTCTGGGAAGTTTTCCCGCGCCAGGGCTGCCGCCTGCGCCCCCTGCCGGTACTCGATTTCAAGCAGGAGCGTTCCACCCGCCGCCAGCCACCGTTTCGACTGGCCGAGCAAACGCCGGATGACCTCCATCCCATCCGGGCCGCCGTCAAGGGCCAGGGTCGGTTCGCGGCCATAGATGGGCAGCTCGCGCAGGGTGTCGGTGGGGATGTAGGGCGGGTTGGAGAGAATCAGGTCAAAAGTGGACGGTAGACGGTGGACAGTGGACGGTTCGGCGCTCGAAGAAAAAAGGTCGGCTTCGTAAAAGGTGATACGCTGCGCGACCCCGTGCTTTTCGGCGTTTAAACGGGCAACCGCCAGGGCAGCCGGGGAAATGTCTGTGGCGCTGATTTCGGCATCCGGCAGCAAGGTCGCAAGGGTGACGGGGATGCAGCCTGAGCCTGTGCCAATGTCGATGAAACGCAGACCAGCCCCGGTTGTGGAGCGCATCCGCGCCCGGGCCAGGGCAGAGTCGATGAGCAGTTCGGTCTCGGAGCGTGGGATGAGCACATCGGGCGAGACATGAAAATCCAACCCGTAAAATTCCCAATGACCGAGCAGGTAAGGCAAAGGCTCACCCGCCTCGTAACGCGCCTTGAGCGCCAGAAAGGTTTGCTCCTGTTCGGGGGTCAGCACCGCTTCGGGGTGGGCCAGCACCCAGGCGCGGTTTTTGCCCGTGGCATGCGCCAGCAATACTTGCAGGTCAGGTGTTCGCGACCACTGGCTAATCACCGGCACTCCCGAAGGTCATGCGCTCGAGCAGGGTACGCTGCAAGAGAAGGAAAATGACCACCACCGGGATGGACATAAGAATCGCCAGCGAGCCAAGCTGACTCCAGGGTTGGGCCGTGCCCGTAGTGACAATGGCGTAAATTGCCATCGCCAGCGTAACAGTATCAGGCTGCGAAACGAACAACCAGCCGATGACAAACTCGGAGTAAGCCATCAGGAAGGCTATCAGGGCGGCGACTGCGATGGAGGGCAGGGCCAGGGGCAGGGTAATAAAGACAAAGGTGGTCAGGTCGCCTGCGCCATCGAGGTAGGCGGCTTCTTCGGTCTCTTTGGGAATGGATTGGAAAGCGGCGCGCATATTCCAGATGCAAAAGGGCATGGCAAAGGCGGCGTACACCAGCACCAGAGCCAGCAGGGTGGTGCGGATGCCCATCCATGAGAACAGGATGTAGAGCGGGGTGGTGAAAGCAATCGGCGGCAGCAGGGCGGTCAGCAGGATGAGGAACAGTCCGCCCTGGCGCCCCGGAAAGCGGAAACGCGCAAAGGCATAAGCCAGGCTGACACCCAGGACAAGCGCGAGCATGGCCGCGCCCAATGAAACCACCAGGCTGTTGCCCAAAATGACGCTGAATTGCACCGATTGGTAAGGGCGGTCGAGGACGGTGAGGAGCGGGTCGAGGCTAAACTGTTTGGGCAGCAGGTGAAATTCGGTGGCGCGGCCTTTCAGGGAACCATCAAAAGCCATCCGCAGCAAGCCCCAAATGGGCAGGAAGACGAACAAACCAATCACAGACAGCCCCAGTTGGCGCAAAGCCTGTTGTAAGAAACTCAGTTTACGCATAAGTCACTCCTTCGCCAGCTTTGCTCCAGCGATTGAAGAGGAGAACCAGTCCGACCAGCATCAGGATGTTGATGATGTTGAGGATGGCCGAGACGCCAAATTCGGAGCCGCGATAAAGCAGGTAATAGGAGAAGGTCGAGAGCGTGACGGGAATGTATTCCTGTCCGCCGAAAAACTGGACGAACATCTGAAACAGGTAGAACTGGTTGAAGGCAAATATGGCGCGAATGATAATGGCCGGAACCAAGAGAGGCATGAGCAGCGGCAAGGTAACCAGTCTAAAAGTTTGCCAGGCATTGGCGCCGTCAATGGCGGCGGCATCGAAGGCTTCGGCGGGCAGCATCTTCAAACCGGCGCTGGCAGCCAGCATGATGAAGGGAAATCCATACCAGAGCGAGGCAACCAGCAGGATAAACAAGGTCTGGTTGGGGTTACGCTCCCACCCGACCAGGAAGGAGAAGGGCACCGCCTGCGCGCCAAATTCCTTGACAGCCAGCGAGAGCCATCCAGAGAGCGGCGCAAAAATATTCAGCCACATCAGCGCCCCAATGGCTTCAGGGATGGCCCAGGGCAGAATAAACAGCAACTGCCAGGTTTTTCGCAGGGCAACCCGCCGGTTCCAGAGCAGCAGGGCTGCGCCCAGGCCAAGCGCAACTTGCAAGAGTATGGATAGCGCCGTCCACAAGATGGTGAAGACCGGCAGGCCAATCGTGCTTATATAATCGAACACCCATCCGTAGCCGTGCAACCCGACGTAATGCACCTGGTTGGGGCTGGCATCCTGCCCGGCGGCGGGGATTTGCCCGGTCAGGCCGCCCGACAGTTCGCGAAGAATACCGCCCTGCAAGCCGTCACGCAAGGATTGGGCGTTGAGAGTGGTCATTGACACACCAAACTGGAACAAGAGCGGGAAAATGGTCAGGGCCAGGAAGGCCAGCAGTCCGGGGATAAGCCAGGGAGCGGCGCGGCGCAGGCTGTCAGCGGATGGCAACGGATGCGCGGATTTTGTCACCGGATGGGAAGCAGATGCGCGGATGTGTTGAATCAATTCAGAAAGGGAGTCACGGATTCTTTCGAGCAGCGACTTCACCCCCTGGGCGGCGGCCAGCGAGAGCGGGACGGTCAGAACGAGAATGTATTGCGGCCATTTGGTCGGCCAGGCCAGCAAGAAGAGAATCGCGGTTGCCAGCCAGAGGACGTAAACACGCTCTTTTTTCCACAGGCGCGCCAGGCCAAAAGCCGCCAGCAGGGTGATGAAGGGGTCGAGAAAAACGCGGAAGGCATCCTGGCTCCAGGGGACGGACATACCCAGCCAGGCGAACGGCTGCCAGAGCGGGAAATTGGCCGAGGCAACTTCCGCCGCGCCGCTGGCATACCCGGCATGGTAAAAGACCGATTCGGACAGGCGATTAATCAGGTCGGGCCAAAGGTAGGGGTTAGCAGCGAAGAAGACGAGGATGGAGAGAATGCCCCAAAGCAGCATGTCCTTGCGAGGCGCATAACGCCGAAGCAATCTTTTCCAAGGTGAGGAGATTGCTTCGCTGACTTTGTTCGCTCGCACACTATCCCGATCTTCTTTCGGGAATGACAGCCAATACCAGTCAACGAGAATTGCAATCCCGACCAGGCAGTACATGTATTTGGATGCGGCAGTCAGGCCAAGAAAGATGGCCGAGAGGGCCAGCCAGTAAGGGCGCAGCCTCGCTGCGCCCTTGCTCTTTTGATACGCCACGACAGCCAGCAGACTGGTCAGGGCGGGCAGGGCCTCGAGCATAACCTGGGCAGTGTATTTGATAGTCCAGGTGTGAATCCCGAGGAACAACCCGGCCAGGGGATTCAGCAACGCCACCAGCGCCACCGTCAACGTCCCCAAGACCGCGCCGAGGCTGCGGGCATGGGTGAGGTGCGGCCGAGGTAGAAATTGGGCCGGTGATGCGGTGGTGGGACGGTCAGGAATGAGCGGCACTTCCGGGTCGCCCGCAATCGCCAAACCGTACAGAATTTTCGGAAACGGCGGGTGTTCGGGACGGTAGTTGTAATCTGACAGCCCGCGCAGGTCGCCGGAGCGAATAACAGCGGCATATTCCTGCGCGGCGCGCATGTAATCATCTTCGTCGTAGTCAATGGGCAGGGTTTGGACGGCAAAAGCGCGCAGGTTCCAGGCCAGGGCAACGACCAGCAGGGCAGCGAACAACAGGAGCAGTTTTTTTATCATCAACCCATCTCCTTATAAAAAATCCGCAGGGACGCGCCGGTAAAGGGAAACTGCTCACCAAAATTTGCGTCTGCTGCGGATTGGTTCAAGACACGAGGCTGGGACTATTCTTCGTCGTCATCCCCACCTGCCGAGAGCCGGTCGGCTTCGTCACGGGTGGAGAGTTCTTCAATAAACAGGTCAATGTCGCCGTTCATGACCACCGGTAAATTGTAGGAGGAAACGCCGATGCGGTGGTCGGTGACGCGGCTCTGGGGATAGTTGTACGTGCGAATTTTCTCGGAGCGTTCGCCTGTGCCCACCTGCGAGCGGCGGTCGGCTTCGATTTCGGCGCTACGTTTGTTTTCTTCCATTTCGTACAGGCGCGCGCGCAGGATGCTCATGGCGCGCAACTTGTTTTGCAGTTGCGAACGCTCGTCCTGGCAGGTGACAACCATGCCGCTTGGTTTGTGGGTCAGGCGCACAGCGGTGGAGTTCTTCTGCACGTTTTGCCCACCTGCCCCCGCAGATTTATAGACTTCAACATCGACATCCGATTCGGGGATGTGGATTTCGACCTCGTCCACTTCGGCCATGACAGCGACAGTGGCGGTGGAGGTGTGGATACGCCCCTGCGATTCGGTGGAGGGGACACGCTGGACTCGGTGGACGCCGGATTCATACTTGAGTTTCGAGTAAACCCCATGACCCTTGATTTCAAAGGTGATTTCCTTGAAACCGCCGATGCCAATTTCGTTGGCCGACATGACTTCGCTCTTCCAGCGCTGGCGTTCGGCATACAACGAATACATGCGGAACAGGTCGGCGGCGAACAGGGCGGCTTCGTCACCACCCGTCCCGGCGCGGACTTCGACGATGACGTTTTTATCATCGCGTGGGTCTTTGGGAACCAGCATGCTCTTGAGTTTTATCTCGATTTCAGGAATTTTTTCCTCGAGTTCACTGATTTCGAGTTCGACCAGGTCGAGCATTTCGCGGTCGCTTTCGCTTTCGAGCAGGGCGCGGGCTTCTTCGAGCCGTTTCAACCCGCTGCGATACTCGCGGGCTTTTTCGACCAGTTCTTCAAGGTCGCTGCGTTCTTTATTAATTTCAGCGGCGCGCTGGTAGTCGTTGCCGACTTCCATCAACTGCCGGGTAAGTTCTTCATAACGTTCTTCGATACCTGCAAGTTTTTCGAGCATGGTTCAATCCTTGGTAAAAATACGAAAAGAAACGCGGCCAGACTTGCACCGCGTTAAGGAATTATACCATTGCCTGCACTTAGAAAGTTACAGCCGAGAGCACCAGCGAAAACAGCAGCATCAGGGAAATGACGATGAACACAATTCGGTAAACCAGCATTTGGACTGCTTCACGAGTGTTTTTCTGGGATTTGTTGCTTTCAGACTTCTTGCTTGCCATTCAAATTACTCCTTGCCATATTTTAGCCACACGGCCTGCATGGCCTGTTCGAGTTCATCGAGCGTGGCCGGTTTCATCACATAACCGTCCGCGCCCAGGTTGTGCGCCTCGTCGACCTGGATGTCGGTCGCCTCGGAGGATAGCATGATAATGGGCAGGTCGTTCCACTCCGGCCTGCGGCGGATGAACTCAAGCATCATAATGCCGGTCACTTCGGGCATGCTGATGTCGAGCAGGAACAGGTCGGGGCGATTGCCATCCAGCAGTTCCCTGGCCGCCATGCGCGCGGTCAGGAAGTGGCGCGACGAATGGCCGAGCATTTTCAACATCAATGCCACTGCGCCTGCCATTTCCTGGTCGTCGTCCACAATCCAGATGGTTTTCATTCCAGGTGCGCCCTGACACTTTCCGCCACCTCGCGCGGCAGGATTTCGGCCAGCGTCTCAAGGGAGGCATCCCTAATCTTATCCACACTTCCAAAATGCCGCAAGAGGGCCTTGCGCCGGGTCGGGCCGACGCCGGGGATTCCGTCCAGAATGGAGGCCATGCCCTGCTTCGAGCGCCGTTTGCGATGGGCGGTGATGCCAAAACGATGGGCCTCGTCGCGGATGCGCTGGAGGAGATAAAGCCCCTGAGAGTGACGCGGCAACAGCAGCGGTTCGGATTTACCGGGGAAGAAAATCTCCTCCTCGCGCTTGGCCAGGCCAACCACCGGGACTTTGCCCATCAGCCCAAATTGCTCCAAAACGCTGACCACCCGCCCCAACTGCCCCTTGCCGCCGTCGATGACAACCAGGTCGGGCAGGCGGGCGAAGGATTCGTCCACTTTTGCGCCGGGGGCCTGCGCCTGGGCTTCGCTGGTCGCCTGCCAGCGCTTGAATCGGCGGGTGAGCATTTCTTCCATGCTGGCAAAGTCGTCGGGATTGCCAATGGAGGTGCTGTCGATGTTGAATTTGCGGTACTGACCCTTGGCCGGGACGCCCTGCTCGAAGACCACCATCGCCCCGACGGTGGCAACGCCCTGGGTATGTGAAACGTCGTAACACTCCATTCGGTTGGGCGGCTCGGACAGGCCAAACGCGGATTGCAATTCGGCCAGGGCCATTTCCTGCTTATGGCTGTCACTTTGCCATTGGGTGCGCAGCGCGGACAGGGTCTCGGCGGCATTTTCAGCGGCCATCTTCACCAGTTCGTGCGGCTGGCCCTCGCGCGGGACGTGGATTTCGACCTTGCCGCCGCCGCGCCGCGAGCGCATCCATTCCTGGATGATGCGGGCTTCTTCGATTTCTTCGGGCAGCAACACCTGCTGGGGCATGGAGGCGGCTTCGGTGTAGAACTGTTTGACGAACTCCGCAATCACTTCGCTATCGACCACATCTTCGGTGCCTTCGAGCACAAAATACTCGCGCCCGATAAGTTTGCCGCCGCGCACGAAGAAAATCTGCACGCAGGCCTCGCCGTCGGCGCGGGCCATGGCGATCACATCCGAATCTTTGTAATCGGAAGCAAAGACGACCTTCTGACGCTCGACGATGCTGTGCATGGCCTTCAACTGGTCGCGCAAAGCGGCGGCTTTCTCGAAACGCAAATCCTCGGAGGCCTTTTCCATTTCAGATTGCACGCGCTCCATGATGGGTTCGGAATGCCCACTCAGGAATTCCATTAAGTCAGAAATCATCTGGCGGTAGGCGGCCTGGTCGGCAGCCCCGATGCACGGGCCGATGCACAGTTTGATGTCGTAATACAGGCAGGCGCGTTTGTCCTGACCGGTGATTTCGCGGTCGCAGGTCAGGTAGGGGAAAACTTTGCGCAGCACGTCGAGGGTCTGGTAAACCGCCCAGGCCGAGGTGTACGGGCCAAAGTAGCGCGCGCCGTCGTCGAACATCTGGCGGGTGACGGTCACTTTAGGGTAGGCATCCTGCCAGTGGATTTTGATGTAGGGGTAACGTTTGTCGTCCTTCAAGCGCACGTTGTATTTCGGGCGGTGACGCTTGATGAGATTCATCTCCAGGATGAGGGCTTCCAGTTCCGAGCCAACCAGGATCCATTCAAGGTCGGCGATTTCGCGCACCAGGCGGCGGGTCTTGTTGTCGTGGCTCGAATCGGCGTGGAAGTAGGAGCGCACCCGGTTTTTGAGATTAATCGCCTTGCCGACATAGATGATTTTCGCCTCGGCGTTTTTCATCAAGTAACAGCCGGGTTTGGTCGGCAGGGTGGCAAGAATGCCCTGAAGATGCTCAGAGATTTTCATGAAAGCGATTATAAACGATTGCCCCCGGCAGTTTCTTAAGGCTTGTAGCCCGGAATCTCCTCGTGTCCCTCGCCGCCAGATTGGGCCGGTTCCGGTTTGGGAAGTCGCTGCGCCCCCTCGAAAAGGGGCATGTCCAACATATAGAAGGCATGCTCAAGAACAGTCAGCAGGCCGCCCTCGCCGGGAATCGGCTCGATACGTTCGTTGCCGTTCAGGTCGCGCCCG
>Ga0208244_100797_pt1 | contig 23896 bp, 14 predicted proteins | sample SubbioCR12Aug_5A_FD_184828 | JGI IMG/M metagenome (GOLD analysis project Ga0208244, IMG submission 184828) | Serpentinite rock and fluid subsurface biosphere microbial communities from McLaughlin Reserve, California, USA - CR12Aug_5A (SPAdes) | ecosystem: Environmental > Terrestrial > Deep... | reverse complement strand
GAGGGGCTTGTCACCGTGATCCCGTACGGCCCTGATCCGGACAACAGGCCCATCACCACCTATTTCCGCAAGGCCTTCACGGTGCCCGAAGACCCGGCCACCCTCGGCAGCCTGACGCTCGACGCGCAGTACGACGACGGTTTCGTCGCGTACCTCAACGGTGTCGAGATCGCCCGGCGCTCTATGCCTGCCGGCGAGCCGTCTTTCGACACCCTTGCCGACGACCACGAGAGCGGCCTCTACGAGTCCATCAGCCTCGACGACGCCATCCCGTTGCTGCGTCAGGGGCGCAACGTGCTTGCCGTGGAGGTGCACCAGTCCTCTCCCTCCAGCCAAGACCTCTTCTGGGACGCCCGCCTCGCCTACGCGAGTGGTGCGACGCCCGCCGCCGCCGTCCCGGGGGCGACGCCGCCCGGGCAGCTTTTTATCGATCCCCTCGTCGTGGCCCTCGCCTGTGCCACGCCCGATGCGGTGATCCGCTACACCCTCGACGGCACCACGCCTGACGAAGCCTCTGCCGCCTATGTCGCGCCGCTTGACATCTCGGCGTCCACCGTGCTCAAGGCCCGATCCTACGCGCTCGGCCACACCCCGAGCGGCGTGGCCACGCACTTCTACGAGCGGATTGAGGAAGACGGCGACGAGGACGGACTCCCGGACGCATGGGAACGGCTCCATTTCGGCGACACCACCTCCGTGTCGGGCGATGGCGACGCCGACAGTGACGGCGTCTCCAACCACGACGAGTACATTTGCGGCACCGACCCGAACGACGCGCGCAGCGCGCCCACGCTCCTGATCGAAAGCGAGGCAGGCGTGTTGCGTATCCGTTTCCTCACCGTCGCTTCCGCACCGGACAGCCTCGTCTACCGCGGGCAGAGCCGCTACTACTCGCTTCAGTCCGCGCCTGCGCTGACGGGGCCGGATGCCTCTTGGGCGGCAGTCCCCGGGTTCGAGGCGATCGGCGGCGACGGGGCGGCGGTCGCGCATCCGCTCCCTCAGCCTGCCGCAGGCGGTTTTTTCAAGCTGCGCGTCTGGCTTGCGCCCTAGCGCCGGTTGACACCCCTCCGCGTGCGGGTATATGATCGTTTCCAAAAAGGGGCGATATGCCATTCTCTGTCTGGTTGCGCGAGCATCTTGCAAACCTCAAGCCGTTCCGTCTGCTGTCTCTGGGTTTCCTGTCCTACGTCGTTATCGGCGTGGCGTTGCTGTCCCTGCCGTTCGCGAGGAACGTGCCGGTGCCGTTTCTCGACAACCTGTTCATCGCGACCTCCGCGATGTCCACGACTGGGCTCACGACGGTGAGCGTGTCCGACTCCTACACGTTTTTCGGGGAGTTGGTCGTGCTCATCCTCTTCCAGCTCGGCGGGCTGGGATACATGACGCTGACCTCGTTCGTGATTCTCTCAAGGCGCGAGAACCTCTCGCACACGCGCCGCCGCATTCTCTCCACGTCGTTTGCCCTGCCGCAGGGGTTCTGGGTCTCGCAGTTCGTGCGGAACGTGGTGCTTTTCACGGTCGTCATCGAGGCTGTGGGAGCGATCCCGCTCTATTTCCAGTTCGCGGAGGCGGGGGTTGCCCGTCCGCTCTGGTCGGCGGTGTTCCATTCGATCTCGGCTTTCGCCACGGCCGGATTCAGCCTCAACAACAACAGCCTTGAGGCGTTCCGCGACAATGTGGTGGTGAACGTCACGGTCGGCACGCTCTGTTACCTCGGGGCGATCGGCTTCATCGTGATGCAGGACGTTTATCTCGCCTGCCGCGGCAGGGGGCACCGCATCACGTTCACGTCCAAGACCATCCTGCTGATGACGGGGCTGGTGTTGGCGGTCTCCGCGCCGGTGCTGATGTTCTGCGAGCAGGAGATCGCCCATCTGCCGTGGCCGGAGCGGGTGTGCGTGGCGGTCTTTCAGGTCATGACCGCGTCGTCGACGGCGGGATTCAACACCATCCCGATCCACACGCTTTCGGCGGCATCGCTCACGCTTATTATCGTGAGCATGGTCATCGGCGCCTCGCCGAGCGGCACGGGCGGCGGCGTCAAGACCACGTCGGTCTCGGCGCTGGTCGGCATATTGGTGAGCATCCTGCGGGGGCGCACGGAGGAAGTCACGTTTTTCAGGCACACCCTTCCCGCCCACCGTGTGATGAACGCGGTCGCCGCCGTGACGCTGTACGTCTGCGTGCTTTGGACGGGTGTTTTCCTGCTCTCGCTGACCGAGAGGGGGCAAGACTACCTGAAACTGGTGTTCGAGGCGGCGTCGGCGCTCGGGACGGTCGGTCTGAGCATGGGCGTCACAGGAGACTTGACGCCGTTGGGCAAGTTGGCTATCACGGCGCTGATGTTCCTTGGGCGCGTGGGGCCGCTTACGCTCGGGCTGGCGTTTTTCCACTCCTCCGCGCTGCACGCGACCCGCCCCGAGGAGGATCTGGTGACCTGAATGGCTGGGTTGACCTTGCCGGAGAATCAGAAGATTCGGATAACCGTCCCTTTGCTCTTCCTGATCCACAGCTCGGTGTTGTTCGCCATCTTGACGAGGGCGAGGTCGGGCTGTGAGGAGACGAATGAGGCGGTGATGCCCTCCGTGGCGGTCATGAGCCGCACCGAGTCGGACGGGATGGAGGAGACTTCGACGGTGACGAGGCCACCCGAGACTTCGCCGGAGACGGCCAGCAGGTCGGCGGTGTCGCCGTCGATGTCGGCGCGGTAGATGGAGGCGGCGGCAAACGAGACGTTGCCCGTGACGGTGAAGGTTCCAACCGTGCCGGCGGTGCCGGGGGCGAGGGCCGCGCCTGCCGCGATGGAAATGTCCGACGCCAACGAGCCGGTGCCAGCGAGCGAGCCTTCGTTGACGGACGTGCCGCCGGTGTAGGTGTTGGCGCCGTTGAGCGCGAGCGTGCCCGCGCCGGTCTTGACGAGCCCGCCGACGGTGGCTCCGTCGTCAGCGATTTTCGGGTTGACGGCAAGGTCGGTTTCCGCAGCCCCGTCGCCGATATTGAAAGTCCGCGTGCCGTTAAGCGCGATGAACCCTTGCTGGGCAAGCGCACTGTTTTCAAAATCGACGAGTGCGGTATTATTATTCTGGCTGTTGCCAACGAAGGTCAACGTGCCGTTCAATGTCAGTTGTCCTCCAATGCTCGTCGCGTGGGATCTGAGCACGATGGGTGAATAAGCGTCCTTGGCCAGATTGGTGATTACGATGTCGTTGAACGAGAAGAACGCGTTGTTGACGCTTGTGCTGCTTGACAAGCTGACAGATATGCGTCCGCCGTTCAGGAATGTTGTCCCGAGCACGGTGATGTCACCTCCCGAGTTCAGGCGAAGGTCGTTGGCATTAATGATGGCGTCCCCGTTGATGTTGAACACGTGGTTGTTTCCGCTGTTGTAATTGATCGTTCCTCCGTACATGTAGAGGTTGCGGATGGTTTCCGAATGGCTGTTGTTTCCGCTGCTGGTGGTGCTGTCGAAATAGAAGGAACCCCCGTTGAGGGTGATATCCGCCGTGTCGGGGACTGACTCGCTGCTTTTCAGCAGGGCACCCCCGTTGATGATGAGATCCCCAGGGATGCCGGTGTTTGCGGGCGTCTTGAAAAGACGAAGATATCCTGAGTTGAGAATGGTTGGCCCCGTGTAGGTGTTTGTGGCAGGCCCGGCGAAATAGACTTCGCCGTTACCGCCGCCAATTGTGCCGACGGTTACGCCGTTGCCGCCGTCATTTGTGATCGCGGCGTAAATGAAGAGCGCCCCGGGTGTGTTTCCTTGGTTGAGGCCGTTTGCTTGGCAGACGAAGACGCCTTCTTGCCCGTTCAGGTTCAATGTGAGATTTGAGATGATCATCGCGTCGGTTGAGTGCGCGGTCGTCACCGTCTGGCGTGCGAAGATCATGCCGCTGTGGAGCGTCAGTTGACGTTCCGGCACATCGCCGATGATCCGTATGCCGGTGTCTGTGCCCGTGCCGGTTTCTTCGAAAGACAGCGAGTTGATCCGCGTGTCTTCCGTGAGGGTCGTTGTGATGATGCCCGCTCCTGAGGTGTTTACGTAGCGCACGTTGTCAAGTTGCGTTTGTCCGCTGGTGATCGTGTTTGTGAATTCGGTCGTTGTTGACAAGAGCCGTACACCGTAAGTGGCGTCGTAGGTGACAAGCGCGGTGCCGTTCCCTGTCGTAGTGATGTCGCCGTATGCGCCGTGGAGGATGCTGACGGTGGTGCTGTCAGCCGCGCCTGCGCCACCGATCAATGCGGGGGCGGTCGTAAAGCTCACATTCGCATCGCCTGCTGTCCCGGACGCGATGGTGCTTAATCCCAGATCACTGCCACGGAAAAGGACTGTGCTGCCTTGGTTACGCGAAAAAGTTCCTGCGTTCAGCACGAGTGGGCGTGCCGAATTGGGCGCGGCTGTGACATATGCGTGGCCGGCGTCGATGGTCAGCGCTCCTGAAATGATATCAAGCGTGTTTGCGCTGTTTACGCCATCGGACCGGAGCGTTACGCGTGCCGAGTCGTTTCCTGCGCCGCGCAGGGTGACGTTTGTCGCACGTGCGGCACCGCCTGCCGCAGGGGTGGCGTCAAAAGTCAGGGAACTCCCGTTGTTGGCGTAGATGTGGGAATCGGTGGCGGTGGACCCGTTCGACAACCGGGTGCCCCCTCTCGCGAGAATGAGGGCACCGCCGCCCGTAATGGCCCCTTTGAACTGCTTTGTGGCACCTCCCGCAAGCGTCAGCGTGTACCCTTCGGTGGCGACGGGGCCAGCCGGGATGAACGTGCCGCTGGATGCGAGCCACGTCTGGTCGGTGTCGAGGGTGAATGCGTTATTGAACGTCATTGTCCGGTTCGGGACGGAATAGATGCCTTCGGCGCCGATCGTGAGTGTGGCCCCAGAGCTGAAGGTGACGTTCCCGCCGGGGTCGGCGGTGAAGGCGAGACCGAGCCAGCTCAGGTCCGCGCCCAGAGCGTAAGTCCTTCCGGCGGTCAGCGCCGCGTTCCATGTGGCGACATCGTTCGTGCCGGGCGCCACGCCGCCGACCCAGCTTGAGGCGAGGTTGAGGGCGTCGGCGTTGTCCGCCTTGATGATCGTCCCCCCGAAGGAGTTGACGGCCAGCGCGCTGACGGTCACGGCGATGAGCATGCCTTTTAGGGTTTGTGTCCTCATGGTGTTTTCTCCTGTTTTTGCGTGCGGTTACAACGATCAGAAAGGTCAGCGCATTTTTTTCATTTCAAACGGTTTGCCCGCGAGCGCGGCTTTGGCGGGGACGCCCCAGTAGGGGGTGGGGGTGTAGTCCCAGTCGAGCAGGAGGCAGGGCGAGGCCTTGGGGTGGAAGCACCACGCGGTCCAGTTCAGGCGGTATTTCTGGATGCAGCCGAGCATGTCGGGGGCCCAGGTCTCGGGCAGCTCGTGCGCCTCGGGCGGGATGAACGGCATGCGCTCGGGCTGGCAGCCGACCTCGCCGACGAGGATGGGGTGGCGGGCGGCGGCGTCCAGAAAGCTCTTCTGCCAGCCGCGTTTCCAGGGGTAGACGTGGGTCTCGTACATGATGCCGTTGCCGCCGCGCTCTTCGAGGGCGTGGCCTTCGAGGATGCCGGAGAGGTCGTAGGCCCAGTCGAGCCCGCCCGCGCTGACGAGGTTGCGCGCACCGGTCTTGCGGGCGACGTCCACGAGCCGCTGCATGCCGACGGAGTGGAAGCTGCGAACGGGCACCTGATTCTCTGAGAAGACGCCTTTCTTGGCCTTGGGCTTGTCGGTGACCCAGCCGCCGTCGCGCCAGACGTCCCAAGGGATGTCGTGCGGCTCGTTGAGCAGGCCGAAGATGACGCCGGGGTGGTTGGCGTAGCGGGTGCCGACATCGCGCCAGAAGTCGGCGTGCTTCTGCTGGGGGGCGCGGTATTCGTGGAGGTCGATGACGACCCACGCGCCGCGTTGCTGCACCTGCCGCACGACGTCGTCGACGAGGGCGCGGTATTTGACGCCCTTGTCGTTCTGCCACGGTCCGCGGCCGAACCAGAAGTCGGACTTGACGGCGAGGCGGATGGCGTTGGCGTTCCACTCGGTGAGGGCGTTGGTGACGGACTTGAGGATGTTGTCGCCGCCCGCGGACCATTCGAGGCTGGCGATGGCGACGCCCTGCAGCCAGACCTCCTGACCGTCGGCCTTGCAGACGAGGCGGTTGTCTTTGACGGCGAGTTCGCGGCTTTTGCAGCCGTCGGGGAGGGGCATGCGCTCGCTGAGGGTGTAGCTGACGAAGCCGGCCTCTTCGAGGGGGATGGCGACGAGCGAGAGGTCGTCGATGTCGAAGGAACCCTCGGCGGCGTTGAAGAGGCAGGGCATGATCTCCAGCACGGCCGCGCCGGGCGGGACGACGAGGCCGAGGGTGCGGGTCTCCCACTCCTTGGATGTGCCCTTGAACGCGGGGTGGCCGGGGCCGCCGGGGAGCTTCTTGCCGTCGGCGTCCTTGAAGTCGATGATGACGCGCGCGTCGTGCCACTTCTCCTTGCCGACCTTGACGCCCTCGACGCGGGCGCGGAAGGAGAGCTTGAGGGCCTCCGCGCTTTTGGGGAGCGGGACGGCCTTGTGGAGGGTGACCATCTGGTCGGGGCCTGCGGCGGTCTGGCGGATGAAGCGGTTGCCGTCCTCCTCCACGTATGCGGCGCGGTCGTGGCGGCCCCAGCCGACGGGCCAGCCGTCCTTGGCCTGTTCGAAATCGCCGTTGGGGACGAGCGAGGCGGCGCGGATGGCGGTGGCGCAGGCGATGCCGAGCGCGGTTGCGGTCAGGTGTCGAAGGTTGAGCATGGGTGATCCTCGGTGTTGGTTGGATGCGTGTGATCGTTTATGCCGGTCTGGCCGTCGAGCCCCGCTCGACCCAGGTCACGGGCAGTGTGGCGGCCTGCGGCGCGGCGTTTTTGCCCGTCAGTTGGCTGTGCAGGAGTTCCATGGCGGCGTGGCCCATCTCGGTGAAGGGCTGGCGCACGGTGGTGAGGGGCGGCGAGAGCCACTCCGCGAGGGGGTCGTCGTCGAAGCCCACGAGGCTGAGATCCTGCGGGATGCGGAGCTTCATGGCGGCGCAGACACGGTAACAGGCGCGGGCGACGGCGTCGCAACTGCAAAAGATGGCTGTGGGGCGCGGGGCGGTCTCCAGCAGCGCGGAAACGGCGGTCTGGACGCGCTTGTCCCAGTTGGCGAGCGGGTCGTCCGGCGTGATGTCCACGACGCGGCTGCGCGGCAGGGTGACGCCCGCCTCGGCGAGCGCGTCGCGGAAGCCCTCCAGACGCGCCCACACGGTGGAGGCGGCGCAGTCGCCCACAAAGGCGACGTGCGTGTGGCCGAGCCCCGCGAGATGCTTCCCTGCGAGCGAGCCCCCGTTGTAGTTGTCCGCGACGGCCACGGGAATGGAGGTCTCCTGCGGGTGGTGGTCCACGACCACGAGCGGGAAGCCCGCGGACTTGATGTGGACGACGGCCTCGTTGAAGGCGGCGGTGTGCAGGGCCATCAGGATCGCGCCGCTGGCGCCGTTCTTGTGCAGGTTGAGGAGGTTGCTGATGTTCTCCTCCTGATCGCCGTGCGCGTCGCACACCTGAATCTCGATGCCGTGTTTGCGGGCGACCTGCTGGGCGCCGCGCGCGACGCGGATCGAGGGTTCCCACGCGAGGTTGCCGACCACGACCTTGACGGTCTGCGTCACGGCGGGTTCCGCCCCGCGGACGTAGAGGCCTTTGCCCGCGCGGCGTTCCAGAAGGCCCTCGTTGACGAGGAGCGCGGTGGCGCGGCGCACGGTGACGCGCGAAAGATTGTGTTTCCGGGCGAGGTCGTGTTCCGAGGCGAGGCGCTCGCCGGGGGCGACCTCTCCGCGCTCGACGGCCTCGCGAAGGGTCTGGGCGAGCCGGGCGTAAGCTGAGATACTGGTATGTTTACTGGTATTCAAGATGACGGAAAAATAGCACAGTCGAGCAGAGGGCGTCAAGGGGGGCGCAAAAAAAAATCGCCGGGGCACGCGGGTCTTCTCGTTCGCAATAGTGATGGTTTTATTTCGCAAAAGTGTATAGTCATTCCTGCGCCCCTTCTTTATACTCGCCTCAAATCGGATAAGGAATTACGGGGAGGGGCGAGATGATGAGGAAACGTATTTTGGCTTTGGGGTGCGTGCTGCTGGCGGGGATGCTGCGCGCGCAGGAGACGGGGCAGGCGCTGTTCGCGGTGCGGCAGGGCGCGGCGTTGCCGTACAAGAGCAAGACGGTGACGATGGGGCAGGAGTTCGTGGCGGAGAAGCCGCTGTACGTCACGGCGGTGGGGTATCTGGACGAGGGCGGCGACGGGCTGGCCAAGGAGCGGACGGTGCGGGTGTACCGCGTCGCCGACCGGGCGCTGCTGGTGACGGGCGTCGTGGCGCGCGCGGCAGGCGAGGTGCGCGCGGGGTTCCGGTTCGCCGCGCTGGGGCAGGCGGTGCGGCTGCCGCCGGGACGGTATGTGGTGGCGGCGGACTTCGAGGAGGGCTCCGACCGCTATCTCTCGATGGTGGACGTGGCGGATTTCAACACGGCGGGCGGCGCGGTCTCCAATCCCAAAGTCGGGCGCTGGTGCACCGACGGGGGCGGGTATCCCGACAACGCGCTGGCGAATCTCGACGGGATGGCGGTCCACATGACGGGCGGCAACCTGCTCTTCACGCTGTCGGCGCCGGAGAAGTGGGCGGAGGCGGTCCGGCTGGACGCGCCGCCGCCGCTGACGGACGAACTGGAGGCGGAGCGGTTCGCGCCGTTCCGGGGGATTGTTGACGCGAAGGCGCTGCCGATGACGCGGGCAATGCTGGAGTGGCTGGCGGAACTGCCGTCGCGCAAGGACAAGAAAGTGCTGAGCGGGCAGTTCATGGGGTGGTACCCAGTGGTTTCGCTGGCCACGGCGAACGAGATTCACCGGCAGACAAGCAACTGGGTGGCGGTGGCTGGATTCGACTACTACGAGACGTTCGTCGATATGCCCAAGACCAAGCCCGACCTCTTCAAGCCGCCGCGCTGGCAGATGGTCAACGAACTGGCCAAGGAGTACCACCGCATGGGCGGGGTGGTGACGATCTCCTGCCACATGACCAACCCTTGGAACGGCGGGCTGGCGTGGGGCAAGGCCGCGCGGATCGAGGATCTGTTCGATCCCGCGACGCCGGCCTACGCGCGGTACATGGAGCAGGTGGACGAGGTGGCGCGGGGGCTGGCCGCGTTGCAGGAGGCAGGCGTGCCGGTGCTGTTCCGGCCGTTCCACGAGATGCAGGGCGGCTGGTTCTGGTGGGGCGGTAACGCCGTCGCGCTGCGCAAGCTGTGGCGCAACCTGTTCGACACCTACACCCGCGAGAAGGGGCTGCACAACCTGATCTGGGTCTGGTCGCCCAACGTCTCCGACAAGGCGATGGACTTCTATCCGGGGAACGCCTACGTGGACATGACCGGGCTCGACATCTACGCCAACACGCTGGAGAGGGCCGCGCCGGTGTACGCGGAGCTGATGAAGACCGGCAAGCCTTTCGCGATCACCGAGTTCGGGCCGCCGGGGCACGGATTCGACAACACGACGCCGCGCAACTTCGACTACGGCCCCTTCGCGCGGCACATCGCGGAGCACATGCCCGAGACGGTCTTCTTCCTCGCGTGGCGCGACGCGTGGGGGCTGCACCGCAACCTCAACGCCAAGGCGCTGCTCGACGACCCGCTGGTGGCGAACCGCGCCGACGTGGCGTACGCGCACCGGACGCAGGGCTTCGAACGGTTCATCACCCGCGACGGCAACCGGCTGATGGACGGCGAGACCGAGTTCCGCTTCATGGGCGCGAACATGCCCGGGTTAGTGGTGCCGTACGACTTCACGCTGTGGCTGCCCGAGCGCATGGGCCTGCCGACACCGTGGGAGATCGAGGACGCTTTCAAGACCCTCGCGCGCATGGGCATGACGGTCGTGCGGACGTGGAACCTGCCGATGCGCGAACCGGGCAAGGAGGCTCAGCCGTGGCACTACGTGCTCGCGCCGGGGGTGTTCAACGAGACCGCGTTCCGGACGATCGACCACACGCTCGCCCTCGCCAACAAGCACGGCGTGCGCGTGATGCTCTGCCTCTCGGCGGAGGCAGGCGACTATCTCGGCGGCATCGGCACCTACGCCGCGTGGCGCGGGCGCAAGCGCGCCGAGTTTTACACAGACCCGCAGTTGCGCGAGGACTACAAGGCGACTGTGCGGCACGTGCTCAACCGCGTGAACACCGTCACCGGCGTGCCGTACCGCGAGGACAAGGCGATCCTCGCGTGGCAGTTCGGCAACGAGATGCACGGCGCCAAGCCGGAGTGGCTGACGGAGATGGCGGCGTACATCAAGAGCCTCGCCCCGCACCATCTCGTGGCGGAGACGCGCCACTCGCCCGCCTTCGCGGAGCAGCTCATCGACCCGAACATCGACATGCTCACACGGCACTATTACACCAATTACCGCGAGTCCGGCACCAACTGGGTGGCGGCGGTCAAGCGCGAGGTCGCGCAGATCAAGGGGCAGCGCCCGTTCTTCGTCGGCGAGTTCGGGCCGTACATCGACGGGCAGGTGTTGACGCGCGAGAACGTGCAGGCGAAGCTGCGGGCGTTCCTCGACACCTGCATCGAGACCGAAGGCGTGAGCGGCGCGTTGCTGTGGAGCATGTACTTCCACCACGAGGATGGCGGCTACTACTGGCACCAGATTTTCACTTACCCCAGCGTGTGGTCCTACCACTATCCCGGTTTCGCGAGCGCCGACGCGCAGGCCGAGATCGAGATCATGCGCGAGATGCGCGAGGCGGCGTTCCGCATCCGCGGGCTGCCGGTGCCGCCGGTGGCGCCGCCTGACGCGCCCGAGCTGCTGCCGTTCAAGGACGTGCCGCTCTTTTCGTGGCGCGGGTCGGCAGGCGCCGATGGGTACGACATCGAACGCGCGCCGTCGGCGGCGGGGCCATGGGCCATGCTGGCGGAGAACGCCTCTGACGCCGAGGTGGCGTACCGTCCGCTCTTCAGCGACGAGACGGCCAAGGCCGGCGAGACGTGGTTCTACCGCGTGGCGGCACGCAACGCGGGCGGGCGGTCGGCGCCGTCGAATGTGGTCGGTCCTGTCAAAATCAAGGAGGTCTGCTTCGTGGACGAGTTCCACGGGCTGGAGCGCGTGTCCGGCAGGTCGGAGGGGCTGACGCTCGACAACACCTACAACGCGCGATACGCCGAGTACCTGTTCCGCGTGTGCGGCACCACCAACGACTGGGTGGGCTACGCGGCGGCGGGGCCGGTGCGCGAGGCGCGTGTGACGGCGTTCTTCACGACCGCCAAGGGGCCGGTGCGCGATCCGGCGTTCCTCGCCTCGACCGACGGCGCGGCGTACGCGCCGATGCTGGCGTCGCGGCGCACCGAGCGGGCGTACGTGGCGCCGCCGCACCGAGGCGAGCAGTACCGCCAGACGCAGGTGGACTACCTCTTCGCGCCGCCCGCAGGCACGCGGCACGTGAAGGTGGTGTGGGCGGCGGACATGGCGCTCGACCGCGTCGAGATCCTCCATCCGGGACGGTGACGCGGCCTCGGTTTTCCCGCAGGGTTTTCGCTTGGCGCCGGGCTTGACCGTTGCCTCGGATAAATGTTACGGTATTGATGAAACGTAACACAACCGGAGGGCGGAATGCGGAAGGCGAAATGGGCGGGAGCGGTGGCGGCATGTCTGGCGGCGGTAACCGCACAGGCCGGGAGGCCGTTGTCGATCGACGATGCGGATCCTGTTGAGGTGCGGCAGTTCGAATTCGAAGGCGGGGCGGGGGATTACCACGACTCGTCTTGCCGCCACTGGGATTTCCCGTTCGGGCTGGCGTACGGGGTGGTGCGCGATGTTGAGCTGGGCATCGGGTTCGGCGGACAGTTCGAAAAGCGGGCGGAGACGCTGGGCGGCGTACGCGGGCCGCATAAGCACGAGAGCGGGATCAGCGACCTGAACCTCGGCGCGAAGTGGCGTTTTCTGGACGAGTCGGCGTGGTGTCCGCGTCAGGCGCTGGCGCCTGCGGTGAAGTTCCCGACGGCGGACGAAAACGACGGGCTCGGCAGCGGGAAGATCGATTACGATCTGACGTGGATCGCGTCCAAGGCGCTGACCGACCGGATGGGGATGCACGTCAACGTGGGGTATTCGTGGATCAGCAGTCCGAAAGGCGAGGACGTCGGGGACGTCGTGCATTACGGTGTGGCGCTCGATTACCAGTTGACGGACACCTTGCAGGGCGTGGGCGAGGTGTTCGCCGAGAATGAGATCGGCAACGGCGGCGAGACGGCCGTGCTGCACAACCTCGGGCTGCGCTGGAATCTCAGCGACGCGGTGATTCTGGATTTGGCGGCCGGTTCGCGCATCTGCGGCGACGGGACGCCGGATTTCACGGCGACGGCAGGTGTGACCTGGACGTTCGGGTTCACGGACGGCGAGAAATAGGGGGAGGTTTCGGATGCATATGGCTGACGCACTGGTTTCGCCCGCGGTGGGCGGCACGTTGTGGGCGGCGTCCTGCGTGGTGATGGCGCACTGCGTGCGGAAACTGAAGGCGACGTTCAGGGACGAGCTGGTGCCGCTGATGGGCGTGCTGGGCGCGTTCGTGTTCACGGCGCAGATGATCAATTTCACCATCCCGGGGACGGGTTCGAGCGGTCATCTCGGCGGCGGGCTGATCCTGACGGTTTTGTTGGGGCCTCATGCGGCGTTTCTCACGATAGCGTCGGTGCTGACGGTGCAGGCGCTGTTCTTCGCGGACGGCGGGCTGCTGGCGCTGGGCTGCAACATTTTCAACCTGGGCTTTTATCCGGCCTTCATCGCGTATCCCTTCATTTACCGCGTGATCGGCAAGGGCGGGTACGTTTCGGTGCGCGCATGGGTGGCGGCGGTGGTGGCGGCGGTGGCGGGGTTGCAGCTTGGCGCGTTCAGCGTCGTGCTTGAGACGCAGGCGTCGGGGCTCACGGATTTGCCGTTCGGGACGTTCACGTTGCTGATGCTGCCGATACATCTGGCGATCGGCGTGGTCGAAGGGGTGGCGACGGCGGCGGTGGTCGCGTTCGTGGCCCGGGCGCGTCCGGAGGTGATGCCTGCGGCACCGGTGCGGAGCGGGCCGGTGAACGCGCGGCCTGTTCTTGTGGCGCTGCTGGTGGCGGCGGTCGCGGTGGGCGGTGTCGCGAGCTGGTTCGCGTCGTCGCATCCGGACGGGCTTGAGTGGGCGATCGCGCGGGTCACGGGCAAGGAAGAGGTCGAAGGGGGCGCGAGCGGCCTGTCTGCCCGCTTGGCCGCGTTGCAGGAGCGGACGGCCGTTCTGCCCGATTACGGGTTCAAGGCGGCAGAAGGGGCGGCAGAGGAGTCGGCGGAGACGTGGCCTGCGGTCGACACGGGGACATCGGTGGCCGGTGTGGCGGGTGGTGCGATGACGCTGCTTGTGGTATGTTTGATCGGCTTCGCGCTGAAGCCTCGGCGCCAGATGGGCGTTTGAGGCGGGCCGGGCCGAGGGCAAACGGGATGGGGCTGGACAAATGGCTTGAGGCACACCGCATGGACGAGCTGGGGCGGCTGGACACGCCGCTCCACCGGATTGATGCGCGGATGAAGACGCTCACGGCGCTGGTGTTCGTCGTGGTGGTCATGTCGTTCCCGCGCGGCGCGGTGTCGGCGCTGATGCCGCTGTTCCTCTACCCGCTGGCGCTGATGCGGCTCGGCGCGATCCCGCCGCGGGTGCTGTTGCGGAAGATGCTGTTCGCGGCGCCGTTCGCCGTGGCGGTGGGGCTCTTCAATCCTGTGTTTGACCGGCAGCCGGTTCTCGTGCTTGGGCCGGTGGCGGTGTCGGGCGGCTGGCTCTCGTTCGCCTCGATCCTGATCCGGTTCGTCCTGACGGTCGGCGCGGCGTTGTTGCTGGTCGCGTGCACGGGGATGCACCGGCTGTGTGCGGGGCTGGAGCGGCTGGGCGTGCCGCGTGTGCTGGTCGTGCAGCTGCTGTTTCTCTACCGGTATCTTTTTCTCATCGCGGACGAGGGCGGGCGGATGCTGAGAGGGATGGAGTTGCGTTCCGCCGGGCAGCGGAGGCTGCGTTTCCGCGTGTACGGGTCGCTGGTCGGGCATCTGCTGTTGCGCTCACTGGCGCGGGCGGAGCGGATTTACAAGGCGATGCTGGCGCGTGGGTTCGACGGCGAGATGCGGGCGATGGCGCCGATGCGGCTGCGGTGGGCCGACGCCGCGTTCGCCGGCGCGTGGGTGCTCTTTTTTGTCGCGGTCAGAAACTGGAACCTCGCCGCGTGTCTCGGGCGTCTTTTAACGAAAGGGCTGTCGTGAACCCTGCCATCATTGAGGTCGAGCAGTTGAGGTATGCCTATCCGGACGGGACGGACGCCCTGCGGGGGCTCAGCTTCCGCATCGCGCCCGGCGAGTCGGTGGCGTTGGTCGGCGCGAACGGCGCGGGAAAATCCACCCTGCTGCTGCATCTGTCCGGGACGCTGACCGCGGTGGGCGGCGAGGTCAGGATCGGCGGGACGGCGGTGACGCCTGCCACGGTGGCAGCGGCGCGCGCGCGGGTCGGCGTGGTGTTTCAGGATCCGGACGACCAGTTGTTCATGCCGACGGTGGGGGAGGATGTCGCGTTCGGGCCGCTGAACATGGGGCTGCCGCCAGAAGAGGTCGAACGCCGCGTGGCAGAGGCGCTGGGGCGTGTGGGCGTGGCGCACCTGCGGGGGCGTCCGCCGTACCGGCTGTCGGCGGGGGAGAAGCGGGCGGTGGCGATCGCGACGGTGCTGGCGATGTCGCCGGAGGTGTTGGTCATGGACGAGCCCTCGTCGAATCTGGACCCGCGCGGCCGGCGGCGGCTGATCGACTGGCTCCGGTCGTTCGAGCACACGAAGGTTATCGCGACGCACGATCTGGAGCTGGTGGTGGAGGTCTGTTCGCGCGTGATCGTCCTTGACGGCGGGCGGCTGGTGGCAGAGGGGGCGGTGGACGCGCTGCTGAACGACGAGGAGCTGATGGTCTCGCACGGGCTGGAGCGGCCGCACATCCTGCGTCATCGGCATCCGCACTGAGGCGCTGGGCAGATGCGGATTGTGTACACATTTTAATCGGCGGTTTACAAGACGCTCAAAAGCGGAGCGCGTACAATCATGACATCGTGTTAATTGGGGCTGGATCGTAAAAGGGGAGATATGTGATGAAGGAAAGCTTGTCTGGCACGCACCAAACGGGGAAAGTCGGACTTCTCGGGCGCCGCCAGTTTTTGAAGCGATGTGCGGCGGCAACCGGTGGGGCGGTTGCATTCCCGTATCTTGTGCCTGCGTCGGCGCTGGGGCGCGACGGGGCTGTCGCGCCGAGCGAACGGATCGTGATGGCGGGCATCGGTCTGGGCAACCGGGGAACTTCCGATCTGACCAGTTGGGTGCTGCCTGACCCGCAGGCGCAGTTCGTGGCGATCTGCGACGTGCAGCGTTCGCGCCGCGAGTCGATCAAGGCGATGGTGGACAAGAAATACGAGAACACCGACTGCAAGACCTACGTCGACATGATGGAGGTCTTGGCGCGGCCTGACATCGACGCGATCCTGACGGCCACGAGCGACCGCCTGCACGCGACGGTCTCGATCCTCGCGATGCGCGCGGGCAAGGACGTCTACACCGAGAAGCCTGCCTCGATGACGATCGCCGAGGGACAGGCGGTGGTGCGGACGGCCAAGCAGTACGGGCGCGTGTATCAGGCGGGCATGCAGCGGCTGAGCGAGGCGAACTTCATCGTCTGCAACGAACTGCTGCGTCTGGGGCGTCTGGGCGAGGTCAAGACCGTCTACGCGCATCTCGCGCCGTGGGGCAACGTGAACATGAGCCGCGAGTGGCTGCCTGAGCAGCCGCTGCCGGACCCGCAGGAGCTGGACTGGGACCGCTGGCTGGGGCCGTGCCCGTGGCGCCCGTTCAACATGCAGTATGTCCGCGGCGGGTGGCACCACCAGCACGATTTCTACACGAGCGTGATCGGCGAGTGGGGCTCGCACACCTTCGCGCAGTGCCACGAGGCGCTGGGCATGACGGACACCTCGCCGGTGCGTTACCCGTATGTGCCGACGCCGACGGCGGACGGCATGGAGATGCCGTTCCCGAACGGCGTGACGATGATCCAGAAGCAGGAGGGGTGGCGCGGCACGTGCGGCGTGCGCTATGTCGGCAGCGAGGGCTGGTGCTCCTGCGCGGACGGCTACGCGCGGCCCGAGGTCTCGAACCCGGCGATGCTGGCGGACTACAACAAGATCCTTCAGGACTACCTCACGCGCACGGGGCACGTGGTCGGGCACATGCAGGACTTCTTCAAGTGCGTCAAGAACCGCACGGTCACGGTGGCCAACCCGCAGATTATGCACCGTTCGATGAGCACGGTGCACTGCGCCAACATCGCGCAGTGGCTGAAACGCGACCTCACGTGGGATCCGGTGAAGGAGGAGTTCGTCAACGACGAGCAGGCCAACCGCTTCCGTTCCCGCGCCGCCCGCGAAGGGTGGCAGATCGTCTGACGCATAACGCTGTTTCGGTTCTTCGACATCATCGAGAAGGGTTCACCATGAAAAAACTGTTTTGCATTCTGTTGGGATTGGCCGCGCTTGGGGCGACGGCCGAGTTGGACAAAGAGATCCTGCTGAACGAGGCCAAGCTGATTGAGGCGTTGCAGAAAGCGGAGACCTCCGACAACGACAAGGTCACGGCCTGCCAGAATCTGGGCTGGTGCGGCACGCGGACGGCCATCGGGCCGTTGAGCGCGATGCTGGCGAACGAGAAGGCGCACCTGCGGCACGCGGCGCGTTACGGGCTGGAGATGATCCCCGACCCGGCGGTCGAGGATGCGTTCTGCGAGGCGGCGGGGCGGCTGAGCGGCCCGGCGCTGGTGGGCGTGCTGCAGTCGATGGGCAACCGGGGCAACGCGAAGTCCGTGGCGATCCTCGCCAAGCGCATGTCGGACGGCGACGCGGCGGTGGCAGCCGCTGCGGTGCAGTCGCTCGGCAAGCTGGCGACGCCGGAGGCGCTGGCCGCGCTCAAGGGCGGGCTGGGCAAATGCCCCAAGGTGGCCGTGGCGTATCTTGAGGCGGCGGGCAGAGTGGCGTGCGCAAACCCCGCCAAGGCGGCGGCGTGCTACGCGGAGATCCGCACCGCCAAGGAGAATGTCTGCCCCGCGACCCGGCTGGGCGCGTTGCGCGGCGAGATCGTCACTTCCGGCGCGGCGGGGCTCAAGCTGTGGCAGGAGTCTCTCGCGTGCGCCGACGGCGACACGGTTGACACCGTGCTGCGCGCGGTGCTGGACGCCCCCGCCGGCGCGGAGACGACCGTCGCGTTCGCTGCGATGCTCTCGAAGGCGCCTGCGGTGCAGGCGCGTCTGGCCACGCTGCTGGGGCAGCGCGGCGATAAGGCCGCTGTGCCCGCGCTGGCGGCGCTGGCCAAGGGCGAGGCGGCCAAGGACGAGCAGAGCCGTCTCGCGGCGGCTGCCGCGCTCGCGACGCTGAACGATCCCGCCGCCATCGCGCCGCTGCAGGCGCTGGCCCGGTCGGAGGACAAAGCGGTGGCGGATGCGGCCAAGGACGAGCTGATGGGGTTTGCGGGCAAGGCTGCGGATGACGCGGTGCTGGCGATGATGGCCGACGGGGACGCCGCCGTCCGCATGAACGGGCTCGACATGGCGCTGCGCCGCCGGATGGCGGTGGCGGTGCCGTCGCTGGTGCGGCTGACGGGCGATTCGGATGCGAAGATCGTCGACGCGGCGGTCAAGGGGGTGGGCGAGCTGGGCAGCGACAAGGAGATCCCGGCGTTGCTGGCGGTGATCGCAAAGACCCCGCAGAACGAGACCGCGATCCGCGCGCTCTCCGCGCTCTGCACACGTTACGCGCGGCCGCGCGGCGGCAAGACGGTCATCAAAAGCGCGTTCTACGGCGATTTCGCGAACAACCTGACCAAGGACGTGACGGCGAACGTGCAGAAGCTGGTTGATGCTGGCTCGATCACGATTCAGGCGTCCGGTCGGCTTTGCCGCTGGGACGGTTTCAGCGAGGACCCGGCGCCGGGCAAGCCCAAGGTGTTGCGCATGGCCTACACGTTCGACGGTCAGGAAAAGAGCGTGCAGGTGCGCGAGAACGACGCGGTGCATCTGAGCGGCGAGACGCTGCTGCCGGTGGCGATGGATCCGATCAAGGCGGCATACGACAAGGCCAAGGGCGAGGAGAAGCTGGCGCTCTTCAAGGTGCTCACCTCTCTGGGCAACGCGCAGGGGTTGGCGGTCGCCCGTGCGGCGGCAGGGCAGGAGGCGGATGCCGCGTTGCGTGAGGCGGCGATCCGCGCGTTGGCCGAGTGGAAGACGCCGGAGGCGCTGGAGGACACGGCGCGTTTCGCCGAGGACGGCCCGACGGACCGGCTGAAGATCCTTTCGCTGCGCGGTTTCGTGCGGCTGCTGGAGCTGAGCTTCACGATTCCGCCGCAGGAGCAGATCGCGCGGCTGGAGCAGGCCATGGCGTGGGCGGTGCGCGAGGAGGACAAGGCGTTCCTCAACGCGTCGCTGACGGTGACGCGTCGGCTGGTGAGCGAGCAGGGCTTCACGCCGATGTTCGACGGCACGAGCATGAAGCAGTGGAAGGGCGGCGACGGCTGGTGGCAGGTGAAGGACGGCATCCTGCAGGCGCAGAGTTCAGAGGAGAAACCGTGCAAGAAGACCTGCCATCTGGTCTGGACGGGCGGGCAGCCTGCCGACTTCGAGATGCGTTGCGAGTTCAAGCTCAGCCCCGAGGCTAACTCCGGCATCCAGATCCGCTCGGCTGACCAGACGTTTGGCGACAGCGGCTATCAGGCGGACATGAACGGCGGCGGAAACTACGTCGGCTATCTGTACCACCCGAAGCAGCACCTTGTCGGCGAGCGCGGCGCCAAAGTCACGATCGCGGCGGACGGCCAGAAGACGGTCGAGCGGTTCGCCGACGCGAAGGAGCTGGGCGACAAGGTGTTCAAGAAGGATGACTGGAACGAGTACACCGTCATCGCGAAGGGGCCGACGGTCACGCTGTTCGTGAACGGCATGAAGACGTGCGAATTGACGGACGAGCGTCCCGACATGATGCCGAAGAGCGGGTTCATCACGCTCCAGATGCACGCGGGGCCGCCGATGAAGATCCAGTTCCGCAACCTGCGCATCAAAGAGCTGAAATAGCGAGACGGGCGCTTGTCGAAGCGAAAAGGCACCTTCCTGCTCAGAGCGGGAGGGTGCCTTCCATTTGCAGGGTCTTGCGCCAGCCGTTGGCGAGCGGATGGGTGTCCGCCGCACCTTGCGCGGCGAGGCGGAGGTAGGTCTCGGCGTCGGCGCGCGAGGCAGCGAGCGCAGGATCGATGCGGCGCGGGGCGCAGGCGGCGGCGAGGTGTGCCAGCAGGCGGTCGCAGGCGGGCTTGAGCGTGCGTTTGGCGGCGAGGTCGTCCCTTTCGGAGGGCACGGGGCAGTCGGCGTCCGGCACGGCGAGTCCGCGCGCGACGGCGTCGAGCATGTCGGCCACGATGTCATCCGGGATGTTGCGGGGCATGTCGGGGATGGCGCGGAGGGCCTGCGCGGTGGACGGGGCGCGGAGGGCGAGCGCGAGGAGGAGGTCGTCGGGGAGGACGTGGGCGCGGGGCCAGTCGCGCTGGCGGGCCTCCCGTTCGCGCCAGTCGGCGAGTTCGCGCAGGAGGGCGAGCTGGCGGGCGTTCAGGCGCGAGGCGCCTTTGACGCGCAGGTACATGCCGCGCGGGTCGCGATCCTGATAGAGCGAGGGGGTGTCGAGCTGGGCGAGATCCTCAGCGAGCCAGCCGCGCACGGTGTCGTCCGCGCAACGCGCGAGGAGGATGTTGCGGACTTCCGGGAGGTAGGTCACGTCGTCGGCGGCGTAGCGGAGCTGGTTCGCGCTGAGCGGACGTTTCAGCCAGTTCGAGCGCGTCTCGGCCTTGGAGATCTCGACGCCGAGGGTTTCGCGCAGGAGCGCCTGAAGCGATATGGTGGAGGTGAGCCCGGCGAAGCCTGCGGCGAGGCGGGTGTCGAAGATGTTGCGCGGCGTCGCGCCGGTGGCGCGGGCGAGGATGCCGAGATCCTGCGGGGCGTCGTGCAGGATCTTCGTGACGGAAGGGGCGTCGAGGAGGGGGGCCAGCGCGCGGATGTCGCGGATGGCCACGGTGTCGACGAGCCAGCATCCGTCGGGGGTGGCGAGCTGCACGAGCCCGAGGATGGGGTAGAAGGTGCGCTCCCAGAAAAACTCCGTGTCGACGGCGACGGCTTCGGCGCGGAGCAGGTCTTCAGTGACGGTTTCGAGGTCGGAGACGGTGGTGATGAGGCGGGCGTCGGACACGGTGGGCCTTTCGTTTTACAGGCGGATCGCGAGTGTCGCGCCGGAGGGGGTGAGTTTTGCGGGGACGGTTTTGGTGACGCCGTTGTGGGTGACGGTGACCTCGTAGTCGCCGAGAAAGCCGCGCGTGCGTGCGGTGCCGTCGTCGGCGGTGGTGAGCGCGGCGCGGGTCCACCACGTGTTTTTCACGAGGTCGAGCCAGACTTGTCCGGCGGGTTTGAGAGACCAGTCCTTGCGGTAGTAGGCCCCGTTGGGGCGCCAGTGGGAGTTCTCCCAGAAGCCCCAGGTGAGGATCGCGACGACGGAGGGATGGCTGAAGACAGTGGTGAGGAAGTCGCGGGTGAAATCCGCCTGCAACTGCTCGTCCTCGGTATCGATGTCGTGCTCGGTGATGGAGATGTCGAGTCCGAGGGCGGCGAAGCGGTCGAGGATGGCGAGCATGCGTTCCGGGGGGGTGGGTGTGCCGCCGAAGTGGCCTTGCATGCCGAGTCCGGTGATGGGGGCTCCGCCGTTTTTGAGGAAGCGGAGGGTCTTCTCGAAGTGGTCTTGGTGGGCCTTGTCGAGGCCGCCGCCGGAGAGGATGGCGTAGTCGTTGAGGTAGAGGTTGACGTCGGGGTCGTGCTGGCGGGCGAGCTTGAACCACGCGATCATCTCGTCGTCGCCGAGGATCCGCATGAGGTCGTGGTTTGTGTAAGGCTCGTTGATGACGTCCCAGTCCACGAGGCGTCCGCGCATGGCGGAGACTTCGCTGACGATGTGGCTGTTGATACGCTGGCGGAGAGCCTCGGGGTTGTCCTTGAGGGACTGGAGGTCTTTGGGCGTGTTCTTCCACGAGGGCCAGACGAGGCAGTGGCCGCGAATCTCGATGTTGCGGTCGCGCAGCCAGTCGGCGGCCTGCATGATGCGCGGGTGGTTGGCGGGGTTGTCCCAACTGGGCCACTTGAGGTCGTTCTCGAAGACGACGCGGGTGTAGTTTTCGGCGATGACGGCGCGGTACTTCTCGCCGTCGGGGTCGTCGCGCAGGAGGTTGCGGACGGTGACGCAGGAACCCCAGCCGAAGGCGTGGCGGCGCATGGCGACAGCGACCTTCGCGCCGGGGACAGGGGCGCCCACCGCGTCGGTGACGGTGACGGCGAGGTCGGCCTTGCGGTGGCGCTCGATGCGTTCGAGGGCGGCGGTGCGCCACGGGGCGTCGGGCTCCTGACCGGCGTAGCTGATGCGCGTGCGCGGCAGGCGGTTCATGTCGAAATTCTTGCCGAAGGAGTAGACCTCGAAGGCGGCGATCTCGACGGTCTGCTCCTGCAGGCCGAGGTGGAAGCCCGTGCCTGCGGCGCCTGCCTCATAGGTGCTGGCGGAGCGGAAGGGGAAGAAGTAGGCTTTCCATTCGCGGCCGACGGAGAGATTGACGCTGAGGGATTTGTCGTGCGGCGGGCCGGCCTTCTCGAAGATGGGATGGACGAGGCCTTCGCCGCTTTCGTTCTTGGACGTCACCGTGCGGGCGTGAAACGTGAGCAGGAGTACCTCGCCCTTTTCGACGCGGCGGGTGGTGCGGAACTGGAATTGGAAAGACCACGGATGCGGGACGTTTGCTGCGGTCTGGCAGCGGATCACACTTGTGAAGGGGCTCCCCTCGGCTTTGACGCGCGTCAGCATTCCGTGTGCCGAGGATGCGGTTTCGCGCATGGAGGCGATGGCGTCAGGCGGTGTGATCAGGGTTCCGCCTTCCGGCAGGGCGTGCGCATGTGCCGAGAGCGAGAGGGAGGCCAGAGTCCCCGCCAGAAACGAAAAGAAAGGTGAACGCATAAGCTGTCCTTGTGGATTGAGCCGAACCGTGAGTGATGTGCGCATAATGTACGGTTTAGCGGAATCCGCGGCAAGTGCGCATTTTGCGGCAGGCGGGAGACGGCGGCACGATTCGTGGTGACGTGTCCGGGCGGTGTCAGGCTGGGGGCGCGGCGAGGCGGCTGACGAGGGACTGGTAGCGCTGGCGCAGGATGGCGAGGTCGGAGTCGACGGCGAGGAGGGTGTAGCCTTGGGCGGCCAGGGGGGCGGCGTCCGCGTCGTTGCGGCAGAGGATGCCGGCTTGGCGTCCGGCGGACTGCGCGGCGGCGGCGACGGCGGCGAGGCAGGCGTCGTAGGTGAGGGCGGCGTTGGTGGCCTTGAGGTCGAAGGCGAGGTCGGCGGGGCCGACGAAAAGGGCGTCGATGCCGTCCACCGACGCGATGTCGCGCGCGTTGCCGACGGCTTCGGCGCTTTCGATCTGGGCGAGGAGAAGGGGCTGCGCGGGCGCGTCGGGGACGTTCAGCCCGTAGTCGAGGGCGCGGACGGAACGGGAGTAGCCGCGGGTGCCGTGCGGGGGGAAGCGCGCGGCGCGGACGACGGCGCGGGCGGCCTCGGCGGTTTCGACGTGGGGCACCATGATGCCGTCGGCGCCCCAGTCGAGCGCGCGTTGGATGAGGTCGGGGTGGGGGGCGCCGACGCGCACGATGGCGGCGGAACGGCTGCCGCGCAGGGCTTGGAGGGTCTGGAAAAGCGCGGCCTCGCCGCCGCAGCCGTGTTCGAGGTCGATGAGAAGCCAGTCGAAGCCGCAGAGGCCCGCGAGTTCGGCGATGACGGGCGAGCCGATGGAGAGCCACGTGCCGAGGTGGAGGCCGGGGGTGCGGAGGTGTGTGAGGGAGGAGGTGTTCATGGGAAGGGAGGAGTTAGGAGTGAGGAGTTTGGCGGGGGCGTTAGAGGATGGAGAGGTCGAGGTTGTCGTTGAGGCCGCGCAGGGCGGTGTCGATGCGGGCGCGGGTGAAGGTTTCGAGGTCGGCGCCGGTGCTGCCGGTGCCGATGAGGTAGAAGCCTGAGTCGCGGGTGAAGTAGCCCGCGCCGACGCGGATCACGGCTTTGACGATCATGTTTCGCAGGAGGTGGAGCCAGAGGCGTTTGAGGTGGTTTTGGGGGCGCGGCCGCACGCGGGCGTAACCGGCCAGCGCGTGCTCGATGACGGGCGCGCCGTGGAAGCACGCGAGCAGCGAGAGGTCGTCCATCGGGTCGCCTGAGATCGCGTCGTCCCAGTCGATGAAGGCGGCGATGCGTCCGGGCGAGCCGAGGATGTTCCAGAGCGCGAGGTCTTTGTGTACCAAACAGCCTTGGGGGAGGGCAAGCAGAAGCGCGTGGCGGGCGACGGTTTCGGAGATGGCGGCGGCTTGGTCGGGGGTGAGGAAGGCGCGTGCGGCGAGGAAGTCGAGGTGCCGCCGGAGGTTGAGGGTGAAGTAGTCGGCGTAGGCGGGGTGGAGGCCGACGAGGCGGTTTTCCGCGCGGGCGGTGGCGGCGCTGAAGGGGCCGAAGCCGGGCGGGGTGACGTCCTGCCAGCGGGCGACGGCCTCGCCGATGGCCTCGGCGACGCGGGGGAGGTCGAGGGTGCCTTGCTTGTGGTGGTGGTTGAGGTCGGGGAGCGGGACGTAGTCGAGCACCTGCCAGGCGAAGGTGGTTTCGGTGCGGCGGCAGTCACAGGCGAGCACGCGCGGCACGGGGAGGTCGCGCGCGTGGAG
>Ga0208244_100796_pt1 | contig 23984 bp, 20 predicted proteins | sample SubbioCR12Aug_5A_FD_184828 | JGI IMG/M metagenome (GOLD analysis project Ga0208244, IMG submission 184828) | Serpentinite rock and fluid subsurface biosphere microbial communities from McLaughlin Reserve, California, USA - CR12Aug_5A (SPAdes) | ecosystem: Environmental > Terrestrial > Deep... | reverse complement strand
CAATTCGGTGCAGCAGTCGAAAAAACTTGGGGTCTTGCAGCAGGGCATGGCACACTTTGATGGTCTCCTGGCTTGGTAACCGGAGACTCCCCCAAAGGGTCCGTTTGTTCAAGTTCCCCGAGGGGGACCACCCCTCTTCCATCACGCTGCTTGATCAAATACGCAGCAAATGCCATCGAGATTGTTGACCGTGCTCAACCGCTCCTACCGGTCCGCGGGTTTTGTAGGAGGGTCGCCCTCGGCCCGATGCCGTGGTGGTTGCGGCGGTGCGAAAATCGCGGCGAGGGCGCCGCTCTACTGTGGGGTTTGGGCCGAAGCCATGGTGGTTACGGCAGGTTCTTCGCAGAACCACGGCCAGCGTCGCCCTCGGCGGGAGTCATGGGCGCCGGCCCCGCAAGGTGTTCGCCAACATTGAAAATACATCGGCAATTTGTCCCGCCGTTTCCGGCGGCGGCAATGGCACTTTGAGGCTTTGCACTCCTGTGCCTGGGTCTCGCTCGATCCATGGATGCGCCGGAGCAGCGGGATTGCTGGCCGCTCCGAGGGCGGAAACCAACTGAGCGCCAAGCTGCACCAAGGCTTGCCAAGGATCGGCTTCGTTGCGCGGGGTCTGTTCCGGCGCCTCTTGCCCCTCATGCTCCGGGGCCGCCGTCTCGCCAACGCCGGTTTTTGCATCCGCATTCTCTTCAGGCACGGATGTGGCTTCGCTCACGGCAGTCACCCCTATCGCTTCTTCGGCAGGTGTCATGGCCTCGCCCTCACCCATGTGGCCGGTGACGTTCTCGACGTCCTTCATGAAGCGGTTGAGGCGCGAGCCGCCCAGCGAGATCTCGCCCGTGCCGCCGTCGAGAATCCCCGCCGACAACGATCGCTTGAAGGCCAGCACCGAGAGCATGCCCTCCTCAATCGTGCCCTTGGCGACGAAATTGACGATCTGTACCGGCCGTTTCTGGCCCATTCGGTGGATGCGGGCGATGCGCTGTTCGAGCAGCGCCGGGTTCCACGGCAAGTCCATGTTCACCAGGGTCGAGGCGTGTTGCAGATTCAGGCCCGTCGCTCCGGCATCGGTCGAGAGGAACACGCGGCAGCCAGGATCGTCGCGGAAACGTTCCACCAGCGCCGGTCGCTTCTCCGAGGGTATGCCGCCGTGGAAGCTGACATAGCCGATGCCACGCGCTTCCAGGCGCCGGATCACGATGTCATGGGTACGCGTCCATTGGCTGAACACCACGGCCTTGGCATCCGCTTGCTCGAACAGGTCGTCGAATAGCGCCGCCAGTTCGTCCGCCTTGACGCCATGGTCGCTTTCCTGATCGAGCAGATAGGTGCTGTTGCACGACATGCGCATGTTCTGCAGGGCGCAGGTCAGCCGTCGTTGATCCTTGTCCGAAAGGAATTTCATCTTCCGCCAGCGCTGGACGATCCTGGTGACGATCTCCGCGTTTTCCTGATGGTAAGTCATCTGCGGTTCGGTCATCGGCACCAGCAGGTTCTGGTCGGTGCGTTCCGGCAACTGCGTCAGCACTTCGGATTTGCGGCGGCGGATCATGACCGGCGCCAGGGTCTGGCCGATCTTTTCCAGCCCGGTGTAGCCGGTGACACGACCGCTCTCGTCCTTGACCTGATGCTCGTGCAGCAGCTTCCAGGTGGGCCCCAGACGGTGCTGATCGACGAACTGGACGATGGAGATCAACTCCTCCAGCTTGTTTTCCAGCGGCGTGCCGGTGAGCACCACGGCGTAGGGGCTGTCGATGCGCTTCAGCGCGCGGGCGGCGATGGTGTTCCAGTTCTTCACCCGCTGCGCCTCGTCGACGATCACCAGATCCGGCGACCAGGCAGTGATCAGGTCGAGATCGGGCTGGAGCTTTTCGTAGTTGGTAATCTTGCAGAAGTCGTCCAGCGCATAATCCTTCTGCCGCTGGGCACGCCCACCGGCAATGACGCGGGATTCGCGCCCGGAAAAACGCATGATCTCGCTTTGCCACTGGTATTTGAGCGAGGTCGGGCAGATCACCAGCACTTTTGATACGCCAAAATGCCGGGCCAGGATTTCGGCGGCAGCGATGGCCTGGATGGTCTTGCCCAGCCCCATTTCGTCGCCGATCAGCACCCTGCCCGCGCGCACGGCGAACAAGGCGCCCTCTGTCTGATACGGGTAGAGCGGCACTTTGAGCAGTTTCTTCAGCGATGAATCGGACACGCCTCGCGGGAACAAGCCATCGAGTGCAAGTGAGCGGCGTTCCGCATCACGTCGCCCGGCAAGAAAGTCGAGCGCATCGTCATAGGCACGCAACGCGTGGCCGCTTTTTGCTACCAGGGCGATAAAGCGTTCCAGCCCATCCAATTGCAAATCCCGCAACCGCCAGTCTCGTGCCTCGTCGAACAACAACACCGCAGCCTTGCGCACGGCTGGCGGACAGTCCGTTCCGGCACGGAAATGCACGGTGCGCATGCCGTCGTTGCGCAAATAGAGTTCGGAGAACGGCGGATGGTAGCCGCGCGTAAAGGCTGCCTTGGCGCCGCGTTTTTTCTCCAGCACGGCAAGAACGAACTCGATGTGCTTGCAGGTGCCCAGCTCGTTGGTGGCGTAATCGGGGCAGGCGCAATAGTTGTCGCCCGGCTGCTTGCCACGAATCGCCACGCGATAGACGCTCTTCGACTGCGGATTGCTGACGCGGAACTCGGAAAAGAACGGCTCCGCGCCGATATTTTCCAGCCCGAAAGCCTGCTCGCGACCGAACTGACGACGTAGCGCACGCTGCCAGTCAACCTTCGATAGCTCCGCCGGAGCGTGAGTTCGGGAGAGCTTGGCTTCTTTTGGTGGCTTGGTTGTCCTTGCGCCACGGGGTTTTGGCGACTTGTTTTTCATAAATACTCTTTCAGTCGAGCAGGACTCCTGCTGTTTATCGGCAAGTTGTTGATCGAAAGGTTTCACCGTGGAAAGCGGTCAAAACGATCCATGAGTTCGGTCGCCTGAAACTCGAACCGGGGTTTGTTAGTCGTATGCGGTTTTCCAGATCGATCGCGGCGGTCGCTGCCCATGCGCTGGCTGTGCGGGTGGACGATTTTCGCCCGGGGCAATTCAAGTTCATCGGCGAACTGGCGCGCCAGAAGAACGCTTGGCGGGACTTCCTTAATACGTGCTTATCGGGTTGTCACACCCAGCAAAAATGGATGCCATTTTTCAGGCCAGAAGTGGGGTGCCGCCCCGGTTTCCGGTACCGACAGTGACGGTCGCGCAGCCGATTTGCCAGCGAATTCTGCTAGCAAGTGGGGCTTCCTGTTCGCTGGGTGTGACAACCCGATAAGCACGCCTTAATAAATCAGAAGGCCGTTTTGCTATTGACGATTGATTTTTCGACGGTAATCAATAGTCTTCAATGGCCTCTGCTACTCCCACTCAATTGTTTCCGATGCCCTGAAGCGCGCATAAATACTAGCTTTGTTGGTCTCGATCATCGCGATTTACCGTCACTTTTACCGTCAAAAAACGAGCGCTTTTGCTGGCGCGGGAGATGCACTCGGTTTGCGCGGCGACTACTCCAGCCCATCTATCGTCAACTATCGTTGCGAGCCAGACAGCCCGAAACCTTGGATTGTTTAGCGTTATCGTAGCACAACTACGACTATCACATCCAAATAAAGCTTGGCAATAGTTTATAATGATGGTAAATATCGTAGCGTGGCTACGACTGAAAGAACCAAGCTAAATTCTCTCTACCGGCAGTGGGCACCGGGAACCCCCTTGACGTCGGAGGACCTGGCGGCATTGGGCGTCTCCGCGGACCTGGCCGTCCACTACGCGCGTGCCGGCTGGCTTTCCCGCTTGGCACGCGGGGTGTACCGTCGCCCAAACGATACGCTGGATCTCCATGCCTGTCTGATCCTGATGCAGCGCTCCGTCGAAGGCCTGCATGTCGGCGGCAAATCAGCCCTCGACTGGTACGGTGTGCGGCAGTACCTGTCGCAGCAGTCCATTCTGCATCTTTACGGCTGGACAACCGCCCGCCTCCCCGACTGGTTTACCGAGCGCTTCCCTGCGGAGTACCACCGCAAGCGCCTGTTCGACGAGCCGCCAGGCGATCCGCTTCATGCCGGACCGTTCGAGAAGCGCGACGGCGCGCCGCGGGTCTCGACACCCGAGCGAGCCCTTCTGGAGATGCTCAGCGAAGTGGGCGTGCGTCAGCCGCTACAGGAGGCGCGCGAACTCGCCGAGAGCACCTATAGCCTGCGCGCCGATGTGCTGCGTGAGTTGCTGCAGCACTGCACCAGCGTAAAGACGGTGCGCCTGTGCCTGCAGCTCGGACGCGAACTCGCCCTGCCCTGGGCCGTCAAGCTGGATGCCACGCAACTGCCAACCGGCAGCGACCGAGCTTGGGTATCCCGCTCGGCCGACGGACTGCTGGTGCTCAAGCCATGAACCAAGCGTATCTTGACACCGCACGCCTGCTGACCCAAGTCGCGCCGCTCGTTTTTGTGGACGACACGTTTGCCCTCAAGGGCGGCACCGCGATCAATCTGTTCATCCGTGACATGCCACGCCTTTCTGTCGATCTTGATCTGGTGTTCCCCGATTACAGCCTGCCGCGTGATGAGGCGCTGGCTCGCATCAACGAGGCCATCCGGCAATCCGCGGAGCGCCTGCGAGCACGCGGTTTTCAAACCCACACGCTCGCGGCGCCCGGCGTCGGCGAAACCAAGCTGCTGGTGCGACGTGCGGGCATCGAGGTGAAGGTCGAAGTCAATTTCGTGATGCGCGGCACCGTCCACCCCGTGCGCACTTCGGCCTTGACGCCGACCGCCCGCGACAGCTTGCTGGCCGATCTGGAGATTCCGGTGGTGTCGCTGGAAGATGTGTACGGTGGCAAGCTCGTCGCCGCCATGGCTCGACAGCATCCGCGCGACCTGTTCGACGTGATGCAGCTATTCGCGCACGAAGGCATCACCGCCAGCATCCGGCGGGCATTCGTGGTCTATCTGGCCAGCCATAACCGGCCGGTGCATGAAGTGCTGTTTCCGGCTCTGCGAAATATCGAACAGGAGTACGAGCGGAACTTCAAAGGCATGACCATCGAGCCCGTTGAACTCTCCGCCTTGCTGGCTGCGCGTGAACGGATGCTGCGGGAACTACAAGACGGTCTGGATGCGGACGAACGCGGCTTTTTGCTGTCACTGGTCGCTGGTCGCCCGCAGTGGCCGTTGCTGGGAATCGCACACCTCGAACATCTTCCGGGCATTCGCTGGAAATTACACAACCTGGCTCAACTGGAACGAAAGAGTCCGGGGAAATTCGCTGAGCAGGCCGAAGCGCTTGCGCAACGACATTAAATCATTCCCACTCAATCGTCGCTGGCGGCTTGCCGCTGATGTCGTAGACGACGCGGTTGATGCCTCGCACTTCGTTGATGATGCGGTTGGAAACCTTGCCGAGCAGGGTGTAGGGGAGTTCGGCCCAGTGGGCGGTCATGAAGTCGCTGGTGACGACGGCGCGCAGGGCGACGACGTAGTCGTAGGTGCGGCCGTCGCCCATGACGCCGACGCTCTTGACCGGCAGGAAAACGGCGAAGGCCTGGCTGGTTTTCTCGTACCAGCCGCTCAGCCACAGCTCTTCGATGAAGATGGCGTCGGCCCGTCTGAGCAGCTCGGCGTACTCGCGTTTGACTTCGCCGAGGATGCGCACACCCAGGCCGGGGCCGGGGAAGGGATGGCGGTAGACCATGGCGTGCGGCAGGCCGAGGGCTATGCCGAGCTCGCGCACTTCGTCCTTGAACAGTTCGCGCAGCGGCTCCAGCAGTTTGAGGTGCAGGGTGTCGGGCAGGCCGCCGACGTTGTGGTGGCTCTTGATGGTGTGCGCTTTTTTGGTTTTGGCGCTGGCCGATTCGATCACGTCCGGGTAGATAGTGCCCTGCGCCAGCCATTTGGCCTTGGGCAGTTTTTCGGCTTCTTCCTGGAACACGTGGACGAATTCGCGGCCGATGATCTTGCGCTTCTGTTCGGGGTCGGTGACGCCGGCGAGCGCATCCATGAAGCGGTCGCGGGCGTCGACGTGGATGACTTTGACGCCGAGGTTGTCGGCGAAGGTCTGCATCACCTGCTCGGCCTCGTTCAGGCGCAACAGGCCGTTGTCGACGAACACGCAGGTGAGCTGGGTGCCGATGGCGCGGTGCAGCAAGGCGGCGACCACCGAGGAATCGACGCCGCCCGACAGGCCCAGGATGACTTCGTCGCTGCCGACTTCGCTGCGCACGCGGCCGATGGCTTCGTCGACGTAGTCGGGCATGTTCCAGTCGCCCGCGCAGCCGCACAGATCGCGCACGAAGCGGTTGAGGATATGCTTACCCTGCAGTGTGTGGGTGACTTCGGGGTGGAACTGCACGCCGTAAAAGCGTCGCGCCTCGTCGGCCATCGCGGCGATCGGGGTGGCGGCGTTGCTCGCCATCACCTTGAAGCCGGCCGGCAGCGCGGTGACCTTGTCGCCGTGGCTCATCCAGACGTCGAGCAGGCCGTGGCCTTCGTCGTTGACGCGATCCTGGATGTCGCGCAGCAATGCCGTGTGGCCGCGCGCGCGGATTTCGGCGTAGCCGAATTCGCGCTTGGCGGCGGACTCGACCTGGCCGCCCAGCTGCGCCGCCATGGTCTGCATGCCGTAGCAGATGCCCAGCACCGGCACGCCGAGCGTAAACACCACGTCGGGCGCACGCGGCGTTTCCTCTTCATAAACCGAACTCGGCCCGCCGGACAGGATGATGCCGGCCGGCGCAAACTCGCGCACGAACTGCTCGGTCACGTCGTTGGGATGCAGTTCGCAGTAGACGCCCGCCTCGCGTACACGGCGCGCGATCAACTGGGTGTACTGGGAACCGAAGTCGAGGATGAGGATTTTCTGGTGCATGGGTGATGAGCGGAGAGTCAAGGGTCGAGAGCGGAGAGTCGGGGGAGCGGAGTTTTGAACTAAGTCGAGAGTAAAGGGCGGGGCGAGGTTATGTATTGGCCAGGCTTTTTTTGCATGCCTCGAATCATTCGCGCTACTTCTTCGGTTTTTTCTAGGTGGATGGCGATCGCTTTTTCATCGGCGAAACCCAATTCGCCTGACAGGATTAGTTGTGTTTGTAATTCTGCGAGTGAGCCGCGTGCTATGGCGAGAAAACGCCGGAAATCACCATCGTTTTCTCGCCCATGCCCTTCAGCAATGTTGGAGGGAACCGAGACTGCTGATCGTCGAATCTGGCTGGTGAGTCCATAAATTTCAGCCGCCGGGAAACTCGCTGTAGTCGAATAAACCGACTTGACCAGCCTCATCGCACACTGCCAAACCAGCAAATCCCGATAGTCCCTGATCATTGGCAGCCCCCACTCTCGACTCTCAGCTCTCGACTCTCAGCCCCTATTCGACACGATAATTCGGCGCTTCCTTCGTAATCTGCACGTCGTGCACGTGCGATTCGCGCACGCCGGCCGAGGTGATCTCGACGAATTCGGCCTTGGCATGCATGTCGGGGATGGTGGCAACGCCGAGGTAGCCCATACTGGAACGCAGGCCGCCCACCAACTGGTGAATCACCGCCAGCACGCTGCCCTTGTAAGGCACACGACCCTCGACGCCTTCGGGAACCAGCTTCTCGGCGCTTTTTTCGTTGTCCTGGAAATAGCGGTCGGAGGACCCCTGCTGCATCGCCCCCAACGAGCCCATGCCGCGGTAAGACTTGTAGGAGCGGCCCTGGAACAGTTCGATCTCGCCGGGCGCTTCTTCGGTGCCCGCCAGCAGGCCGCCGAGCATGACGCAGTTGGCGCCGGCAGCCAGCGCCTTGGCGATGTCGCCGGAATAGCGAATGCCGCCGTCGGCGATGACACCGACGCCGCTGCCTTTGAGGGCATCGGCCACGTTCGCCACCGCGGTGATCTGCGGCATGCCGACACCCGCGACCATGCGCGTGGTGCAGATGGAACCGGGGCCGATGCCGACCTTGACGGCGTCGGCGCCATGCTCGACCAGTGCAGCCGCGGCCGATGCAGTGGCGATGTTGCCGCCGATGACCTGCACGTTGGGATAGTTCTGCTTGACCCAGCGCACCCGGTCGAGCACGCCCTGGGAATGGCCGTGCGCCGTATCCACGGTAATCACGTCGACGCCGGCCGCCACCAGCGCGGCCACCCGCTCTTCGGTGCCCTCGCCGGTGCCGACCGCAGCGCCCACGCGCAGGCGGCCCATTGCGTCCTTGCAGGCCAACGGGTGCTCGCTCGACTTCTGGATGTCCTTGACGGTAATCAGGCCGCACAGTTCGAAGGCGTCGTTCACCACCAGGACGCGTTCCAGCCGGTGCTTGTGCAGCAGCACCATCGCCTCGTCGCGGTTGGCGCCCTCCTTCACCGTCACCAGCCGCTCTTTCGGCGTCATGATGTTGGCGATTGGCTGGTCGAGCTGGGTTTCGAAGCGCAGGTCGCGGTTGGTGACGATGCCGACCACCTTGCCGCCGTCGATCACCGGCAGGCCGGAAATGCGCTTCGCGCGGGTGATCTCGAGCACCTGGCGCACGGTCATCTGTGGCGCGACGGTAATGGGGTCCTTAACCACGCCGGATTCGAAGCGCTTGACTGCTGCAACCTGCGCTGCCTGCATCTCAGCGTTCATGTTCTTGTGAATGATGCCGAGGCCGCCTTCCTGCGCCAGCGCAATCGCCAGCCGCGATTCGGTCACCGTATCCATCGCGGCGGACAAGAGGGGCAAGTTCAGGGTGATCGTACGCGTGAGCTGCGTGGACAGACTGACTTCACGGGGAAGGATGACAGAGTGGGCGGGAATAAGCAGAACGTCGTCGAACGTCAGCGCTTTTTGCAGAACACGCATGGGCTTTCCTTAACGCAAAGCGGAATTATACGCGCCCGCCCCCGCCCCGCACAAACCGGCAATAGCCGCGCCCACACGTGGTCTTAATTTACCAATCCAATTGCTCGACTGTTGCTCGACTGGCGGTTGACGCCCGTGCCTGCTGCCGCTAACTTTGCGTCAGCATTCAATCTGCCAGGGCGCGCGGCCAAATAGCCCGACCCCTGTGCGCCATATCACTCGATGAGATAAAACAAGGCTATGTCACTGTTGGTCGTTGGAGTCATGTCTGCCCCCTTTGATGAAGCCCCCTCCCACAGGAGTGTGCTGTTGTGGGAGGGCCGCCCCCGGCCCGAAGCCGTGGGGATTGCATCGGTGCGAAATTCGGGGCGAGGGCGCCCGTGCGTGGTTGTTGCCGACTTGTCGGCTTTACAACCATGGCCTACTCCTTGCGGGTGCTCCCACAATGCCAGCCCGTGTTGCCGGGGACTTTGCGAGGAACAACACTTAACGGTGAAAGAGTCTAAAACAATGTCCAAAGTTTTACTTGCACTGACTTCCGCCGCCCTGCTGAGCCTGTCTGCTTGTGCCAGTACGGAAACCAAGCCGGCTGCCACGGCCACGCCCAGCATCAGCGCAGAAGCACAGGCGGCACTCACCGCCGCCCAGGCTGCCGTCAGGGATGCCAGGGCCAAGAATGCCCTGTGGACGACCGCCGATGGCGCGCTGAAAGCGGCCGAGGCCGCCGCCGCCAAAGGCGATAGCGACACGATGATCAAGCAGTCCAAGCGGGCCAGCGACCAGGTCCAGAAAGGCCTGGCCCAGATCGACTACCCGATGCTCAAAATCGGCGATTAAGTCAGCCTGCTCCAGCAAAAAGGCCTTTCGGACTCATTCCGGAAGGCCTTGTTTTAGGCTATGTCACTGTTGGTCGTTGGAGTCATGTCTGCCCCCTTTGATGAAGTCCCCTCCCACAGGGGTGTGCTGTTGTGGGAGGGCCGCCCCCGGCCCGAAGCCGTGGGGATTGCATCGGTGCGAAATTCGGGGCGAGGGCGCCCGTGCGTGGTTGTTGCCGACTTGTCGGCTTTACAACCACGGCCTACTCCTTGCGGGCCCTCCCACAATGCCAGCCCGTGTTGCCGGGGACCTTGCGAGGAACAACACTTAACGGTGAAAGAGCCTTTTCTTATGTGCCGTCATGAAAAGAGCCGTTCATGACGGCAGGGTGTTGTCCGCCTCTGCCGCTTTCCCGGGCGTGGCATCGCCACCCCCTTTTTTGGTGGCCTTGCCTTCTTCCGCACGTTTGCGACGAACTTCCTTGGGATCGGCGATCAGCGGACGATAGATCTCCACCCGGTCGCGATCACGCACCGGGTCATCCAGTTTGACCAGCTTGCTGAAAATCCCGACCTTGTTTTTGACCAGATCGATTTCGGGATGGGCGTCCAGCACGCCGGATGCGCGGATGGCATCTTCCACCGTCGCGCCCTGTGCAAGCTGGACGTGCAAGAGGGGCTGCTGCGTCGGCAAGGCATAAATGACTTCAACCCTGATATTGGCTGTATTCATAAGGCATACACCTCGTCCGCACGGTGCACGAAGGCATCGACAAAGGTATTGGTGATATGGCTGAAAACGGGCGCCAGAAGGGTTTCCAGCATCCGGTTCGAAAACGTGTACTGAAGACGGAACTCGATCTTGCAGGCATCGTCCCCCAGCGGCGAAAACAGCCAGTCGCCTTCCAGTTCGGAAAACGGGCCGTTCTGCAGCCTGATCCGCATCTCGCGCGAATGCGTTTTGGTGTTTTCCGTGGTGAAGCTCTGGCGGATGCCCATGTAGGCAATATGGATCGTTGCCACCGTGCTCGCTTCATCCCGCCATTTCAAATCGGTGCCCCCGCACCATGGCAGGAAAGCGGGATAATCCTCGACCCGATCCACCAGTTCAAACATGCGTTCGGGGGAGTGCGCCACCAGCACACTTTTTTGCACACGCGCCATATGACACTGAAGCCTTGTAAAATTAAGAATTGTACGCAAGCCCGTCTGCCATGAGCATCGTCGACAACAAAAAAGCCTTTCACGATTATTTCATCGAAGAGCGATTCGAGGCCGGCATCATGCTCGAAGGCTGGGAAGTGAAAGCCATACGCGCCGGCCGGGTGCAGTTGAAAGAAGCCTATGTGGTGGTCAAGAGCGGCGCGGTTTATCTGATCGGCTGCCATATCAGCCCGCTGCCCACTGCCTCCACCCACGTCCACCCCGATCCCACGCGTTCGCGCAAGCTGCTGCTGCACGCGGCGGAAATCAGCAAGCTCATCGGCAAGACCGAACGCGCCGGCTACACCCTGGTGCCGCTCGACCTGCACTACGTCAAAGGCCGCATCAAGCTTGAGTTCGGTTTGGCCAAAGGCAAAAAACAGCACGACAAGCGCGCGACAGAAAAAGACCGCGAATGGGAGCGGGAAAAACAGCGCATGGTGCGCGCCGCCCAGAAATAGAGGCGGGCAAGTACCGACAAACGGATGGAATAATCCGCTTAGCGGTCAATGTTGTTCTTGTGGGCTATCGATACCCCGACTATGATTCGTTGAAATATCGACAAAAGGACAAACCCATGTCGGCCCTTCCAGTTTATCAAGTTGAGTTCATTCCACTGGAACGCCGTTTGGACGACCGCCGCGTCGCGCCACGCAACGCTGCGTTGCCACGCGAAATCACTGCAGACCGCCGCAAGGCAAGCAGCCGGCGCACGGAAGATCGCAGATCGGCGAACCTGCAAGTCGTTTAAGCATCAGCTAAAACCTGCGCATCGCGCGCAAGTTCATCCCGTTTGACCTGGCTGCAGCAAGCCCATGCTGGCGTCCGCCAGGATCGCCGCCTCCACTATCCCGCCCCCATGCCGCAGACAACCCGCAGACGTGGTTTGCAGCAGCCTGGCTCCAGGCATGACCGCCACCGCTTTGCAGCCGCGACTACGGCCGTGTGACAATGCGGGGAGACTGATCGCGCCCCTGTATTTTCCTCCGAAAGTTGAGCCCAACTTGCCCGCCACCGTAGATGAACTCGCGGCCTTCGATGAAATCATCGACGTCCGTTCCCCCAGCGAATTCGCCGAAGATCACATTCCCGGCGCGATCAACCTGCCGGTGCTGGGCGACGCCGAACGCGCGCGCGTCGGCACATTGTACAAGCAGGTGTCGTCGTTCGACGCGAAGAAAATCGGCGCAGCGCTGGTGTCGCGCAACATCGCGCAGCATCTGGACACCTGGTTCGCCGACAAGCCCAAGTCGTACCGGCCGCTGGTGGTTTGCTGGCGCGGCGGCAGCCGCAGCGGCTCGCTGACGCACATCCTGCAGAAAATCGGTTTTGCCGCGATGCAACTCGATGGCGGCTACAAGGCCTACCGGCGCCACGTGGTGGCCGAACTCGCCCGCCTGCCGGCGCAGTTTGCCTACCGGGTGGTGAGCGGCCCCACCGGCAGCGGCAAGAGCCGCCTGCTGCTGGCGCTGGCCAGCGAGGGCGCCCAGGTGCTCGACCTCGAAGTGCTGGCTGCGCATCGGGGTTCGTTGCTGGGCGCGGTGCCGGGGCAAGCCCAGCCGTCGCAAAAAAGTTTCGAGAGCGCCATCTGGTCGGCGCTGAACGGCTTCGACCCCGCCCGTCCCGTGTTCGTCGAAGCGGAAAGCAAGAAGATCGGCGCGCTGCGGGTGCCCGATGCGCTGATCGCGGCCATGCACGCCAGCCCCTGCCTGCAGCTGGACGTGCCGCTCTCCGCACGGGTTCGGTTGTTGACCGAGGATTACGCGCACTTTCTGCACGATCCGGAAACGATCAACCGCCAGCTCGGCTTTCTCATCGCGCTGCGCGGCAGCGAGACCATTGCTGCGTGGCAGGCGCTGGCCACCGGGCAGGCCTGGCCCGAACTGGTGGCTGTCCTGCTGGAACAGCACTACGACCCGGCTTACCTGAAGTCGCTGTCGCGCAATTACGCCCCCTCGGCCGCCGACCTCGTCTTCCATGCGGAAGACCTGTCGGCCAGCGGGATGCAGCGGCTGGCGCGCGAGATTCTGGCGACGGCCTAAAAAAAAACGCTGATTTATTCGGTCATCGCGAGGAGCGCCTTTAGCCGCGAGGCCACTGGCCGTGGCGGGACGTGGCGATCCAGTGAACCGTTAATATCGCTGGCATTCTGGATTGCTTCGCTTCGCTCGCAATGACCAAAATTGAGTTAATCCATGGCCTCCCTAAACCAGCTTGCCCAGCACGAAGCCGATCACGATGCCGATGATGAGTGCGATCGTGACCCCGCGATAGGTCAGCACGTCCTTCGAGTAGCCGCGCCGGATGGCGACATAGGCCACCAGATAGCCGACGGCGTTGAGCAGCCAGATGAACCCGATCGACAGCACCTTGACGATGATCGGGCCGATGACCGGCACCAGCGCGATGAGGCCCAGCAGCCAGGCAAAGGCATTGGTGACCAGCCCCACCACCACCACGCTGCCTGCAATTACGCTGCGGTCGACGTTGAAATGCAGGCCCAGCCCCACCAGCGCGGCGATCGCCAGCCACAGCGGCAGCATCACTCTCCAGTTGCGCCACCAGCGCGCCCGCGGCGAGAAATCAGCCTTGATGTCGTCCGGTTCAGCCATGTCTCACGCGAAAACTCAACTGCGCACCACTTCGACCACGTTCGGCACGTGCTGCAGGCGCGCCAGCAGGCGCGACAACTGCTGCAGTTCCTTGACCCGCACGGTGAGCCGCATGTTGGCATATTCGCCGCGGCTCTCGGTGTTGACGCGCAGCACATCGAGCTTGTCCTTGGCGATGACATCGGAAATGTCGCGCAGCAGGCCCTGACGATCAAACGCTTTCAACAGGATATCCACCTCGAATGCCGCACCGGCGTCGGCCACCCATTCGGCCGGCATCCTGCGCGCGGGGTTGGCGCGCTTGAGCGCGGCGCAGTCGGCGCGGTGCACGGTGACGCCGCGCCCCACCGTGGTGTAGGCGACGATGGCCTCGGGCGGCTGCGGCTTGCAGCAGCGCGCAAGCTGAAGCGGCACGTCGCCCAGCCCCGGGATGGTGACCGGATTTCCGGTTTTGGCGCGTACCCGCGGTTTGCCGGTGGGCGTCAGCGCGGGAATAGCCTTGCCGGATTCCTGCAGGGCATTCACGAGATCGCGCTGGCCGACGTCGCCGCGGCCGAGCGCGGCGAGGAACTCGTCGACCTTGCCGAACTTGAGCCGCTGGGCGAGTTTTTCCTGGCTGGCGTCCACCACGCCGAGACGCTTGAGTTCCTTTTCCAGCAGGCTGCGGCCGAGGCCGACCTGCTCGCCGACGTCGCGCTGGCGGAACCATGCGCGCACCTTGGCGCGTGCGCGGTGGGTGGCCAGATAGCCGAGCGCGGGGTTGAGCCAGTCGCGACTCGGCGCGCCTTCCTTGGCGGCAACGACCTCGACGCGCTGGCCGTTGCCGAGCACGGTATTGAGCGGCACCATCGCGCCGTCGACCTTGGCGCCGCGGCAGCGGTGACCCAGATCCGTATGCAGCGCGTAGGCGAAATCCACCGGCGTGGCGCCGCGGTCGAGCGACACCACCCGCCCCTGCGGCGTCAGTACGTAGACCTGGTCGTGAAACAGTTCGGTCTTGAACTGCTCGGTGAATTCGCTGCTGTCGGCGACGTCGTCCTTCCATTCCAGAATGCGCCGCAGCCAGGCGATCTTCTCCTCGTACTGCGCGTCCTGGCGGCCGCCTTCCTTGTAGCGCCAGTGCGCGGCGACGCCGAGCTCGGCATGGTGGTGCATGTCGAAGGTGCGGATCTGCACTTCAAGCGCGCGGTCTTCGGGGCCGATGACGGCGGTGTGCAGCGAACGGTAGTCGTTGCTCTTGGGCTGCGAGATGTAGTCGTCGAACTCGCCCGGGATCGGCTGCCACAGGTTGTGCACCAGCCCCAGCACGGTGTAGCAGTCGATCTCGTGCTTGACCAGCACGCGCACCGCGCGGATGTCGTACAGCCGCTCGAAACTCAGGCGCTTCCTCCGCATCTTGTTGACGATGCTGGCGATATGCTTGGGTCGGCCGGTCACTTCCGCCTCGATGCCGTGCAGCGCGATTTCAGCCTGCAGGCGTTCAATGATGCCCTGGATGTAGGCCTCGCGGTCGGCGCGCTTTTCGTCGAGCTGCTCGGCGATGGCCTTGTAGGTGTCGGGGTCCAGATAGCGGAAGGCCCAATCCTCCATCTCCCACTTGATCTGCCACACGCCGAGCCGGTTCGCCAGCGGAGCGAACAGCTCGCGCGCCTGCTGGCCGAGCGCCTCGCGGGTGGCGGCATCCTGGCTGGCCGCGCAACGCAAAAGGTGGGTGCGCTCGGCCAGCTTGACCAGCACCACGCGGATGTCTTCCACCATCGCCAGCACCATCTGGCGCAGCGCCTCCAGCTGGGCGTGCGGGTCGATGCGCTTGTCGGTGGCGCTGGTGGCCAGCGTCTCGATGCGCGCCATTGCGGCGACGCCGCGGGCAAGCCGGGCTGCAGTGCCGAAGCCGGCATCGAATTCGGGGCTGTCGTCGATACAGTCCTGCAGCAGGGCTGCGGCCACTGCATCCGCCCCCACCCGCAGCTCGGCCACGATCAGCGCAGCGCCGACGCTGTGCGCGAAAGCATGGCTTGGCCCAAGTTGCCGGTGTGCATGCTCCAGCGCGCGCCTGGGCAGATCGTTTTCCGCCACCGGCAACACGCGCGCCAGCGCCTGCCTGGCGGATTCGAGGTCGGTCGCTTCAAAGCAGCGGGGCTTCGAGGGTTCGGTCATGGTTGCGTGAATTGAGCCTGCCAGTAGCGGCGATAGGTAGGCCTATATTGTGAGGCCTCGACCCCTTCCTCGCCAAAATCGAAGCGGATCAGCCCACTGCTGTCGCTGCGCAGCATGCGCGCATCGATCTCGCGAAAACGCGCCACCACTGCGGGGTGCGGGTGGCCGTAGCGATTGCGATGGCCCATGGTGAAGGCAACAAATTGAGGCCGGACCGCCGCGACGAATTCGGCGATGGATGAACTGCGGCTGCCGTGGTGCCCGGCCACCAGCACGGATGCGGCCAGATCCGCGCCGGACTCCAGCAACTCCAGTTCGCCGCGCCGCTCGGCGTCGCCGGTGACCAGCAGGCTTTGCCCGCCCCGGCTGACTTTCAGCACGCAGCTGGAATCGTTGTCGCTGCGCCTGGATTGTGTATAGGCGGCGGCGGCCGGATTGAGTATCTCGAAGTCAACGCCGTCCCATTGCCAGCGCTGGCCGCGCACGCACGAACGCGCGGGTGGCACGTTATCGAGCAGGGGGCTGTTCGCGGGCATGCCATGCAGCAGCCAGCCGGTCGGAATGTCGCGCAGCACCGAGCGCATGCCGCCGCTGTGGTCGTTGTCGTCATGCGAGACGACCAGCCCGGACAGCCGCCCGATTCCCGATGCGCGCAGGTAGGGGACGATGATGCGCTCGCCCGAATCGCTGTCGGCGAATGACGCGCCGGTGTCGTACAGCAGGACATGATTCGCCGTGCGGATCAGCACGGCGGTGCCCTGCCCGACATCGATCGCCTCGGCGCGAAAGTGGTCGGGCGCAATGGTATCGCGCAGCGGAAACAGCAGCGGCAGCCACAGCAGCAGCCCCAGCATACGCAGCGGAAACCCGCGCGGCAGCAGCATCCACACCGTGCCGGCCAACGCCAGCGCCACCGCCCACCCGGCCGGCGCCGGCAGCGTCGCCACCGCCAGCGGCAGGCTGCCCGCCCAGACCAACCCCGCACCCAGCCAGGCCATCAGCCACGCCGCCACCTGCCACAAGGGCGGAATCACGACCCCCAGCAACGCCAGCGGCGTGATCAGCCAGCTCACCAGCGGAATCGCCACCGCATTGGCCAGCGGCGAAATCAGCGAGACCTGCTGGAACAGCAGGAACAGTACCGGCGCCAGCGCCAGCGTGACCGCCCATTGCACCGTGACCCAGCCGCACAGCTTGTCGGGCAGCGCGACGCGGCCAAAGCTCACCCACAGAATCGCGGCCATGGCGCCGAACGACAGCCAGAAACCGGCCGACAGCACCGCCCACGGGTCGATCAGCAGCACGACGAAGAGCGCCACGACTAGCGCGCTGAAGGGGCGCGGCTCGCGCCGCCCCCAGAAGGCCAGCGCCAGCACGATCAGCATGAACAGGGTGCGCTGCGCCGGCACCTGGAATCCGGCCAGCAGCGCATAGCCAAACGCTGCCAGCACCGCCGCGACCAGCCCGGCCTGCCGCGCCGGCAGCCGTTCCGCACGGCGCGGCAGGCGCCGCCACACGCTCGCCACCAGCCAGCCGGCAAGGGCGGCGATCATGGTGACGTGGAGCCCGGAAATGGAGAGGAGATGATTGACGCCGGTGCGGGTGAACGCGCGCCATTGGCCGTGCGGGATGCTGCGCTGGTCGCCCACCACCAGCGCAGCGATGACGCCCGCATAAGGCGCGTCGTCAAGCGTCGTGAAGATGCGTTGACGCACCGTCGCACGGGTCGCGGCGATCCAGGCGGCGGGCGTTGCGGCGAGCGCCGCGAGACGTTGCGGCACAGGCGTTTCGCGCACATAGCCGCTGGCATTGATGCCGCGCTCCAGCATCCAGGCTTCGAGGTCGAAGCCGTGTGGATTGCTGGTGCCGTAGGGCATCTTGAGCCGCACGGTCAGCTGCCAGCGTTCGCCGGCCTGCATCTGCGCGACGCGCTTTGCCGATCCGCGCGGCCAGTAGCGGGTCAACTGGACTCGCTGCAGCGCTGGCGCATTCGGGGTGACGACCTGCTCGACGTCGAACACGAAGCGCTCGCCGCGCGCGTTGGCGTGCGGCAGATCGGCAATCACACCGACAAGCGCGATATCCACCCCCTGCCATTGGGCGGGCAGGCGCTCGGCCAGGCGCGCATCCGCCCGCCAGGCGGCCCAGGCAAAGCCGAGCGCCACGCATAACGACAGAACGGCCAGACGACGAAAAAATTCGATAACGGGGCGGGAGAAAGCCGGCAACCACAGCACGGACAGCAGCAGCGGCAACAGCCACAACCAGCGCGCCGGCGGCAGTTCTGGCTGCTGTTGCAGCCACCACACCCCGAGACAGAACGCGATGAGGATGAGCCGCATCGCGAGCGTGGATCAGGCCGGCTGCAGGCTTCCGTCGACCAGGCGCATGCGCCGGTCCATGCGCGCTGCCAGCTCGGCGTCGTGGGTGACGACGACCAGGCTCGTCGCGTGCTTGCGGTTGAGCTCGCGCATCAGGTCGAACACCGCGTCGGCGGTGTGGCGGTCGAGATTGCCGGTGGGCTCGTCGGCGAGAATGCATGCGGGCTGCGTGACCAGCGCACGGGCGATGGCGACGCGCTGGCGCTCGCCGCCGGAGAGTTCGCCGGGCCGATGCGCGAGGCGATGGCCAAGGCCGACTTCTTCGAGGATGACGGCGGCGCGCGCCAGCGCCTCGACCCGATCCATGCGCCGGATGAGAAACGGCATGGCCGTATTTTCCTGCGCGGTGAACTCGGGCAGCAGATGGTGGAACTGGTAGACGAAACCAAGCGCACGGTTGCGCAGATCACTACGCTCGGCCTCGGAAATCGCGAAGGGATCGCGCCCCATCAGCGTGATTTTTCCGGAAGTCGGCGTGTCGAGCCCGCCCAGCAGATGCAGCAGCGTGCTTTTGCCCGAGCCCGAGGCGCCGACGATGGCAAGCGACTCACCGGCGCAGACCTCAAGATCAACATTGGCGAGCACCGGCACGTCGATCCGGCCCTGGCGAAAAGTCTTGCAAAGCCCCGCACAAGCCAGCACTGCGCCACCGCCTTGCCCTGAGTCCTGCCCCCTGAATCCTGCCCCCTGCTCACTCATAGCGCAGCGCCTCCGCCGGATTGATGCGCGACGCGCGCCAGCTCGGATACAGCGTCGCGATCAGACTGATGAGCAGCGAAATCCCGGCGATGATGCCGACGTCACCCCACACCAGTTTGGAGGGCAGTTCGTTGATGTAGTAGACGTCCGCCGGGAACAGGTCCATGCCGGCCATGCGCTCGATGATGGGCACGATGGTTTCGAGGTTGAGCGCAACCAGCACCCCGCTCGCCAGCCCCAGCAGGGTGCCGAACACGCCGATGAACGCCCCCTGGACAATGAAGATTTTCATGATCGAACCGGGCCGGGCGCCCAGCGTGCGCAGGATGGCGATGTCGGACTGCTTGTCGGTCACCGCCATCACCAGGGTGGAGACGATGTTGAACGCGGCGACGGCGACAATCAGCAACAGGATCAGGAACATCATGCGTTTCTCGATCGCCACGGCGCGGAAGAAGTTGGCGTGGCTTTTCGTCCAGTCGGTCAGGTAATAGTGGCCGGCAAGGCTCTGCGACAGATCGCGGGTGACGAAGGGCGCACGAAACAGTTCGGTCAGCTTCAGCCGCACGCCGGATACATCCTCGCCCAGCCGCAGCAGTTTCTGCGCGTCCTGCAGATGGATCAGCGCAAGGCCGGAATCGTATTCGAACATGCCGGCCTCGAAGATGCCGGTAACGGTGAACTGCTTGACGCGCGGCATCACCCCGGCCGGCGTGATGTTGCCCTGCGGCGTGAGCAGCACCAGCTTGTCGCCGGGATACACGTTGAGCACGCGGGCGAGCTCGCCGCCAAGGATAACGCCGAATTCGCCCGCCTGCAGGTCGGTCAGCCTGCCGGCCTTCATGAAGCGGGAGAAATCTGCGACCTGGCTTTCCAGTTCCGGCAGCACGCCGCGAATGACCGCCCCGCGCACCAAATCGCCGTTGGCTAGCATCCCCTGCGCGTTCACAAAGGGCGCGCCGGACATCACTTCCTTGTTCTGCTTCGCCTGCGCCAGCACCCCGCGCCAGTCGGCCAGGCGATCCGCCGGGCCACTGATCTCAAGGTGCGCGGCCACGCCCAGAATGCGCGTGCGCAGCTCCTCCTGGAAGCCGTTCATCACACTTAGCACTACGATCAGCGCCATCACCCCGAGCGCAATCCCCGCCATGGAGACGATGGAAATGAAGGAGATGAAATGGTTGCGGCGCTTGGCGTGGGTGTAGCGCAGGCCGATCAGAAGCTCGTAGGGAAGCAAGGCAGGACTCGCAGAAAGAATCCCCGCAGTATGCCACAGCTCCCTACTCGCCCAGCAGGTGCAGCGCCACCCTGCGCGTTTGCGCCGCACGCCGGTGCTCGAAGACGTAAATCCCCTGCCAGGTGCCGAGCAGCGGTATGCCGTCGGCAACCGGAATCGACAAATGGGTTGGCGTCAGCGCGGCGCGCACATGCGCCGGCATGTCGTCCGCACCTTCCAGGGTGTGTTCGTAAATCGGGTCGCCTTCAGGCACCAGCCGCGACAGGAAGCGCTCCAGGTCGGTCTGCACCGTCGGATCGACATTTTCCTGGATCAGCAGGCTCGCCGAGGTGTGACGGATATACAGGGTGAGCAGCCCTTGCCGGATGCCGCTGTCCGCCACCCAGTCGCGCACCTGCGGGGCGAACGCGTACAAGCCCTTGCCATGAGTGGGGACGCTGATTTCATGGAAGGCCTGGCGCATGGCCGCCATTCTAGCGAATCCGCTTGTTACACTCGACGCATGCTGTTCATCGTCCCTTATCTGTTCCCGTCCGCGCGCCTGCTGGAAACGGCGGCGCAGGATCTGCACCTGCCCGCGCTGCAAGCCTTGCTGGCGCGCTGCACCTCTCGGTCCTGCCCGGCCGGAGGCGTGGAGGCCGCGCTGTGCGAAGCGCTGGGCATATCCCGCCAACAGGACTGGCCGCTCGCGCCGATCACCTTGGCAGCGGATGGCGGGGCGGCCGGGGATGCCTACTGGCTGCGCGCCGACCCGGTGCATTTGCGGGTGATGCGGGATCGTATCGTGCTGGCGGACGCCGACGCCCTTTCACTGTCGGGTCAGGAAGCCGACGCCCTTGCCACGGCCATCGGCCAGCATTTCGGCGCCGACCTGAGCCCGCTGCCGCTCCATCCCCAGCGCTGGTACCTGCGATTTCCCCATGCGCCGCGCCTCGCCACCACGCCGCTGTCGGTTGCGGCGGGACGCGATATCGATCCGCTGCTGCCGCAAGGCGACGACGCCCCGCGGTTTCGCGCCGAATTGAATGAACTGCAAATGCTGCTGCACGAGCATCCGGTGAACCAGGCGCGCGAAACGCGCGGCGAGCTGCCGGTGAATTCGCTGTGGCTATGGGGCGGCGGCCGCCTGCCGGTCGCCTGCGCCACGCCTGTTCCGCTGTATGCGGAGAATGCCGAGGCGCAGGCAGTGGGCGCCTTCTGCAACGCGCGCGGGCAGCGCCTGCACGCGCATCTGGACGCGCGACTGTTTGAATCGGAAGGGATCATCCTGCTGGATGCGCTGACACTTGCCGGGCAAACGGGCGACGCCTACGGCTGGCGCGAAGCGCTGCGGGAACTGGAACAGGACTGGTTCGTGCCACTGCTGGGCACGCTGCGCAAAATCGATGCGCAAGGCCTGCGGCTGATGGACCCGGTCAGCGGCAAAGCCTTGCATCTGCACCCACGCGACGCCTGGAAATTCTGGCGACGCCCGCGCAGCCTGATCTCGATGCTGTCTTGAGACGATCCGCGAGCGCGTTCAGACTGGCGTCGCCCACAAGTCGTGTTCGTCGGATTCCTCGACGCGCACCTTGAGACGCGTTCCCGGCTGCAGATCGAACACGCCTTCGAGGTAGACCACGCCGTCGATCTCGGGCGCATCGGCATGGCTGCGCGCCAGCGTGCCGACCTCGTCCTGCTCGTCGACGATCACCTCGATTTCGCGACCGATCTTGGCGTCGAGTCTGGCAGCCGAAATTTCCGCCTGCACGGCCATGAAGCGCTCGAGGCGTTCTTCCTTCAGCTCTTCCGGCACGGCATCCGGCAATTCATTGGCCGCCGCACCCTCGACCGGCGAATACTTGAAGCAGCCGACGCGGTCGAGCTGCGCCTCCTTCAGGAAGGCCAGCAATTCCTCGAACTCGGCCTCCGTCTCGCCGGGAAAGCCGACGATGAAGGTCGAGCGCAGCGTGAGATCGGGCACCGCGGCGCGCCAGGACTGGATGCGATCCAGCGTCTTCTCGACCGCGCCGGGCCGCTTCATCAGCTTGAGAATGCGCGGGCTGGCGTGCTGGAACGGAATATCGAGGTAGGGCAGGACGATGCCGTCGGCCATCAGCGGAATCACCTCGTCGACGCTTGGGTACGGATACACATAATGCAGCCGCACCCAGGCCCCCAGGCTCCCCAGCGCGCCAGACAATTCGGTCATGCGGGTCTTAAGCGGGCGACCATTCCAGAAACCGGGGCGGTATTTCACATCCACCCCGTAGGCGCTGGTATCCTGCGACACCACCAGCAACTCCCGCACGCCCACGCCGACCAGCGCCTCCGCCTCGCGCATCACCTCGCCGATCGGCCGACTCGCCAGATCGCCGCGCATCGACGGAATGATGCAGAAGGTGCAGCGGTGATTGCAGCCCTCGGAAATCTTCAGATAGGCATAGTGCCGCGGGGTGAGCTTGACCCCGCCCGGCGGAATCAGGTCTTCGAATGGATCATGCGGCTTGGGCAGCGCCGTGTGCACCGCCAGCATCACCTCGTCCAGCGCGTGCGGTCCGGAAACCGCCAGCACCTTGGGATGCGCCGCGCGGATCATATCGGCCCTGGCGCCGAGGCAACCGGTCACGATCACCTTGCCGTTTTCCGCCAAGGCCTCGCCGATCGCTTCGAGCGATTCCTGCACCGCGGCATCGATAAAACCGCAGGTGTTGACCACCACCACATCGGCATTGTCGTAGCTGCCGACGATGCCGTAGCCTTCTGCCCGCAGCTGGGTCAGGATGCGCTCGGAATCGACCGTCGCCTTCGGACACCCGAGGGAAACGAATCCGACAGTCGGCGTGCGGGCGGGCTTTGCTTTGGTTACCATGACGTTCAATCCTGATGGAGCTTGAGATGTATATCGTAGCGATTGGCTGGGCCTATGTGATCCTGATGATGGCGATCACCGCCAGCAGCATCGGCAAGGCACTGGCCGTCTTGATCTTTCTTGGCGTATTGCCGCTGACGCTGTTTGTTTACGTGGCCGGTGGTCCAAGGCGACAGCGACGCTCAATGGCCGTGCCCAATGAGGTAACCGACCAGCGCGACGCTGCCGATCCCAAGTCCGATCAGCAATAACTGCTGCAGCGTGGAGGCGATTTCCGCGCGTTTGTGCAGCCCCGGGATCAGATCCGACATAGCCACGTACAACATGCTCGCCGCCGCCAGCCCCAGCAATGCCGGCGTCCAGCCTTCCAGCATCGACAGCGCGTAATACCCCAGCAAGGCCCCCACCATGGTCGCCACCCCGGTCAGGAAGTTAAGCAGCAAGGCCTGAGTGCGGGTATAGCCAGAATGCAACAGAATCAGAAAATCGCCGATTTCCTGCGGGATTTCGTGCGCAATGATCGCCAGCGCAGTCACCACCCCAAGGCGGAAATCAACCAGAAAGGCACCGGCGATGATGATGCCGTCGACAAAATTATGGAAGGTGTCGCCCACCGTGATCATCAATCCGGAACGCCCGTGATCGTGTCCGTGGTCATGGCTGCCGTGCGCCTCGCAAACCTCGTCGTGGCAGTGTCGCCACAACACCAGTTTTTCCAGCAGGAAGAACAGCAAGATACCACCCAGCAGGGCCTTGGCGACCGTGTCGATATCGCCATTCATCTTGACTGCTTCCGGCAACACTTCCAGCAACGATGCGCCAAGCAGCGCGCCAATGGCGTAACTCACCAGCACAGGCACCCAGCTGGGACGCGCTGACAAGGCCACAATCGCAGCCAGCAGCAAGCTCAGCAAACTGCCCGCTGCAGTTGCGATCAAAATGATGGCAAGGGTAGACATGAGGAATCAGGGACAGCCAAGAAAGGGGGGGCATTATACCGGGGGCCAGGCATCTAGTGTTTAGTTGCATTAATAAAAGAGAGTATTATGAGGCCCATTTCGCTTTACGCAAGGGGGTCTCATGGCACGAGTGGCGGTTGAGTTGTCGTGTACGGCAGAAGTCATGTCTGAGCTTGAACGTCTGTCTCGAAGTCGAAGCGGCGAGGTTCGCATGGCCGAGCGTGC